>ERZ1106919.101-NODE-101-length-70133-cov-10.830175_pt1 | contig 70133 bp, 59 predicted proteins | sample MGYA00403654_ERZ1106919 | MGnify/ENA primary metagenome ERZ1106919 (study PRJEB35170, sample SAMEA104062450) | human gut metagenome | biome: human gut; feature: human-associated habitat; material: faeces | place: Denmark | collected 2012-10-08 ... | reverse complement strand
CTTCAAGCCAAATTCTTTCAGCACATAATCTTTGATTTCCTGATAGGTTGCTTTCAACTCGGCACTGGTGGCATCCAGCTCGTCCAGGTCTAAGTCGATCTCTATCGTGTCATCTGGTTTTTGTTGGGACAAAAGAACAACCGTCTCCACATGATAAGTATTCGGAAACATATCCACGCAGCATATCTTCTCCACTCTATACCCTCTGGCCATAAATATCTGCAAATCCCTTGCCAGGCTTGTCGGTTTGCATGAAATATAAACCATATTCTCAACACCATACTCTATGATTTTCCCGATAGCCTTCGGATGGATACCGTCTCGTGGTGGATCAAGAATTATATAATCCGGTTTTTCCTCTATCTCATCAAGCACCTTGAGGACATCACCTGCGATAAATTTACAGTTATCAAGACCATTAAGAGCTGCATTTTCCTTTGCTGCGCAAACTGCCTCCTCAACTATTTCGACACCTACTACTTCCTTACACACCGGTGCCATAAGCTGCGCGATGGTGCCGGTTCCGCTGTAGAGGTCGTAGACTGTTTTACCGTTTAGCGAATCCTTGTCATCTCCCAGGATAAACTCTCTCGCTGTCTCATAGAGCACCTCCGCTCCGAGTGAGTTGGTCTGGAAAAATGAGAATGGTGTGATTTTGAATTTCAGACCTAAGAGCTCCTCGTAGAAATATGAATCTCCGTAGAGCACCTCTGTGCCCTCGTTTTTGACCACATCTGCCACGCTGTCATTTTTTGTGTGTAAAACGCCCTTAAATATGCCGTCATAGTGCCTGGTCAAAAGTGCATATCTAAAACCTGCGAGCAACTCCTCCTCGTTGAAGCCCTCTGTCTGTGTGGTGGTGACAAGGTCGACTATGATTTCACCGGTTTTTGTTGCCTTTCTGACAAGCAGATGCCGCAGATATCCCTTGTGTGTTGCTCTGTGGAAATATGGGATATTGTTTTTTGAAAAATAATCAAGTGTTGCCTTTAATATCGTCCTGAAATCCTCATCCACTATCTGACAGTCCGATACTGTCACAAGGTCATAAAAGCTTCCTCTTTTGTGCATGCCAAGCGCAAGAGGGCCATCCTTGTACTCATCACCGAAGGAAAATTCCATCTTGTTTCTGTATTCACTCTTTTTCGGACTTCCATGTATCCCTATAAACTCATATCCTGACTCTTTTTCAGTGCCGATGGCATCCGAAATGAGCTTTTTCACCTGTGTAAGCTTCATATCAAGCTGCTTTTCGTAAGGCACTGTCTGATATGTACAGCCCCCGCACATTCCAAAGTGAGGACATGGCTCTTCTGTCTCCAGAGGCGATTTCTCAATTACCTCCATGAGTCTGCCCTCTGCCCTTTGATGCTTTACTTTATTTACAACAAATTCCACCTTCTGTCCCGGAATTGTATTTTTCACAATTACTCTGTCGCCATCATCTGTAACGGCTATTCCCTTGTTTGGGAAGTCTACTCTTTCTACGGTTCCTGTTCCTCTAAATCCTTTTTTCATGTAATTCTTATCTCTCTTTATACTTTATTATTCCTTTGTATGCCTGACTGCAAATGCCTTGCTTCACACATAAAGAAAAATGAGGACTACATATGTAGCCCCCATTATCTAAAAACGATTATTTCTCTTCTTTAGTCTTTGGTGCCTCTTTTTCCTCTTCAGCATCATCATCGTCTTCATCCTCGAAGAAATCATCATCGAATTCATCATCATACTCATCATCGAAATCATCTAAATAATCCGGTGTGAAAAATCTGTAAATACCATATGCCGCTGCTGCCACTGCAACTAATACACCAATGATGGCAAATATGATAACAGCCTTGGAAGGCTTCTTGTCTTCCTCTTCTTTTTTGAGAAGGTCATTAAGCTTTGCCATGCTGAGCTTCTCTGCAAGCTTGTTGTCCTTTAATAATTCTTCAACTTTACTCATAATTCAATCCGCTCCTTTTCCAAAAGTAATTGTCAAATGCTATTTGTTAAATCCATTATAGCATATTATATCCAATTTTCCTATAAAAATTACAATAATTTTAGTCAATTTTTTTCAATTTGGCAAATGAAGCAAACATCTTTTTGGTACCGGCCTTGTCAAAATCCACAGTGACCTCATAATCCCTGCCGCCTTCTACGATTGCCATGACCTCTCCCGCACCAAACTTAATGTGAGATACTCTGTCTCCTACCTTATATGAAAGGCCGCCGGTGGTATTGGCACTGGCAAATGACTTCTGGTTGCTCACAGGTGTATAGACAGGTGTCCTTGTACGCTGTGTATTAAAGGTGGTCGCATACTCTGTGCCGTATGTAGGTGTCTTTTTGAAGGCCTCCTTAGCCTTTCTGTACGTACTCTGCGAATTTCTTTCAAGGTCATCATCACGGCGCTTTGGCTCATAAACCTCGCCTGCCATAAGCTCACGCGGAATCTCCTTCACAAATCGCGATACCTTGTTGAACTGTGTCTCTCCACGCACCATGCGCATGCGTGCAGATGTGATGGTCAGATGCTCCTTGGCTCTCGTGATGCCAACATAAGCAAGACGCCTTTCCTCCTCTATCTCGCTTGTCGCATCATCACTCGTGATTGACATATAGCTTGGGAAAAGACCATCCTCCATACCCGCCAGATACACATTCGGAAACTCAAGTCCCTTAGCACTGTGCAGAGTCATAAGAACCACATAGTCGCTGTTTTCGTCAAGACCGTCTATATCGGCTACAAGCGCTACCTCCTCCAAAAAGCCACTGAGAGTAGGATTCTCCTCCCCCTGCTCGTAATCAACAGCCTTGTTTATAAGCTCATCAATATTCTCAATACGCTGCTCTGCTTCATCCGTGCCCTCTGCCTTCAGCTCATCGACATAGCCGGTCTCATCGATTATTGCCTGTATGAGCTGCGAAACCGAATCCATCTCGGCTCTCGCCCGAAGTGACTGTATAAACATCACAAATGGCTTTATCTTGCCTGCTGACCTCGCCATGCCCGGCACCTCATCGACATAGCGCAGTGCCGTATAGAAATCTATCCCCTTCTCAAGGGCATAGTCTGTCACCTTATTGATACTTGTAGCTCCGATGCCGCGCTTTGGCACATTTATTATTCGCTTTACCGCAAGGTCATCATGGTCATTGTCAATAGTCTTTAAATATGCAAGGATATCCTTTATCTCTTTTCTGGCATAGAAATTCACGCCGCCGACTATCTTGTATGGGATGTTGGCTGCAATAAATTTCTCCTCGAAGAGACGCGACTGTGCGTTGGTTCGGTAAAGCACAGCACAGTCCTTATAGCGTGCCTCACCCTTTCTCACGAGTCTCGCTATCGAACGCGCCACATAATCCGCTTCCTCGAAGCCACTCTCAAGCTGTTCAAATGTAATCCTGTCTCCGGCTCCATTGTCAGTCCAAAGGCGCTTGTCCTTTCTACCCACGTTGTTGGAAATGACGCTGTTGGCGGCATCTAGGATATTCTGTGTAGACCTGTAATTCTGCTCAAGCTTTATGACCTTTGCATCTTCAAAATGCTTCTCAAAGTTTAAGATATTGTAGATATTGGCACCTCTGAACTTGTAAATGGACTGATCATCATCACCCACCACACACAGATTCTTATACTTCATGGCAAGAAGCCTGATAAGCTCAAACTGCACGGTGTTTGTGTCCTGATACTCATCCACCATGATATATCTGAAGCGCTCCTGATAGTAATCCAGCACCTCTTTATCCAGCTTAAAAAGCTCTACTGTCTTCACAAGCAAATCATCAAAATCGAGTGCGTTATTCTGCTTTAGGGCATTCTGATACTCCTTGTATACAAGTGCCTGCTTGCGCTTCACAAAGTCACCTGTGAAGCGGTTTTCAAACTCTATCGGATCAATCATCTCATCCTTTGCAGATGAAATGACATTTAAAAACATCTTTTCCTTATACATCTTGGTATCTATCTCAAGACGCTTGCAGATGTCCTTCATCAGAGCCTTCTGGTCGTCAGCATCATATATGGTAAAATTCGTGTCATATCCCAGCCTGTCAATATACCTGCGCAGTATACGCACACATGTCGAATGGAATGTAGAAACCCATATGCTTTCCGAACCATAGCCCACCATATCATCAATTCGCTCACGCATCTCTCCCGCAGCCTTGTTTGTAAAGGTGATTGCCATGATATTGTAAGGATTGACGCCACACTCATCTATCAGGTAGGCAGTCCTGTATGTAAGAACCCTGGTCTTGCCACTGCCTGCCCCCGCTAAAATAAGAAGCGGTCCCTCTGTGGTCAAAACGGCCTCCCTTTGCTGTTCATTCAACATATCTAAGTTCATCTGTTTTCCTCTCAATTCTCCAGTCTTATTACAGGCACACAAACCATAAATACAAAAATAATTTATTTACAGCATACCACAAACATATGTTTTGCACAACCCAATATGAGAAAATTCAAAAAAAACTTGTCATATAGTTTTCAATACTATATAATAAAAGCCTGAGGTGATGATATGGAGAATGACGTTAAAGAATTTTTATCAGAATTATTAAAACAGCTTAAATCAATAGATTACATAAAGCCGGAGGATATACCAAATATTGATCTGTACATGGATCAGGTCACAACCTTCATGGACGAGCAGCTCGCTGCATCAAAGCGCTATGAAAGCGACAAAATCCTTACCAAGACAATGATAAACAACTATGCCAAAAACAATCTGCTCCCTTCTCCGGACAAGAAAAAGTATTCTAAGGAGCATGTGCTCACACTGCTTTTTATATATTATTTCAAAAATATATTGAGCATCAACGATATACGCTCGATTCTTAATCCGCTTACCGAGAAGTATTTCGGCAATGATGACGGATTTACGATGCAGGATGTCTATACTGAGGTTTTCAGCTTAGAGGCGGAGGAATCGCAAAAGCTCCTAAAGGATCTCGGCAAGAAATACAAGATTGCCGGTGAGACATTTGAGAATTTTCCTGATGAGGATCAGAAATTTCTTCACACATTCAGCTTTATCTGCATGCTGAGCTTTGATGTCTACATCAAGAAAATGCTGATTGAGCGCATGATTGACAATCTAAATGAAGAAAAAGAGGCTTCTTCCCATGAAAATACACATTCAGGAAAGGAAAGTAAAAAAACAGGCTCAAATTAATGAGCCTGTTTTTCTTTCCCCCTATGATAAACTAATCCTCTTTGTCAGAGCCATCCTCCATGCGTGAAAAAACCATATCATATCCATCGTTGCCGTAGTTTAATGATCTGTTCACACGGCTGATTGTGGCTGTGGAAGCCCCGGTCTTTTCTGCTATATCAAGATATGTCTTCTGCTCTCTAAGCATCTTTGCCACTTCAAATCTCTGTGATAGAGAAAAAAGCTCATTTACTGTACAAACATCCTCAAAAAATGTATAACACTCTGCTCTATCCTTGAGACACAAAATAGCATCAAACAAATGGTCTACTGCTTCTGTTTTAAGATTCTTGCTCATCGTGTTCTCCTTTTTCATGCGATTTATTTACTTTTAATTTTAACATATTAAAGTTTTAAAGTAAACAGCTTTCTTGCAATTAAATTATGATATGTTATACTAATGTTACTATCGCCTAATAAATCAGAATGGAGTAAATTGAAAATGAAAAAAGTAGGATATTTCTTTTACACATTTGTCCCACTGCTTGCAGTTGAGGCAATTCAGACTATCGCCTTATTCTTTATGATGGGCATGGGAGTGTTTGGACAGGGTTTTGTCGGAAAGCTTGCTTTTCCGTCTGCAAACGTATCGGACCGCCTTGAAAAGACATTTACCTCTGTAAATTTTAACATGATGATTATGGTCATCTATGCACTCATTACCATTGCGATTTTTGGCATGTGGTACTATGCCAGATACGAAGGTAATTTTCTTCCATCCCCTAAGAAAACCTTCAATCCCATGATGCTTGTGGCAATCGTCATACTCGTGCCGGGTACACAGTTTGCTGCCAATTTCATCGCTAACTTAACCGGCTACATCCGTCCCGACTGGCTGCAGCAGTACAACGAGCTTTTTGAGACATCAGGCATCACAGATACCACCTTTGTGACAGTACTTTATTCTGTAATACTGGCGCCAATCTGTGAGGAGCTTATATTCCGCGGTGTAACCATGCGCTGTGCCAGAAAGGCTTTGCCATTTGCTCTTGCCAATCTGATGCAGGCTGCACTTTTCGGACTGTTCCATCTCAACTGGATTCAGGGCATATATGCCTTTGCACTTGGCATAGTGCTCGGATATGTGTGCGAACGCGGTGGCTCTATTTACTACTCTATGGGGCTTCATCTGCTTTTCAACCTTTGGGGCACACTTTCAGGATTTTTCCCTGATCCCGGCAATAGTGTAGTGGTCTTTGCGGTTGTGATTGTGGTTACAATTGTTTCACTGGTGGTCGGATTTGTACTATTTAACAAAGGACGAAGAAAGCTCACCATAAATTCTACAGAAATATAGACACGCCCGCCAGACTTACTATCATCATAATCATGCCGGCAAGCAGTACTCCAAGCATGACAGCGGCAACTGTTGACTTGAAATCCATATCAAGGATACTTGCAGCAAGTGTTCCTGTCCATGCACCTGTTCCCGGAAGTGGGATACCTACGAAAAGTAAAAGTGCAACAAACAGACCTCTTCCGGCCTTTGCCTGAAGCTTCTTGCCGCCCTTCTCTCCTTTTTCAAGGCAGAAGCTGAAGAACCTTCCAATAATTGGTTTGTCTGCTCCCCAGATGAGAACCTTTCTTGCAAAAAGATAAATAATTGGTACCGGAAGCATATTTGCAATGATACAAACGATAAATGATGGCACTATCGGCAGCCCCATCACCTGTGAAACCGGAACCGCTCCTCTGAGTTCAATAAGTGGTACCATTGAAATTAAAAAGATGTAAATATATTTTTTTAACATGAATAATTCTCCAAAAATTTAATTAGTGTATGCATCTGCTCATCAGTTCCTATGGATATTCGCAGATAGTCGTTGATTCGCTCAGGTGAGCTGAAATGTCTGACAAATATATTGTCTGCCTTAAGGTCCTCAAAAAGCTTTGTTGCAGAAACACTTGCAGGCTTTGCAAATATAAAGTTGCTCTTTGAGTCACAGAATGTAAAGCCAAGTCTCTTAAGCTCTTTCTTTGTCCACTCACGTGTCTTTATGACCTTTGCTGTGGTCTCTTCAAAGTATGCTCTGTCTTTTACCGCTGCTGTAGCTGCTTCGATTGTGATTCTGTCCATTGTATATGAATTGAACGAATATTTCACATCATTCAGATACTTGATAAGCACAGGACTTGCCATTGCAAAACCAACTCTTGAGCCTGCCAGCGAGCGAGATTTCGAGAATGTCTGTACCACAATGACATTATCATATTTGTCAATGAGCGGAAGCGCACTCTCCCCGCCAAAATCTACATATGCCTCATCTACTACGACAATTACATCCTGATTGTGCTCTATTATGTCCTCTATCTCATCAAGAGGCATGAGCTTTCCTGTCGGGGCATTAGGGTTTGGAAATACGACTCCGCCGTTTGCCTTATAGTAATCTGACGGTACTATTGAAAAATCATCAGACAATGGAAGTTGCTCATAAGGGATTCGAAGCATATCTGCCCACACATCATAAAATGAATATGTAATATCAGGAAACAATATAGGTTTTTTCGAATTGAAAAATGTCATAAAAATCATGGCAAGTACATCATCAGAGCCAACTCCGACAAACACCTTCGAGCTGTCTATCTTATAGAAATCCGCAATTGCATTTACCAGCTTATCAACCTTTGGATCAGGATACAGTCTTAAATCATCTGTATTGAAGTTACTTAAAACCTCCTTCACTCCCGGCGCTGGCGGATATGGATTCTCATTTGTATTTAACTTAATAACACAGGTATTCTTTGGCTGTTCTCCCGGTGTATAAGGTACAACCTTTCGAATGTTATTTTCCCAGTCTCTCATTCTTTTCCTCCAAATTTAATTATATGTCAGCCCATACATATTTACTAATCATTCAATTTTCTTCTCAAAAAAACATGATATCAAACATAAAATCAGCGTTTTTATTCACTTTAAAATATGCACCCAAAAAAATGCTAACAATTTTACTTTACCTCATTTACTTATGTTTGTAAAGGTTGTATATTACACTTAATCACTATTTTTATATATATTTTTATCTATTTTTAATCAAGGGGGATTATAAATAATGACTAAAAATAATTCAAAGGATCTCACCGTAGGTTCTCCTACCGGGCTCATTCTGGGCTTTTCCCTTCCGCTGCTTCTCGGAATGCTTTTCCAGCAGGTTTACAGCCTTATGGATACTATAATCGTCGGCCGTTTTCTAAGTGTTTCGGCCTTAGCCGCAGTCGGCTCTACCGGAAGCATCTGCTTTCTCATCATCGGCTTCTGCCAGGGTGTGTGTGCCGGCTTTTCGCTTCCAATAGCCCAGCGCTTTGGTGCCAAGGATGAAAAAGGACTTAAAAAATATGTAGGAAATGCAGGAATTGTGTCTGTAATTATCGCAATAATCATGACGGCACTCACTGTGCTTCTCTGCGGTCACATTCTGACCTGGATGAATACGCCAGGCGACATTTACGACCTCGCCTACCAGTATCTGATTGTCATATTTGCAGGCATTCCTGCCACAATACTGTACAATCTGCTGTCAGGATATCTGAGATCTCTCGGCAACTCGGTCATACCTGTTATTTTCCTTATAATCGCGGCTGTTCTAAATATCGGTCTTGATTTACTTTTCATTCTGGTATTTAACATGGGCGTGTTTGGAGCGGCTTTTGCAACCGTACTGTCACAGGGTGTATCAGGAGTGCTGTGCATCATTTACATAGCAAAAAATGTACCTCTGCTGCATGTAAGCAGAAATGATTTGGAGCTTGACTCTTCATATGTCAGAAATCTGATGGTCATGGGACTTCCTATGGGCTTTCAGTATTCGATAACCGCTATAGGCAGCGTCATACTGCAGACTGCCGTAAACGGCTTAGGCTCCATCGCAGTTGCCTCAATGACCGCTGCAAGCCGTATTTCAATGTTTATGGTGTGTCCATTTGACGCACTCGGCTCCACAATGGCCACCTACAGTGGACAAAATGTCGGCGCAGCCAAATTTGAACGTGTAAAGAAGGGGCTTATTTCAGCCTCAGTTATAGGATCGGTCTATTCGGTTTTGATTTTTGTGGCACTGCTGTTTATAGCCAACTATCTGATTTACCTGTTTGTATCACCAAGCGAAACAGAGGTTGTCGCACAGGCTCATCAGTTTCTGCTTACAAATGCATTTTTCTACATCCCGCTCGTTCTGGTAAACACAGTCCGTTTCACCATACAGGGCATGGGCTTTTCAGGTTTTGCAATGTTTGCAGGAGTAGCAGAAATGATTGCGCGTTCGCTCATCGGACTTGTATTTGTACCGATATTCGGCTTTTCTGCCGCCTGCTTTGCAAGCCCACTCGCATGGATTCTCGCAGATGCCTTCCTGGTGCCTGCATTCATCCACTGCCTGCATAAATTGCAGAAAGCAAAATCTAGTCAAGTTACAAGTCTTTAGTAAAAAGTCATTAACAATAATGGCTTTAACAGGTCCTTTAAAAATCAGTTTATCTCACAGCCGAGGAAAGCACCGGCGAACATACTATATATTAAGCTTTACGAAGCAGCTTAGAAGCAGTTAGAATTATGTCCATATACAACAATGCCCCAGCATGGACGCTGGGGCAAGGCGTTATGCGCCATGGACGGCGCATAAAAGCCGGTTGTGTCATGGTCTAAACACTCCAAATCATAATTCTTACTGCTTCTTAGCTGCGTAGTACTTGCGAAATATATAGTATCGTTCGCCGGTGCTTTCCGTATTATAAAAAGATAATTGAAAATCTTATACATTTACCGCATCTATAAATTTTTGGAACGCTGCACGTCCCTCATCAGTGCACTTGTACACTCCTGCACACTCAAGCACTTCTTTAAATACAAGTCCAATCTCCTCATTGATGATACCATCAATATTAGACTCATCAATCTTATCATACTTAGACATAAACTTAAGAGCCCAGTCAGCATGTGATGCAAGAGTCTCAGTCGAATGCAGATCCTTTCCTGTAAGGATTGCATCCCTAAGCTCTGCCATCTCACCTTTTAATCTGGCCGGAAGCACTGCAAGTCCCATTACCTCGATAAGTCCGATATTCTCCTTCTTGATGTGATGAAGGTAGGCATGCGGATGATATACGCCAAGCGGATGCTCCTCTGTTGTGATGTTGTTTCTGAGCACAAGGTCAAGCTCATAGTCTCCGTCACGACGTCTTGCTATAGGTGTGATAGTGTTGTGTGGCTCTCCATCTGTCTCTGCAAAAATAAATGCTTCTTCATCTGTATAGCCTCTCCATGCAAGAAGAATCTTATCTGCAAGGTCAATAAGCTTATCCCTGTCTGCTGACTTGATTCTGATAACAGACATAGGCCATTTTACGATACCTGCCTCAACATCCTCGTAGCCCTTGAATGTGATTTTTTTCTCTATCGGAGCCTTTGCCATAGCGAAGGTATAGTGTCCGCCCTGGAAATGGTCGTGACTTAAGATTGATCCTCCAACGATTGGCAGATCTGCATTTGAGCCTACAAAATAATGTGGAAACTGTGTTACAAAATCAAGCAGCTTTCCAAATGTGGCACGCTCGATTTTCATCGGTGTATGCTTTGAATTGAACACGATACAGTGCTCATTGTAGTATACATATGGTGAGTACTGGAAAAACCACTGGCTGTTGTTTATTGTAACAGGGATAATTCTGTGGTTTTCTCTTGCAGGATGGTTTACACGGCCTGCATAGCCCTCATTTTCCTTACAAAGCTGGCACTTTGGATATGCGCTCTGCTTAGCATTTTTAGCGGCAGCAATTGCCTTTGGATCCTTCTCAGGCTTTGAGAGATTGATTGTCACATCAAGTGTGCCATACTCTGTGTCTGTGGTCCATTTCATATCCTTCTTTATGCGCTGTCTTCTGATATAATTGCTGTCACAGCTTAATTTGTAAAAATAATCGGTTGCCGCAAGCGAAGACTCATTGTCGTATAATTCCTTAAAGCGGGCTCTGATCACGCTTGGTGCATTTACAAGGCAGCCCATCAGCTTTGTATCAAAAAGATCCTTGTATACAATGCTGTTTTCTTTCATGATGCCATTGTCATATGCATATGTCATCATATCCTCGAGTATACCCTCAAGCTTCTCCTCTGCCTCTTCCTGTGTCCATGCCGGCTGAGTCTCTATCTTTTCAAATGTCTCATCCTCGATATCGTCCACTCCGAGTACCTCGAGAAGTCTGTTTACTGTGTATACCTCATCAGCAGGGTCAACAAGTCCTGTTGTAAGACCATATTTTACTAATTCTAATATTCTCTCCTGAATCATGTCATGCTCCTTAATCATTGTCGGGAAAAACCTATTTATCCGTTACTGTTATTTCATATTGCTAATTTTATGCCAGACGGCTAGGTCCGTCTCCGATTGAAACAACATAAAACTCAGGTGTCTTTCCAACCTTCTCTTCATATGCCTTTGTCAGGTTTGCCTTAAACTGATCAATAGCCTCGTCCTTTACTATGCTGACTGTACAGCCGCCAAAGCCGCCTCCTGTGATTCGTGATCCGATAACACCCGGAATCTTCCATGCCTCATCAACAAGTACGTCAACCTCAGGACATGATGTCTCATAATCATCACGAAGTGATACATGTGAAGCATTCATGAGCTTTCCAAATGTCTCAATATCATTTTCCTTTAATGCCTTAACAGCCTTGATGGTACGCTGGTTCTCATAAACCGCATGCTTGCCTCTCTTACGTGCAACCTCATCCTTAATCGCATCCTTATGAGCCTCGAACTCTTCATCTGTCAGGTCACCGAGAGTCTTGATGTCACATACTGTCTGTAAATCCTTAAGAGCCTGTGCACTCTCATTTCTTCTGTCATTGTAAGCACTTGTTACAAGGCTGTGCTTAACCATGCTGTTTGTAACCACGATCTTTGCACCGTCCAAAACGATTGGTGCATACTCAAAATCAAGAGTATTGCAGTCAAGGAAAATTGCATTGTCCTTTTTGCCCATTGCAGATGCAAACTGATCCATGATACCACAATTACAGCCGTTGTAGTTGTTCTCTGAATACTGACCGATAAGTGCCATATCCTGATTTGTCACGTCAAAGCCGTAAATATCCTTTAACATATATCCTGTAACCACCTCAAGAGATGCTGACGAAGAAAGTCCTGAGCCGTTTGGAATATTTCCGAATAAAACAATATCAAGACCGCTTTCAAGCTTCATTCCGCGTCCCTCGAAGGCCCACATAACGCCCATTGGATAGTTTATCCAAAGTCCGTCCGGATCAGGTGTAAACTCATCAAGTGATGACTCAACCACACCCAGATTGTCAAAATTCATAGAGTAGAAACGAAGCTTCCTGTCGTCGCGCTTTCTTGCTGCCATATATGTGCCGATGGTAAGTGCACATGGGAACACATGTCCTCCATTGTAGTCAGTATGCTCACCTATCAGATTTACACGTCCCGGAGCAAAATATACTCTGATATCCCCATCTGCTCCAAAAAGCTCCTTGAATTTGTCTAATACGTTCTGCTGTATCATTTTTTCTTCTCCTTTGCTGATTGTATTTGCGTTAAATTGATAGTTAAAATATTTCGTTTTTTCTTTATAACTCTATTATAACTGCACATTTTTACATTGCAATACATCCGACTGAAAATGCAACATAACAAATCAAATCATGCAACAAAATTACATATATTCTTTGTAATTATTTTTTGAAACACTTAATAACATCAAGTGCCGGCAACACATTTCCATCATAGTCAAAGAGTGCCTGGTTTGCCCACTCATTGCCGCATGGTCCCGGATCATTCATGTACTTAAGTGAAGCAGGTGTAGCCCAGCCTGAGCCCGGTACAGGAATCCACGCTGGCTCCCACCAGAAAAATCCTTTTCCGTGGTCATCCACCACATTTGCCACCCTGTTTAAGAAATCCTTTGTAAAGTCAGCCTGTCCCTCAATAGTCATAGGATAATCTATCTTCTCAACGAGCTCCGGTTTTGTCGCATAACCCTTGCGCTCAGAATCAGCAAGCTTCTCATACTCCTGATAGCTGTCCATGGTAAAGCCCATAGATACCTCAGCGATTATAAGGTCCTTATTGAAACGCTTTGCAATATCGTTCATATTGAACTCAAGCTGATCGAGAGAGCCGTGCCAGAAAGGATAGTATGACAATCCGATATACTCAAACTCCTCTCCTCTTTCGATGAAGTTTGTAAACCATCTGACATAAAGCTCATTGTTTCCACCATTATCGAGGTGAATCATAATCGGAATATCAGCATTTACCTTGCGGCAGGCACGTATTCCGGCATTCACAAATTTTGCTATATTATCGTAGTTAGGTACCTTTCCCTCAGGCCACAAAAGTCCGTTTGAAAGCTCATTACCTACCTGAATCATTGTGACATTTACACCTGCCTCAATAATCTTTGTCAGATTTTCAAGTGTAAAATCATATACAGCCTGCTCCAGCTCGTCCACACCGAAATTCCTCCATGCCTTTGGCTTAATCTGCTTTCCCGGATCTGCCCAGAAATCACTGTAGTGGAAATTCAAAAGCACTCCAAAGCCTGCATCTGTAACCTTTTTTCCGATAGCAATAGTCTCAGCCAGGTCATTGTTACCCGCACCGTAAGGCTCACCATCCTCTGATTTTGGGTCGTTCCACAGACGAAGACGGATTGTGTCAACATCATGCTCCTTCATGATGTCAAGAATATCCTTCTCCTTTCCGTCCTCGTAGTATTTTGCTCCGCAGCGTTCCAGCTCTAGCAAGGTTGATAAATCCATACCCTTAATAAACTTTGACATTTTAATTCTCCTTAATTCTTATATCGTTTATTTACACCATGAGAGCAGTACCAGTAGTAGTCCCTGCTCTCAAAATGCGTAATAATATTCCTGACAACCTTAAAATGCTAGATTCCGCGGAAACAGAATGTGAATTCCATTTTCTCTGAGACATCAAGCAGGTACTCCGGATGAGTATGTGAGCCCCAGCTGTCGTCTCCTCCTACACCCATCTGCTTCTTTGCCACACGGACAACAGTATAGTGTACAGGTGGAAGCTCGAAATGATGTGCAGCATTTTCCAGCTCATGTGGTGTATATGGCAGTGCTGAGAACGAAAGCTCATCACCAAAGAACAGCATGCCTCTGCCCTTCTTATCCATTACCTTTGCATATCTTACTCTGCACTTGTTGCCGCTCTCCTGCGGAACGAGGTACTCGGCAATGTTGTCTGCCACTTTATTCTCGTATACACCATACTTTCCGCCATGCTGTCTGTCCTCGTATGTCTCCTGTGGTCCGAGTCCGTACCATTTCACTGTATCATAATCGGCATCCAGCTTGAACATCATGCCAAACTCCGGCATATCGCCAAGCTCCTTTACCGGGTCATATGACAGAGTTGTCTCGATTGTTCCATCACCAAACACTCTGTATGTCACCTCGCATGAGCTCTGCGGTGTGGTAGGCATGAAATAAGTGTATGTGATGGCGATATTGTTGTCATTTTTTTCTACCCTTGGTGATGTATCTGCAAAGCGCTGATCCTGTCTGGTGGTCACATACATGCTGGCAATCTTCCACTGTGCATAGCGCTGTGGCATCATATTGCCGGAATCATTGTTGGTAGGTGTTCTCCAGAAATTCGGCAGTGGAATAGTATTTGGAAGCATCTCGACGCCACCATATACATATGAAACCATTCCCAGATTCATTCTTGAGAAAAGTGCCTTGAAGTTCTCACCTCTTACAAGGATATTTCCGTTTCCAACAACAAGCTCAACTGATTTGTCGCATGAATACTCACTTACAGGCTTCTTTATCATATGCTGTCCGAATGCAATTTCATATCCTGCCTTTTCCCAGATGGTGTTTTCCTTCAATACAAATGATACGACAATACAGTACTCTTTTTCCACATCTATCATGGAATTTTTAAGAGTCACCGGCACCTCATAGCTTGCCCTATCCATCGGTGGAACAGATATCTGAAGCTTTGTCCTGTAAACCTCCTCACCGTCTGCAAGAAGAATGGCAAAAGCATCAAAAACCGATGTATTTACAAAGAGATTTTTGTTTGTAACTGTAAAGATGTAGTCGCTGTCAAAATCAACCGAGATATTCTGATAATTGAACTTCACCTCCTGCATCTTTGGAGAAGCCTCTCTCTCTCCGCCGTAGCAGATGCCGTTTCCGCTGAAATCTCCATCAGTAGGCCTGTCGCCGAAATCTCCGCCATATGTGAGGAACCACTTGCCGTATCTGTCCTTTTTATAGATTGACTGGTCGATATAATCCCAGATAAATCCGCCCTGATATCTAGGCTCGCGGTCTGTAAGCTCTGTATATTTGTGCATAGCACCGCAGGAATTTCCCATTGCATGTGTATATTCGCAGCAGATAAACGGTTTCTCAGGATGCTCTGCCAGGAATTTTTCAATGCCTGCAGCCGGAGTATACATCTGGCTTTCCATGTCGCTTGTGTCATTATAGCTTCTATCGTTAAATACTCCCTCATAATGCACCAGACGATGCTTATCAAGCTGTCTGAAAAGCTGTGACATCTCATATATGGTCTTGCCGCCAAACGACTCATTGCCGCATGACCAGATAAGGATTGCCGGATGATTTTTATCCCTCTGATAGCATGAGTTGGCACGGTCCAGCATCATTTCTCTCCACTGTGGCTTGTCCTTTGGCACAACAAAGTCAAGGTCAACATAGCCCTTATTATATGCCTCCCATGTGCCATGACTCTCAAGATTGTTCTCAGCTATCATATAGATTCCATAAATATCGCAAAGCTTATAGAGCATGGAATCATCAGGATAATGGCTTGTTCTTATAGCATTGATATTGTTCTTTTTCATTGTGACAATATCCTTTATCACCTCATCACGGTTTGGCACACGGCCTGTTATTGAGCTGAACTCATGGCGGTTTACACCCTTAAATACAATACGCTTACCGTTTAGCTTCATGAGTCCGTCTACCATCTCAAATTGTCTGAAGCCTGCCAGCTGGCTGATAAACTCGGTCTCATTTCCATGCGTATCTTTAACTATAATTTTAACCTCATACAGATTCGGCTTTTCAGCGCTCCATAACAGAGGATTTTTCACATTACATGAGCCCTCGCAAATTTCCTTATTCCTAAGCTCTATATCAAACTCTTCCAATAAAAGTTTTGCCCTGTCATATTTTTCCACAGACAAATCGCCCAGCTCATAAAGCTTTACACTTGCAATACCATCACCATCTGCCTTTATTGACACACTAAGTGTGCCCTCGTCAAAGGTATCATTAAGTGTAGGAACAACTGACAGATCCTCCACATGTGCACAAGGAACGGCATACAAAAATACATCTCTGAAAATGCCTGAAAATCTGTAAAAATCCTGATCCTCACACCAGCTGCTTGATGTCCATTTCCATACCCTGACCGCAAGCTTGTTCTCACCCTCAATAATATAATCAGTCAGCTCGAAATCAGACGGATCAAATGTGTCCTCACTGTAGCCGACATAGTGTCCATTCAGCCAGAGTGCAAAACCGCTCTCCACTCCCTGGAACGAAATACACACCCTCTTGTTCTTCATATTCTCAGGTATTGTGAAATACTTCACATAGCTTGCAACCGGATTAAAAATCTCAGGTACCTCGCCCGGCTTTATAGACTCATCAGCCTCCCACGGATATGTGGTATTCGTATAGATTGGCACGTCATAGCCTTCCATCTGGATATGTGCCGGAACCCTGATTTCATCCCAGCCTTTGCAATCATAATCAGCTGCCTCAAAGCCACAAGGAGCCAGGGACTGATTCTTTGCATATGCAAACTTCCATAAGCCGTTCATATCATATCTCAGGCTTGATTTCCCTTTAATTTTCTCCAGTTCATTTTTATAGCACACATGATCCGAATGAGCCGCAAGTCTGTTCTGCTCAAATATTTCCGGATTCTTAATGATATTTGAATCAAAATCACTCATATTTTTACACTCCTATCTACTGTATTTATTATTTGATACATGTCTGTTTTAAACACAAAGCCCTCTTATAAGACGAAGGCAAATAATAAACATTATTTGCCTTCTTAATTTTTAACAATATTATTTTACTTTTATTTAACAGATCCTGTAATTCCCTCTGCAAACTGCTTCTGGAGTACAAAGAATACGAGCATTGTAGGGATGGAGCAGAAAAGAACGCCCATCATCAGTACACCGTAATCTACTGTATATCCTGCTGCAAGGTTTGCAATAAGCATTGGCATTGTGATAGCAGCAGGCTTATTGAGGATTACCTTTGGCCACAGGTATGAGTTCCATGCATTCATGAATGTAATAACTGCAGCTGCTGCATATGTTGATTTCTGTACAGGCATATACATCTTAAAGAAAATACCAATCTCACTGAGTCCGTCAATTCGTGCCGCCTCCATTATATCGATTGGGAAGTTTCTCGAATTCTGTCTGAACATCATGATGAGGAACGGCGTTGAAATAGCCGGGAGCATGAAGCCCCATACCGTATTTATAAAGCCGAGCTTTGACATCATCTTGAACAGAGGAATAAGTGTAGCTACCTGCGGAATCATCATGGCAAGAAGTAAAACTGAGAACAGCTTATCCTTTGCCTTGTCATGATAGAGCTCAAAGCCGTAACCGGCAAGTGAGCAGACAAGCAGTGCTATAATTGTCTGAACTGTTGCATTGATAAGTGAGTTTTTCATTCCAAGTGCAACGTTCTGTGATGCAAACAGTTTCTTTAAGTTCTCAAGGGCATAGCCACCAAATGCAATTCTACCTCTTGCAATGTCAATAGACTTGTTGGTCGCTGCCGATATCATCCAGAAAAACGGAAATACTGAGATGAACGAAACTATTACAAGAAAAATGTATGAAGGTATAAGCCTTTTTTGTATTGATGATCCATGTTTTTTCTTAGTCACGCTTGTCACCTACTTTCAGATTGATAAATGCCAGTATAGCAACCATGATGAATACGATAACAGACATTGCTGATGCATATCCAAAGTTTGCAACGCCTTCACCAAACGAGCCGTTATAGATATAATGTGACATGGTGATTGTCGCATTTGCAGGTCCACCCTTTGTCAGGTTTACAGACTCGTCGAAGAGCTGTAATGTACCGTTTATTGACATGATAGTTGTCATAACAATTGTAGGTTTAAGAAGAGGAACCGTGATAGACCAGAAGGTTCTCCAGCCGCTTGCTCCATCTATCTTTGCCGCCTCGTAAACAGAGTACTCAATATTCTGGAGACCTGCTAAAAAGAACACCATATTATATCCTGTCCATCTCCAGATAAGAGCTACTATGATAATAATCTTAGCACTCCAGCCTGTACCAAGGAAGTTAAAGTTGTTCTCTAATATTCCAAGTTTAACAAGGATTGTATTGATAAGTCCCTGTGTTGCAAAAAGCGATTTAAAAATCAATGCATATGATACGAGTGATGTTGCACATGGTAAGAATACACATGTACGGAAAAGTCCTTTAAATTTAAGGTGCTTATTGTTAAGTAACTGTGCCAGTAAGATTGCCAGTACAAGCATGATTGGCACTTCGATAATTAAATATAAGAATGTGTTTCCGATAGATCTCTTGAAAACCGCATCCTGAAACATTCTTGTGTAGTTGTAAGTAAGTGGATTTGCCCACTGCATATTTGCGCTTGAGCCGGTTTTAAAGGATGTAATAACAGCCTGGATTATAGGCCAGAAGCTCATTATGAAAATGAGTATTGTTGCCGGAGCCAGATACATCCAGCCGGCTGCCCTTTGTTTACCGGTTATGCTCATTCCTTTTTTCTTATTTTTCACTGTAAAGGCCTCCTAACTATAAGTCTTTGAGAAAAAACAGGGAGCCATTTAATGGCTCCCTGTACATTTGCCATCAAGCTAACAGATTAAAGTCCCATTGTGAATTTAAGGTCATCCTCTGCTGTCTTTATCTCTGAATCGATATCTGCACCATTCTGAGTAATATTGATAAGTGCTGTAGCAAGCTTCTTACGTGCATCGTAGTGGAAATCGCTCTGCTCGATTATCTTAACATTTGCACCCATCTCAACGATCTTAGCGTAAATTGGCTGGTTGTTGAAATACTCAACACCCTCGTTGTAAACCTCTGACTTGCCTGCAGGTGTATATGTAGTGATAACACCACCATTCTTAAGAGCATTGTCATATGTCTCAGATACACCCTTGTCTGTATAAGATCCGCCACCGAATGTATATGCTAAGAATTTCTTAGCAAGGTCTGCCTGCTTGCAGTTGCTTGTGATGTAAAGTGAAGAACCACCGTTTGATGCATAGCCTTCACCACCCTCAAGTGTTGGAAGAGATGTAATCTCCCACTTTCCACTGTTGTCTGTAACCTTCTCGATTGTAGGAATGATCCAGTTTCCGTTCATAACGCCTGCAACCATGTCTCCCTGAATAACCTGATCTGTGTAATCTGACCAGTTATTTGCAAGGTAAAGAACATTGTTGTCGATCATATCCTTAAGTACCTGCATGATTTCTTTTAATTTAGCATTGTCTACAAATTTTGGCTTGCCATCCTTGAACTGTGACTCACCCTCTGCCTGAAGCATCATGTAGAATAAATCGTTTCCGTCTCCATCCATGCAAAGTAAGTATTTTCCTGTCTTCTCGTATACTTTCTTACCTACCTCGATGAAATCCTTCCAAGAGATACCTGTCATATCATCGATTGTGTATCCTGCCTGCTCAAGAAGATCTGTTCTGTAAGCAAAGATTACTGTTCCGTTATCAACAGGGAATCCAAAGTGCTCTCCGTCGATTGTAGAGAATGATAACTTCTCCTGACTGAAATCATCCCACTTAACATCTGCATCATTTGCTGATACCCATGCATCAGGATAATTTGTATGGTACTGCCGGAAGTAGTGATCCTGGAATAATACGATGTCAGGAAGTGTACTGTAATCCCCAGCTGAGCCTGCTGTTGTAATTGCTGTCTCAATGTCAGATGACCCTGACTGCTCCTCGATATTGAGTACAAAATCAGGATCTACATTTTTCTTGTAATCCTCTGCTGCTGCTTTGAGTGCCGGAATATTGAAGTTTGGATCCCAAGCCCAGGCTGTAAGTGTATGGCCGTCATCTACTGTCTCTACCTTCTTACCTGTCTTTTCTGTGCCATCTCCTGATGAAGATGAGTCTCCACATCCGGCTGCAAGTGAGGCAACCATTGTTGTTACGAGTAATAATGAAACTACTTTCTTTTTCATTTTTCTTCCTCCCTAATAAAAATGATGTTTCTGCAATACTACGTTTACAATTCATTCATAATCATATTATTTTAATTGGGCATTTTGACTACGAATATTTGTCCGTTTCTTGATTACATAGTCATTATAACCATATACGTTGTTTCTGTGTTAACAAATTCCACACAATTATATGCATATTCAAACATAAATGTACAAAAATATGCGAAAAGACATGTTTTCTACCATCCCTTTAGTGCAGATATCCTAAAATTGAGTAGTTTATGCTCATAATTTTCAGGATTTATCTTCCACTGATATGGCGAAGTGTCCAAAAATTTGCGGAAATTACGGTTAAAAGTTGACTGGGTTGTGAATCCACACTTTTGTGCAATAAGCTCCATAGGCTCATTTGTTTTTTTCATAAGCTCGCACGCCTTCTGTACTCTTATCAGATTCAGATACTCCATAGGCGGCATATTGATGTATGATTCAAACAGTCTCCTGAAATGAGTCTCGCTCATGTTGCATAGTGCCGAAAGTTCCCCTGCCTTTATCGATTCGCTGTAATGCTTATTCATGTAGTCAAGTGCTGTGGCTATCTGTGACATATTGGTACCCTTTACGATATTATTATCCTCCTCCGGAAGCTCATCATACATGCGCAACAGCTCTATTACAATTCCCTGCACAAGGAGCTTTATCGTCCTTTGGCAATAAATCTTGTGCTCACTGGTTTCCCTGATTATGGCATTTATATACTCAGCCATAGCCGGGCTCTGATACACGTTGGTCATAAACGCTTTTTTTGATATAGTCGTAACTGCCTCATTCTGGAATGCCGCATTGTTTGGGAACATCTCTTCTATCACAGAATGTATGTCAATAAAAATGTACTCCCAGAAATTCACCACCTCACCATAGCTGACTGTAACATGTGGAAAATTCTCAGGTATAAATGTGATATCGCCGTCATGATACTGGTAAATATCCTCATCCAGATACATATTTCCATCTCCCTCGCGGCAGATGCCGATTTCAAGCAGATTATGGAAATGCAGGTGAAATTCCTCATGACCATACACTCTCTTCCAGGATTCTCCGCACAGCACAAGTGCCGATTCTCCCTGTGGCAGCTCATAGAATCTGAATTCCATCGTGTCTTTTTTTCTTTTCGCCATATATACTCTCCTTTGCAGCGAAATGCCAAATACGCTGCTGCTATTATAGCAGCAGCGCACCAATCACTACTTTAATCAAAATCGAACTTGTCGAATCTCTTGTACATAGCCTTGTACTTCTTGCGGACATCCTCGTTGCCCTGAAGCACCTCTTCCTCTGTACCTCTGAATTGACAGCGGATGCAGCTATAAATACCCGTTTCCTTATTATAGAACATATCAATATCAAGATCCCTCATAAAACATAAAGGACATCTGTAATTTAATTTGCCTTTTCCAAGTTGAGCCATGTTGCAAATACCTCCTTGTCTTTAATCTGTTTCTTGTAACCAAGCTTGAACATTGGAGAGAATGCATATCCTTCCTCAATGTATCCCTCTGCCTTTGCAGATGGTGTGAGTGAAACCTTTGTCTGAATTGCAGGAATTACTGCGCTTACTGCAGTTGCTCCGTCAAGCTTTGCATCACGACACTTGTACTCATAATTGATGCTCTGTTGGTTTTCTCCCTCACATGTAAGTGTGATGCCTGTCATATCCTCTGGATACTCTGTTGTTCCGTAACATGCTGTGATGTACTCATCGAGATAAACCTCTGCATTTGGATCACTCATGCTAAGGATATTACGCTCAATCTTGATGTTTGATGAGCCCTCCTCAAAGTATTCCTTTGTCTGAAGAGTAAGCTTAACATCATAAAACTCAATATCTACAGGATCAAGTGTAAGGATTCTTGTTTTCTTGCCATCAATAACTTCCTCTGAAAAATGGCTGTGTGTAGGACAGAGACACAGGTCAACCTCCTCACCGTTGTGTGAAAGCTTGGCACTTCTTACTGTTCCTGCTCCTGCATAGTGTGTAAAGTATCCTGCTCTGTATTTCTCCTGAATAAGGAATGGATAAGATGCATCCTGTACATGCTTTGTTCCTATTCCTACAGGCCACTCAAGTTTTGCAACGTATGGACGAAGGTCTACGATTGCTCCACCCTGATCCATGTTTACGCATGCTCTCATGTATGGGTCACAGTACCAGAAGAGCTGCTTGTCTGAGCCGTAAAGGATATCTCTCCATGGTGCACACTCAGGCTCATTGTAGTTACCTGCGTTGACACCCTTCTTCTCTCTGAAGTAATCAGCGAACTCTGACATTGTCATGTCGATGAGCTTACCCTCTTTCTTTAACTTGCCATAGTAATTACAGCCGTCTGTGTATGACTTTAAGAGAAGCTCATATGGCTGCTCCCAGCGTCCCATCTTGTTCATCCAGCCAGGTCCTACGAACATCATGTTGTATGAGTATCCGTTATTGTATTTTGCAAGGTCTCTGTACTGGTCGATGAGGTTATAAAGATATGGATACTCCCATGTCTTTGTATCATAAATCATTCCACGAAGCACGTTCTGTGGATGTGTTCCGAAGTTTGAGCCGTTTCCGTCATAGCATGCAATAAGGTCACGTGAGAGATGTGGAATTGCTACGATTCCGCTATCCTCTTCCTTATTTGCTGCTGGCGCATGTGTGTTCTGCTTTGATGGAATCCATGGTGCCCATGGGCCTCCGTCGAAGAGTGTGTACCATGAGTTGTTACATGTGTGGTATGCCTTAGGGCCCTCCTCCCAGCATGTTGCAACTGCACATTTTACCATTGGGTATTTTTCTTTGATGTAGTTTATAAGGTCTGCATCCATATAGTACGAGCCTGTTGACTCAGGATAGAAACCGAATCTGTCATGGAATTTCTCGAAAACATCATTTACGATAGCTTTCTTGTCCTCCATTGAGAACATCCAGATACAGAAATCCTTTGTCTTATACTTCTCTCTAAACTCCTCACATGGAAGTCCAAGGAGTGAAAGTGCTATCTCATCACCGTATTTCTCGTGATCCTGCTTTGCAAGCTCTACTGCCTCATCATTAAAAAGTGAAGCATATGTCATCTGGATTGTGGTTTTGAGTCCCGCCTCATGTGCAAGTCTCTGCTGTGTCTTGAAGATGTCGAGTGACTCTGTGATAAGCTTCTTATCTCCAATATCCTCTTCTTTTCCCTGTCCTGTCACTGTTGCTGAGTACTCAGGCACCATCTCAGGGCGGTGAATGATGTTAACAATAAATTTGTCCATCCGTTGTTTCCTCCATTTGCTTGTAATTTAATTTATTTCTTAGGTACGTTTTTCGCGCAACCGTTTGTTCTAAACTTAGTATATTACAGTATTATGATTATGTCAATGTGCAATTTCGACATTTTTAAATTTTTGTTTTCAAGCATTTTTCACAAATAAGGGATGGGGTGCGCGTTTTTACGCGCAACTTTTGCGCATTGGTCGCCGGTCGGTACGTAAGCCGTGGACTGTTGGGGAGACACGCACTTTCGCCCTCGCTACGCTTCGTGACTAAGATCCTGTACGAAATTATGCTTTTAGATTTTCTATGCACGACGAAACCGTCGAAACTTATACAAATGTATATGCTAGATGGTTTGCTATAATCTCACAGTTTATAGTTACTGCTTCATTGTGTACGCTTTGGCGGTTACAAATGACACGCTACTCACAAGTTCTAGTACACTCCACAGTAGTTAATTCTCGACTAAGCCATCAATACATGTCTATAAGTCCATTTTTATGAGGCTTTACGGCTGGGTTTTTGGAGCTGTTTTTGGGATTTTTGCAGTTTCAGCTACTTTTTGCCAGGTCTTTTCCGGCTTTCTGGCTGGGTTTGGGTGCTGTTTTGGTGATTTCTGCAGTTTCAACTACTTTTTCTCGGGTTTTTTCCGGCTTTTGGGCTGGGTTTGGGGTGCTGTTTTGGTGATTTCTGCAGTTTCAGCTACTTTTTGTGAGGCTTCTGGCATAATGGTGGATCAAGAACACAGTTATAAGAAATGGTAATCTTTATGAACCAGGTCCTCCTGCGTACACATATGTAAATCTTCCTCTCCCCTGCGTCCATGCAGGTGCGTTTCTACGCTTCATGAGCATAATTTCGTACAGAATCTTAGTTGCTAAGCGTAGCGATAGCTAAAGTGCGTGTGCCACACAAACCCCGGCTTACGTACCTTACGTTGTGACAGAAATTTAAATAAATGTTTTTAATCTTGCGCTTATTATGTTATCATGTAACTGAGATATAATTAATGATTCATTATAAATAGAAAGAGGTGTTTATATGTGTAGTATTGCAATAAAAATACCAGATGAAGTATTATACGATACCAAAATGACCAAAGATGAAGCTAATGCTTTTGCCAAGAAAGCTACTGCTCTAATGCTTTATTTAAAAAACCATATTTCTATTGGATATTGTGCACAGATAGCCGGAATGAGTGAGGAAGATTTCATCAAATATCTAGGCAATAATAATATATCTATCTTCAGTTTTGATGATGAAGCAGAATTTATAGAGGAGATGAATAATGCGTAGGGTAATTGTCAATTCAACACCATTAATTGCATTGTGCAATGCAGACTTACTTAACATTTTAAAAAAAATATATGGTTCAATCATTATTCCTAAAGCAGTATTCGACGAAGTTACAGCAAAAAAGGATTCTGCCTGTTTACAAATCAAACAAAATCTTGATTGGATTACAGTCGAAACAATCACTAACATTGAAGACCGCAAAATGTACAAAGCAAAGCTTCATGCCGGTGAAGTTGATGTTATGATATTGGCACAAGCTGACCCCAAAGCAGACTTAGTTATCATCGATGATAATGCAGCAAAAAAAACAGCAAAATATCTTGGATTAACAGTAACGGGCACCTTAGGTGTTCTTATAAAAGCTAAACAATCAGGGATTATTTCTTCTGTAAAAAATGCAATAACCAAAATTCAATCAAACGGATTCTATATAAATGAAAATATCATTAAACTAGCATTAAAACAGGCAGGTGAATTATGATTAAAATAGCATTCTTTGATGTGGATGGCACCCTGCTTCGGCTGGGACATAAAGAATTATCAGCAAGCACTGCTGCTGCACTTAGGCAGCTCCACCAAAATGGCATCATCCTTTGTATGGCTACCGGAAGAAGCTACACAGGTGTGCCTCATTTTGATGGAATTGATTTTGATGTCCTGCTCACCTTTAACGGCTCATTCGTCACCGCAGGCAATGATATCATCTTCAAAAATCCTATTAATGAGCACGACAAATATCAGATAATTTCCAATCTAAAGCAGATGAACCGCGCCATTGCAATCAGCAACGAGCATATGATTGTCACAAACGGTACCGACCCTGATTTAGAGCAATACTTTGCCTTTGGCAGCGAAAAGCTTAAAATCGCTGACAATTTTGACGAGATAAGCAGGACTGATATATATCAGATTATGTGCTCCTGCCAAAAAGATGAGCACTCACAGATTCTATCCGGCGCGCCCCACTCACAGATAACTGCATGGTGGGATAAGGCCGTTGATATTATTCCGCTTAACAGTGGCAAAGGCAATGCTGTTGCTGCAGTGCTTAGGCATTATGGCTTCTCAAAGGATGAAGCAATTGCTTTCGGTGACGGACATAACGATATTGAAATGCTTGAGGCCGTAGGCATTGGTGTTGCCATGGGCAATGCAAAGGACGAAGTCAAGGCTAAGGCTGATTTTGTGTGCCAATCAGTTGAGAATGACGGAATATATCATTACTGTGTTGAAAACAAACTGATTTTTTAGAGAAATATACTTATGAACATAGACAACAATTTACAACACCTACTCGAAAGCGAAACAAAAATACATCTCGCGGAAATCCGCTTTCTCTACCAAAAACTCGACAGACAGCTTGGGCTTAACGGTGCAAGGGTTCCTATCACCTTTGGCTTTGATACTGACAGGCTCGGTGCATACACTCCGGGCTTTGGGCAGGATGAAGAAGAATTTCATTTTTCGCTGCTGTTCATCGGCTACTGTGTGGCAAAGCCCTTGTCAAAGGATGACAGAATAGATTTATATAAGCATGAATATGCCCATTATATGCAGTACAATATGGACATTCCTGATAAATACAACTGGCAGCCCGGCATCCACGGAAGTGCGTGGAAATACTGCTGCTCACTTATCGGAGCAGCTCCCACTCCTTACTACAAAGCCGGTGAAGGACTTATTAAGCACGATTATGATAAGGTTCTCAAAAAGAAAATTACTGACAAGAGTATTCCTATCCGCGACACATATTCACGCGAGCAGGAATACCGCAAAAAGAAAAACAGTACTGTAAAATTTAATATCAATGACGATGTCAATCATCCAAAGTTCGGCAAGGGCACCATTGAACATATCGAGCAGCTCGAAGGCTCAGTTCGGCTGCATGTCAGATTCGGTGAAGATCTTAAGAAAATTGATCAGAAATGGCTGCTTCAGGCAAACTTGAAGAAAGCAGGTGCATCAAGGCACATATAGCGTTATGCTATCCTACATTACATTATTTCAAGTTCGTGAAAAATCCTTACTATCTAAAAATCATGGGACTGCAATATACCGCAGCCCCATGATTCTAATTATGTCTTATATTATTATTTTAATAAGTATTTAAGCCACCCTAGAACAAGAAAATCTACAGCTCAAATTCAATCGTATATGACTTCTCAAATTTCTCACCCTGTGCCAGCGAATTACCATACTCCCTGTCCTTTAATTCTCCGGCAAAGCCTGCTCTGTCGCATCGGCCGTACCACGGCTCAATACAGATAAACGGTGCTCCCATTCCTGCCGGTGACCACAGACCAAATAAAGGCGCATCAAAGGACACCGTAAGATATGGCTTCTTATCCGGTGTACACAGGCTCACCTTTGAAGCCTGTCTGTTTTCTATTATGAGCGCATCCTTATCAAACATATGCTCATCTATCTGACAGTATCCATCCACATCCACCTTAAGCAGATTGTCATCCTTGTCTAAAAGTCCTCCGTCACAGATAAGTCCGTAGGTGATTGCTTTGTCTGTGTCAAGCTTCAGATAATAGTCTGACTGCTTTCCCTGCTCTGCGACCGGACACATAAATGCCGGATGGCCACCTATTGAAAAAAGTAAATCCTTTTTCGCAGGATTAGTCACCCTCCAGGTCACTTTAATCTCACTGCCAGAGAGCTTATAGCCGATTTCGAGCACAAACTCAAACGGATATTTTGCAAGAGTCTCATCATTTGATTTAAGTGAAAACCATGCCTCATCATTTGTCTGTGACACGAGCTCAAACTCCATATCCCTTGCAAAGCCGTGCTGTCCCATCGGATAATCTGTCCCATCAACGGTAAACTTCTTGTCCTTTAAGCTGCCGACAAACGGGAAAAGCACCGGTGCGCTTCTCTTCCAGTATTTCTCATCGGCATCCCACAGATACTGTGTACCTGTTTCCTTGCCGGTGATGCTTTTAAGCTCTGCTCCGAAGCTGTTTATCGTGAGCTCAAGTGATTCATTTTCCAGTTTAATCTCCATCAAATATCTCCTTTTATATTTTTTTAACTATTCAGAGCCGCCTTGAGAACAAGAAAACCTGTTGCTTACATGCAAGCATGACACATCAGCTTTTTTGTTCTCAGTGGTTCTGAATAGTCTGTTTTTAATTACATCACGAGCAGTCCAATAACTCTTACAATAAATGCTGCCACCCATGCAATCGCACACTGCAAAAGCACCACACTGACTGCCCACTTTGCACCCAGCTCTCTCTTTATAGATGCTATAGCAGCCACGCAAGGACTGTAGAGCAGCGAGAACACCAGAAGAGATGCAGCTGAAAGTGTTGTGAGTGCTGTCGTAACAGTTCCTCCAAACAGTATCTCCAGTGTTGATACCACACTCTCCTTTGCCATGAGTCCGCTGATAAGTGACGTGCATATACGCCAGTCGCCGAGTCCCAGAGGCTTAAAGACAGGCACGATAATACTTGAAATAGCAGCAAGCATGCTGTCCTTTGAGTCTGTTACCATGTTAAAGTGTATGTCAAAGCTCTGTAAGAACCATATAAGCATTGTGGCAATAAGTATTACTGTAAATGCCTTCTGCAAAAAGTCCTTTGCCTTTTCCCAGAGCAGCTGGCACACATTCTTGGCGCCCGGCATCCTGTAGTTTGGCAGTTCCATGACAAACGGCACTGCGTCACCCCTGAACAGAGTCTTTCTGTAGATAAATGCGAAAAGTATTCCGACAATTATTCCAATGAAATACAGTCCTCCCATGACAAGTCCGCCATGCTTCGGGAAAAATGCACTAACAAAGAATGCATAAATTGGCAATTTTGCCGAACAGCTCATAAACGGTGTGAGGAGTATAGTCATTCGACGGTCTCTCTCGCTTGGCAGTGTACGTGTAGCCATGACAGCTGGCACCGTACAGCCGAAGCCTATGAGCATTGGCACTATGCTTCGTCCGGAAAGTCCTATCTTACGAAGGAGCTTGTCCATGAAGAATGCAACCCTCGCTATGTATCCGCTGTCCTCCATGAGGGATAAGAAAAAGAACAGTGTCACGATAATCGGCAAAAAGCTTAATACGCTTCCGACACCCTGAAAGATGCCGTCTATTACCAGTCCGTGCAGCACCTCATTCACGCCTGCCGCTGTGAGTGCCTTATCCGTAAGCGCGGTCAGTGCTCCTATGCCCTGCTCCAAAAGCCACTGAAGGCCTGCTCCGATTACGTTGAAGGTGAGATAAAATACAGCAAGCATTATCACTATAAAGCACGGTATTGCCGTGTATTTGCCTGTAAGAACACGGTCGATGCGCTCACTTCTGATACGCTCCCTGCTCTCCTTCGGTTTTACCACGGTGCTCTCGCATATTTTCTCAATAAATGTAAAGCGCATATCCGCAATTGCAGCGCTTCTGTCAAGGCCTCGCTCCTTCTCCATCTGGACAATCAGATGCTCTATTGCCTCTTTTTCATTCTCATCAAGATGAAGCTGCTCTAATATAAGTGCATCTCCCTCGATAATTTTGGTTGCCGCAAAGCGAATCGGAACTCCGGCGAGCTTTGCATGATCCTCAATCAGGTGACTGACCGCGTGTATACATCTGTGCACGGCACCGCCAAAATCATTCTCATCACAGAAATCCTGTCTGCCCGGGCGCTCCTGATACTTTGCAATGTGTATCGCATGGCGCACCAGCTCATCAACACCCTGATTCTTTGCGGCAGAAATCGGTACAACAGGCACTCCTAACAGTCCCTCGATTTTATTTACATCGATTGAGCCTGAGTTTGCCGTCACCTCATCCATCATATTGAGTGCAATAACCATCGGTATATCCATCTCAAGAAGCTGCATGGTCAGATACAGGTTTCTCTCGATATTTGTCGCATCTACGATATTTATTATGGCCTTTGGCTTGTTATCGAGCACAAAGTTTCTCGACACAATCTCCTCACTCGTATATGGGCTCATTGAGTAAATGCCCGGTAAATCTGTGATTGATGTATCCGGATGTTCTTTAATAGAGCCATCCTTTCTGTCCACCGTCACTCCCGGGAAATTGCCCACATGCTGGTTTGAGCCTGTAAGCTGGTTGAAAAGTGTTGTCTTGCCGCAGTTTTGGTTTCCCACAAGTGCGTATGTGAGCTTCTCACCATCCGGAAGGGGATTGCCACTGCCCTTCACATGGTATTTGCCCTCCTCGCCAAGTCCGGGATGGGCTGTGTTGCTTATCTTTTTAGGGCCCTCATGCTTTCTTGAACGGCTGTCAATTAATTCTACCTCAATCTGTGCCGCATCATCAAGCCTCAATGTGAGCTCATAGCCGTGCACCTGAAGCTCCATCGGGTCTCCCATCGGTGCAAATTTGATAACTGTCACTTCGGCCTTTGGGATTACTCCCATATCCAGGAAATGCTGGCGCAGTGCGCCCTCACCGCCTACTGTAAGTATTCTGGCACTCTGTCCTATGCCAAGTTCTTTTAGTGTCATTTTATCGCTTCCTAGTGTATTTATTGATAATTTTTCTCAACTTATCACAGATATCTTACCACAAAGCGTGTGCCACTGCATTCATTTTTTTCATTTAATACATCTTTTTTACAATCCTCCACAAGGATATATCCATTGTCATGACGCACAATTGCTTCCGCCAGCGAAAGTCCTATGCCGATGCTGTCTGCCGGCTGTCCGCTGCCGCTGTAAAAACGCGTGAATATATGCTTTTTGTCCTCATCACTTATTGTCTCTCCATCGTTTTGCACTGTTATCTCTGCATACATCTCATACCTGTAAAAGCCTATCTTTACCTCACTCTCTGCGTGCTCCACTGCATTTTTTACTATGTTTGTAATGGCCTCACACTGCCAGTATGCATCAGCATGTATACAGGCATCCTTATCAGAGCCTTCATCTATGGACAGCCTTATGTCTCTCAAATCGCAAAGTGCCATAACATTATCAGCTGCCTCAGACACAATTTCAGACAGCAGCGTATCCTTCTCATCAAACTCCACAACATCCGCTTCAAGCCTTGAAAGCTTTAAGATAGCCTGCACCATATGCGATATATTATCCACATCACGCTTTGCCCTGCGCATTATCCTGTTTCTGTTTTCAGATGCCATATCAGGATTTTCTTCCAGATTTTCCAGATTTATCGAAAGTGATGTGAGCGGTGTCTTAAGCTGGTGCGATATGTCAGAAAGCGCATCCTTTAGCAAAAGCTTGTCTGCCTTTGCATTTTCCGCAGACTCCCTCAAATAGATTGCTGTCTTGTAAAGCTCTCCCTTTAGTATAGAAATCTCTCCCTCTGTGCTATCTGCCATAACAAGTCTGTAGTCTCCCTGATTTATGCGACGCAGATAATCCGCAGCCTGTCTGACCTGTCTTTTAAAGCTAAATCTTATAAGCACAATGTAAAGGCAAAAGCCCCCTGCAAAAAGTACAACAAGAAATATGTCTAGCCAAAGCGCCCCTTTAAGCGCTTTTTCATTTGACAAAACCGCAGAATCCTTTTCCATATCAATGCCGTATTTTTTTAAGAGCGTCTCTGCGCTTTTTAAATTTGTATAATCGCTGTCGAAGCTGCTGTCATTTAGAATCGCGGCTATACTGCCATCTGATACATCGGGATATTTTTCATGAATGAGTGCACATAGCTTAGCCACTGTGATGTTATAGTTTTTTGTATACGCCCTGTACTGAAAAAAGACGGTAAAAGCCATAACCGTCACACATATACATGTATATATTATTGCAAAATACACAAAATGTTTTCTGTTCTCTAAATTATATTTCTTCTTTCTCATGCTTTCCCCCGGGAACTGTCTCTGTCGGCCGATACTCTTTAAAGAGCTTCATCTGAATCAACACGATACCCGATTCCCTTCACAGTCTTTATCACATCCTCACCAAGCTTTGCCCTGATGCGCTTCATATAGACAGTCACTGTATGGTCATAGACATCGTTGCCTGTTGCCTCCCAGATACAGTCAAGCACGGCATTTCTGGACACAGCCTTGTCGTGATTGGTAAAAAGCAGATCAAGTATACGGTTTTCAAGACTTGAAAGAGCAATCACCTGTCCAGCCCTTCTTGCTTCCTTTTTGTCCAAATCATAGCTTATGCTTCCTGCGTGTATGACAGATGAGCTGTCATCACTTTTCCTTCGTAAAAATACGCGGTTTACTCTCGCCACAAGCTCTCTTACTGAAAAAGGCTTTGTGATGTAATCCTCCGCTCCAAGCTCAAGTCCCTTTACTATATCATTTTCCTCATCCCTTGCGGTAAGAAAAATCACCGGTGTTTTTTCTTTTTCCAGCCTTTCGCTGTAAAAATCAAAGCCGTTCCCATCCGGAAGCGACACATCAAGCAGCACAAGGCCGGGGTGCTCACTCAAAAGCGCCCCAGCCTCCTTTAAATTGCCTGCTGTCAAAAGCTCATATTCAGGTTCTGTAAAGGTATCACACAGTCCCTCTGTTATTCCTTTATTGTCCTCTATGAGAAGTATTTTTTTCATATCAGCTCCCGCATTTCCTACAGATTTTCATTCTTGATCGTCTCAATAATGTTATTGTGTCTAAGCTTCGTCATTGATAGTTTCATGATAGCATAAATCAGCATTATTACAACCACTATACACAATATAATTGCTTTATACGGCGGCTCATAAATGATTGCATCATCCATCCTGTTCATCATAACACATAAGAGATAGCTTATTAAAATACCAAGCGGTACTCCTATTACAAGTGCCTTTACAGATATAAATACACTCTCGAGCCTGACCATTCCAGCAAACTGCTTATCTGTCATTCCAATGCTTCTTAGTGTTGCAAACTCGCGGCTTCTAAGCTCCATTCCGGTGCTTAAGGTATTGATGATATTTGTGATTCCTATTAAGGCAATAACCACAATAAGTCCGTATGCAAATACTCCAAGCAGTGTAAAGAGAGACTTTTCATCGCGCATCTGCTTATCCAGATTGCTGACATAAAAACTAATCTGCGAATACTCAGTATTTCCTTCCGTCTCCTTTTCGAATGTATCCTGATATTCATCTGCATTTTCTGCAACCACATATGCCGAATATGACGCATGTCCCGGTTTGAGCTCATTACCGCTCTTGCCGTCAGCCCATAGGCTTTCAAAGCCTTTTTGGTTCATAAACAATAGCGTGTTGCTGTAGCCCTTATAACCTGTTGGTACCTTGTCTGTGACACCTGCAATAGTTACATCCACAGTCTTTCTGACTCCGTTATTTATTGTTTCCTCGTCAACGTATCCGCTGTTATCCTCTGTGCCGCTTTCAGTATCACCTTCCACTGCATTATTATCATCTGTGCTGCTTTCAGTATCGCCTTCTGCTGCATTATCATCAGAAGAAGCATCATCATACACATTGTAGCCACACTCGATTGTATCTCCTGCTTTATATTTGTACAGCTCCATCTCTTTTTTGACGTATTTTGAGCTATTCTCATTATACACATCAAATGTGCATTTATTCACAAGAATTGCTCCTGCAGCTGCATTTTTTATGCCTGCGTCAGACGCATACTTATCATATGATTTGTCATTTAAAACCGTGATTAAAAACTCTTGTGAGACATCCTCACTGTCATCATAAAGCTGCCTGCAATACTCTCCATATTCCTTTGTATACTCCGGCTTACTGACATCGAAATTATAGCCTGCTCCAACCAGATAATCCTCAGCTCCTTCAATGCCACTCAAAAGCTTAGAGAACTTTTCAATATCAACGTCTTTTTTACATGACATATTTATTCCAATATTGTAATCTGCTGATGCATATGACATCCCAACAACGCTAAAGGCCATAGACATAAAGTATGATATCACAATAAAGGTTACTGAGCAGATGACAATAGATGTCACTGTGGTTCTGTACTTTTTATTGTTCCTCTTTATATTCTTATATGAGATAACACCTCCGATACCCCAGATTCTGCCTATAATCGCCGGTGTCTTAAGCTTTGCTGACTTTATTTTAATCTCCTTTGTGTTTCTTATTGCTTCAAGCGGTGTGACCTTTGCAGCCCTTCTTGCACTGCCTGTTGCTGAGAAATAAATGGTTGCTATACTCAGTATCACAGCAAGAATAAGTGCAGGCAGTGATGTGTGAAAGCTCAAAGCAACGTTAAGCCAGCCTGCTGACAGCGCATTTACTACCTTGACAAGTATAAGCGATGCCAAAATACCACTCATGGTACCTACAGGAATACCAACCACTCCAAGCATTGCTGCCTCTGTCTTAACGCTGCTTTTTATCTGTCGCCTCGTAGCACCCACGCTTGCAAGCATGCCATACTGCCTGATTTTTTCAGTGATTGATATGTTGAAGCTGTTTTTGATACAGTACACTGATGTCAGTATGATTATCAAAGCCACAACAGCAGCCACTGTAAACAGTGCTTTAAATGAACCGTCAATCGGGAAAACGCACTCATAGTTTATAAGGTATCCATTCATATATATATCATATTTTGCATTTTCCATCTCTTTAAGGAACCTGTCACTTTCCTCAGAAGACATTTCAACAGATGAATTATTTGCTTTCTCAAACAGCTTTTCATCCACACCAATTATATCTGCAGTCACAGCATCCTTGTTTCTTAAAGCCTTTTGAGTGTATCTGCTGTACACTGTGAGTGTAGTGTCAGCTTCGCTTGCCTCACTCTTTGTGCCGTTATCAATTGCTGCCAGTTCATCAGAGTATGTGACAAATGTATATCCGGCGGCACTATAGTCCTCCATTCCATAGCCCGGTCTTTCCATGATGCCTACCACCTTGTAGTGCTTTGTCACAGTATCGGTAAGTGTCTCTGCCTCATGCTCATATGCGCAGTTTTCCGATATGACACCTTCGGTGTTTGAATCATATCGCTTTCCGACATCCAGTGTTATCTCATCTCCCACCTTTATGTCGATTCGTCCGTTTGTCTTTAAGTGCCTTGGAATGACTATCTCATCCTCATTTTTTGCCATGCGGCCCTCTATCAGTTTAAAGCAGCCTCTCTCAAAGCCGGCCTCATCTGTTGCCATGACATATGCATACGGCTTATCCTCATTCTTGCAGCCGTCTAGCTTTGCAAAGCCCATTCCCATTGTCTCAAATGTGCTTTCAATATTTCTGTTGTTTTTAAACTCCGAAAGCTCAGACATTTTCACATTCGAAAATTTCACATGAAAGTCGCCGTCCTTTTGCTTCTGGTATTCAATCATACTGTACTGAAAGCTTGACACAAGTGTGACAAGCGCCGACAAAAGCGCTGTTGCAAGAATTATTCCGACTATCGTGACAATAGTTCTTTTCCTGTTGAGCCTTAAGTTTTTTAATGTGAGTGTCTTCATCAAATTCATCTGATTTTACCATCCTCTATCATTATTGTGCGGTCAGCCGCCTTTGCAAGCTCCATATTGTGTGTAATCATAATGATTGTCTGGTTGAGCTCACGGTTTGAGGTCTTTAAGAGATGCATAATCTCGTTGCTGGCCTTGGTATCCAGGTTTCCGGTCGGCTCATCCGCTAGCACTATAGACGGTCTCGTAATAAGGGCTCTTCCTATAGATGTGCGCTGCTGCTGTCCTCCTGAAAGCTCATTTGGCAGATGAGTGCGTCTCTCTGTAAGTCCAAGGCGCAAAAGCATGTCATCCATCTGTGCTTTTTCCACCTTTCTTCCATCAAGCTCCATCGGGATTGCCATGTTTTCCTCCACATTTAATATAGGTATCAGATTATAAAACTGATAAATTATGCCTACCTGTCTTCTTCTGAATATGGCAAGCTCATCATCATTCATTGCAAAAATATCAGTGCCGTTTATATACACCTTTCCGCTTGTTGGTCTGTCAACACCTCCAAGCAGATGAAGCAGTGTGGATTTTCCGGAGCCGCTCGCCCCGACAATTGCCACAAACTCTCCCTTTTCCACGCTCAATGACACATCGTCCAAAGCCTTGACCTGATTTTCTCCGGCTCCGTATATTTTTGATAAGTGTTCTACTCTAAGCAGTTCCATTTAATTCTCCTTTTCTTCTCTATGCATTTTTGTGCGCTGTGCGGTCTGTCCTTTAAAGTGCAGCCGCCCCGCGATACAATTGTATAATACATTATGTAAAGTTACAGGTAGGTTACTTTTAAAAAATATTACAGCATAATATAAAAACTCCGGTCAGAACCAAAAGTTTTCTGTGCCGGAGCTTATATGTTATATGTTTTATGTTATATGTTTTATATCATCTGTTTTATAATTATCTATGCCAATAATTATTTCTGCTTATATGAAGACAAAAAGTCTGCAAGCTTGCCTGTGGCATCCTTTAATATCTCTGTTCGAGGCAGGTATACCACTCTGAAGTGATCCGGCTTATCCCAGTTGAAGCCGCCGCCATGAATGATGAGTATCTTCTTCTCACGAAGCAGATCGAGTGCAAACTGTTCATCGTTTGTGATGTTGAACCTTGCAGTATCAATCTTTGGGAATATGTAAAATGCTGCCTTTGGCTTTACTGCCGAAATTCCCGGTATATCGTTTAATGCTTTGTAGACGTACTCTCTCTGCTCATAGATTCGTCCGCCCGGCACAATATACTCGCCTACACTCTGATATCCGCCTAAAGCTGTCTGCACTATCGACTGCGCCGGAACATTCGAGCAAAGACGCATATTTGAGAGCATGTTGAGACCCTCGATATAGTCCTTTCCGAGCGCCTTGTTGCCGCTTAAAACCATCCATCCGATACGATAGCCTGCTATCATATGTGACTTAGAAAGACCGCTGAAGGTCACACAGAAGAGGTCCGGTGCAAGCGACGCAATAGACACATGCTCATAGTCATCCATCACCAGCCTGTCATATATCTCATCCGAAAAAATCATGAGCTCGTGCTCTCTTGCCACATCAACTATCTGCTGCAACACCTCCCTTGGATAGAGCGCTCCTGTAGGGTTATTAGGGTTGATTATTACGATTGCCTTTGTCTTGTCTGTAATCTTCTTTTTGATATCCTCTATGTCCGGATACCACTCTGACTGCTCATCACAGATATAGTGCACTGCAGTGCCTCCCGCAAGTGTAACGCAGGCTGTCCAAAGCGGATAGTCCGGTGCCGGCACCAGCACCTCATCACCGTTGTCAAGAAGCGCTGACATGCTTAAGTTTATAAGCTCGCTGACTCCGTTTCCGGTGTAGATATCCTCAACCGTCACATTAGGAAGCTTTTTGAGCTGTGCATATTGCATGATTGCTTTTCTTGCAGAAAAAAGTCCCTTGGAGTTGGAATACCCCTCACAGTCCGTGAGCTGGCGAGACATATCATATATCACCTCATCAGGTGTCCTGAAGCCAAACGGCGCAGGATTTCCTATATTGAGTTTCAACACATTTGTGCCGTTTTCCTCCATGCGGGCCGCCTCATCCACCACCGGTCCTCTTACATCATAAAGCACATTATCTAATTTTCTGGATTTTCCAAATTCTCTCATCCTGACAATCTCCTTTTATTTTCGTAACAATTCCTGTATCCGTAATATATCCTGCTAGCCTAAAAGCTCAAAAACAGCCTCAGCGTCAAATACCACCTGCTTTACCTTATCAACCTCTATCTGATAAAGTGCATTTGCTGCCAGATGCTCTGCAGCCTGCTCGAGATCTCTTATGCCCGATGTATTCTCGTGAAGCTTAATCACTGCATCAAGTCCGTCCTCTGTGAGAACGCACTCCTCCTCTTTCATTCCCATGCGCTCAAATACCTTGCGCAGGGCAAATCTCTGGAAGATGACCTTCTTCTCTTCATCGGTATAGTCCGGAATATCAATCACTGCAAAACGTGACATAAGCGGTGCAGAAATCTGGGATTTATCATTGGCTGTTGCAATCGGATATACTCCGACGGTCGGCACCATACACTCCATATAGTTGTCTGTAAAGCCCAGATTGTCAAGCAGTGTCAAAAGCACATCTGCCGGATTTCCGTTGCCGTTTTTGCTTGAGGCCTTGTCGAGCTCATTGATGATAAATACAAGATTTGACTCTCCCGCCTGTGAAAATGCCTCCATAATGATTCCCGGCTTTGCGTTTGAATAGATTCTTGAGCTTCCTGTGAGCTGCTCCGCATCATTTATTGAGCTCATATCGAGTGTGGTCCATGGAAGCTTGAGTATACGTGCAACAGCATATGCAATCTGTGACTTTCCGGTTCCTGCCGGTCCACAGAGCAGCAGTCCATAGGCAGGAAGTGTATGAGTCCTGTTTATCTGGATAATGGTCTCAATGATTCTCTGCTTCACGCTCTCCATGCCATAGAGCTCCTCATCGAGTATGCGCCTTGCCTCCACAGGGTCAATTGCCTCAAAGTAATTTCCCTTCCACTGGATATTCATCATGATGGAAAGTGCTCTCTGCGCATGGCGTCTCTCCTCAGGTGATACCTCGCTTGAACGCGCAACTGCCAGATTTCTTCTGGCCCACAGCAGTATATTGTCAGGCAGTGTACGGCCTGCACAGGTCATGAAATCTGTGATGCTCTGTATACTGGTGAGCTTCATGCTGTCACCCTCTTCCTCGTAATCATCGAGGTCAGGTTCATCCTCAGGCATGGTGCTGGCAAAGAGCCTTTCCATCATATACTGCAGGAATCCGTCCTCTGCAGACAGCTTTGTGCCTCTGCCGAGAGACACCTCCCTCACCCTGTATACTGCGTATCCGTCAGGTGTATTGGCTCCTGAAAGCTGTACCTTTATGTGATTTTCGCCAAGCCACTTAAAAAGGCTAACGAAGCGGGAATCAATGCGCAGGATATCTGCACTGGTCACCCCATCACCATCCTCAAATTCAAAGGATGTACGCTTTATCGGATTTGTAAACATACCGAGCGCATGGTGCGCCCATTCCTTTTGCTTATTGTCTATCACAACAATCGGTTTATCGGCCGATGCCTTGGTCTCTGTCGAATGAAATGTCTCATATGTACACTCCGGATGCTCGTTTGCTACTGGTGTATCGCTAAAATCAAATACTGGCATTTTTATTCCTCTCTTTTCGTAATTGTATTCTTCATCATACCCTGTCAAAGGCTATGTCCTGTACCACCTCGCCCGCGATGATAAGTCCTGCCACTGATGGTACAAATGCAAGGCTTCCGGGAATATCCCTGCGCTCAGTGCACTTGTGTTCGGCACCCGGCGGGCAGATGCAGTTGGTTCTACAGCTTATAGACATATCCTCTATCGGTCTTGTAGGCTTCTCCTCAGAGTATACCACCTTGAGCTTTTTCACGCCACGTTTTTTAAGCTCACGGCGCATGACCTTTGCAAGCGGACACATGCTGGTCTTATATATATCAGCCACCTTAAATGCACTTGCATCCAGCTTATTTCCCGCTCCCATACTGCTTATGATAGGGACATTTTTCTCCTGTGCCTTCATGACAAGCGCAATCTTTGCTGTGACTGTATCAACCGCGTCAACTATATAATCATACTCTTCAAACGGAAATTCATCAGCATTTTCCGGCAAAAAGAAGCACCTGTGCGTCACGACACTGACATCAGGATTAATATCATGAATCCTCTCCTCCATCACATCTGTCTTGTATTTTCCTATGGTCTTTCGGGTTGCGATTATCTGCCTGTTTAGGTTTGTAAGACACACCTTGTCATCATCGATAAGGTCAATCGCTCCCACGCCGCTTCTGACTAGTGCCTCGCAGACATATCCGCCCACTCCTCCTATTCCAAATACTGCGACTCTTGCGCCCTTTAGCCTATCCATCGCCTCTTTTCCAAGCAAAAGCTGTGTTCTTGAAAACTGATTTAACATTTATTTCTCCTTTTCATCCCTGACCACGCCGACACCGGCAGAAATCAGGAGTCTTACTGTATCCTTAAGCATGCTCCAGTCAGCCTTTGACAGCTCATCGGCAGCCTTTATCATCTCAATGAGCTGCTTAAATGACATCTGGTCAAGGTTCTCAAAATTGGAGTCCGATGCTATTGAAAAAAGCACATTTACAAACTGCTTTCGCTGCGCCTCATCCATGCTGCCTATCCAGTTTCTGAGTGTCTTGTCAAGGCGCACACTGTTTTTGTCCAGCCCATCCGCCTTTATGATACTTCCGCCCATTATCTCCCATGAAAAAGCATCATGCTGCAGCGGCCCCGAATTACGGCTTCTTACCACCTCATAATCGTCCACATGCTCAAGCAATAAGCCAACAATAGACGACTGTGGCAGAAATGTCTCTATTCTGTCAAAAATTCTTTTGTAGCCTGCCGTATATATCATCTTGTGATTGAAGCCCGGCCCGTCAAAATTAAACACCTTAATAATGACATCCTGCACCTCTTTATCCACATGCATGGCGGCAAACACTGCCAGATTTCCACCCTTTGAGTGTCCGCCTATCCACAGCTTTCTTGTATTGATGCTTTTATTGTTGATATTTTCATCATCTAAAGCTTTATCATTTATGGCTTTTTCATTTATGACCCTATCATCATTGCATATATATGCTGCCACCTGCTTTAAATATTTTTTCGCCTTGTTCTGTCCCGGTGTCTCATCGAGATAGCTTAGATTAAAGTTTTCCTTCCAGCCGACCACGGAATGGTCTGTACCACTGTAGGAAATGAAATATGTGCCGTCAGGCAGTTCTATCGTAACCGCAGAAAACTGCGACTCCTCTTTTTCACTTATATCGTATATATAATATCTCAAAATGCAGTCAGCATAGCGCCTTGAGTGCGCCAGCTTTTGAAGCAGCCTCGCGGAATGGCGGAAAAGATTAGGCATCTGCTCAATCTCATCATCACTATGATCCGCGCAGTAAAGACTTGAAAGCTGTTTTATCGTAAGGTATGACTTCTTTGCATCCGGCATATATGGCTTCATCTGCACATAAATAAGCTGTGAAAAAATCAGTCCGTCCACCTCATTTACATGCACCTCATCAAAGCCTATGTCTCCACGCCAGTCAATATAATCCATGATATCTGCCATACAATGCCCTCCTGAAATATATCTGTCTTATTCATCATAGTGATCTAGGAAGCTGTGCTTTATGCCATCCTTTTTATATGCTACAACCGTAGCTAGATTTACATTCTCCACGCTCTTAAATATATTTGCCTCGACAAAAGGATTCACCTTTTTAAGATTAGCGATGAGCTGCTTTATCTCAACACGCTTTGAACGGTTTTCCTCATTATTGCAGGTGGTACAGGTATCTGTAAACTTGCAGGCACACTGTATGAAATGCAGACCGTTGTAATCACGCCATGCCTTGATATCGTCCTCCCTGACCAGGTAAAGAGGCCTGATAAGCTCCATGCCCTCAAAGTTTGTACTGTGAAGCTTAGGCATCATGGTCTGTACCTGTGCACCGTAGAGCATGCCCATGAGTATCGTCTCTATAACATCATCATAATGATGTCCGAGCGCAATTTTGTTGCAGCCCAGCTCCTTTGCAAATGCATACAGATGTCCTCTTCTCATCCTCGCACATAAATAGCATGGCGATTTTTCGATATCATATACAGCATCAAATATATCTGACTCAAAAATAGTGGCAGGGATGCCAAGGTTCCTGCAGTTTTCCTCTATGACATGTCTGTTTGCCTCATTGTAGCCCGGGTCCATGACGAGAAACTTCACATCAAAATCAAACTTATTGTGATGCTTAAGCTCCTGAAACAGCTTTGCCATGAGCATGGAATCCTTACCTCCCGAGATACATACTGCAATCTTATCCCCCGGTTTTACAAGCTCATATGTGTTTATCGCCTTTGTAAACTTGCGCCAGATGGATTTCTTAAATTTCTTTCTGATGCTTTGCTCCACATCTGCCTTTATATCGCGCTCTGCCACCTCATCCTCTTTCATGGCATCAAGCAGCCAGCTTATATAGCCTCCCTTTAAGCTTGCCGCATCAAAACCTTTTTCTGTGAGATACTCTGCCACATCCACACTCGTCTTACCACGGCTGCAGACTATGACAAGCTTCTTATCATGTGGCACCCTCTCATCTGACTCTATTTCCTCTGCCTGAATATTGAGTGCTCCCTTTATGGCACCGTGCGCCACCTCTTCCTCACTTCTTATATCTATTATCTGATAGCTGTTACTATCCAGCTTTTTAACTTCTTCTATACTAAGCTGCATTTTATTTCTCCTATATTATTTCCGCAATGACTTTATTTCCTGAAATATCCTGTACTCATAATATGCCGACACCACAAGGATGAGCCCTATCATAATGAGGCTGTATACATCGCGGATTGCTATTCCAAACGCATCACACACGCATGGCACCAAAAGCCCCGCAGTAAAAACAAGCTTTACAAACATCAAAAGCCTGAGTGAATACTTTCTGATATTGCCCACACACAGCTCCGCTGCTATGTGATTGAGCTTTTCCGGATAATGCTGCAGCCATGTGATTGCAATGTATACAAGCAAAAGCACAAGTATATTGGCCACAAACTTAAATACCTGTATGTGATAGCACACTCCATAATAAATCTGTAAGCCTATATACGCAAGAGCTAAAATAGCATCTATTGCCTCAAGCACCGCCGAAGCAAAGGTCATATCTCTTTTTCTCATATAAATCTACTACCTTTCATTAACACCTTAAACACGTAAAAATAAGGTAAAACGATATTGTTTCTCTTTAAACTATCTAATTTTATCATATTATGGACTATCTTTCTAGAAAAATTGTGATATAATAATCAGGTTAAAGGAATTTTATTTAAAAATTAATAATACAACGAGGTTTAATCGAAAATGAGCAAATTAACAATACCAAAGAACTATTCTTCGGCACTGAATCTTCACGATACACAGCTTGCCATCAAGACTGTTAAGGATTTCTTCCAGGGCATGCTCGCACAGCGTCTTTCCCTGACACGTGTTTCAGCACCGCTTTTCGTTGATCCTACCACAGGCTTAAACGATAACTTAAACGGATATGAAAGACCTGTTACCTTCGGCATCCTTGAGCAGGGTGACAAGGAGGCTGAGGTCGTTCATTCTCTTGCCAAGTGGAAGAGATATGCATTAAAGAAATACGGCTTCTCTCTCGGCGAGGGCATCTACACAGATATGAATGCCATAAGACGTGATGAGGAGACTGACAATATCCACTCTATATTTGTTGACCAGTGGGACTGGGAAAAGGTCATCCGCAAGGAGGACAGAAACTTAGATTTCCTTGAGGAAACAGTAAAGACAGTATACAAATGCCTGCGCAAGACCGAGCAGTATATGGCTATACAGTACGACTACATAGATTTGATTCTGCCAAAGGATATCACCTTTGTCACCACATCAGAGCTTGAGGAAATGTTCCCGGACAATACTCCAAAGGAGCGCGAGTATTATTTTGCAAAGGCAAAGGGTGCAATCTGTGTAATGCAGATTGGTGACAAGCTTGCAAACGGAGAGCCTCACGACGGACGTGCCCCTGACTATGACGACTGGGCTTTAAACGCTGATATCATCGTATACTATCCTGTTCTTGATATCGCACTTGAGCTTTCATCAATGGGTATCCGTGTAGATGAAAAATCTCTGAAGGAGCAGCTTGACAAGGCCGGATGTCCTGAGCGTGCCAAGCTTCCATTCCAGAAGGCTATCCTCAACAAGGAGCTTCCGTATACTATCGGAGGCGGAATCGGACAGTCACGAATCTGTATGTTCTTCCTCAGAAAGGCTCATATCGGTGAGGTACAGAGCTCACTGTGGCCTGAGGAGACAATTAAGGAATGTGAGGAGCATGGTATTCAATTGCTATAATCTGCATACCATACTTTACTGTTTGTTATTAGTCCGTATAAATTTAGTACACTATACTAATGATATGAGGGGTCAAAAGGTATTTTGCCCCTCATTTATGATTATTCATGAATTTAATAAAAAACCTGCTGTGTCAGACAAGCATGACACAGCAGGTTTTTTATTTCTTATTTTTTAATTTTTCCATATACATCACAAACATCAGCATAAATGCATGTGCTGCTATTATCTACACAAACATTCTCCACGCAGCCCTGATCTGCGAACTCAGCCTCTCAAACTGCCAGTGGGTATTGCTCTTTATGATACTGTTTGGATCATTTATAGTAAAGCCCTCATCATCATAGCCTGTGATCACCATAAAATGTCCATTGTCTGTGAAATCTCCCGGACCGACATTTACGACTATCAGATTGCCCTCATCAAGCCTTTCTTTAAATGTATCCTCATCCTCCTTTATAGTCTTAGCATTTACGCCGTAGTGCCTGCAGCCCTTGCTCATAAGATCCCATGCACTTCCGGAGCCGTCCACACTGTAGCCGGCCTCCTTTGCATACTCTGCCACTGCAAGAGGTGATGCCTGTGCATCATGCGTCAGATATAATACAACCATCGAAAGTGCAGTCGGACCGCAGCCACTCGCCGCAAAATAATTGCCGCTGTACTTTTCATAGCCCCATCTCTTATCCCACTGCTGCAATAGAGGTACTGTATCCTGCGAGGCCTCTGCAGTCAGATCAATATCATGCTTTTTCGAGTGCTCCTCAGGATACTCATATATGAAGTCAATTGCCTCATCATTCTTCTTCGCAAGCTCCTTTAGCTGCACCGGATACTCTGCACTTTGAAGTATCTCATCAAGCTTCGTTTCCTTGTCAGGCTCGCTGCTTTCCTCCGCAGCGTTTACATCAGCCTCTGAGCTGTTTTGCCTTTTTCCTGAATCCATTTTAGATGCGGTAAGTGAATTATTATTCTTCTGCACATCAACATTCCCTGAGCGTGTCTTATTATCAGCACTTACCGCTGCTTCTGTAACAGGAACCAAAAGCTGCATGCCCACAGCCACAAATGTTATTATGGCTATCGCTGCACAAAGGACTATTGCGCCTATTTTCATGCGCCTGTCACTGTGCCTTGCACGTTTTATGCCTCCCTGCCTTCTATCAGTTTTCTTATGTGTCTTTCCCATTGTTTTCCTCTTACTATTACAGCTTATCAACTTCATCCATCCAGATACGTCCGCACGCATCAGAAGGCATCCTTAGGTCTCCTCTCGGTGAGACCGCCACTGTTCCTACCTTTGGTCCATCCGGCAGACATGAGCGCTTGAACTGCTGTGCGAAAAATCTGCGATAGAAGTTCTTAAGCCATTTGAGAATAAACTCATCATCATATTTTCCTTCAAATGCTATCCTTGCAAGGCGGTAAACCTTGGCAGGAGCATAGCCGCAGCGCAGCATATTGTAAAGGAAGAAGTCATGCAGCTCATAAGGGCCCACAAGATCCTCTGTCTTCTGTGAAATCTTACCGTTTTCAGGTGGTAAAAGCTCAGGAGAAACAGGTGTATCAAGCACATCAAGAAGTGTACTTTCCAGCAAATCGCTGCCGCAGGTATCTGCATAGTATTTTACCAGATGGCGCACCAGAGTCTTTGGAACCGATGCATTTACAGCATACATGGACATATGGTCTCCGTTGTAGGTCGCCCAGCCGAGTGCCAGCTCCGACAAATCTCCTGTACCTATAACCATTCCGTTTTCCTTATTTGCGATATCCATAAGTATCTGTGTGCGCTCGCGTGCCTGTCCATTCTCGTAGGTGACATCATGCACAGACGGATTCTGTCCGATATCCCTGAAATGTATATTTACAGCATCCTTTATATCCACCTCGATAAATGTAGCTCCAAGGCATTTAATGAGATTTACCGCATTGTCATATGTGCGGTCTGTTGTTCCAAAGCCCGGCATAGTAACTGCCGCTATATCCTTGTGATCCTTTCCCAAAAGGTCAAATGCTCTTACCGTGACAAGCAGTGCCAGTGTGGAGTCGAGTCCTCCTGAAATACCGATAACCGCGGTCTTGCAGTTGGTATGCTCTAATCTCTTTTTAAGCCCCATAGCCTGAATCATAAGAATCTCATCACAGCGTCTGTCCCTGTCTGTCTTGTCTGCAGGAACAAAAGGAGCGCAATTTACATAGCGGCTAAGAATGGTATCCTTAACCTCAAGATCAAACTCAACCCATCTGTGATCATCCTCGACAACAAATGTTGTCATCCTGCGCCTCTCAGTCTCTATTCTTTCTACATCAAACTCGCTGTATATAGTCTCATTTGTAAAGCGCTTTGACTCGGCAAGCACATTTCCGTTTTCACAGATGAGATTGTGTCCTGAGTAGACCACATCCTGTGTGGACTCACCGTCTCCCGCTGACGCATAAATATATCCGCAGATTAATCTGGCAGACTGTCCGCTCACAAGCTCTCTCCTGTATATTGCCTTGCCTGTCACCTCATCTGATGCTGATAGATTTACAATCACAGTGGCACCCGACATCGCGTGTCTGATGCTCGGCGGGTTCGGAGTCCAGAGATCCTCACAAAGCTCCACCGCTATCTTAAGTTTTGGCAGCTGCTTGCAGCTAAAAATAAAATCAGTATCTACAGACACCTGCTGTCCATTTTTCAGTGTGACATATGTGCTAAGGTTTTCTCCCGATGCAAAATGCCTTGCCTCATAAAACTCATTGTAATTTGGCAGAAATGTCTTTGGCACCATGGCAAGCACCTCTCCGCGCGATACGACTGCCGCCATATTATAGAGCATGCCGTTTATCTCATATGGAAGCCCTATGAAAAATATGCCGTCAAGGCTCTTGCTGTAATCAGCTATTCCTATAAGCTCATCCTCTGCTGAAGCTATGAGCTTATCCTGCCAGAAAAGATCCTGGCAGGTATATCCGGTAATGCAAAGCTCCGGGAAAACAACCACCTTTGCCCCGTTATCAGTGCACTCCTTCATAAGAGCTTTAATAAGCTGTCCGTTGTATACAGTATCAGCTACCTTTACCTTTGGTGTCGCTGCAGCGACCTTTATATATCCGTCCTTCAATTAGCGCATCTCCTTCAACTCGTCCACCGTAAACTCATATGCCTTATTACAGAACTGGCACTTTACCTCAATGCTCTCACCATCTGCGATAATGGAATCAAGATCCTTTTTGCTCAGTGTGGAAAGAGCTCTGCTCACACGCTCCTTTGAACAGTCACAGTGGAAGCGTGTCTCAGTCGTATCTGTGATTTCAAGCCCGAAATCCCCTAAAATTTCCTCAAGTATCTGCTCCGGAGTCAGCCCCCTGTCAAGCATCTGTGTCACCGAATCAATCTCTGTGATTTTCTTTTCAAGCCTGTCCACAACCTCATCCGGTGTAAACGGCATAAGCTGGATGATAAATCCACCGGCCTGCTTTACGCTCTGGTCCTTATCCACCAGCACGCCAAGACCAACCGCCGACGGAATCTGCTCAGATGTGGCAAAATAATAGGTCAGATCCTCAGCTATCTCACCTGTTTTAAGCTCACACTGACCTGAATACGGCTCCTTTAAGCCCATATCCTTTATGACTGTGAGTATTCCAAGATCAAGTGCTCCACCCACATCGAGCTTGCCTGCTGCATTGAGTGGCAGCTCAACCTGTGGATTCATGGCAAAGCCCTTTACATTGCCGTGCGAATCTGCTGTGACGGTAAGCCCCTTTGCAGGTCCGCTGCACTGTATCTGAAGAGTTATGATATCCTTATCGCCCTTCATCATAGCTCCCATCATGGCTCCCGCAGAAAGAAGTCTGCCAAGTGCCGCCGTCATGACAGGTGTTGTCATGTGATCCTCTCTGGCGGTCTCCACCATCTCCTTTGATGTTACAGCAAATGCTCTGATATTGGCATCCGCCGCTGTTGCTCTTACTATATAATCTGACATAATTTACCTCTCATTATCTAATTCTATCCTTTATGTGCAATTACAGTGACCTTCTCACTGTCACACTTCACCTGATCGTCTGTGTACGCATCATACACCGCATCAAACACAAGTCCCGACTGCTCAAGAAGCTCCTTAAGCTCTGAAATCTCATAGCATCTCTGGAAATGAGTTTCCTCAAACTTCTTGTAGATGTCATCCTCATCCTCTGACTGCTCCTTTATAAAAAGTGTCAGGTCATACTCGTTTATTTTCTCATCGGCATCATAATAATTGTCCCATATAAAGCTGCCCTCATCACGGTTTTCAGCTATGGTATTATCTGCCATGAGCACCTCATATTTGTATGGAGTATTGATATCAAATATAAAAATGCCACCCTCTTTAAGACTTTCGCTCACGCAGAAAAAAACTGCCTGAAGATCCTCAGGCTCAAGAATATAATTGATGCTGTCACATGCGCTTACGACGGCACTCACCTTTTCTCCCGGTTCAAACTCTCTCATATCCTGCATCAGATAAAGGATTCTGTCATCCTCTCTCTCAAGCGCCATATCAAGCATGTCAAAAGAATTGTCAATGCCTATCATATCATAGCCTGCATCTGCAAGAAGCGTGGTAAGCTTTCCCGTACCACAGCCTAAGTCCACGACATATCCACTGTCTATGCCATTTGCACGCAGTTTTTCGACAATATATCTGCCCCACACCTCATATGGCACATTGTCCATGAACATGTCATACACCCGGGCAAAACTCGTGTATGCTTCCATAATTACCTCATTTCATATTACAGAACCCCTGCTGCTTACATGCGAGCATGGCGCATCAGCTTTTTTGTTCTCAGTGGTTCTATGGATTACCGTAACTATTCAGAACCATCCCACGCACATTCGCAAAACCGCACGATGCTCGTGCTTTCCCGCTGCTTTGCAGCTAATTTTGCTCATATGTGTGGGGGGTGGCTCTATTCGAGCCACCTTGAAAACAAGAAAACCTGCTGCTTACATGCGAGCATGACGCATCAGCTTTTTTGTTCTCAGTGGTTCTGAATAGTTACTATTGATTATATAATAACAATTAAATGTCTCAAAATCAAGGTTGATATAAGGCACAAAAACCATTATACTAAGCATATGATTGATAATTACGAACACTACATTACAAAAAACATCAAAGCATTTTACAAAAGGCGTCTTTTCTCCCCGATTGTATACATCATTCTGCTTACCGTGCTATGGTTTGCATTTTCACTTGGAGATATTTTATCGCCCATACATATTGACGATTCTGTCAGCTTTGAAGCTGCATACAAGGATTCGGACAGATATGTAAAAACCACCCTTAAAAAGCTTTACTTTACCGGCTACACCATGAAGGACGGCAACGATATCAAGGGCTATTACTACTACTGCATGCGCGATGAGCACTGCTCTATTGTACTGCTTGCACCATCCACCTGTGAGGAGGGTCTGCCCTCTATAGATAAGCTCACGGTGGTCGGTAAAATCGTAAAGGGCAAGGGCACCTACACACAGTTTGTAAATAAACTGTCGAAGGATCTGAGTTGGGATTCCAAGGGACTCTCCGATACCATAACAGGCTGCTATCTTAATGAGCCTGAATACCATTTGAAAACTACTATTTTTATGTTTGTTTTTTATTTTGGCACTCTCATCTATGCTGTTATCAGCTTGATATTCTACATCCTGTGCATCAGGTTTCCTGTTTTGGCACCGGCATGTCAGAATCTTGTTGTATTCGGCAACCCACACAAGCTGCTTGCCGAGGCTGAGGAGGAGCTTGCGACACTGCCACAGCTTGCCACCGAGGATATGTTTATCACAGAGCACTATTTTATCATGACCTCGCCTTATGGCAATGCCATCGTGCCTATCAAAGAGATTTTATGGATTTACAAATACTCTACCCTGCACAAGATTCTGTGGTATCATTTCAGCATCTCATATACACTGCATATTTCCGCAAATAAGCATCTGTATATTCATTGTCCGAAGAACACGAAATCTGATATCGATGGTATTATCGATTATCTGGCTGAGGCTAATCATGATATTCTGGTTGGTTTCAGTGAGGAGAACAGATTGAAGGTGCAGGCTATTCAGGGAAAACCGCTGCATGTGGAGAGACTGCTTGCGTGGAAAAAGAAATAAAGTGTTTCAGTTTATTGGCTAAAATGACGGAGCCTCGCAGCAGCACTTGTTGCAAAATACGCTCATACTACGCGACCAAGAGGCTGTAAGAATTATGGTTTAAGGTTTTCTATGCTTGACGCAACCGGCTTTTACGCGCCGTAATCAAACTTTTTGAGGGGCTGTCTTCGTGAGAGTTTGACTTATGATGGATTAAATAAAAAACAGGGTTAGTCATTATTACAATGATTAATCCTTTTTCTTTTTTATCCTTCTTTTCGTATGATATTTTTGCGAACTATAAGTTTTAGAATCAGCGATTCTGAACGTAAACAAATCGAAGCCCATATCCTTGCCAGCGGCATGATGAAGAAGGATTACTTTGTCCTTTCTTGCCTCTATAACCGCATCTGCGTTGTTGGCAAGAAAGAAACCATATATCATCTTGTACAGACTATTAATGCTCTGTATCTGCAATTACTTGAAATGCAGAAAGCATTTGCGAGACTGTAAACATCCAACTTTAAATAATCTTCCTACATGCAATGAAATCAAGGAACTACAGACCGACTATAACAATATGCTTACAGCTATCATTGATCTGCTTGATGGTGCTAAGTATCTGTGGGAATGATAACACCATGAAACAAAATAATCCTTGTTACCTGTTTTTCATGTATGAACCTGATACAGATACATATTGCATAACTTGCTGCATTCAGGTACTCTTTATGATTACAATATATTCATTATAATTATATAATAAATTAACACTGTTCAAAGTACATATCATATATATCTTCACATAATACCATTTTAAACACTTTAACCCCAGTGTTCTTATATTGCTTAATTATTTCATTTTGATATTCATATGGCATATTACATCCTAAATAAATTGCTGTTATGTAATCCTTCACTTTAATTATGGGATAACTTTTTGATTTCCACATTGAATATTCTCCAATTTTTCTTGAACGCCATTCTCGCTCATAAGACCAACACTCAGATTTTGTCAATATAGTCCTTGATACATATTCTTCTTCATTTTCAAACTGTTCTACACATGGTTTTTTATTTGTATATTCAACCTTAGCAATCCCTTCTAAGAATGCCTTATCTTTCGATTTAGCAAAATCATACTCAATACATAAACCTGAATAGCCATCTGCATAATGTGCCCACATTAATTTTGAATTATTCACTTCTGAAAAACAAGAAATCACTATCTCTTCCTTGTATGATATCTTATGCTGCTTTATTTTCTTTAATAATGTCATCGATAAATCTCTATTTGGTAATTGATTCTCTATTACGATATTTAAAGCCCTATCAAAATTCTCTGAATAAATCAACCTATTTATTTCATCTTTCTTAATAGAAATTACCCTTTTTAATACTTTAATAATTTCTTTTCTCTTCTTAATTGACGGAACAATTTCTGGCGCATTGGGTAACTGTGTGTCAAATGGATCATTAAAAAATTGTGGTGATGTATAAAATATATATCCATCTAACGCTATTGCTCTCCATTTATCTATTACTTCTCCAATACTGCTTGCATCTTCTCTTGATAAATTAGGCGTAAACATTAAGATATCTGTACCTTTTTCATCATCTGCTAATTTTACTGCATATTCCTTTGATAATGGATAATATTTATACAATTTTCTAGGATTATCATATAAATTAATTGACAAATTTCTTCCACTCCTGTTTTTTATTTATATTTACTTCATCTACAATATAGTACATAATTTAAGAGTATGATACCTCCTCCAATATCTATCTTAATAATTTAACCAAACTCTTTTCCAGTTCAATATTTGTTTCCAGTTATCCTCGAAAAGCTATGGTCATCACGGATTTTTGAAGCATATATTCAATTTTCCATAGATATACGATAAAAATACTCTTCAAAAAGTCTTGAATTGATTTTATTAATTCTCTACCAATTCCATATTCTTCTCTAAATTTATGCTTTTCTTCTCTTTTATGCCTTTATGAACATATTATAGCTAAAATTGCAATAATCACTGAAATTACTGCAATGACTTGATTACTCTTCGTGTAATTTATTTCTGCCATTTTTTCCATATAATCGTATTTCTCTTCATATATTTTCTTGTAATCTTCTATCTTAATATATTTGTAATCTTTTAGTCTGCACTTATTATTCCCCTTATATAAAATCCAATTTTTATCAAAATCTTTCATCAAATCTTGTTCGCTACCTCTTAATGGCTGACATTCTGAAAAACTTCTAACTTGCTTAAATAATTTGATTATTTCTCTATTAAAATATATTTTCTTACGTCCAGATACATATTTTGAATATTCTTTTTCAAAGAATGTAAGTTCTGATTCCCCCATTATTCTCAAATAGAATATGTTTCCATATTTCATTACATATTCGCTTATATCAAACTTAGGAACCTCATTATCTCCTGATAAAAGTACATATTTTGTGCTATCATAATTTCTATTAAGAATAATATTCTGGTCTTTATTGTAATAAGAAATACATAAATTATCCCCAAGATATATTTTATCAATATCTATAGATTCTTTTCTTATTTGATAAACAATACTAAGTAATTTCCTTTTTGTGCCTGTTTCTGAAAAAAATAATGATGTAACAAAATGCTGGCATATATACTCAAAATAATTTTGATTCATTTCATAAATTATCTCCAGTTTATGACAACCATCAATATTAAAACTTTCAAAATAATCGTCATCTGTTATTTGTGGCAAATATTCTATTATGAATTGATTACGATTTTCTTCATTAAGCATAATACTAAATGAAATATCATATTCTATAAAGGCATAGATATCATTCATTTGTGTTACAGTTATATCTATGCTATTTATATATTTAGAGTCTATAAATTGCACTTCCGCAAGTCTGCCCAAAAAGCAATGTTCCTTTTGCATATGTACATAGTCATATTTATGCAGAATTGTTGGTTTCCTATATAAAACATTGAATACCTTATACTTTTGGTGTGATAATTTATAAAGACTATTAACTAACTTTGTCATCCCATCATTTGATAAAATGTCATAAATTTTAACCTTTGGTACATAATAATTTAAAAAATAATCTGTGTGCTGTTTATTTACACTTTCTTTTTCAATTTTTCTGCAAAAATCCCTTGTTTGCCTATCAACATATTCATGGTATTCTATCTGATCAAAATTTTGCAAATAAAATGCAATTTCAGATTTAATTTTTCTATGTTTCATTTATACAATCATTCTCCATTTTATCTACATCTCATATTTTACTAAAGCCAAATAAAATACTAGAGTTCCTTAACAATCCTCATAAACTCTTCATATGAATAAGCACCATTATATCCAGGATTCTTTGTTTCAAACACCATATAATACTTGTACATTCTTCCAGCCATTTCAGCCCATTTTGCCCCAGTTTCTGCTTTTTCTTTGGACTCTGAATTTTCAAGTTGGTCTCCTTTTGTTTCAATCAGAAGCAGCTTGCCACTTTCTGTTTTTACCATTAAATCTGGATATGCGTTTATTGCACCATTGATTGAAAATCCTTTTCTTGCTATATTTCTATGCCACCATCTTACATTGTTCAAAGAAGATAATTCCATAACAACTTTTCGTTCATATTCTGTATCAAAGTTTTCTTCTTCGCTATACAAAGATTTTGGAATCGATGCAATAGTATTTGTCGGTGATATCTCTCTCGGTAATTTATATGATGGCAGACAAGAGATTTTATCTTGTTCAACCCACTCATAAAACATTTTCTTTGCATATTCATTTAAAAGAGAATTAACTTTTTTATTAATTTTCAAAACATAGATGCCTGGGGTCTGTTCCATATCTGTTAATTGATCCTCAGTCAGGTTCTGAATAATTCTGTCTACATATATACCCAAATCTCTATCATTTACCGCATTATTCTTTGATAATTTCTTTATTATCATATCCTTGCACAAACGTATTTTTCTATCTGATGGCTGTTCATCAAACCACTTTTTCACATTTTGATTGTCGAATCCCTGCAATTTCCATGCTTTAGGCATTGCATCAGAATCATCAATATCTATACGGGCTATTTCAGAATCCACACTATCAAAATCTATAGCTGTATCTTTATCCAATAAAGAAAATCCTGCATATAAATTTTCCTTGGATAGAGGCTGTTGCACATGTTCAAAAAACAGAGAACGTCCTGTCTCAATCATAAATTGTGGTATTTCCATACTGCTAGCTTCATCTGCAAATAATTGATTCAATTTATAATGTTTCATTTTATCCCCTACTTCCGGTGGTACAGGTACATAATCCTCTTCTGTCTCCTGAAATTCCTGCCGATACAACTCATTCTGTGATTTTGCATGTTCAAGCATATCGTTAATCGCTTTAGATGATACTGAACTATCTTCTGTTCCTGTTTCAGCAGATTCATTCTCCAATGTTTCTAACTGTATCTTCATTAATTCTACATTTAATCCATCAAGTTCGTCTGTATCCTTATCATCATTACCAACTTGAATATTGTCAAGTGGCAGCTCTGTCTGACCATTAGCTTCTTGTTTTGTCTGCCGTTCATCAACTACATCTTCACAGTCATCTACTCTATAATCTTTACTGGTAAATCCTGCTGCATTAAGTCCAACTACTACCTTATCAAGAGTTGCATAAAATGCATTTGATGATGTAATTACATATGAAAGATTTAAGACTTCGCTTTCATTCTTTTTGGTATTAGGTAATCTTAAAATTCTACCTAATATCTGCTCCACATCTATACTCGATGTTCTATTTGCAACTGTAGCTAGTATATATGCAAAAGGACAATCCCACCCTTCTTTCAATGCATTAATTGTTATAATATATCTAATATTGCAATCCGAACTACTCAAATCTATATTCTTTAGTTCATCCTTATCTGCTGTTTTTATTGCAATTTCAGACTCTGGTATTCCCATCTCCATTAAAGTATGCTTAATCTTCTCATATGTTGTACTGTCAGCATTGTTTTTAGGCTGTGCCTGAAACAATACAATAGGACGAATATATTTACCGCCGTTTTTTTGTCCCTGAACCGCCTCCAATTCCAGCTTTCTTCTTAATGATACAGCAGATATAAAAACATCTTCCTGTGATTTTCTGTTGTATACAATTACAGGTAACTTTACCATGTTTTCCGCTTTTAACTGTCTGGCATCTACAAATGAAATTATATTACTTCCCTTCTTCGGTGTTGCCGTTAGATCAAGTACAAATGACGGATTAAAATTCTGTAACATTTCCTTACTAAGTTTGCTCGTTGCATGGTGGCTCTCGTCAACAATAACAACAGGATTCAGTTTGCGAATAACCTGAATTAAAGCAGTTTCATCTGTATCTTCTAATAAATTACTGCTATCCTGTTTAAATCTTACAAATGGTAATAAACTACCATTTTCCTGATATGCTTTTCTTCCATCTTTTTTACTTGTCCTAAATGAATCGTAACTTAATACAAAAATAGACAAATTGTCACTTACTGATGTTGGATTAAAATTCTGTCCATTCAGGAGCTGTTGCTTTGAGTAAACTTCTACTTTATTTCCAAAATCAACATCTATCTTCTTTCTATATGCATGATTCTTATCTGTTAATGTCTTATATGTCTGTGACAAGATAGCATCTGAAGGTACAAGCCATACTACTGCCTTAGGATGTATATGTGGCATAGAAGCAAATATCGGTTTGAGCGAATTTGCTGCCAGAAAAGTCTTTCCTCCTCCCGTTGGAACTTTAAAGCAAACCTGAGGAACACCTGCTAGTTCAGGATTATATGGTGGCATGCCGTCTATTCCAACATTAATTCCTTTTTCATTCCACAAAGCATTATAGGCTTTACTTATATTCTGCTTTTCTATCAGCAATTCTAAAAATCTGTCTAAATCCTTTATTACCTGTAACTGATATTTTTTTAATTCCATATCTCATTCCTTTCTAGATATGTTCAATATCTCTTGGTATTTTCTTAAATGTGATATTCCATTTTTGTAAATCACTATCTGACAATGCACAAGAATCCGCATACATAACATATGCCTGTTCTTTCTTATGTACACTTGTCAAAAATTCATAATCAAGTATTGTTACCCTATCTTTTTCATAATAAAAATAATAGGCTGTATCATTATATGAACCAAGAAAATACTTTTCCCGTATATCTTCTTTATACTCAATGCCATTTGTTTCTGTATACCAGACATACTTTCTGACTTCAGTTATATCTACCTCATTATTTATCGTTCCATCTTGCATAAATAATGGATTTCCTAACTCATAGTATGAAAAGTTTCCACCTGTTCCTTCTACGGCGTTCTTTTCTTCTCCATAACCATTTATTACTCGTTTCACACGCTCCGCAGTAATTGTATCTGCATAATCTCCCATTTCTACAAGAATAAATTTTCTATTGCCTCCGTCTGACTTGTTCATATTCAAAACAGCATGAGCTGTTGTACCGGAACCGGCAAAAGAATCTAGAATTAGTGTTTCCTCATTTCCAGTAATTTGTAAAATACGTTCAATCATTCTAGGTGGCTTAGGCGTATCAAAAACCACCTTACCATCAAACATTGCTTTTAGTAAACGTGATGCCTCATCCGTATGACCAGTTTCCTCAAAAGACCAAAAATTTGTTACTGGGCGTCCACCTACTTGATTAATGTATGCCTTCCTGCTTAAAGTTCCCTTCCCATTTCGTGAAAAATAAAATTCTGGCAAAACATTATTGTTTATCTCCTTAGCCCTTTTCATAGCATCCTCTAATGATCCATCTATTACTATAGCTAATACATCTCTTCTTATTTTTTCTTTAGGCACACCACATATTTCTGCCCTTTTTTTTTCATCATGAATATCACTCAATTTATAAGAGTACCACTTATTCATCGCTTCTAACATTTGTTCTTGTCCTAAACTCCAACATCTTCCTTGCGGTGGATATGCAAATTCTCCAGTATATGGATTCTGAATTGCATACACCATTCCCTGATGTGTTGATGCGTTAGGTGCACTAGCAACAATGTTTCTCCATGCTCCACGAGGATCATTATCTGGATTTTTATATTTTGAATCCATTTTTTCAGTTCGCTTTAATTTATTAGGCTGCCAATATGGTAACTTTCCATATACAAGAATATGTTCAACTTCTGCTGCAATGCCTTTCACATCGTTTCGCATAGAATATGTTCGCTGCCATGAAACATCTTCTACAAAACAATTTGCTCCAAAAATTTCATCACAAATATTTTTCAAATTATATAACTCATTTGTGTCAATACTGATAAAAATAGCCCCATCATCTGCCAATAATTTTTGTAGCAGCACAAGTCTTGGATACATCATACATAGCCATTTATCATGCCTTGATAAATCCTCTCCTTCTTTACCAACGACTTCCCCGAGCCACTTCCTTATCTTGGGATCATTTACGTTATCGTTATATATCCATCCTTCATTTCCGGTATTGTAAGGTGGATCTATGTATATACATTTGATTTTTCCTTCATACTGTGGAAGAAGCGACTTCAAGGCTTCAAGATTATCACCATGAATTATCATGTTATTGCTGTGAATATCATCTTTGTGCATACCACTTTCATCAAAACTATACTTTCTTTCAAGTACTTTATACGGAACATCTTTATGATGATTAATTACTTTGTCTTTTCCTATCCAGTCTAATGTAGGCATATATTGCTCCTTCTCTGTAACTACTGTAATGTTTCTATTGTTTCAATTATGTTTTCTGCTTTATCCGTCAAAACATATTTGCCTCTTGTTTTTTGCTCTATATAATCTTGCTTTTGCAAAATACTAAACATACTGTTAATCTTCATCTTGCTACATTTTAAAGTTGTCGCTATCTCCTGCTGTGTTAATGGAATGACTTTTTCATCCAGAATCACTACTTCATTATCATGCATAAACTTTAAAAGATCATAATAATCATTCAGAAATAATTTGATACCCATGTTTTCTCCCTACATTGCAAATCATAATCTACTTGTAAATTATATCACATTTTTGTGATGTTATAAATATCATTTTTTTGTTATCTATTTATCTTTAACAGCTAAAAGCAGAGGAATTATCTCTCATCTTTATGATTTATAACCAACAAAAAATTACTATGACATATTAAAACAATCCGCTACACCAAAATCTGGCATAGCGGATTGTTTTATATACATCTATCTTTTTTTATTTATCAAGCAAATCTGTGTAGAAATCAGCGTAATGTGTCTCGCCTGACTTGATGTAGTCAATGGCTGCTGATGGATGCTGATTTAAGCGTCCTGTGAGCAGGTATGGAATATCGTAGCCCCATACAGCACCGCTCTCCTTGAGCGGAAGCATATGCTCTTCAACGAATTTAAGTACAGGGAATACATTGTATTTTGGATTTTTGAGGAAGCTGAGTAAAAGCTCCATCGCACAGTTTCCTGCGCCTCGTCCCATGCCCATCATTGTTGCATCCAACAGGCTGACTCCCTGGGCTGCCGCCTCTATGGTGTTTGCAAATGCAAGCTGCTGATTATTGTGTGCGTGCATTCCTACGAACTTTCCGTTTGCCTCAGCAATTTCTGTGTATTTATCGGCAGTGCGGCGAATCTGCTCAGGGTAGAGAGCTCCGTAGCTGTCTACGATGTATATGCCGTCTGCAGAGCTCTTGGCAACCATGTCAAGTGCCTGATCAAGGTCTGATTCCTGTGTGTTTGAGATGGCCATGATGTTGCAGGTTACCTCGTAGCCCTTGGACTTGGCATCCTCAATCATCTCGATTGCTGCAGGCATCTGATGTACATATGTAGCCACACGCACCATGTCAATCACACTGTCCTCGCGAGGGAGAATATCCTTCTTGTAATCACATCTGCCGACATCCGCCATGACAGAAATCTTCATATCAGAGTTGTTGTCTCCGACTATCTCACGGATAGCTGCCTCATCACAGAACTTCCATTTGCCGAATTTATTTACATCAAAAAGCTCCTTAGATGCTTTATAACCAAACTCCATATAGTCGATGCCTGCCTTTACGTTTGCACGATAAAGAGCATTGATAAAATCATCTGTAAACATAAAGTTGTTTACCAGTCCTCCATCTCTAATGGTAGCGTCAAGCACGCGGATATCAGGGCGTGCTGTCATTAAATCACCTTTCTGAGCCATTTTTGTTTCCTCCAAGTATAAATATTATTGTAACAAGTATAAATATTACTATAGCTTGATGTTACAATTTAAAGTTTTAATGCTTCAACGCTTTAAAGCATATAAGTATAATAACACAATTATTTAAAATTGCAAGTAAAACTTTACTTTTTTTAGTCAGACTAATATAATGAATGAGGTTGTAATACAATATCAAAGGAGGACTATATGATTTCTTATTTGACTTCGGCAGATATGTCGATAATAGCTTTCATCGGAGTGATTTTCGCATTCGCACTCACATGTATTGCTATTGCAAAATTAAATAAATTTTTACCAAAGGACCTCGGCAGACAGTTTGCTGTGGACGGAAAGCTTTCAGCCGGGAAGCCGAGAGGCGCCGGTATTATCTTTATATTCACATTTGTGATATCGGCAGTGCTTTTCTCACAAATCAATGCGGAGATTGCCATTTATCTTGTGCTTATAGTTATTGAGATGCTCACAGGCTACTTTGACGATGCGGCAGAAAAGCCATGGGGTGAGTATTTAAAGGGAGCACTTGATTTTGCGGTTGCCATTGTTGTGGCAGTTGTGTATCTGCATTTCAACTCAAGCACAATCACCTTTGCCATATTTGGCGGCTCTGTAAATATTCCACCTGTTGTGTTTGGAATACTTACAGTCATCTTAGTCTGGGTATCAATCAATGTCACAAACTGTTCAGACGGTGTTGATGGTCTTTCGGGAACACTTACCATCATTACCATAATGACCTTCTTCGTGCTTGATTCAGTGCTCAAAATAGCTGACAGCTTCAACTATTGTATTTTATTATTTGCGGTATGTCTGCTCGGATATCTGTGGTACAATGCCACACCAAGCAAGCTTTTGATGGGTGATGCCGGCTCAAGAGCCATGGGTATATTCATAGCTATTTGTGCTCTTAAATCACAAAGCCCATTCATCTACATACTGGCAGGTCTCGTGCTTATCATCGACGGTGGACTTGGACTCGTAAAGGTTTCTCTTCTTAGATTTTTGAAGATACATATTTTAAAGAATACCACAACTCCTATCCATGACCACGTCAGAAAGAAGCTCGGCTGGTCAAATGCACAGGTCGTTTTCAGATTTGCAATTATCCAGATTGTTGTGTCACTCGCAACGGTTTATCTGGCGATGATTTAACAGTTTTAAAACTATATAAAGCAAAAGCCGGAGTCTGACAATTTGTCGGCTCCGGCTTTTACTTCTTTCGGCTCGTAACTGTGAATGTACCAAACAGTTACATACTTATATAATTTACTGTGTGGACTCCTTTAACACTACCTCATACGGCAGAAGTGTCCTGTTCTCAGTCTCTTCACCCTCTATCTGTCTGAGCAGATTCTTACAGGCTCTTGCTCCAAGCTCCTTTGAATCAAATGAAAGCGATGTAATGGACGGCACATTATTTTCCAGCACTGAGCTGTTGTAAAATGAAGCCACCTTCACCTGCTGCGGCACCTTTATATGCCTTTCGCGGAGCCGTCTCATGGCCTGCGCACAAACTGCATCATCCATACACAGCAGACAGTCGCAGCCTCTGTCAATTGCATCATCTACAGCCTTTTCGACATATGCTTTTCCTTCAAGGTTTAAAAATACAAGATTTTCATTTATTTTCTTTCCAAACTGCTCATGGGCATCCACTACGCCTGCGTATCTGGTCTGATTTACAACAATATCCTCGCTTCCACCGAGAAGCGCCATATTTTTCATGCCACGCATGAGCATAATTGATGTCAGCTCCCTGCAAGCACTTTTATGGTCATGGTCAATCTGCTTTACATCCTTATATTTGCATGAGCCAGCTGTGACAAACGGTATCCTGCGCTCCTGCAAGAATGTCACCTGTGGATCATCTACCATTGTGCGAAGCAGCACCACTCCATCCACCTTATGATTCTGTATGATACGCCTAAGCCCCGCCATATCATTGCCTGAGCCTATACAAAGCAAAAGGTCGTATTCCATCATACCTGCTATCTCCTGAATCCCCATTATAGCTTCCTGGAAAAAAGGCAGATCGACAAGTGCATAATCCCCCGGCATCACCACACATATATTAAATGTCTTTGACTGTGCAAGCCCCCTGGCTATTACATTAGGTTTATAATCATGCTCCTGTATATATTCAAGCACTCTTTTTCTTGTTGCAGCGCCTATCCTGCCCTTCCCCGATATAGCCCTGCTTACTGTTGTCTTTGAAACGCCAAGTGCCTCTGCTACATCTGATATCGTGATATTGTTACTCATTCTGCCGCCTCTTTCATCTGAATGTGATTAATCACTGAACAACTTTTATTTGTTGCGCAACTCTATTGTTTTTCATTATAACCTATCTTCATACACTTGTCATCCTGGACATGCAATTTTTGCGCAACTGACTCATTCTTCCACGCATATTCGCTCAACATTTTGCTTTCTGATGGTTTAATGTTTACACCATTTATTTACTAACGTATATTTATATTATGATTAAAGGGTCAAAAGGTATCATCGATGCATGCTTGCATGCAATTCGATGCATACCTTAGTGACCCGCATATCATATTATAACTATTGGAGGTACATATAAATGAATTTTAACGAAATATTATATGGTGTGGCATATTACGACGAATATATGCCTTACGACCGCATAGAAACAGATTTTAAGATGATACGCGATGCCGGCATGAATGTTATCAGGATTGCCGAATCCACCTGGAGCACATGGGAGCCTGAGGAGGGAGTATTTGATTTTACACACCTGCACCGTATGCTTGACTGCGCAACAAAATATGAGCTGAATGTCATTGTCGGAACACCTACATATGCTATTCCATCATGGCTTGCAAAAAAATATCCCGATATTCTCGCTGTAACACATAACGGCAAAGAGCTCTACGGCCACCGCCAGAACATGGATATCACAAACCCTGACTATCTGCACCATGCACAGATTATCATTGAAAAGCTCATGGAGCAGGTAAAGGACTACGACTGCGTGATTGGCTTCCAGCTCGACAATGAGACAAAGCCTTATGACACCTGTTCCAAATACGCTCAGGCTAAATTCGTAGAATATCTGAAAAATGAATTTCATGACATTGACGAGTTTAACAGGGAGTTTGGACTTGATTACTGGAGCAACCGTGTGGATGACTGGGATGCCTTTCCTGATATCCGCGGCACTATAAATATGAGTCTTGATGCTGAATACAAAAAATTCCAGAGAAAGCTCGTGACAGACTTTTTTGCATGGCAGGCCGATATCGTCAAAAAATACAAGAGAGATGACCAGTTCATCACTCACAATTTCGACTTTGAATGGCACGATTACTCTTACGGCATGCAGCCGGAGGTCAATCAATACGAGGCTGCCAAGTGTATGGATATCGCAGGCTGCGATATATATCACCCTTCCCAGAGCAGTCTGAGCGGCCGCGAGATTACCGCCTGCGGCAATATTGCAAGAGGCATAAAAGGTAATAACTATCTGGTGCTTGAGACTGAGGCAGCCGGAAATCACCCATGGCTTCCTTATCCGGGACAGCTGCGCCTGCAGGCCATAAGTCACATTGCAAACGGTGCATGCATGGTTGAATACTGGCACTGGCATTCTATCCACAATGCCATAGAAAGCTACTGGAAGGGCGTGCTCTCCCACGACCTTAGACCGAACCGGCTTTATAAGGAGTGCAGTGTTATCGGAAACGAACTAAAAAAATACGGACACAGGCTGGTAAATTTGAAAAAGACAAACAGGTTTGCGGTTATTGCTGACAACGCTTCTCTTACAGGGCTTAATGAATTTAAGCTGAACAACGAAAGTGACTCCAACTACAATACCGTTTTCAGATGGCTTTGCGATGCCCTGTATCTGATGAACATTGAGTACGACGTGATTCCTGCCGATCCGGCACTTTTTGCTTCATATGAAAATATACTTGTGCCTGCACTCTATAGCGCAACAGATGATGTGCTCAATGCCTTAAATGAATTTGTTGCAAACGGCGGCAATATGGTGGTAACGTTTAAATCTGCTTTTTCGGATGAACATCTTAAAATACGCCATGACGTGCAGCCTTATATTATAAACAAGTCTCTCGGCATACAGTACGATGAGTTCACCCTGCCTGACAATGTCACCGTAACCTGTGGCGGCAAATCCTCAAAAGCTCGTGACTGGATGGAGATGGTCGACTGTACCACTGCCACACCTGTTGCTATGTATGAGCACAAGCACTGGGGAGTACACGCAGCTATCACAGAAAACTCTTACGACAAAGGACGCGCCATGTATCTTGCCACACTTTTTGGTGAGGACACGCTGATAGAAGCTCTAAAGCTTTTCTTCGGCGAGCAAAAAAATGAATTTGATGCTTCTTATCCCGTTGTCATAAAGCGCGGCACCAATATGCAGGGAGAAAAAATCATTTATCTGCTTAACTACTCGGATGATGAGCAGACTGTTACCTGCCATGCAGACGGTCTCAAGAAGCTTTGCGATGACAGTACAGTATCAGCAGGCGATTGTATAGCTCTTGCCCCATGGGATTTTAGCATTCTTTATGCTGATTAAACCATAGCTTATATCCTATGCTTTTTGCTGCAGATAAATATTTCACAAAAAGCTCATTATATAAGGTCTCAATTATTAATTTTTTCATAAAATTTATTAAGTCTTTTGTTTTGGTGTTGTTTGAATTATTTTTCAGTGTTATAATTTCAAGCGGATTAAAAAGGTGGTTTTATGAAGAAAATACAGAATAAGCTTATAGAGCTTTTCAACCGCTACAAGCATGTGTGGATTTTATCATACTTTATCATATATCTGACCTGGTTTGGATATTTAGAGCGCACTGTTACCACACATTATCACTTGATTCATCTTCCGATAGATGATTATATACCGTTTTGTGAATACTTTGTTATTCCTTATATCATGTGGTTTGGCTATGTGGCCTTTGGAATTGCTTTCACGGCATTACATGACAAAAAAGAATTTTACAGACTGTGTGCGTTTTTATATACCGGTATGACCGTATTTTTGGTTATATCAACGCTCTACCCGAATGGTCACAATTTAAGACCTTATTATTTCACGCACCACAATATGTTTACAGCGCTTTGCGAGTGGCTTTACTCCACTGACACACCGACGAACCTGTTTCCGAGCATTCACGTATACAATTCGCTCGGCATTCATTTTGCGGTGATGCACAGCAGCTATTTCAAGGATAAAAAGCACGTTCAGCACGCATCCTTAGTGCTTTGTGTTCTGATTATACTGTCTACCATGTTTATCAAACAGCACTCAGTATTTGATGTTTCTACAGCCTTTATGCTTGCTTTCGTTATGTACAATGTGGTCTACATCAAAAACTGGATGCATCTGCCGCAGAAGAGCGGAAGCTTCCAGGATACAGCAAACAGCAAGGTTCGTGTTTGATTTAATAATTGCAGCTTTCAACTCAAAAAGACATCAGCCGGAATTTACACCGGTTGATGTCTTTTTATATTTCACTCATAAAAATGCATGACACTCAAAGTCTGCATATCTGTCCTGTTATCTTACTCTCTCCCTGCTGTAGTCGAGCACCTTGTCCACAGTTGATTTTATTTCTACTGAATTTTTCCTCTGAGTGGAAATTTCTGCGTATGCATCCTCTATCTGCAGCTTATTGCGCTCCTCAAACTTGATAATCTCCTCCTGTGTATTGCGGATTGACACAATCTGCTGTCTGCACGCTTCTATCATGTCAACTGAAATCTCATCACACTGTGAAAACACATGATTGAGTTCTACTCCCTGCTTCATGAGCTTTGTTGTGGCAACATTGTTGTCCTTTAGAAGCCCTACAAGGTGGCTCACCTGCTCTTTAAGTGCACTAATCTCAGCTTTTGCCTCTGAAAGTTCCTGTTTCACAGCATCGATTGCACTGTCATATGAAACAGATGCCTCCCTTATACTCTCAGCAGCCTCTACGAACAGCTTTCCCTGCTCTCCAAGCATGCCCGCCTCTATAGCAGCATTGAGTGAGAGAACACTCATCTGCTTATTCTGCTCCTTCATCTGCGCAGCTATATCCGCACAGCTATCCACATGCTCCTCAAGCCTGTCCGATGTCTCTGACAAGCTCTTAGCCGGAGCTGTAAAATGCTTATTGTTTTCGACAAGCGCACATGTATCCTCATGCTGTGTGGCAATTGCCTTTGCCGCACTCTCAAGGCTTGTAAGATTGTCCGCAGCCGCCTTTACACACTCTGTAAAGCTGTCGTTTAAGGCCGATATGGCATCCATGCTGTCCTTTGAAAATTCCACAACATTATTTGCATTATCATTCAGCTGCTTAAGGGATGACTCCTCAAGCTGTCTTGATTTCTCCAGCTCATCAAAATCAGCCTCTATAAGCTTTGACTTTGCATTTACATTCTCGAAAAATCCCCTGTCATTATCCAATTGTTCCTTCATATACGCTAATTCCTCAGCGGATACTTTTGCTCTGTTCCCAAACACTGATCTATTCTCCTTTACCGGTTACCTTTTTAGAATATAATATCACTTATAATACTGTATTTCAAACTGCAGTGACTCATTTTCCCTGAATACATTTATCTTTGGTGAATATACTACGGACAGCACTATATTATTGAACCTTCCTCTTTGTGCAGCTTCAAGCGCGTCCGAACCAAACCTTTGCCTGATATAGTCAAAAAAGCTTTCTATATCACCAAAATAAATTGCATTGATTGGCGTGCCATATGAGGATATCAAAGAAAGCCTAAGCACATTATTGTTTTTACCCACTACCCACATGCGGCTCACACGTAGATTTTTGTCTGCAAAAACAGGCTTTGGATTGTCCTTTCCAAACGGTGCCAGTACTGAAAACTCAGACACCAGTCTCATTGATACATAATCCACCGGCATCGGCACATCTATATGTATTTTAGGCACGAGGTCATCGTCAGTAAGCGATGCATACTCATTTATTTTCTGACGGAATGGCTCAACGTTTTCTTGTGGCAGTGAAAGTCCTGCAGCCATCGGGTGGCCACCAAACTTCGTGAACAGCTCACTGCATTTGCACATTTCCTCATACATGGAGTACTCCTCTATCGAGCGCCCTGAGCCCTTTACTCCGTCCTCACTCTTTGTGAGTATAAAGGTTGGCTTATTGTATTTCTCCCTGATACGGCCTGCTATGATTCCTGCTATGCTCTCATGCACATCCGGCAGATATATGACAAGCACCCTGTCTTTTTCGTAATTGTCCCTCTCATATATCTCAACTGCGGTTTCCACACCCTTTGCAGTCATTTCCTTCCTGTCATCATTGAGCGCTACAAGCTCTGATGCGATGCGCATGGCATCCTCCTGCCTGTCACATAAAAACAGCTCAAGTGCTCTTTTGGCGGTATCCAGACGGCCTGTCGCATTGACACATGGTCCAAGAACAAATCCAAAATGATATGCATCTACATTTTCAGCCTCTATATTACAACATTCAAGCAGGGCTTTCATGCCGATATTTGTCGTATGATGAATACTCTTTAAGCCGGCCTTTACGAGTATACGGTTCTCACCTGTCAGCGGCATGACATCACCGACTGTTGCAAATGCCACATTCTCTATAAAATCCATGGCCTCTTTCTCATCTATGCCGATTTTTCTATATAGTAATATGACAATTTTCCAGGCAACCGCTGCTCCGCAAAGCTCCTTGTACGGATAGCTGCACTCTATCTGATGCGGATTTACAACGGCATCTGCTTTGCTCTCCTTGTAAATCTTTATACCCTTTATATCTTCAAAAGGCACTGCATGGTGGTCTGTTACGAGAACCGTCATTCCAAGCTCCTTTGCATGTGCGATTTCCTCAATCGCCGCAATTCCGTTGTCACATGTGACCACAGTGTCTATCCCGTCCTCATATGCCTTGTCAATCAGATGCACATTCAAACCATAGCCATCCTTCACTCTGTCGGGAATCATATAATCCACACATGCACCGGCTCTTTTAAATGCCTTCACAAGAATATATGTAGACATCACTCCGTCTATATCATAGTCGCCGATTATCCTGATTTTAGCCTTGTCAGCTATCTTTTGGGCAAGAATGTCAACCAGCCTCTGACCATCCTTTAAAAGAGCCGGGTCTGCAATGTCTGAGATTTTGCCGTTTAAAAATTCATTTACCGCGTCATCTCCTATAACACCTCTGTTTCTGATTATCCGCGCCGTCACCTGATCTATTCCAAACTTTGCTCCGATTGCCACAAAATCAGCCTTCTTCGCACTAACATACCACTTTGCCATAATCTACCCTTTCCAGTCTCAGCCCACACGCTGGTGCTGTGTAGCCTGCCTGTGCCCTATCCTTTGAAGCTAAAATTTCCATCACAGCATCCGGATTTTTCCTTCCATCGCCCACCTCGATGAGCGTTCCTGTGATGATTCTTATCATATTCTGTAAAAATCCATCTCCGGTGTAGCTGATAACAATATCAGCGCCTGTTTTTTTTATATCAATAGAAAAAATTGTCCTGATCGTTGGCTTTTTCATATGTCTATTGCCACAAAAGGCTTTAAAATCATGCTCTCCGAGAAGATACGCTGCTGCTTTTTTCATCCGGTCTGTGTCAAGCGGCTTATCATAGTCGTATACATATTTTCTCCTGAACACATCTGACACAATACCGGTATGTATTGTATACACATATGTCTTTGAGACGGCATTGTACCTGGCATGAAATCTGTCAGGCACATTTGAAATATCTGTCACCGCAATATCTGCCGGCAGATGCTCATTCAGCCATATAAATATCTCATCTTTGGAAAAGTGCTTCGGCATGTGAAAGCTTGCCACCTGCCCCACCGCATGCACTCCAGCATCCGTGCGCCCTGAGCCTATGACCTCAACCGGCTTTCCTGCCAGTGTGGAAAGCACATGCTGAAGCTTTCCCTGTATTGTATCATCTATGGATTTCTGCACCTGCCAGCCTTTGTAGCGTGTGCCGTCGTATGCCACAATTATCTTGTAATTTTGGGTTTCTGTATTCATAAAATTGTCTTTCTTTATCTGAAAAATAGGGTTGTGAATAGTTACTTTTATTTTATATAATATCACATCATTTTTTCTCTTGCCAGCACTGTTTTGCTCCTTTAATCCAATTAAGCAAGCTCCGCAATACGTGTCACAGCGACATATATATTTGATATCTCATACCATGTATTGTAGTCCACCACACCTGATACCGGAAGTCCGAATACAGCCTGAAATTTTTCCACGGCAGCCTTTGTCTTTGGTCCGTATATTCCATCCGGTACAATAGACGGAATTGCCGGATATGCCTTTGCGATGCGGGCGAGCTGTTTTTGTATCTGGTATACATTCTGCCCTGACGAGCCTATGCCTATATTGTAGCCCGGCCATGACGCCGGGATTCCTGATACAGCCTCCGCAGTATTGATATACATGTTGCTGCCGTAAAAGTATCTGAGTATCTCAATTGCACTGTAGCCCTGGTCACCGAGACTTTTAGAGCCCCACTGTGTCATCCAAATTGCATTTGCGTATATAGTAATAATTTCATATAATTCCGAGATATTACTTCTCAAACACACTAACGTACTTACTTGAAGCTGTAATATACAAGCCTGACTTAAGCCTATACATACTACCGCTTCCTACCTTGATAGGACCCTGAACCACAGTAAATACCTCGTTCTTCTTTACTGTTCCTGCTGCCGCAGATGCATCCCATGATGGTGATTTTCTCACAGTCAGTCCATCATATATTACCTTAACATACTTCTGTTTTGCTGGAGTAACAGATGGCGCCTGTGGCTTTGGTGCTGCTGGTGCAACATAGTCAGCAAGTGCATATGCTATCGCATTGCACACATCATCGAATTTATTTTTGTAATTTGATGCATCCGGATCATTTACAAAGCATACCTCTATCAACATAGATTTTGCTTTTGTTCTATGTACTACATACAATCCTGATCCATCCTTTACACCACGATTATTGAATCCCAGTGCTGAGATATGTTCACATACTTCAAGGGCATCCTGGTACTGTCTGCCCTTATAGGTATATACCTCTACTCCTTTTCCCTGTTTTGCCGAGTCATTATTAAAATGAATTGAGATGAACCAGTCAAGGGTATCCTGATTGGCAAGTGCTACAGCCCGTTTAAGATAAGCGGACTGTGATGCTGCCTTATCAATCGTACATGGCACCACTGTTACTCCCATGCTTTTAAAGATTTCTGTAAGCCTCGTTACTACTTTACGTGTTTCCTGTGACTCAACGATTACTCCACTTGTGCCGTATCCCGGTCCTGAAATTGTGTGTCCTGCATTTAATCCTATTCTCATTTATTTGTCCTCGCTTTCTTTCTGATCTGCAATATGTTCTGTCTGTGATTTGATATTTTTTACCAATGGCATTAGAAATGTTGGAACTGCAATACCTATATCTATCATATTTTCCAATATTGATATAATCTCATTACATATGATCCAAATTGCCACAACACAAGCAACTAAAAATTTTATTGGTATATTAATTCCAATCGTATTCGTAGCATACAAAATAAGCTGATCTAATACAGCTCCGACTACTACAAGTAACCACATTGTTACTTTCTTTTTGATTCCCCTGATACTGCGATATGAGCTGATACCTCCATCCGGCCGATTGCTTGCTGCCATACATCCAGTGATATAGTCAATGATGTTACAAAGCACCATGAGTAATACCGGGATATATAATGTACCTAAGAGTGCTGACAGGAATGCTGCTATTGCAGTTACCAGTCCTTTAATTGTGTTAATGTTCGGAACAGATTATATTTCTGTAATGCCTACA
>ERZ1106919.80-NODE-80-length-76704-cov-7.037991_pt1 | contig 76704 bp, 88 predicted proteins | sample MGYA00403654_ERZ1106919 | MGnify/ENA primary metagenome ERZ1106919 (study PRJEB35170, sample SAMEA104062450) | human gut metagenome | biome: human gut; feature: human-associated habitat; material: faeces | place: Denmark | collected 2012-10-08 ... | reverse complement strand
CCGCAGCCGCCGGAGCGGTGCTTGAGCCGTTAGGCGGGAATTGTGCGGTATTGCCCTAAATGAGTAACACAACAAGACGGGAAGGAGGCGAAGCCCTTGAACCGTGAAGAAAAAGAGCGGCTGGAACGCCGCCGCCGTATGTTGGCGCGGGAACGGGGCGAAGCCCCGCCAACCCCGCCGCCTGCCTCCAAACAGCAGCCGGAACGGGAACGCCCAGCGCCGGAGCGCAGCGCACCCAGCACTCTGCCGCCCAAAGAGCAGGGCGCAACTGCGGCACCGGCGGCAACGCTGCGGCCCATCAGCCCTATTCTGCGCCGCCGCCAGCGCCGCAGGCGCATTGCCGTTGTTCTGGTGGTGCTGATTATTGCCGCCGTTATGGCGGTGGGCAGCGGCTTGCTGGGTACATCCATTGCCATGCTGGGGGATATGACGGATTCTATCTCGCTGTATCTCAACCGCGCCGGGGCGGGTTGGCCCGCCAACACCGGCATCCGCACGCCGACCCAGGTGGAACCCCTGGCGGGCGGTTTTGTGGAGATGGATAATGAGGATGTGGCGGTCTATTCCGCTTACGGCGCAAAGATCCGCACCATCCAGCCCGGCTATGCCCGCCCGGCGCTGGCCGTGGGTAACACCCGCTTTGTGCTGTATAACCGCGCAGGCAAGGAGCTGACGGTGCAGAGCCGCACCCGCCAGCTGTACGCCAAAAGCTTTAATAACGCCATTATGCTGTGCGAAATGGCGCAGAACGGCACCCTGGCCGTGGTGACGGAGTCTGACCGCTATGCGGCGGAAGTGATGGTGTACGATGCTTCTTTCAGCGGGGACCCCTTTACCTGGAAGCTGACCAGCACCGACGGCACCCCCATTGCATTGTCTTTTGCCACGGATAACCACCGCTTTGCTGCGGCAACGGTGGCCGCGAGGGACGGCCAGCTGCGCACTACCGTGCGCATGATGAACACCAATTCGGATACTGCCGGGCCGTTTTATGTGGCGGATACCGGCAGCGTGATCCTGAAGCTGAAATGGATCAGCAGCAGCCGCGTGCTGGCTGTTTTTGATACCTATGCCGCCATCATCAACGTGAGCGATGGCACCGAGAGTGCCCGCTATGATTATGGCGGGGCCACCCTGCAAAGCGTGTCCATCGGCGGGCGCAGCACGGCGCTGCTGCTGGCGGTGCGCGGCGGCGATACCCTGGTCACGCTGGATGATTCGCTCAACCAGCTGGCGAGCGTTGCCGCCGGGCAGGCCAAAAGCGTCAGCAGTACCGCAACGGCGGTCTATCTGCTGACAGCATCCGGCGTGGAAAGCTATAGCTATGACGGCACCCATAATTGGAGCCGGGATTATGGTGCGGCACCGCAGGCGGTCATCAACGCCCGCGAAACACTGGTATTTATTTCCGGCACGGTAGAGGTTCTGAATGCGCCGCACGAATGATGCTGTGCGGCATGGGAAAGTATGGTAGAGTTATGACACAGTATATTGGCATTGTTTATGATGTGATTTTTCTTTTGCTGGTGCTGGGCGCGGCCGAAGCCGGCCGCCGCCGCGGTTTTGCCTCCGGACTGGTGAGCCTTATCGGCTCCGTGGCGGGCATTATCGGCGGCACTTACGGCACCCGCGTTTGGGCCGGCGGCATTTATGATAAATATGTTGCCAGCCACGTTACCGATGTTGTGGCTGACACGCTGGAAAAGACCGGCGGAGATCTGGCCCAGGCAATCCATGCGCTGACCTTTCTGCCGCAGTCGATCCAGCAAAAGCTGATCGATACCGTCAGTGCGGCGTCCAGCAATGCGGTGCCGCAGGTGGTCAATGCGCTGGAACCGCTGTTTCTGCCGGTTATTCAGGCCGTTGTGTTTTTGTCGGTCTGGATCGTGGTGCGGGTGCTCTGCCGGATGCTGGGGCGGGTGCTGCGCGGCATCAACTCCATCCCGCTCATCGGTGGACTGAATCGCATTTTGGGCTTTGCGTTCGGCTTTGTCAGCGGTTTGCTGAACTGCTGGATCTGGTCCATTCTGCTGTGGGTGGCGGCAAACCTGACCGGCGGCAAGCTGGAATTTTTGACCACAGCCACCCTGAACCGAAGCGTGATCTATGGACTTTTGGCAAACCTGAACCCGTTTTTGACCCGCTATTGATTAACAATATCTGAACATTCCCCCCGCCCCTCTTGCAAATATCAGTGGGGTGGGGGATAATAGTACATGGGAAAAGTTCTGAAAACGCATGTTGTGTGCGCGTTTCGGCATTCCCGATCCAATCGAATACCCCATAGAGAGGTGAACCATATGTTATGTACCCGCTGTAAAAAAAGACAGGCGGTTGTGTTTGTGCAGCGGCTGGAAAACGGCAAACCGGTGCAGGAAGGCTACTGCCTGACCTGCGCGCGGGAGCTGCATATTCAGCCTGTGGATGATTTGATGAAGCGGTTTAATATGACCGATGACCAGCTGGCCAGCATGGAAGAGCACATGGCCGACCTGATGCAGCAAGCGCAGGAAAGCGGCGCCATGATGCCCATGATGGACGGCGATATGCAGAACCCCGACGATACCGGGGATGATTTTGTGCCCGGCGGTTCGCCGGTGTTCCCCTTTGGCTTTGGCGGAACCCCCAAGGCGGAGGAGAAGGGCGAAAAGTCCAAAAAGCAGCGTGGCCGCGGCCAGCGCAAATACCTGGACACCTACTGCGAAAACCTGACCCAGAAAGCCAAGGACGGCAAGCTGGATGCCATCATTGGCCGTGACCGTGAGGTATACCGCACGGTGCAGATTCTGTGCCGCCGCCAGAAAAACAACCCCTGCCTGATCGGTGAAGCCGGCGTTGGCAAAACCGCCATTGCCGAGGGCATTGCCCAGCGCATTGCCGAAGGCAAAGTGCCCGCCCGCTTACAGGATAAAGAGATCTACCTGCTGGACCTGACGGCCCTTGTGGCAGGCACCCAGTTCCGCGGCCAGTTTGAACAGCGCGTCAAGGGCCTGCTTTCTGAAATCAAGGCCGCCGGCAATGTGATCTTGTTCATTGACGAGATCCACAACATTGTCGGCGCCGGGGATTCGGACGGCGCCATGAACGCCGCCAACATCATGAAACCGGCCCTGTCCCGCGGGCAGATCCAGGTTATCGGCGCAACGACCTTTGCCGAGTACCGCAAGTTTATTGAAAAAGATTCTGCGCTGGAGCGCCGCTTCCAGCCCGTCAAGGTGGAAGAACCCTCCATCAATGATGCCATTGCGGTTATCCGCGGCGTAAAAGGTTATTACGAAAAGTACCACTGCGTGCGTGTGCCCGATTCCATCGTGGCGGATGTGGTACACCTGTCGGAACGGTATATCACCGACCGCTACCTGCCGGATAAGGCGATTGACCTGCTGGATGAATCCTGTGCCTGCTGCAACCTGCGCCACCCTGAAATTACCGAGTTCCTGAACCTGCAAAAGCAGGTGGCAGAGCTGGAAACCAAAGAGCATGACCTGGAAAACCCCGACCCCGAAAAGCAGGGCGATGCCGCTATTGATTACGAGGAACTGGCCAAAACCAAGACCGAGCTGGCCCAGCTGCGCCAAAAGCTGCCCGCGCTGGAGCTGCGCGTGGCCGATATCCAGGTAACGGCGGACGATGTGGCCCAGGTTGTGGAGCTGTGGACCGGCATTCCGGCGGTTAAAATCAAAGAGACCGAGTATGGCCGCCTGATGGGGCTGGAAGATGCCCTGAAAGAGCATATCATCGGCCAGGACGAAGCTGTGCACAGCGTAGCGCTGGCCGTTAAGCGTGCGCGGGCAGACCTGTCTGGCCGCCACCGCCCGGCAAGCTTTATCTTTGTCGGCCCCACCGGCGTGGGCAAAACCGAGCTGGTCAAGCAGCTGGCCAATCAGCTGTTTGATACCGTGGACCCGCTGATCTCCATTGACATGAGTGAGTATATGGAAAAGTACGCGGTGTCCCGCCTGATCGGTTCCCCTCCGGGCTATGTGGGTTATGATGAAGCCGGCCAGCTGACCGAAAAAGTGCGCCGCCATCCTTACAGCGTGGTCCTGTTTGATGAAATCGAAAAGGCCCACCCCGATGTGATGAACATCCTGCTGCAGATCCTGGACGAGGGCAAGATCAACGATGCCCAGGGCCGCACGGTGGATTTTTCCAATACCGTGATCTGCATGACCTCCAACGCCGGTTCTTCGGACCGCACCGCCCTGACTGGCTTTGGCCGTACCGAAGAGCAGGTCAGCCGCGAAAAGAGCATGAAAGCGCTGCAGGAGTTCCTGCGGCCGGAGTTCCTGGGCCGTGTGGATGAAGTGATCACCTTCCGCCCGCTGGAACAGGCTGACCTGGAAAAGATCGCTGCCCTGATGCTGGACGAGTACAAGCCCGGCCTGGAAGCCCGCGGCCTGAAGCTGGAATATACCCCGCAGGCACTGGCAGCCATCGTGAACGAAACATCCACCCGTTTTGGTGCGCGTGAACTGCGCAAGACCATCCGCAAAACGCTGGAGGACCCCGTGGCCGAAGCCATTGTGGCGGGCCGCCTGACCGGTGGTCAGACCGTGACCCTGGCAGCGGATGCTGACGGCAAGCCGCAGCTGGTGCTGCCGGAGTAAGCGCGAATGAAAAAGCCGCGCGTATTGCTCCACCTTGCCGCCCTTGCTATGGGGCTCTGCCTGCTGGCCGGGTGCGCGGCACAGCCTGCCGCACCCGCACAGGCAACGATCCCCCATATCGAAACCAGCCCCCAGCCCACCGTGGCCCCCAGCCCCACCCCCACCCAGACCCCTGCCCAACAGCAAGATTTACAGCAGGTGTACGGCAGCTGCGGGCTGCTGGCATGGCCCAGCGTGCTGTACAGCATTTATCTGCAGGACGACGCCAACCCCTGGACCGAGGAAGCACTGGCCCAGACGCGGCAGAACCTTGCCGTGGCGGTGGACTGGATCACCCAGCAGGCGCAGACCTATAACGCCCAGCCGAAAATCTATTACGATACCGGCGAAAACAATCTGAGCACCTTTGCCGCCTACAAAGCCGGTCTGACGGAAGATACCACCACCGGCACAACGTTCTATGACGATGTGGACACCCTGACCGCGCAGGTGGATGTGGAATTCATCCAGCAGCAATACGGCACGGCAAGCATTGGCTACCTGATCTTTCTGCCGGTGGAGGGGGCTTCCTACTCCATTCTGCATTATCTGGAGGATGGCGGTAATTACCTGAATGAATTCAGCTGTCTTTATCTCTATGATTCCTATGCGGGGGAGAAAACCTACAACAGCCCCACCGTGTATGCCCACGAGATCCTGCATCTGTTTGGTGCGGCAGACCTTTACGTCGGCAGCCGGGATGCGTTTGTGACCCAGCCGCTGGCGCAGTATGTGCTGAACACCTGGCCGGATGCTATTATGTATTACACCTACAACAGCGATAACGGTATCAGCTATGAGCATATCGAAAAAACGCTCTGCCCGCTGACGGCCTACCGCCTGGGGCTGGTGGACAGCTTCCCCGGGAGCGAGCAGTTCCCGGCGGCAACCCAGGACCCGCCCGGTGTGTTCAGCAACGGCGCAGGCCAGAACTGGACCGCAAGCGATGAATCAGCTTGAACAGGGGAGGTGAAGGCATGTATGGGGATGAATGGCCGCTGCGGGTAACAGGGATTGCCAGCGCGGCGGAATCCGAATGGCGCATTGGCCAGCAAACGCCGGAGCGCACCTGTGAGGGCTGGCTGCTGGTATATGTAAAAAGCGGTATGGTGGAAGAGCTGTGCGATACCCACCGGGTGTTGCTGCGCGCCGGGCAGATTTTGTTCCACCAGCCCGCAGAGCTGTTTGCCATGCGCGCAGTGGGCGAAGTTCCGCCGGAGGTGTTCCGCATGGAATTTACCGCGGACGGCAGTGCGATGGATTCTTTCCGCAGCTGCCATATGCGGCTCGGCAACGCCGAAAAAAGCTGTCTGCGCCAGCTGGCAGAAACGGTGCGCGAGGTGTTCCAGCCGGTGCAGGATGCCTGCCAGATGCCCGCCCGCCGCGCGGAAATCCCGTTTGGCGGCAAAGAGCTGCAAACCATCTATCTGGCACAGCTGCTGTACCTGTTGGCCCGCCGCAGGCAGCGCACCCGCAAACAAAGCCCCCGTACCCGCGCCGAGCAGGAGCAGGCGGCCCTTGTGGAAAGCGTGCGCCTGTACTTTGCGCAGAACATTGAAAAGCCGCTGGCGCTGGACCAGGTGTGCGATGCCAATGGCTGCTCCCGCGTGGCATTGCAGCAGGCGTTCCGCGCCCGCACCCGCATGGGGCCGATGGAGTATTTCTCCTGCATGAAAGCCGAACAGGCAGCGCTGCTGCTGACCCAGGGGTACGGCCCCGGCGAAACGGCCCGTATGCTGGGGTATGGCTCCCTGGCGTGGTTCAGCAGGCGGTTCCACGCCCTGACCGGCCAAACGCCCGGCGCTTACCGCCGCGCCCCGCACCCGCTGCATCTGTGCGAACGGTAAAGGTAACAACAAAGTTACATATCAAACATGGAAACATCTATTTCCATATTGTGATAAAGACGTTAGAATAAAATCAACAAGGGAACGAAGCAAACCCTGCGGATGCCCTGTTGAAGATACAAAATCCCGGCAACAACTTTCCATATTGTGTAAAGGAGCGATCAGTATGTCTATTTTGGTCAGCGGCGGCGCCGGTTACATCGGCAGCCATACCTGTGTGGAGCTTCTCAATGCGGGTTACGATATTGTGGTGGCAGATAACTATTACAACTCCTGCCCCGAAGCCCTGAAGCGTGTGCGCGAGATCACCGGTAAGGATTTCAAGTTTGTGGAAGCAGACATGACCGACCATGCGGCAGTTGAAAAGGTCTTTGCGGAAAATCCCGGCATTGACTGTGTGATCCAGTTTGCCGCCTACAAGGCCGTGGGCGAAAGCGTTTCCAAGCCCATCGAGTATTACTCCAACAACCTGAACTGCACCCTGAACATCCTGGATGTTATGCGCCGTTACGATTGCCATAACATCATCTTCTCCTCCTCCGCAACGGTTTACGGCGACCCCGCCAGCGTGCCCATCCGCGAGGATTTCCCTGTTGGTGCAACCACCAACCCGTATGGCACTACCAAGGTGTTTACCGAGCGCATCCTGACCGACTGCTGCAAGGCAGACCCGGAGCTGAACGTTGCTCTGCTGCGTTACTTCAACCCCATCGGTGCACATCCTTCCGGAAAGATCGGCGAGGACCCGAACGGCATCCCCAACAACCTGGTGCCCTACATCGCCAAAGTTGCCGTTGGCAAGCTGGAAAAAGTGCATGTGTACGGCAATGATTACCCTACCCCCGATGGCACCGGCGTGCGCGACTATATCCACGTTGTGGACCTGGCCCGCGGCCATGTGGCAGCCATCAAAAAGCTGGAAGAAAAGCCCGGCCTGTTCATCTGCAACCTGGGCACCGGCCACGGCTACAGTGTGCTGGATGTGATTCATGCATTCAGCAAGGCCTGCGGCAAGGAGCTGCCCTATGTCATTGACCCGCGCCGCCCCGGCGATATTGCCGAGTGCTGGTGCGATCCCAGCAAGGCCAAGCGTGAGCTGGGCTGGGAAGCTGAGTACGGCATTGACGAAATGTGCCGCGACAGCTGGAACTGGCAGAGCCACAACCCCGATGGGTATAAGACTGCTGAATAAGTTCACGGTTCAAAGAAAGCAATAAAACGAGAGCAATAAAACAGGGCGACCGGGAAAACTTCCCGGCCGCCCTGTTGGTGTATCAGGTAGCGTTTGTATGGGTTTAATGCGTTAGAAAAAAGCGTTTGACCCTGTGGAGCCCGTGGGAGCGCACATTGTACGCCCGGCCACGTAAGGCGGGATGCCCTCATCCCGACGTGTGCGCATATTACGGCCCGCCATGCAGGACGATGCGAGCGTCGTTTCCTACACATGATTTGCAGGTTCGCAGCCCAATATTTGCGTTTCTTCCCTGTGCGATGAGGGCATCGCGCCCTAGGGTGTATCTCAAGCATCCGGTTCCTTTTTCTCCTGCCCCATCCCCTGAATCTTTGCGTTCAGCCCGGCACCCAAAAACAGCACATTGATGTTCACATTCAGCCAAAGCGTAATCAGCACGATTGCAGCCAAAGAACCGTAAATGTACGATAATTTCCAGAAATGCCCGATGTAAAACGAGAATATTCTGGAAAACAGCGTCCACACCGCTACCACAGCGGCGGCCCCCGGCAGCTGATCCCGTATGCGGCGCTTGCCGCCGGGCACATAGGTGTAGATCAGTGTTACCGTCAGCAGCGAAAGCGCCAACGAAAGCACCGCACTGATGCTGAGCAGGCTGTGCAGCCGCTGCAGCAGCCCGCCCACCAGGGTATGCAGCGGCAGCAGCCCGGCCAGCCCGCGCAGGATTGGGCTCAGGCTTTGCACCACCATGGCAACCAGCATCAGGCCCTCAAACAAAAAGGTATACAGCACAGCCCACAAACGGTCAAACATTGTTTTGCGGGCACCGGGGGTCAGCTTTTGCAGGCCCTTTTGCACCGCGGCCATCCCACCGGAAGCGGAGATCACCGTGGTGATGGCGGCAAAGGAAGCCATGAAGGTGGTGGACTGATTATTCAGGTTGGCAATCACATCCACCGCCATTGACTGGATGGCCGGGATATCCGGCAAAAGCTGGGCAACCAGCGCGGCAATGTCCGAAACCGAATAAAACGGCAGCATGTTGATGATGACCAGCACCCACATCAGCAGCGGCAGCGATGCCGTAAGCAGCAGCAAGGTGGCGTGTCCGGCGTATACGGCCATATCCAGCGCCAGATACTGCCGCAACAGGTCCAGCAGTGCAGGCAGCAGGGTTGAGGCTTGTTTTTTCATGGCGTTCTCCTGAATCCCCCACGCTCAGAGGCAAAATAAAAAACATGATAACCATTATACAGGCCCGCTCCCGCGCCTGACAATGGGCAGTTGGGGGAAAATGTGCCGCAGGGCAAAGTTTTTCGGTTTTGTGCTGCTAACTGGCCGAACAGCCGCCGGGTGTGCTATAATAAACCATGAATAAAAACCGCCGCCCCGGCGGAAAGGAGAACTCAATGAAAGATTCCATCAAAGCTCTGCGCGAGCTGGAGAAAAGACTGTATGCCTACCAGTACGCAATGGCCGTTGCCGATTATGACAGTGAGACGGTAGCCCCGCCGGAAAGCAGCGCGGGCCGCGCCGAAGCCATGGAGGTGCTGAGCCGCGCCTACTTTGACCAGTTGGTCAGCGCTGACACCGCCGCCCTGCTGCAGCGCGCTGCCGCTGATGCCGAAACCGAACAGGAAAAGGCAGAAGTGCGGGAGTTGCAGCGCAGCTATGACGAGATTGGCAAGATCCCGGCAGAAGAGTACGCCGCGTTCACCAAGCTGACGCAGGAAAGCATGCCCGCATGGGGCAAGGCAAAGCGCGGCAATGACTTTGCCAGTTTTGCCCCGTATCTGGAAAAAATTGTGGAATCCCTGCGCGCGCAGGCCCACTATTTTGCCCCTGACCGCGACCCGTATGAAGTCTGGCTGGACCGCTATGAACACGGCCTGACCATTGCCCAGTGCGATACTTTCTTTGCCGCCCTGCGCGAGACCATTGTGCCGCTGCTGGCTGCCATAAAAGAGCGCGGCAGCGCCATCCGCACCGACTTTTTGTATCAGAATTGGCCCATTGAGCAGCAGCGCAAGCTTTCCAAAAAGATCATGGAAGTGTGGGGGCTGGACCCGGACCACTGCGTATTGGGCGAAACAGAACACCCCTTTACCTCCGGCTTCTGGCACGGTGATGTGCGCATTACCACCCATTATATGCCGCAGGATATGTTCTCCAACCTGTACAGCGTGGCGCACGAGGGCGGCCATGCCCTGTATGAGCTGAACGTTGACCCTAAGTATGATTATACCATCCTGGCGGGCGGCGCAACCACCGGCCTGCACGAAAGCCAGAGCCGCCTGTTTGAAAACTATGTGGGCCGCAGCCGCGCGTTCATCCACTATTTGTATCCCACTTTGCTGGAGCTGTTCCCCCAGCAGCTGAACGGCGTGACCGAGGAAGAGATCTACCGCGCCGTCAACCGCGCCGAGCCGAGCCTGATCCGCACCGAGGCGGACGAGCTGACCTACTCTTTGCACATTATGGTGCGGTATGAGCTGGAAAAGGCCCTGATGCAGGGCACCCTGACCGTGGCCGACCTGCCCGCCGCCTGGAACGCCAAGTATAAGGAATACCTTGGCGTGGATGTGCCGGACGATACCCACGGCTGTTTGCAGGATATCCACTGGGCAATGGGCGATATGGGCTACTTCCCCAGCTATGCGCTGGGCAGTGCTTACAGCGCACAGGCGGTGGATGACCTGCGCAAAACCATGGACCTGGACGCCCAGTGGGCCGAAGGCAACATGCAGCCGCTGAAAGACGCTCTGCGCAGCCGCGTGTGGCAGCATGGCCGCGCCAAGGAACCGCAGTGGCTGGTGCAAAGCCTGTGCGGCGGCGCATTTGATGCCGCCCACTACACCAACTACCTGAAAAACAAATATACCGAGCTGTACGGCCTGTAAGCACAGCCGGTAAAAATCAAAGCGGGCGCGCCGTCTACTGTAGGACGGTGCGCCCGCTTTGCGATATAAGTTGGAAAGAAGAGGTGCGATTTATTTTACGGTGTCATCCGGCTTAGTGGGTTCTGTTGGCTGCGCCTGCACAGCGGCAGCCTTTGCAGCGAGCTTGGCCTGCTTTTTCTCCGCCCGGCGGGCCTTGCGGCGCTTGAGGGCGGGCCGTGCCACCAGCAGGATGGCAAGCACGATCAGTACCACCGGCCACAGGTAAACTACCACCAGGATAAGATCTTCGGCCCCATCCACAAAGCCGCGCCAGCCGCTGGTAACGGCTTCCACAAACTTTTCGCCAAAGGTGGTGGCGGTGGGGGTCAGAACCCGCACTTCCTGCAGGGAAATATCCACGGTGGAATAGCGCACCTGGTTATCCATCAGCCGCATCTGGCCGGTGTAGCTTTCCAGCTGATACTGCACATCCGAAAGCTGGCTTTCAATTTCCAGCAGGTCGGCGGTGGTTTCAGCTTTGTCGGCCAGGGCGTTCAGCCGGTCACGCTGGTCGTTCAGGGCTTTCAGGCGGGCTTCCACATCTACATACTCAGCGGTAATGTCCTGCGCGCTCTCGTTCAGCGAGGTCACGTTCCCGGCTTCCCCGGCGGCGGTCAAAAAGCTGCGGTAGTTTTCGGCGGGGATGCGCGCGGTGTAATAAGTATAGCGGCTGCCGGAATCCTTGCTGCCGCCCTGGTCAGTGCTTTCCAGGTAGCCGTTCGCGGCGGTTACGGCCTCCTGCAAGGCGGCGCGGGTGGTATCATAGTCGGTGGTTTCCATCCGCACGCTGGCGTTATACACGATCTTGCGGCTGCTTTCCACCGTGGAAGGATCCAGCATCGAGCTGGTCAGATCGTCTGAAGAAAAACTGCTGCCTTCCCCGGGTGCGGCGCTTTCGGCGCTGTAATATTCATAGTCTCCGGCATCCTGGCTGCTTAAGGCGGCGGTATCGTTAGAAACAGCGGCGGAGTAGGTGCTGCGGCTGGTGGAACCGCAGGCAGCAAGGCTGAGCGCCAGCGCGGCGGCTGCGGCAAGGCTGGCAAAGCGGGATAGTGTTGTATGTTTCATAGGGCACGCTCCTTATTGTGTTGTGTGGTAAGGGGTAAGCCAAAAGCAATATCTGCTTCCTTTACCAGTATAACACGGAAGTGGCACCGGAATGTTACAGCTTGATGTCAAAAAAAGCGGGGTGCGCCGCAAAACCGGCACACCCCACAAAAATAATTCTAATTATTCAGCTTTTTGACCAAGAGCCTTGATGTCGTCATTGTCCGCAAAGGCAACAGCGTTGTAACCAGCGGCTTCCAATGTGCCGAACTGCTTGCCCAGCTTTTTGGCCTGGGGCAGAACCGTCACATCATAGGCTGCGCGCAGGGCATCGGCCTTGGCCAGCACGGCGGCGAAATCGGCATCCTTCAGATACAGCAGGGCCAGTTTCTGCTTGGCACCGGGGATCTGGTAATCCTGCTCCAGCAGAATGCCGCAGACGCGCTCGAACCCGATGGAGAAGCCAACGGCGGGCACCTGCTGGCCAATGAACTTGCCAACCATATTGTCATAGCGGCCGCCGCCTGCAACAGCGCCGCTGAACTGCGGGCAGGTCACTTCAAACACCATGCCGGTATAGTATCCCTGGCCGCGCACCAGGCTGGGGGCATAGGCAATGCCGTAACGGCCGTTGGCAATCTTTTCGGCGGTGGCGATGACATAGCGCAGGTCGGCGGTCAGGGTTTCGTCCCCAACGCGGGCGGTCACGGCGTCCAGGCTGAAATCCCCGGCGCGCAGGAACTCATCCAGCGCTTCCACAGCGGCGGCGTCAAACTCTTTTTCCAGCAGCTCTTTCTTTACGCCGTCTGCACCAATCTTGTCCAGCTTGTCAAAGCTGATGCAGACGGAATCCAGCTGGTCAGCGGCAAAGCCCATCTTTTCCAGCATGGCGCGCAGGATGCGGCGGTCGTTGATGTTGACAGTGAAATCCTTGAAACCGATGCGCAGCAGAGCGCGAGTGGTCACATCGATCAGCTCCACCTCGGCATTGGGGGAAGAATCGCCCAGAATGTCGATATCACACTGCACAAACTCGCGCAGGCGGCCCTTCTGCGGGCGCTCGGCACGGTAAACGCGGTCGGTCTGGATCACCTTGAAGGGATTGGGCAGCTCGTTGCGGTTGGCAGCGTAGTAACGGGAAAGCGGCAGGGTCAGGTCATAGCGCAGGCCCATATCGGAAAGCTGCTTTTCATCGCCGGAGCGCAGGGCAGCGGCCAGCTTTTCGCCGCGCTTGAGAACCTTGAAGATCAGGTTCAGGTTGTCGCCGCCATCGGATTTGTCCAGGTTTTCCATATCCTCCAGGATGGGGGTGGAAATGCGCTGGAACCCGGCGGCACGGTAAGTATCCAAAATTTGGCCCTGAATGTAATCACGCAATGCCTGCTCGCGCGGCAAAAGGTCGCGCATGCCCTTCAACGGCTGTGTTTTCATGATTGTTCCTCCCTATTATCTGCGCGGGCAGCGGCCCGCGGAAAGATCAAAAGATATACCTCTTTATCATATCTGTCCCGGCGTTTTTTGTCAACAAAAACGGGGCATACTGAAGCTGTATCAAACTGTGTGGAACTGGAAGGACAAGGAGGAAGAACACCATGCCAAAACAAAACGGCAACCCCAAAATTCTGGCCGCCGGTGCCGCCGTGCAGCTGCTGACCGGCATTCCGGCGGCGTGGGGCGTGTTCCAAAAGCCGGTCATGGCGCAGTACGGCTTTTCCCGCGGGCAGGCCATGCTCAGCTTTGCTATTCTGGTGGCAGGGTATGGCATCGGCTGCGCCATCGGCGGTTTTGTGCAGGATCAGCACGGCCCGCGCTATGCGGCCCTGTGGGGTACTGCGCTGCTGGGCGGCGGCAGCATGGGGGCAGCGCTGGTGCCGCAGGGCAATGCGGCGTTGTTCTTTTTGGTGTACAGCATCCCGGCGGGGGTAGGCAGCGCCTTTTTGGCCCCGGCGGTGCTGGCCTGCGCCCAAAAGTGGTATGCCAGCCGCAAAGGGCTGGCAACGGGGGTCAGCGGTGCGGCTATGGGGCTTTCCGGTGCGTTTTTAACCGTTTTTGTGGGTTTTGTGGAAAACCGCTGGGGGATGCGTGTCTGTTTTGCCGCGCTCGGTGTGGTGGTGCTGGCAGTGTGCGGGGCATCCGCCGCCGTGCTGCAAAATCCACCCCAGCCCGCCGGCCAGCCAAACGCAAAAGCGGCAAACGACCTGCCGCCCCACCAGATGGTGCGTACCACGCAGTACCGCCTGTGTGTTGCGGGGGTGGCGCTGGCAGCCCCGCCCATGCTGCTGTTCAGCCCGGAGATTCTGACCATTGCAGCGGACCGCGGCCTGCCGGAGCAGTGGGCGCCCTTGTGCGTGGCAGTGGGCAGTGCGGCCAGCGCAGCAGGGCGGTTGCTTTGCCCCGCTGCCAGTGACCACTGGGGCCGCAAACCAGTTTTGTACGGGGTGTATGCGGCCCTGGCGGCGGGCAGCATCGGGTTTGCCTTTGCGCAGGGGTGGTGGGTGCTGGCGGCTTACTGTGTGCTGACCTGCTTTTACTCCGGCGGCGCGGCGGTGCAGCCCGCCTTAAATACGGACCTGTTCGGCCTTGCCCATGCGGGGGTCAACTATGGCTTGATCGCCCTTGGCATGAGCGCCGGCAGCCTGCTGAGTTATGCGGGCAGTCAGCTGCTGGACCTGCCTGCCCGGCATATGCTGGCGGTAGCCAGCGCCGTGGCGGGCGGGATATGTTTCCTATTTGTAAAACCTGTAGCAACGGTTGAAAAGCAGCAGGGGAACGGGTAAAATAATACAATACAGTTACCCGCACGCCGCAAAGCCTGCGGGAAAAAGACCCGGAGGTAATTTGAACCATGCGTTCTGACCAACAGCAAGCGATCGACCGCTTGGCGGGCACCTCGGCAACCGCTTTTTTGTGCGCGGTGCTGTGCGTGTACCCGCTGTACATTGATAAATTTTCTAACCTTGGTGTGACCAAGTTCACCGGCTGTTTTACCCTGTTTCTCTTGTTCCTGCTCTGGCTGGTGGCCTGTACGGCCATTGGGGCCCGTGCGCCCCGCCCGCGCAACGCCAACGCCGGACGGGATGTAACCCGGTGGGGTGTGCTGGCCTTTGCAGGCACTAGCCTGATTTCCACCTTTACATCGCTTTCGCCCACGGCGTCCACCTGGGGGCTGGGGGGCTATTACGGCGGGCTGATGCTGGTGCTGTTTACCGCCGCCGGGTACTGGGCTGTGCGCAGCTACCTGGACCTTGAAAACCTGGATTTTGTTTTCTGGGTGCTGGGCATTACCACAAGCATTGTGGCAGTTTTGTATGTGCTCAACATCTTTAACATTGACCTTATCGGCGCGTATGCAGACACCGCCGTGGTGGAGCGCGCACAGTTTTTCTCAACCCTGGGGCAGAAGGACTTTAACGGCTGCTTTTTCTCGGTAGCGCTGCCCATTGTGTTTTACCAGTTCCTGAACGCCAAAGATACCAGAACCGCTGTCTGGACCGGCATTCCGGCAGCGTTTGGCGCATTGGCGCTGGCCGTTGTGGATTCAGAGGCGCTTGCCCTGGGCATCGGCGCGGCGGTGATGGTGCTGGTCTGCCATAAAAACTTTACCACCCGCCACCTGCGCCGTGCGGCGCTCATCAGTGCGGCGTTCTTCGGCTGGGCTGCCTGGATGCATTACATGCGTGCCAGCGTTTACACCCAGGGCGGCACCGCCCTGCTGGCCAAACTGGGTGCGTGGCAGGTGGCACTGCCCTGCATGGCGGCAAGCCTGCTGCTGTGGCTGGTGCTGTTTGTGCTGGCCCGCAAAGGCATTGCAGCGCAGGCCCCACTGTACCTGCCGGGGCGAGTCATCACCATTGCTGTGCTGGCGGTGGGGGCGTTGGCCTTTGTGCTGGCCAATGCAATGCCAAACCGGCCCCTGCCGGAAAGCCTGCATAACCTGCTGGTGTTCAACGATGACTGGGGTACCTACCGCGGCGTGGCCTGGCGCGCTGCGTTTGGCACCTGGGCGGACGGCAGCCTGCTGCGCAAGATTGTGGGCATTGGCCCCGGCATGATGCATACCGCCGTGGCCGCCTGGGCAGGCGACGCCATGACAGCCCGCATGGCGACGTTCTATGCCGCGCATAACGAATATCTGGAACAGCTGCTGACGACCGGCATTCTTGGCTTGACCGCCTGGCTGCTGCTGGTGGCGGCCCACCTGCAGCGCGGGGAACGGAGCTGGAACACTCCCGGCGTGGCCCCAGTCATGCTGGCGCTGTGCAGCTATCTGGCACAGGCGGTGGTATCCATCCGGGTATCCATGGTGTTTCCGCTGGTTATGCTGCTGTTCGGTGCGCTGGCGGCCCTGACGGCCCCGGAGCTGCCGCAGCCCGCCGCCCCCGCGCTCCGCGGCAAAAAGCAGCAAAAGCCGGAACCGCTGCCGCCTAAGAACGCCTGGTATTTTGCCAAAACCGTGCTGGCTGCTGTGTTGTGCATGGCAGCGGCAAGCGGCATTGCGCCGCTGCTGTTCGGCTTTCTGATGGGATAAAGCAAAGGAGGGGGGGCACTGTGGCTGTGCTGCGCTCCTGCACCCCGCTTTCGTTTCCAATCTGCCGATTGGAATAGATTTTAGAATTCTTTTGACTGGTGAAAACGCCGCCCCGCAGGCAAAACGGGGCGGCGTTTTGCTGAATATGCAGAAAATGGCAAGAAAAATTTATCAAAAACAGACGGTTAGAAAAGACTAACATCTTGAAAAAAGGCCACTACCCTCGTATAATAAAATTAGCTGTGAAAAGCTTGACAATGGACGGCCGGAACGCACAGCCCCCGCGCAGGCTTGCTGATGTTTGTGCGGTGCAAATGGCACCGGCTTCCGACAATAATGCAAAGGAGAGAATATTATGATCGAATACTCCGCACAGGTCAACAATATGTGCCCGATCACGAAGGGTCCGAAGCATGGTCCCGCTCCCATCCCTGAAGAGGGCGAATGGGTCAAGGCCTATAAAATTGAGGACATCAGCGGCTATACCCACGGTGTGGGCTGGTGCGCACCCCAGCAGGGTACCTGCAAGCTGAGCCTGAACATCAAGAACGGCATCATTGAGGAAGCTTTGGTTGAAACCATCGGCTGCTCCGGCATGACCCATTCTGCTGCTATGGCTGGCGAGATCCTGCCCGGCAAGACCATCCTGGAAGCACTGAACACCGACCTCGTCTGCGACGCTATCAACGTTGCAATGCGTGAGCTGTTCCTGCAGATCGTTTACGGCCGCAGCCAGACCGCTTTCTCTGAGAACGGCCTGCCTGTCGGCGCTGGTCTGGATGACCTGGGCAAGGGCCTGCGTTCCATGACCGGTACCATCTTCTCCACCAAGGCCAAGGGCGTTCGCTACCTGGAGCTGACCGAGGGCTACATCCTCAAGACCGCTCTGGATAAAGACAACCAGGTCATCGGCTATCAGTTCGTCCGTCTGGGCAAAATGCTGGAAGCAATCCGCCATGGCATGGACCCGAAGGAAGCTTACGAGAAGAACATCGGCACTTACGGCCGCTTCTCTGCTGAGCAGGGCGCTGTCAAGTACATCGACCCGCGTGAAGAATAAGAGAGGGAGGAACATAGATTATGGCAACTTTTGAATCCCAGAATCGCCGTATGCCCAAGATCGAGGCCTGCCTGAAGGCCAACGGTCTGGAGAGCCTCGACGCCTGCAACGAGATGCTGCTGGCCAAGGGCATCGACTGCGATAAGATCATCCGCGGCATCCAGCCCATCTGCTTCGATAACGCCGTCTGGGCTTACACCCTGGGCACTGCCATTGCTGTCAAGCGCGGCCTGAAGAGCGCTGCTGACTGCGCTGCTGCCATCGGCGAAGGCCTGGAAGCTTTCACCATCCCCGGCTCTGTTGCTGAACAGCGTAAGGTTGGCCTGGGCCACGGCAACCTGGGTGCCATGCTGCTGCATGAGGACACCCATTGCTTCGCTTTCCTGGCTGGCCACGAATCCTTTGCTGCTGCTGAAGGCGCAATCGGCATTGCCCGTACCGCCAACAAGGTCCGCAAGGAACCCCTGCGTGTTATCCTGAACGGCCTGGGCAAGGATGCTGCCCAGATCATCAGCCGTATCAACGGTTTCACCTATGTCAAGACCGATTACGACTTCAAGACCGGCGAACTGAAGGTTGTTGAGACCATCCCGTACTCTGACGGCGAGCGCGCTGCGGTTAAGTGCTACGGCGCTAACGACGTTCTGGAAGGCGTTGCTATCATGAAGGCTGAGGGTGTTGAAGTTTCCATCACCGGTAACTCCACCAACCCGACCCGTTTCCAGCACCTGGTTGCAGGCACCTACAAGAAGTGGGCCCTGGAAAACGGCAAGAAGTACTTCTCCGTTGCTTCCGGCGGCGGCACGGGCCGTACCCTGCACCCCGATAACGTGGCAGCAGGCCCCGCAAGCTACGGCCTGACCGACTCTCTGGGCCGTGTGCACGGTGATGCTCAGTTCGCAGGCTCCTCCTCCGTGCCCGCTCACGTTGAGATGATGGGTCTGATCGGCATGGGCAACAACCCCATGGTCGGCGCTACCGTTGCATGCGCTGTTGCTGCAGCTCAGGCTAACGCCTAAGTTTCTGTTTTAGTTCGGCAGAGGGGAAGCTGCGTTCCGAATGCGGAGCTTCCCCTTTTTATGCTGATAGATGTTCGCATGGACAAACCATGAAGCAAACACTAAGAAGGAAGGAAAATCCAATCATGAGAAAACGCATTGCTGCGCTTGCGCTGGCATCCGTCATGGCCCTGAGCCTGTTCGGCTGCGGCAGCAAGCCTGCCTCCTCCACCGCAGGCGTGTCCGGCGAGTTCACCGGTACAGCCAAGGGTATGGGCGGCGATGTTACCGTCACTCTGACTTTGACCGACGGCAAGATCACCGGCTGCACCGCTGAGGGCAAGGATGAGACCCCCGGCATCGGCACCATGGCTCTGGAACAGCTGCCCGGCGCAATTGCCGAGAGCGGCAGCATTGCCGTGGACGGCGTGGCCACTGCAACCATCACCTCCGATGCCATCAAGGAGGCTGCAGCCGCCGCTCTGACCGCTGCCGGCCTGAACGCCGATGACTACAAGACTGCAGTCGAGGCTGAGAACACCAAGGCTGAGGATTCCACCATTGACGCAGATGTTGCCATTGTGGGCGCAGGCGGCGCAGGCATGACTGCTGCCATCACCGCTGCCGGCGAGGGCAAGAGCGTTGTCATCCTGGAGAGCCAGCCCATGGTGGGCGGCAACTCCGTGCGCGCTACCGGCGGCATGAACGCCGGCAAGACCGTGTACCAGGACGAGAACGAGTTCGGCGAGTCTGCAGGCGTGGAAAAGACCCTGAAGACCGCTGCTGAAAAGTACGCTGACAACGAGACCATCACCGCCCTGGCCAAGACCGTTTCTGAGCAGTGGGCAGCTTATCAGGCTGACCCCAAGGGCTACTTCGACAGCGTGGAGCTGATGGAGCTGGACACCATGATCGGCGGCAAGGGTCTGAATAACCCTGAGCTGGTGGAGACTCTGTGCTCCAACAGTGCCGACGCCATCGACTGGCTGGACGAGCACGGCATCACTCTGCACAGCGTGTCCAGCTTCGGCGGCGCATCCGTCAAGCGCATCCATCGCCCCGTGGACGGCGACGGCAAGACCGTTTCCGTCGGTTCTTACATGATTCCTCTGCTGCAGGAGAACTGCGACAAGGCTGGTGTGCAGACTCTGCTGAACACCACCGCTACCGAGATCCTGACCGATGCCAACGGCGCTGCCGTGGGCGTGAAGGCTACCGGTGCTTCCGGTGAGACCGTCACCGTCAATGCCAAGGCTGTTGTGCTGGCTACCGGCGGTTTCGGCGCAAACCTGGACATGGTCGTTGAGTACAAGCCTGAGCTGAAGGGCTTCATGACCACCAACGCTGCCGGCGCTCAGGGTCAGGGCATTGAGATGGCCACCGCCATCGGTGCTGGCACTGTGGATATGGACCAGATCCAGATCCACCCCACCGTTGAGGCCAACACCGCTGCCCTGATCACCGAGGGCCTGCGCGGCGACGGCGCTGTGCTGATCAACGCCGAGGGCAAGCGCTTCATCGACGAAGTGGGCACCCGTGACGTGGTCTCCGCAGCCGAGATCGCACAGACCGGCAGCTACAGCTGGCTGGTGGTCGATCAGGCTATGGTCGATGCTTCCAGCGTCATTCAGGGCTACATCAAGAAGGGCTTCACCGTGACCGGCGAGACCTACGAGGAGCTGGGCAAGGCAATGGGCGTTGATGAGGCTGCTTTTGCCGAGACCATGAAGACTTGGAACGGCTATGTTGAGGCCAAGAATGACCCCGACTTTGGCCGCACCAGCTTTGCAAACCCGCTGGATACTGCTCCGTACTATGCAATCAAGGTCACTGCTGGTGTGCACCACACCATGGGCGGCCTGACCATCAACACCAACACCGAAGTCCTCAAGGAGGACGGCACTGTGATCCCTGGCCTGTTTGCAGCAGGTGAGGTCACTGGCGGTGTGCACGGTGCAAACCGTCTGGGCGGCAACGCTGTTGCAGACTTCACCGTGTTTGGCCGCATTGCAGGTAAGGCTGCCAGCGACTACGCTGCATGAGTACCCGCAAAGCACCTGAAAACGCTTCCGGCTCCAAAGGCCTGAAGCCATGGATGAAGAACCTGATCTTTGCTGCAGTGATCCTTGTGCTGGCAGCAGCGCTGTATTTCGGCGTGCGCGCAGCACACAGCAGCAAGGGCAGCGGCCTGCAGGCCACCGTCGATTTTGGCGATGGCATCACCGAGACTCTGCCGCTGGATACAGACCACGATTACCTGTATGATGTGGGCAATTATGTCGTGCATCTGCAGGTAAAGGATGGTGCCATCGCGTTCTTGGACAGTCAGTGCCCGGACCATGTGTGCGAGCAATTCGGCTGGCTGGACAAGGACGGCGCATGGGCTGCATGCGTCCCTGCCGGGGTGTATGTGGTAGTGGAAACTACAGCTGAATAAAGATCGTGCTTCAAAAAAGAGGCAGTACCCTGCAAGAGCGGGGCACTGTCTCTTTTGTTTTGTCTGGAAGGCAAAAGAGGGCACGGTGTGAAAGTTGGGTAAAACTTTGACACAAATGCGTCAAAACAAAATTTAGACGCTTGTGTAATAGACGAAAATGCGATAAACTAACAATAAACTCTTTATCGCGCGCTTTTGCAAAGCCTGCGCCCGATACCGAAACCAGGGCATGCCCTGAAAGATACAGGAGGAAACAGCAAGCATGATCTTTAAAAAGAAGCAGGATGCTGCGGTACAGCAGACGGCTGCGGGTGAGGCAAAGCCCGCAGCGAAGGGCGGCAAAGCAGCAGCCTTTTTCCGCAAGAACTGGAAATGGATGGTGCCGGTGGTGTGCGTGGCCGTGCTGGGCGGATGGTTCATCCTGCGCCCGGACAAGGCACAGAATGCCAATAAGGACATCAACTATGTGCAGGTCTCGCCGTCCAAGCGGGATGTGTCCAACACCCTCAGCGGAACCGGCACTCTGAACCCTGCCAATACGTATAATGTTAAGTCGCTGGTAGCGGGCAAGGTGTTGACCAGCAGCTTTGAGGAAGGGGACATCGTGGAGGAAGGCACCGTGCTGTACACGGTGGACTCCTCCGATGCCACCACCAAGGCGGAGCAGGCGTCCATTGCTCTGCAGCAGGCACAGCGCAGCTACGACAAGACGGCAGACCGCCAGTATGTCCGCGCCGAGGTGGCAGGTGTTGTGAGTGCCCTCAAGGTGGCCAAGGGCGATGAAGTGACCAGCGGTCAGGAAGTGGCGGTCATCCGTGACAGCTCCAAAATGGTGCTGCGGCTGGAGTTCCCGGCAGCAGATGCCGCCACCTTCTCGGTGGGCCAGAGCGCAGAGGTGACGCTGGACGGCACCTTTGAAATGCTGACCGGCACCGTGACCGCTGTGACCGGCACCGATGCCCTGAGCACCGGCAACCTGCTCACCCGCACCGTGACCGCTGTGACCGGCACCGATGCTCTGAGCACCGGCAACCTGCTCACCCGCACCGTGACCATTGCTGTGCGCAATGCAGGCGGCCTGACCACTGCGCAGGCAGCAACGGCAACCATCAATGGCGTGAACTGCATTGCCGCCAAGTGCTTTGAGTATCAGGCGGAGCGCACCCTGACTGCCCTTGCCGCCGGTACCGTGACGGCCATCAATGTGCCGGAAGGCGGAGCCGTGAACAAGGACGATATCGTGCTGCAGATCAGCGGCGAGGACCTGACCGAGGCCATCCAGTCTGCCGCCGAGAGCCTGCGCAGCGCCGAGCTGAACATGGACAATCTGCAGGAGGCCATGAACAACTACACCATCACCTCGCCCATCAGCGGCACCATTATTGAAAAGAATGCCAAGGCCGGGGACGCGCTGTCCGCCGGCTCGGACCTGTGCACGATCTTTGACCTGAGCTATCTGGAGATGACCCTGAACGTGGACGAGCTGCAGGTCAGCAGCCTGTCGGTGGGTCAGAGCGTGCAGGTCACGGCGGATGCCGTGCCGGACAAAACCTATACCGGCGTTGTGACCCGTGTTTCCTTGAAGGGTACCTCCAATGGCGGCACCACCACCTACCCGGTCAAGGTGCGCATTGATGAGACCGATGGCCTGCGCCCGGGCATGAACGCCAATGCTGAGATCGTGGTGGCACAGGCAAAGAATACCCTTACCGTGCCCAACGCTGCCATCGTGCGCGGCGGCTATGTGCTGGTCACGCAGGACTCCCCCAGCGCAGTCAACGCAGACCCGGGCATGATCGCGCCGGACGGCTATGTGTATGTGCCGGTCAAGACCGGCGTCAGCGATGACAACTACACCCAGATCGTCAGCGGGTTGACCGGCAATGACACGGTGGCTTACGACTCTGCCGCAGCAAGTACCGATACGTACTATGACGACGGCGGCTATTACGAGGCGGATGCAGAGGGCACCGAGGGCGAGGAAGGCGCCGATGCTGCGAACAGCATGGTCGATGAAGAAGAACCGGAAAACGGGACCGTACCGGCGGAAGAGCCTGTGGAAGCCGAGGAAAAGCAGGGCTCCGCAGGGGATGACGTGAATCCGTCTCAGGCAGACGGCGTGGTCTATCTGGGCTGACACAGGAGGAATGCATGAGCGCTCTGATCGAGTTTGATGAGGTGTGCAAGTATTACCAGATGGGTGACACCACGGTAAAGGCTGCAGACCACATCACCATGAAAATCGAAAAAGGCGAGTTCGTGGCCATCGTGGGCCAGTCCGGCTCCGGCAAATCCACCTGCATGAACATCATCGGATGTCTGGATGTGCCCACCCACGGCACCTACCGCCTGAACGGAAAAGACGTTGGCCGGATGAGCCGCAACGAGCTGGCATCCGTCCGCAACGAGATGCTGGGTTTCATCTTCCAGCAGTACAACCTTTTGCCAAGGCTCAACCTGATGGAGAACGTGGAGGTGCCGCTGGTGTATGCGGGCATCGGCCGCGCCGAGCGCCACGCCCGGGCCAAAGAGGTGCTGGAGCAGGTGGGTCTGGGCGATAAGCTCAGGAACCGCCCCAACCAGCTTTCCGGTGGCCAGCAGCAACGTGTTTCCATCGCTCGGGCACTGGTGCGGAACCCGGCGGTCATTCTGGCCGACGAGCCTACCGGCGCACTGGACAGCCACACCGGCCGCGAAGTGCTGGGAATGCTGCAGCAGATGCACGATGAGGGCCACACCGTGGTGCTCATCACCCACGATAATTCCATTGCGGTGCAGGCAGACCGCATCATCCGTCTGGAGGACGGGCGGGTGGTCTACGATGGCGATGCCCATGCACCGGAAGCCGTGGTGCAGCCCACGCTGCTGCCGGATGAGGAGGAAAAAGCATGATCATTGAGACCTTCCGTCAGGCCATCCAGAACGTGTGGAGCAACAAACTGCGCACCTTCCTTACCATGCTGGGCATCATCATCGGCGTTATGGCAGTCATCGTCATCGTGGGCTTGGGCAACGGCATGACCAAAAGCATGCGCGACAGCTTTTCGGCACTGGGTACCAACACCCTTTCGGTGCAGGTGTGGGGCAACGGCTCCCGCACCGTTTCGGTGGAGGAAATGTACAAGCTGCCCACGGAGTACCCGGAGCTGATCCAGTCCATTTCGCCGCAGATCGATTTCAGCGGCAGCGGCACGCTGAAGATCGGCACTACCAGCTACCGCTGGTCCAACATCAGCGGTGTGGACGAGAACTATTCCGCCATGAAAAATTACCAGATCGCGCAGGGACGCGGCCTGCAGTACATGGATATGAAGGATAACAAGCATGTGTGTGTCATCGGCGATTACCTCAACCGTGTGGCCTTTGGTGGCAACGGCCTTGGCCAGACGCTCAAGATCGGTGCCAACAAGTTCCGCATCGTGGGCGTGCTGGCGGCCAAAGTCAGCGATCCGGACATGCAGCAGGGCAGCGATGACGACTGCGTTTACCTGCCCTATACCACGGCCATGCGCCTTTCCAGCCAGAGCACGGTGAACAACTATGCCGCGGTCATGGAGGATGAGAGCCGCGCCAACGAAGCAAAGTCTGCGGTGGAAAGCGAACTGCAGCGCCTGCTTGGCTCGGATAACGGCTACTATGTCTACAGCGCCAGCGAGTGGCTGGAGGAAATGAACAACATGATCAACATGGTCATTGTGATCCTGACCGGCATTGCCAGCATTTCGCTGCTGGTGGGCGGCATTGGCATCATGAACATCATGTTGGTGTCGGTGACTGAGCGCACCCGCGAGATCGGCATTCGCAAGGCACTGGGTGCCAAGGAACGCACCATTCTGTCGCAGTTCGTGGTGGAAGCAGCCACCACCTCGGCCCTCGGCGGCGCACTGGGCATTGCACTGGGCTACATCGTATCCATGGGAGCAAACAAGGTGCTGCCCATGTTCACCAGCGGCACAACGGTCACGGTCAGCCCGTCCTTCAATTCCATCGCAGTGGCCTTTGGCATCTCGGTGGGGATTGGCGTGCTGTTCGGCTACCTGCCCGCAAAGCGCGCAGCGCGGCTCAACCCCATTGAAGCATTGCGCTATGACTGAACTCTTCTCAGCCGGCGTTGCGCCGGACTGCAAAACACCAAGGAAGGGGAATATACCTATGAAAAAACGTCTCTTCGCATGTCTGCTTGCAGCATGCCTGGCTGTATCCGTGCTGGTGCTTCCGGCATCGGCGGCCAGCCTGAACAACTCGGCCATCCAGACGGCCATCACGCTGGGCGCTATGGATACCAGCCAGACCGGCAGTCTGGATGCTGCCGTCACCCGCGGTGCATTTGCCAAGATGCTGGTCTCCTTTTCGGCCTACCGCGAAAGCGCCAGCCAGCAGGGCAATCTGGGCACACTGTATAAGGATGTGCCCGGCAGCTCTCAGTGGGCACCCTATGTGCGCATTGCGGTGCAGCAGGGCTGGATGAACGGCTATACTGATGGTACATTCCGCCCGGATAATACGGTCACGCTGGAAGAAGCCTGCACCGCAGCGCTCAAGCTGCTGGGCTATAAAATGACCGACCTCAACGGCGTGTTCCCGACGGCACAGCTGAACAAGGCGCAGGAACTGGGCCTGCGTAACCAGCTGAACCGCAGCCAGAGCGAGGCCATGAACTATGAGGACTGCGCTTTGCTGCTGTATAACACCCTCACGGCAAACACCGCCTCTGGCAGCGCCTATGGTACCAGCCTGGGCTTTACGGTTTCGAACGGTCAGGTGGACACCTCCACGGTAATGCTCAAGAGCCTGAAGGGACCCTTTGTGGCAGCGGAAGGCACCCAGCTGCCTTTTACGCCGGTGAGCATCTACCGCAACGATAAGGTCTCGGCTTCTGCAGAACTGAACCGTTACGATGTGTATTATTACAGCGAAAGTCTGCAGACTGTATGGATCTACACCCGCAAAGCAGCAGGCCGCATCACTGCCGTTTCGCCCAGCGCCAGCGCACCCACGGCGGTTACCGTGGCAGGCACCAGCTATCAGCTGGGCAGCACAGCGGTGGCTTCCAAGGTGTCCAGCCTGAACGGCGGCGGCGTGGGCGAAGTGGTCACTCTGCTGCTGGGCATGAACAATGAGGCGGCGGATGTTATTACCGGCGCAGAGGCCGACGAGGTGTTCTACGGCGTGGTGCAGGGCGCAGCCCGCAGCCTTGTGGAAGATAACGGCGCGGATGTGCTGCAGCGTGTGGCTGTCATGTGCACCGATGGTGTTCAGCGCACTGTGAATGTGGACAAAAGCCTGAACTACCCCAAGGGCTGGCTGGTAGAGATCCGCGTAACACCGGAAGGCGAGTCCGTGAGCGGCATCGAGAACAAGGTCGTTACCGGCAAGGTCAATGCAGATGCAACGGCACTGGGCAGCTATGCCCTTGCCGACGATGTACAGATTCTGGATACAACTGCGGAGGGTGTGGCTGGGACGGTTCGTCCCAGCCGCCTAGCGGGGACAGACCTGAATCTTCTGAACGTCCGCTACTATACGCTGAATGAGAAGGGCGAGATCGACCGCCTGATCCTGAATGATGTCACCGGCGACCTGTGGACCTACGGCGTGCTGGATGATATCAAGAATGTGGCAGTCAACTACTCGGAACTGCAGACGCTGGCCAAGATCATTTCCACCGGCAAGAGCGACAGCACGGATACGCAGGATAAGATCGTGGACGACCTGAAGGATGTTCTGGTGCCCACCACCAGCGAAGTGCTGTGGGGTGTGATCAACGGCGACATCCTCTCCACTCTGTGGCAGAAGATCACAGCCAACACGGATAGCCTGCTCAGCCTTGGTCTGCGGCAGGTGGGCAGCCTTGTAGGCGAACCGTATGCGTCCATCTTCCGCTATATTGGCGGCGGCGCTACCTATGTGTGCTATGTCAATGGTTCGCAGGTAGCTTTCACCACCAACGTCAAATATCCGGTGCTGGTAGGTGGTGTTGCAGCCCGCAGAGAGACGACCGGCAGCGTGCGGACGATGGTCCAGCTCATGCCCATGAAGATCGATCAGGTGGGTGCAGCGTCGGTCATGAGCAACGGCACCCGCTTTGAGATGGCGGACGACGCACAGGTGTATCTGTGGTACAAGGGTCAGTACTATGCCACCAAGCTGACCGAGGTCAACTCGGAGGGCTACTACCTGACCGGCTGGTACGATAACTTTGGCTGTGCTGCGGGCAAGCGCGTGCGCGTGATCGTGGCCGTCAAAAAGGACTGATGGATTATTACAGCGTCCCGCGCCGCATTCTGCGCGGGGCAAGGCAGTTGGTGTACCCACGCCGCTGCCCGTTTTGTGATCGGGTGCTGGGCAGTGTGCCTGTCTGCCCGGATTGTGCCGCGGAGCTGGAAGAGCTGCGCAGAAAGCCGGGAATGCGGCTGGACGCTTCTCAGCATTATTTAGGGGAACTGACCGGTGCAGCAGCACCGTTCCGGTATGAGGGCTGTGTGCGGCGCGGCATCCTGCATACAAAATACCATGCTGCACCGTGGGCGGCGGTGGAGCTGGGCCTCTGGCTGGCAAAGCTGGCCTTTGGCAGCGAGATGCATATGGCCGGTGCAGAACCGGTGCCGGAGCTTGTGGAAGGCATGTCCCTTGGGTACGACTGCATCGTTCCCGTACCGGCATCCGGCAGAGCGCGCGGCTACAATGTGCCGCAGCTCATGGCGGTGCCGCTGGCCCGCGCACTGGGGATACCGCTGTACCCGAAAGCACTGGGCCGCACTCGTGCAAAGCGGCATCAGGCGGGCCTGCCCTTTGAGCAGCGCCTTGCCAATGTGGCGGGTGCCTTCCGGGTGACGGACACGGAACTTGTGGAGGGCAGAAAGGTGCTTTTGGTAGACGATGTGATCACCACCGGTGCCACGGCAGCAGCCTGCACACAGGCGCTGCTGGCAGCCGGTGCCGAGAGTGTGTTTGCAATTGCACTTGCCACTGTTGAATTTGAAATGTTTCCCGCAAGGGATCAGCCGCTGCAGGAAAACGAGCCGGAGTTTTGAAAATTTATTTGCAAAAACCTGGCAGAAAAAGCTTGACAAAACACCCTGAATCAAGTATACTAATTGAGCTGTGAGCGATAACCGCTTGCAGATATCCGGGTGTAGCGCAGTTTTGGTAGCGCGCTTGAATGGGGTTCAAGAGGCCGTGAGTTCGATTCTCGCCACTCGGACCAGACGCTTCACCGTCGAACTTTCTTTTTGAAGTTCAGACGGTGAAGCGTTTTTGTTTTTGTCAGCGTTTTCTTCGGAAATGTTAAAATAAATAAGCAGTTTAGAATCGCTAACTTCAATAGAAGTTACGAAAGTGTGAACAACACGCCTACCGTAGTCCTCGTTGCGCTCGGCGGGGTCAATCAAGAACTGCTCCAACAAGAAAAGATATTCCTCCTTGGTGAAGCGCAGGGGCTTTTCATCGGTGAGAGTGGACAGCTGGAAACGCAAAGTATTCTCCCGCTCGGTCAGTTCATCCAGACGCGCGGTCAGATGCGGGTTTGCGGTGCCGTTCTCGATGGCATCCAAAATGTTCTTGCTCCGGCGGCGGACATCGGCAAGCTCTTGCTGGATGGCTTCACGCTCTGCGTTTGGCTTGTCGGCATCAGTTTCCTGCACAGCCACCATTGCTTCCGCAAGGGCTTCCATAGCTTCCGGCTGTAACAAGTTGTCAATGATAGCTTGAATGACCGTTCCTTCCAGTTCCTCTTTCGGAATGTTGTGCTTCTTGCATTTAGGATTGGAACAGGCATAGTACCGGTACACCTCGCCGTTGGTGCTGCTGTGCCCGCTGATTCCCTTCATCAGGCAGCCACACTCGCCGCAGTACAGTTTACCAGAAAGGAAATAGTCCGCCTTGGAAGAATACTTTGCGCGCTTCTGCTTATTGAGCTTTGCCATAGCCTGTGCCCTCCGCCATAAATCATCGTCCACGATCGCGGGAACTCCGCCCTCGATCCGAACGTCATACGCCTTGCTGATATAAACGCCGCGGTACATCTCGTTCTGAATAATGCGATTGATACTGCTCTTGTTGAACTCGTTGCCCTGGCTGGTGCGGTAGCCCTTCTCGTTCAGCTGCTCCACGATATACGCTGCGCTCTCCCCGGCGGCGTAATGCTCAAAGATGAACCGAACGGCGGGAGCGGTGCGCTCGTCAATGATGAACTTCTTGCCGGCATCGGTGGTGAAACCAAGCGGCCTGCAGCGGTTGATAGCCTGGCACTTGAGAGCGCTCTCACGCATACCGCGGCGCATCTTCTCAGCAAGCTCGGCGGAGTAGTATTCGGCAAGAGATTCCATCAGACCTTCAATGATGATACCTTCCGCGCCGGAAATGTTGGATTCTGCCGCATAGATGATCTCAACGCCGTTGTCCCGCAGACGCTTCTTGTACACGGCGCTGTCGTACCGGTTGCGGGCAAAGCGGTCGGTCTTCCAGCAGATCACCATATCGAACGCACCTTTGTCGCTGTCCCGGATCATCTGTTGGAACGACACGCGGTCGTCGGTCTTGCCGGAGATATGCCGGTCAATGTATTCATGCTGAATCGTCATGCCGTGGAGCTTGGCGTATGCTTCACAGTCCCGGCGCTGACCCTCTATGGATTGCTCGGTCTGCCCGGAGCCACCGGAGTAGCGGTAGTACGCCACCAGCCGCAGTCCGCCTACCTCTTGTAGTTTCTTTTTACGAGGCATAAATACCACCTTTCAAGTAGTTTTAAGTTTGTTGCAAGCCGTTGCAAGTTCTGGGGAAAATAAATCTTTCCACACTTTCAACAGTCAAAAAGTTAAATTCATTTCCGAAATATCATATCTGGGAGCTATTTATATAAGTAGAGTTGCACATTTAGGTTCAACTCATTTCAAAATGCCCTGTCTTTTCTTTTGAGAAGATGGGGCATTTTTTATTTTTACATACACGAAAAAGCCTACCGGCTGTCCCCCGGTGGGCTTTTTCTTTTTGCATGGTGGTCAGCGGTGACGTTTCAACCACTCGTCTGCGGCGCGCTGAAGAACTAACCGGCGGTAGTACGCAATTCTTTTTCCGGCGGCTCGTTCTTTTCCACAAGCGACTTGTACTCGTCGCTCTCGGCAATGCGCTGGGCTTCGCTGTCGGGTACTGCCGCGCTCTGGGCGGCATGGGATGTAGACCGGCTGAACACATTATGGAAGTATTTCAGTACCACATCCCGATCCTGCGGGGTCAGATCCAGAAATCCCTCCACAATGGCCCGGTGTTCTGCCCCAAGATCATACTCGGCGCAGAGCTTGTCCAGCACGGTTTCCCGCGTCTGCTCGAACATCTCCCCTTCGCCGGTGCGGAGCCACTGCTCGTTTACACCGAACTCCCGGCAGATAGCGAAAATGGTCTGGTCACGCGCGCCGTTGCGCCCGCTCTCAATAAGACTGATAGCGGCTTTGGAAAGCCCGATGCGCGCACCAAATTCATCCATTGTCATATTTAGATGCTTGCGCAGCTCGCGGATTCGCTCCTTCATTTTATGATTCACCTCCTTTATTGATTTGAGTATAGCACTGAAAGTTAAGAACGTCAACAAAAAAAGAGAAATTGGGGCTTGACAATGTAAAGAACGAAAACTATAATGATGGTGTAAAGTAAAGAACGCAAACACAAGAGTGACAAAGAGCGCCCCGCCCATGTCAGACGGAGCGCCCGAAGAGGTTACTGCTCTACCGGAGCAGTATAGATGTTGACGGACATCTCCTTGTTGTACACGCAGTCGTGTACGACGCCGACTACTTTACAAAGAGTTTCGCCAACCTTGATGATGTCGCCTTCGCCGACGACCGTTCCGGCAGGAACGGAGATCGGAGAACCCAAGTTTTCAGAGTGGGCAATCAGGCGCGCGCCGGAAACGTGCGTCTGACCAATGACAACATCAACATTGCCGGGATTCGACATGGTATCACCTCCTTTCGCAGAAGGGGGTATGCCGGCAAAACAGGCGGCGTACCTGCCGGGAGTTGGAGCTGACGGCAAGTGCGCACCTGTTTTCAAAGCTGACGGCGGCCAGCAATGACCGCACAGATACATTATAACACAGAAAAGGGGGTGAGAGGATGGAGAAAACAAGAACAGCACGAGCCGTGGCGTGGCTCGTGCTGTTGGCAAGCGAAAATGTGGAAGTTGACCTGGTTGCACTTACATATCGGGATGGATCAGAAGCAGCTCGGATTGAAGAACGTCCCGATATGCGCAGATCGTGTCCTTCTCCTGACGCGAGAAGTCTTTTCTCGACAGAGCGTAGTTACAGGCGAATCCAAATGCGAGCGTTTCAATCGAGGTAGACGAGCCAGAGCCGAAGCGGAACTTTACGGGCAGTCCGCGGGCTGCGTTTTTGAGCTGGGCGATTCTGTCGGACGGTACATTTTCAAAGAATGCAACGGGAGCAGAATCGAACGCCTGAAAAACACGGGATAGCAAATCAATATCAGATGGACGAATGTTCATAAGTATACCTCCTTTCCTGCCCTGATTATAGCACGGCGGGAAGGGGCGGACAACAAGGAGCGGACGAAACCGTGAAGAGGAAAACAGTAAAAAAGATTACGAACGCATACCTGGCGGGCCGCTGGTGGTCTGGCGAACATGAGGAACTTGTTTGTGGCGAATGGTGGATCGTAGCAAATCTGCCGACGGCGGTTAGGGAGTACCTGTGCAGAGAAACGGTAAAAAGGGGCCGCTGTTGGAGAGAGAATCCGGCCCTGATTCAAATTGCATAAAAAGGAGCGTGAGAGTATGAGCGAGAAAGAAAAGATGCAGACGGAAGAGCTGGCAAAGATCATGGACGATGCAAAGCCGCTTGGTAAGTCGGCTCTTTCCTTTATGGCAGGGTTTGTGCAGGGCTACAAGGAAGCCCAGAGCGCAGACCCGGCGGAGAAACCGGAGGAAAAGGAGGATGCCGTATGAGCTGGCTGACACCGGCGGGCTGAAAGAGTAAAGGAAAGGCGGAAAAGGAGAATGCTTGAACTGGCAATCTGGCTATATCACATTGGCGCTCCCGATTTAACGGTGCGGATTGCGACGGATGTAGCTACAGTCATTTTCCTTTTGTGGGGCATCCTGAACTACTATGAAAAAAAAGAAGCTCAGGAGGCGTTTCGTGAGATGTCCAGATCAGCTAGATACTGGAAGATGGTATCAGAACACAGATGGAGTACGATAAAGGAACTCATGGAGAGACTGCACAGATGGAATGGATCGGGGAAATCGTAACGGCTGGAATTATTACGGTACTGGCCTGCGCCGGAATCTTTGAGCTGCTGGAACGCCGTAAGCGGGCAGTGTTCAAAGAGCAGATTCACAATCTGGCGCAGAAGCACATAGACAAGATGAAACAGGAAGAACACGTTAAAGAGTGAGCATCCGGGCATGGGCAGACCTACCCACCCACCATGCGGCTAGTCTATCTAGTAGGCGGCCGCCCGGCTACCGCAAGGCCGGAGCCCTACCTGCTGGGGGCAGAAAGAATACAGCGGGGCGGCCCGCATGGGTGGCGGCTACCTGTCCGATGCCGCCTTTTTATTTGGTACGGCCAGTGCAGGAGGGGGCGCATTCCCTTCCGCCCGGTGCCAACCCCGGGGCGTACCGCCACTTCCGAATATTTACACAGAAACAGAAAGGATAGACCATGGACAGAAAAGAAGATTGCGCAAAGATCACTGCTGTTTATGACGGCAAGGGCACCGAAATTGAAATGGAGGGCACGACCCAGGTGCTGCTGGTGACCGCTGGAACGATTGCAGCGAACGTTCTTATCACAACGACGAACGGAAATATGAGGCTGCTGGCGGCGACAAAGCGTGTCATGCACGAAATGATTGACAGCCTTGTGAACGAAGGGATGGAACGCAAGAGCAAGGAGAACGGGGAGCGGCACGCACCGAATGCAGATGATCCTATCGGCAGGGCGATCGCAGAAATGGTCATGCGCCACTTCGGGAAAATCTGACAGCATGTTCCAATGGCGGGAGGAACGAAAACAAAACCCGCTTCCAGAATGAAAAAGAAAGGCGTGAAATTATGAGCCGGAAAGTTCGGGCAACCTATTCACCGTTCGCTGCCGGGCAGATGCGGGAGATGCTGATCGCATATTTCGAGAATCACCCGGAGATTTTAGATCGTCCAACCAATTACCCGGAGGGGCGGGATCAGCTGCTGAAAGGAGTAAGAGCAAATGGGAAACAAAATGCAGAAAGCACGGGAAGCGTTTCTGGAAATGTGGTCTGATGTACTGGCGGACAGAGAGGGCAATAAGGAACTGCTTGACTGGCTGGAACACAGCGGATTCTTTACGGCACCGGCAAGCGCCAGGCACCACATGGCGTATGAGGGCGGGCTGTGCGAGCACACAGTGAACGTGGCAAACAACGCAGTGGAGCTTATGATGAACCTCCATGCTTTCCGGCATTGCACTATGAAGGCAGTTGTGGTGGCGGCTCTGCTTCACGATATTTGCAAGGTGGGCAGTTACGAGGAAACCAAAGATGGCTACAAGTCGAACGGCGGTTTGTGTCTTGGACATAGTGAAGGAAGCGTAATCATCGCACAACGGTTTATCAAGCTGACAGAAGCAGAAACCTATGCGATTCGGTGGCACATGGGGGCTTATACCGGAGAGCGGGACTGGAACACGGCAAGCAAAGTATTTGACGAATACCCGGAAGCCCTGTGCGTTCACATGGCGGATATGATCGCTACACACCACGATGAGGTAGGAAGGTAAAAGGATGAGGATACATAACCGGTCACCCACCGAGCGGAACGAGCTACACAAAGACAAACAGTGCAAACACACGTTTGAGATCACCGCTGCACGATGCGCCCCGTGCGGCGGCTACAACGTGGAGTGCAAGCACTATGAGGGAAACGATGCTGCTGATACAAAGCATTGTCCCCGGTGAAACAATAGGCAGCCCTGCCCGCAGAAGCGGGGCTGCTTTTTATGTGGCGCGGGGTGTCCTTCTGGCACAGGGACATCGTGAGCGGGGCCGGACCCCGCCTGCGCCTGCTTAACACTTTCCATGAAAGCCGGGCACGGCCATGAAGTCAGCCGCCTGGCACGGCGGAGCGGTGCTGTACAGCAGCGTCCTCCTTTCCGTTCAAGCCCGATGAAAAACCGGGCTGCCGTTCTTGCCGAAGCCGTACCCGCATGGATATGACGGGAACGGGTACGCCGCAGTGTGAGCGCAGAAACACCCTGTTCAACTTGCTCAGGCCAAAAGCAACAGGCCCGACCGCAACGGGTCGCCCCACCGCGCCACCTCTCTTGCGCGGTGGGTTTTGATATGCGGGTGTAGTAAGGAAGTTGCCTGCCGCCCTGATCCCCCAGTGGCAGGCAAGCCGGTTCGATTCCGGCCACCCGTGCAAGAACAAAAAGCAGAAGGGAGAAGAACAATGAAATGGTACTACATGACGTTCAGGTGCAGGCTGTGCGGGAAGACCTTCACCAACGGCGGAACTAGTGATAAAGAGACAGCCTGGACCGCAACGGCAAATGCGGCGTTTTCCGCCAGTGGAATTGGGCCGTTGAAGAAACTTGAAAACCAACCGCTTGTGCATGAAACGCATTGCTGCGAAGACGGCAGTTTCGGCGTTGCGGATTTTCTGGGAATGAAGTGGGCAGAAGATGGCGAAATTGTGGCAGATTATTTGATCGGCAGCAGCCCGTGCCAGGACTTACCCCATAAAGCAAGGTGGGGTGACAAGAAGTGATCCACCTTGGAGATATCACAAAGATACATGGCGACCAGATAGAACCCGTGTATTGCATCACCTTCGGCAGCCCATGCCAAGACCTTTCCATTGCTGGGCGGCGGGCGGGACTTGCGGGAGAACGGTCGGGATTGTTCGTGGAAGCGGTTCGGATCATAAAAGAAATGAGGAGGGCGACACATGGAAGTTATCCAGCTGTCGTTATTTGGGAAAATGTTCCCGGAGCGTTCAGTTCAAACGGCGGAGAAGACTTCCGCGCCGTGCTGGAAGAACTTGCCCGCGTGGAACAACCAGACGCTTCAATTCCTAGACCTCCGAGGGGGGGCAGATGGAGCAAAGCCGGAGCAATTGCCGGAAATGGATGGTCTTTGGCTTGGCGACAGCTTGACGCTCAATATTGGGGAGTTCCCCAAAGAAGAAAGCGTATCGCTCTTGTCGTGGATTTTGGAGGACAACGTGCCGCAGAAATACTATTTGAGCGCGAAAGCCTGCCAGGGCATCCTGACCCGTGCATCCCGGCGTGGAAAGAAATTGCCGGACTTACTGCAAACTACCCTGCTGGAAATGATGGAGTGGTGGAAACCGGGCGCAGCCGCAAAGGCGATGGAAATGCTGATTGCAGAAGAACAGAAACGAATACGCCATCCGCCGTTGTGAAAGTGTTTGATGCACGAGGAAATGGCGACGGCCAGATAGTGCCGACGATCACAGGCGACCACGAAAGTAGAATCACGGATTATACTGCTATTGCGGTTGATCTGTACAACGGGGCAGTGACGGGAGATACAGCCATTACCTGCCGAAGCACGGCACCAAATTCAGGGCCGAAAGTAATAGAAAACTACGGAATTGGAAACGGACAGGCTCATGCCTATGCCAGCAAGGAGAAATCGGGGACGCTGGACACCACGCACGATGCGCAGGCTGTGGCAATCGAATACTCCGGCTGCCTGAATCCATGGGACACGCAGGCACGGCGGGTATACGGCGAAGATGGTGTGTTCCTTGCACTCCCGTCCAGAGGAACAGCCGGCGGGAACCAGCAGGCAGTGCTTGCCGGGCAAAGAACAAGATGGATCGTTCGCAGGCTGACACCGACAGAATGCGAACGCCTGCAAGGCTACCCGGACGGGTGGACGGACATTGGAGAATGGACGGACACCAAAGGGAAAAAACACAAGGCGGCAGACAGCCCGCGTTATAAGGCACTGGGAAACAGCATCGCGCTTCCGCAATGGTTCTGGATCGCCCAGAAAATGAAGCGATACCTTCCGGCGGGCGCAACGCTGGGTAGTTTGTTTGACGGAATCGGCGGCTTTCCTCTAGTGCGGGAGACTACATACGGGAAAGGCACGGCACGCTGGGCAAGTGAAATAGAAGAGTTTCCAATCGCGGTGACGAAAAGGAGGTTTGGAAATGACAGCGAAAATGAAGGCGATTCTGGTACTGTTCTTTGCAGCGGAAATTGTCAATGCCACAAAAGTTGCGGTGATGCAGAGACGCATTGATGATCTGGAAGGACAGCGTATTATCTATTCCGCCCGTCTGGCAAACTGGCAGGACAGAGCAATTCAGGATGAAGAAGTTATCGACCAGTTACAGACTGCCGCCAATGAAAATGCCCTGCCGGATGGGCTGACAAAGGAATATGCCGGGGAATTTCTGTGTACGGCGTACTGCACAGAAGAATACCCGCACATTTGCGGCACCGGCGACGGCATCACCGCCAGTGGCGCACCGGTGACGGCGGGGCTGACCGTTGCAGCAGACGAAAGCCTGCCATTTGGAACGGTTCTGTACATAGAAGGCATTGGCGTGCGCGTTGTGCAGGATCGCGGTGCAGCTATTCAGGGCAACAAGCTGGACGTGGCTGTTTCTGGCAGCCATGAGGACGCGCTGAACTGGGATGGATACGGTGAACACCGGGTCTGGATCATAATGGGGGAGTAGAATGCGCGAAGGGATTGAACGCAAATCCTGTCCGGTTTGCGGTGGACAAATCGTAGTGTCAGATTTTTGGATGTTTTCTTATGACCGGTTACTTGGTAAGCATGGAAAACTTCTAAAGAAAAGGACGAGAAGCATATCGGGTCCGATGGGATGTCAGACAGCGTGCTGTCTGGATTGCAAAGAAGTGTGGAATGCCGACGAGTTCATGACAGACGAAGAAGATCGATTTGTGGACTTCAAAGATAGGGGAAATGGCTAAAAACATGGATCATAAAGTAAAAATCGGAAAGATAGAAGCGACCGGAATTTTCGCGGCGCTGGTGATCGCGGCAGCTGTTCTCTGGCTGGTGGCGGCTGTGCTTGTCCCGGCGGCGCTGGTGAAATTCTGCTGGCTGTATTTGATGAGGTAAAAAAATGAATTGCGATATTTGCAGAGCAAGGGAACGATGTGTACTGTATGTGCAGCCGGGATCGTTCATGTGCGCACTCTATCGGTTGCAACAGAGTTTAGAGGGAGAAGGCCAACCGCAACCTAAGCCGACGTTTTGCCCGTATTGCGGGAAACCGCTAAAAATCATTGGCGCGGAACGCTTTTGCACAAATATGGAATGCGTGAACAGATACCAGCCTACGGGGAAATGAGCGTAGACAAAGCGTGGAGCCGCCCGACGCGGCGGCTTCTTTTTATATGAGCATGGGACAGGCCCCACCCGGTTCAAGCCCGGAAGTGCCCACCGACAGAAAAAATAAATAGAAGGGAGCAAACGATGGCAAAGTTCAGTATCATGCTGTTTGGCATTGACAGCTATACGAAGGAAAATTTGTATCTGCCGTATAAGCTGGAAGCAAGAAATGCGAATGCAGCAGTCCGCGAAGCAAGGAAACACGCAAAGAGCGCCTACCCTAAGTTCATTGAAGATGGAGAGCCGGACGTGGAGGTGGTGAAAAGATGAAACTTTCTGCACTGGCTGCCCAAATCAAGAACTGCGGTCATTGTGAGGTAATCAACAACGGCGGCAGAATTTTTGTCGGCACGGGGAGTGCCTTTTACTGCATGGATGGCTACCCCAGAACACAGGACGCGGGAGAGCTGGGCGCTATGCTGGGCATTCCGCAGAAGAAGATGAAGAACATCTTCTACCATGAAGAATACACCATCGACGGAAAACTGTACGGCGTGAGGTGGGATGACGAGCCGGAACATGAAGGAACTACCTCTGAAATCAAGACGCGAATCGTTATCAACGGAGAAGAGCTTATCGCGTTGCGAAATCCTGACGGCAGCGTCGGGTTCATTCGGTCAGAACTGCTGAAACCGGTGGAAGGCGAGCTGAACAAGGAATTTGCGCAGATTTGTGTACGCCCTACCAATCAGGATTGCCGGTTTATCTATGCTGTGAAGGACGGAATGATCCTTCGGGCATTGGTCGCGCCTATGAATATCAAAGATGACGTGGCGAATGATCTGGACGAAATCATAGCAGAGCTGATGTCGAGACGGCAGAGGCAGATCGTTGAAAAGATGCACGATGACTTGCAGGACTTGGCTGCCCAGGAAGGGGCGGAGAAAGGAAAGGCAAATGATTGAAACGGGAACGAGATATCGTTGCGACCGGTGCAAATTCACTGTATTCGTGGAAGATGAAGGCGTAAGTAAAACAGAGAAAGATAGAATTGCAAAGAAATGGACTGTAGTACCTGGCACCGCTGGCGAAAAGGTTGCACTTTGTCCAGACTGCCTTAATGACTACAAACTCCGGTACGACAAAATGTTTGAAGAGTTCAAGAAGGAGAGATAAAGAATGGACGCTGTAGAAAAAGATGTCCGCTTGCTGGTTAAAAAGGAGCTGAAAGCAGCAAACCAGAATTTTCCGATGTTCCATAGTGCGCATGAAGGCTGGGCGGTGGTCCGGGAGGAAATGAGCGAAACGGAAGTGGAACGTTATCTGCTGGACAGGTGGATTGAAGAACGCCTGTGGAACGAAGTCAAGGCGGACCTGCAAATTCCGAAAGAGGACCTGAAGGAAATGCAACACCGGGCTGTTCATATGGCGGTTGAAGCAATCCAGCTGGCAGCAATGATCTGCAAGCTGGAACGGAGTCAGCGCCGGTGGCCGAAAAAGATGGAACAACTTTTCTAAAGAAAGGCGGAAAACATCATGAACTTGACCAAAGAAACCATCGAAAAGGCCGTCAACTGGTGGGTGGAAAAAGTGACTGCCAACCAGCCGCATAGCAATGGGGATAACGGCTACACGTCTATTGTGACGTGTCTCCTTGCGGATTCTATGGTAAAGAAAATCTCAAAGAAACAGGTTGAAGTTTTCAAAAAAGAACTGGCAATGAGGATTGAGGAAGAAGCAAAGGCGTGGACAGAAATCTCCATTGGGTGCGACTATGGGCCATGCGTGATGCTGGAACAGGCTGCTCTTGAAGCAGGTATTCCGGCTACAAATTTCCCATTCAAGACGTGGATGTACATTTCAGAAAAAGACGGCATAGAGGTGCACGACGGATACGGAGCACCGCCCGTAAGAATTTGAGGTGGCAGCATGGACAAGAAAAAAGATACCCCGGCGGAAGTTGAAACCGTCACGGTGACAATGAGCCGCCCGGTGGCGGAAGCTGTGCAGGCTGCTTGCGAGATGTATCTGCGCCTGCACATGGGGCAGTTCAATGATCTTGCGGAAGACCTCTGCATGGCGAAGCACTATGCCGATATGGATGCAAAGCGATTCAAAAACGCAGAGGACGAAAAAGAAGATTTTTACCGGGCACTGGAAAATCGGAACATGATGCAGGACGACATGGATAGAGCTTATCAGATGTTTGCCTGTCACCCACTTATCGAAGACGGCATGCGCATTCCGTACCGGGCAGAACAGGTCTGGCTGGGTATCCGTCATGCGCTGGCGTGGCACGATAAGCCGGAGGGAGACCGGATGAATGTGTGCTTTGATAAGCCGTTGAATCGGTCGGATCAGCCGCAACCGAAAATTGAACTGAATCTGCATCGGTCAAAAGAACGTGATGAACGGATTAAAGTTGGAGATTTGGTTTACTCGAAGATTTTGAAAACGGCCGGAACGGTTCTCCGAGCCGATCCTGATGACTATATTATCGCAGACTTTGATATAAGAAATGGATCGTCAAAGAGATATGCGTGCGAATGGGATGATCTTGTTCTTGTCGAACGAAAGAGCGGAGGAAATGAGCATGAAAAAACGGCTGATTGACGCAGATGCGTTTGCATTGGAACTTCGCACCATAAAAGGCTGCCTGTTAGGGGCACCGGGATGTGGAGAAGACAGGGCAAGGGTCGTGGAGATGGTAGAGAAAACGCTATCTGTCGCTCCGACGATCGAGCCGGAAAGCAATCTGTGGTGGCGCGATGCAAAGGTGGAGCTTCCGCCAAGGCATCACACTCCTTGCCCGCGCGGAAACAACCCGGAGTATGCAAAAGTGAGCGATACGGTCTGGCTTTACTACGAAGATGGAAACCAGACGGAGGGCACGCTTGAAGGCAATTCGTGGTTTGACGATCTGGGGCGCTGCGTTTCGGAAAATCCGGCGGGGTGCAGAGTTTCGCACTGGATGCCGCTGCCTGAGTCGCCTGAAGGAGGGAAAGATGTATGACGCTGGATGAAAGAATCGTGGTTGAAGCGTATACCGGCTATGTGATGACTGGCGGACAGGATAACCCGAAGGAAAACGGTTTGTGCCACAAGTACATAGAGCAGAAAATGGGCCGTCCGGTTTGGACGCATGAATTTGCCTTCAAAGAAGTTCAGGAACAGGTACGCAAAACTGTGCTCCCTGATTTTCTGAAACTCTGTCGTGGTGAGGAAGTTAAACTGAATTTGGAATAATTTTCCAACATAACATGAAGCCCCGTTGAACCGCCGCCTTGGGAAGGCGGCAAGGGGCTTGTATACCGAGGATAAACTAAGGGACACGAGAGCAGCGGCTTGCTTAAAGTTTGCTTAGAGCTTGCTTAGAGCTTGATTAGAAGCAGCCGTTCCCGTGACGGGGGTACAGGGGGAACCCCCTGTATTGTCTCCCCGCGGCAGTAGGGCGTAACGGACAGCAGAGCTCGCCGGAGCGGGGGCGGGGGCAAGCATAGAAGTACACGGGCGGTGGGCGGTTTGGCCTTTATTCAGCAAATTGGACGTTTACGGGAAGGAGGACGCAGTGGGTATGGGCAGCGGCTTTTATGTCAGAGAACAGAAATATATCTGCGGCAAGGATTATGCCACTGCGCCCACCATGCAGGCGGAGCTTTTCGAGGTCTCCGAGAAGGAGCACAAGGCCAGCACCCGGCGGAAGAAAGAACTCGCCACCAGTCTGGCGAAGGAAGCCTACAACCTCCGCAAATCTGGCCGCTATCTCGTCCTGCTGGTAAATACGAACTTTCGCCCCGGTGATTTCTCGGTTACATACACCTACGACGACGAACATCACCCTGCCCCAAATGACCTTGCCCGTGCTGACCGGGATTTCTCCAATGCAATCAAGAAGCTCTACCGCCTTTGCGATAAACAGGGCATCCAGCGTCCAAAGTGGGTCGTGGTGACGGAGTATTGCACCGTGGACCCTGTAACAGGTGAAGTCTTGGGACGGCACCATCACCATGTCATTATGACGCACCCGGCGGGGCTGACCCGGGAAATGGTGGAACAGGCGTGGAATGGCCGGGGTATGGCTCGATGTGAGCCGCTGCACTTCGACCACAACAGCGTGGAAAGCCTTGCCCGGTATATCGTGAAGAACCGCAGATGCAAACGGCACTGGCGGCAGAGCCACGGCCTGCAGCCGCCCAAAATGCCTAGGCCGAACGACAACAAAATGAGCCGAAGCAAGCTGAAGGACGTGTGTGAAAACTGTCTGGAAGACCGGGCGTACTGGGAACGGATGTACCCGGGGTATACCCTGCATCGGTGCGAAGTCGCCATCACGGGCAACTCTACCCGCCACCTGATCGTGAGCCTGTACCGCAAGGAGCTGCCCAAGAACAAAAACAGGAGGAACCAGCCGTGAGCACAAGACTGGAACTGGAAGACCTACCGCCTCGATACCGTGCCCAAGCGGAGAAGCAAATAGCCGACCGCCGCGCAAGGAAAGCCCCGGCGGGGGCAGTATCGCTGGAAGCTGCCGCCAAGACTGCCGGGGAGATCGGGAAGGTCTTCGAGAGCAAGGGCGAGTATGATTTTTACATTGGCACAGTGCTGCCGGGCATCCAGTCCGGCAGGATCATCAAGGCAACGCCGCACGTTGCCTTTCCTTTGCTGCCCGCAAAGGATTTCTGCGCTGTCCATCTCCCGGCGGCAAGGTATACGGCGGATTATGTGCTGGAATATGCCGACGGAACGGTGGAAGTGGTGGAAATCAAGTCAAAATTCACCCGGCGGGCGCAGAGGGACTACATCTACCGCCGCAGGCTGTTTGTTGACCTGATTGCAGAGCCGCGGGGCTATGTGTTCCGGGAAATCATCACCCCGGACACGAAAAACGAGATCAAAGAATGGAAACGTCTGGCTGAACAGGCGGGAAAGGAATCATCATGGGCAAAAGCAGAGCAAGAGTGCCGTCGTACTACCGGCAGAGCATCCAGAACGCTGTAAATCGGCAGATCAACCTTGGCCGCACCAAAACGGCGGCATCACTGAACCGGGAGGCTATCGGACAGGTCGTGTCATACTGCTTTGTAGCAGCGGCACACGACATTCTGGGTTTTGACGCAGGAAAGGCGGCTGTGCTGACCGTCAAGATGAACAATGCGGCGGAACGGTACACGCTGGATCGGGACAAACGAGGGGCACGGAAAGCCCGCATTGCACTGGAAGACCGCACCACGCCGCTGATGGTGGAAACTTTCCTGCTCCCGGCGGGCAAGCTGGGCAAGACGACCAATGAGCGGGAAATCCTTGCCGAACGCCGGGATGCTGCCGACATGGTGGCCCGGTATTGCGTGGAAGCTCTGCACGACATGAGCTATACCGTGGAGCAGATCGCCGCTGTTATGCAAGAGACTCGCTCCAACTTCGAGCAGTTCCTTGGATGGTCCGAGGACGGCGAGATGGTAGCTTACGAGAAGCTGCGCCGTGTGGTGGAGGACATCTACGGCGTGGGGGCTATGGTTGAGCGGGTAAACGGGCAAGGCCCCATCTTTGGCACTGAATTTTGATTTTTCGGGAGGCAGAGCATGAAGACACACGAGGCGGAAGCGATTCTGAAATACTGCGCAGACATTCCACGTCGGCTTTCAATCATCCGCCGCCAGTGTGCCGCTCTGGACGACGAAGTGGACACCCTGAAAGGCATCAACATGGACGGTATGCCCGGCGGAGGGCGGCCCGGGGACAGCACCGCGGCGATGGCCTGCAAGATGGATGATCTGGGCATTGGCGACAGGCTGCGCAGTCTGGAACGTCAGCAGGCTCTTTTGAAGTCCGACGAGGCTTTGATCCGGGGGCAAATTGACCGCCTGGACAGTGTCCACAATCTGATCCTGACAGAATACTACATCGGCCACAAAAAATGGGCAGAAGTGCAGGTCGATGCGGGATACAGCATCCAGCATTTGAAACGGCTTCGGAACGTGGCTTTGCTGGCCTTTGGCCGGGGCATGGAACGGCTGCCCGAGTGCCCCGCCTTATTATCACGCGCGTATAACGTGCGCGAGACCCTGCCCAGGGCAGATGCGTGGCTTGAGGGCGATATTCTCCTATAGGGGAGATCGACCGTCGGGGCCTCACGCAAATGCGCTTCCGCAAATTGTATCCACCCGGCGCAGAAAAACAAACACGACTACCCGGAAATGTGGAAAAGTTGGCAAGAAATTACCCGGCGGGCTGTGCGGCCTGCCGGGTGCTATAGAGAAAGCCCGTCAGGTCATCGACCCGGCGGGCTTTTTTGGATTTCGTGATTTACTTTTCGCGCGGCGGATCAGGCGGCACATTGCGCTTGAAGATGATCTGCGGTTCGTTCGGATCACGGCCTTCCTCTTTGGCGTTCTGGGCGATTTCGTCCATCAGGCCGACAGGAAAACCGTTTTCGTCGAGCGGCCCATCGTAACCGGTGAAGTCAACGACGTTCACGCAGGGCGGTTCGGGGATGGTTTTGTAGTATCTGCCGTCCTCATAGTTCTGATCCGTGACCCGGTTCCAGTAACCAATGTCTCCGTGCTGCTCCTGGGCGGCTTCCATCGCTTCCCGTGCCTGTTCTTCAGTCAATCCGTCGAACAAGAGCCGGGAGCCATCAGCAAAGGCGGCGACCAGCCGCCAAGGGGCGAAAAACTCTGCATCTTTCGTAGAAATGCCTCCTTCTGGGCAGTTAAGCCCCTAAATTGTAGGTTTTGTATCAAAAAGGCGGGTTAAATATGCCGAAATATCATCTTTAGCAGAAAAAGATGAAGTTTCGTTGTCAGGATTTCGATTTCGTGGGGATGTAACCGTTCAGGCAGCGATTGAAACCGCGTTTCGTGAGGGCATCGGTAACTCTGTCCTCTGGGAAGTAGTAAGTAGAACCGTCTGCCGCAGGAACAGCCCCGGCGGGATGCTCTGCACCGGTGTACCAGTCCGTTTCCGTGTCGTACTTGCGGTGCAGGTACTTGTAAACGTCACGCTGGGCTTTGTCGAACACCTCCACGAAGGAGAAAGATGCACAAGGCGGCATCTCTTTTGCCAGCATGGGTGCGTTCTGCGCCAGCCATGCAGCCATTACGGTTTTGGCTGCATTTCGTTTCGGCTTGCCTTCCCGGTGCACCAGATCCAGCAGCTGCACAACAAAGGGCTTTGGCAGATCGTTCAGCACTTCTTCCAGCGGGTACGGATTTTCGTGCAGCAGGGGCGACGTGCGCAGCTCCGGCACGAGATCCAGATCGTGACAGGTTACAGGCTTCTGGCGGTCGTCGATGCGCTCACTGGTGTAATACAGCATATCCTTGATTGCATTCTGTGCCGCGTCGGAAAGCTGCTCCACCAGAGCAACACTGTCTGCAAAGCTGATCTGCGCCTCGTTTCGTTCGCCGGTGCTGCGGCCTGTTTTATAGGCCGCATCAATGATACCAAGCTCCATAGCCAGCCGGAAAATGTGCTTGCAGGGCTTTTTGCGCTTTACAAAATCGTTGCAGGTGCAGCTTGCAAGGCTGGTCTGGTACGGCTCTTTGCCGGATCCATAGAAAACCCCGGTTTCGCGTTCCTTGTCCACAGAAAGCGGGCTGGTCTTGCTCTGCTGGGCGCTGGCGAGGCGCTTTTCTTCGTCAGTGTCTGCGGGATGCTCTGTCCAGGGGCCGAAGGCGGGAATCATAGTCATAACGGGAAACCTCCTTTTCGTGTTTCGTTACTGTCATGATAGAACAAAACGCAAACAAAAGCAATAAAAGGCAAGAAGATTTCGTGCAGAGGCACCAGAATGACCCCGGCGGGCTGCCGGGAAGATGGGGCGGGGCTACTTTACGGTGCCTGCCCTGCCAGAGCTTCCGGGTCTGCGCTCAGACGTGGACGGTGGGCAGAGCTACCAGGTCGGAGAGGCGGGGCACGGTCAAGTGGTGACGTTCTGTCACCGGTTCCGGGCACTGGTGCTCTGGTTCTTCATGGTTGCTGCTCCTTTTCGTGATACTGGATTTCGCGATACTCCCGGCGGCTGCCGGGGCTGGCTGTCAGAACGGCAGGCCGGTATAGTTGCGCATGGGAATGGCATCGGCGGCGGGCACCAGCATATTGAGCAGTTGCCGGTATAAAGCCGGGTTTGCTGCACGCTGGGCGCGGAAGTCCTCTAAGAATTGCGCCTGTGCTGCCAGATCGGCCAAGTTTTCGTCATCCACGTTGTAGCATTGGCATTGATCCGGCCCGGCGGAGTATATCCAACATCGAACCATGAAAACACCTCCTTTCTGTTTCGTGATGTTCCCGACGTAAATGTCGGGAAGATGGGGCGGGGTTGCTTTGTCCGGTGCAGCCCTGCCAAAATATCCGGTTTCGTGTTAAGCGTTCAGCTGTAAAAACGTGCTCTGCGTGGGGATCAGGTGCCGGGTGAGGGTGTCGGTGTAGCTGGCCTCCCCTTCGTAGCTGTCAACCACCCGGCGGTCTGCGGCGGCCATATCGTGATAGCTCTTTTTGCCGTAGGTTGGCGGCAGCCAGCCTTTGCGCTGTCCGGCGTAGAGGTTGAAGGACTTCAAAACGTCCGTGTTCGTAAACTCGATGTGGCAGGTGCCTTTCTTGTAAAACGTGGCGGTGAAATAGTGCAGCTGGATCTTCTGGGTCTGGCCGCTCTTTTCGGCGGCATCCAGCACGGCGCGGAGTTCGTCCCCATTGTAGGGCTTGCCGTTCGTGTCCAGGAAGTGCAGCACCCGCTCGATCTGGGCAACATGGCCTGTTGCGTTGTACCGGGGGCAGAAACGCCCATCGTATGTATCAAAGGCGTTGCAGCGGAAAATCACCTTGCGGTTGATCTTGTACGCGGAGTTCGTGCACCAGCCGTTGTAATAATGCACGTTCTTGCTGTACTCGTCGTTATAATGCAGGTTCGTCCAGTCGTCGAACAGCTTTATAATTTCGTGGTCGATGCTGGAAAGAAGATTTCGTGAAATTTCTTCCCGGACGGTCAGAATGTTGTACGCGCTGAAGTCATAGCCTTCAAGCTCTTTGATCCGCTTCTGGTAATCCTGCTGCATTTCGTAGGTCATCGCATCGAACAGCTGCGGCATTTCAAACAGCTGTTTCCAGTACATCCCGCGCAGTTCCCGGATAGCGTCGTTATAAGATTTCGTGAAAGCCATCACAGGGCTTTCTTTCTTACCAGCGCCGGCAGAGGAAAACAACGACTTGATTCCGTTGTACTCTTCATAGATCCGGCGCACACCCTCTGCGGCGGCGTTGTACCGCTCAATGGCTGCCGTGATGGGGTCGGAAGATACCAGGGCGGCAAACTCCGGGTTTTCTTTCAAGCGCTCTGCGGTTTCGTTTTTCAGATCCAGCCGGATCCGGCTCACCGGCTCCCGGTCGGGAATATCCACCGACACAAGCGCCACCTCCACGCGGGCGGCGCGGCGGGCATTCTTGAAAGCATCCGGGATGTATTTTACCGTGGCGTGCAGCTCTTCCAGCTTTGCGGCCAGCTCTTTCCGTTCGTTGGTGCAGGGGTTGCGCAGGGTTTCGGCGTTGAGCAGGCAGCGGATTTTGCCGCCGTCCTGCATGACGTCCAGCGCTTTGAGTAGGTGCGCGGCACCAGCGGAGAAAGGCGGATTCATGACGATTGCGGCGTATTTCGTGGTGGGGCGGAAGGTCAGAAAGTTATCATGCACCACCCGAAAACCGTCTTTCTTCAGCACGGCGCGGAAGTCGCTGGAAAGCTCGATGCAGTCAAGCTCTGCGCTTTTCGCCTTTTCCTTGTCGTAGCGGTCAACCTCGCCGGTTTTATAGTCGTGGTGGACGTTGAACGCCAGGGCATGGACCTGACGCGCAAGCGCTCCATCACCGGCGGACGGTTCAAGGATGGGTTTCGGGTAGGTGGTGAACCCGGATTTTACTTCCCGCAGGGAAAAGACCATATCAAAGGCCAGACTGTCCGGCGTGGGGTAGAAGTCCAGGGCATCGTTGGGGGTGGTCATGGTGTAAACCTCTTTTCGTGTTTCGTGATATGCCCGGCGGAATGCTGGGCGGTGGGGCGGGGCCGCTTTATCCGGTGCGGACCCTGCCAGGGCATCCGGTTTCGTGTCAGGCGTTGAGCTGGTAGCCGCGGCGGGCGCAGATGAGGCGGAGCCGGGCGGCGGCGATCTGCTGGCGGACCGCTTCGGGCCTGCCGGTGCACTGGGCTTCCCGGCGCAGGTCTTGCAGTGTCCACTGCTGACGGATGATCTCGCGGGCCTGTTCAAAGATGTTGTCAAACTTCTTCATGATTTCGTTCTCCTTTCGTATCATGCAAACAGGCGGTTGCATACCTGCTGTATTTCGTCGTTCGCCTTCATCGGGGCAATGAGCACGGAAACGGCGGCTTTCTTCGGGTCTACGGTGTCCGTTGCCAGGATGGGCGCAAACGGGCTGTTGCTGCTGTGGTAAACAAATTCGTGATGATCCACAAAAGCGTCATACTCCGAATTTATCATGATGGGCCGGGATCCGTTGCGGAACATTCGGAACGTGCCCCAGACTTTGCCCTTTGCTTCGACTTCCTGCAAGATTGAAGTGCGTTTGACTTCTTCTTTGCAGGCGCTGAACTTCTGGAACATCTGCGCGGCGGTCAGCTGGTGCGGATCGTTGACCACAAACCCGGAATCACTGGAAACGATGGTCACGCCGTCGGCGGGTGCGTCCTGCATGGTCACGGGCTGAATAACATCCCGGTAAAGGATGGCGGGCAGCTTGAACGCTGCATAGCCGGTGATGATGTACACGCTGCCGCTCTGGCAGGTGATCCGAACGGCGTTGCGGCTTTTTGCCTGCCCTTTCAGATAGGCGGTGATCTTCTTCACGTTCAGCCCGGCGGGGGTGCTGGTTGCTCTTTTCATATTGCAAAAACTCCTTTTCGTTTTCGTTCTGTTTTTCGTGCCCGGTGCGCTGCCGGGGTAGTGGGGCGGGGTTGCTTTGCCCGGTGCAGCCCTGCCAAAATATCCGGTTTCGTGGTGGTGGGTCATGCCAGCAGCCCGGCGGCGATGCTTTCAAAGTCCAGCTGTTTCACGGGTGCTTCATCCGGCGCGGCTACGGCGGCGGGGGCCTGCTTTGCGTCCTCTACGGCCTTCCGGGTCTTGCGCCAGGCATCCAGCGCGGCGGCCTGACCCTTGCGGTCGGTTTCGGGGACAGCCAGGAAAGCGGCCTTTGCTTCCCGCTCTGCCTTGCGGAGCACATCCGGGGCGGGCTTTTTCGTGGCAGCGGGCTTGCTGGCCTTTTTCGTGGGCAGCGGATCGACGTGCACAAGCTCCGGCAATTCGTGGTGTTCTTCGGTGATGATGGGGGCCGGGGTGCTGGCGGTCTGCTCTGCTGCTGCCTTTGCGGCCTTGCGTTCTGCGGCCAGCTTTTTGTTATACTCCATAATGGCGGCGACAGATCCGAAGCGGCCGGCGGGGGCCTGCTTTGCGTCGTGTACCTGCAAGCAGCTGAACAGGTGCGATTTCGTGGGGTAGAAATGCGGCGCGGGGGCTGCTTCCTTGCCTTCGGCTTCAGCGGCTTCCCGCTGGGCCTTGCTGGGGCGGGTGGTGTACTTCCACAGGTAGCATTCGATCAAATGCGTTTCGCCCTTCTTGACGCTCTTGCCTTCTTTCTTCCAGTGATCGAAGGTGTGCAGCTCTGCCGCTGCAAGGATGATTTCAACGTCTGCGATGGTGGCGGGCTGTTCGTCGCCGTTCTCGTCGGTGGTGACTGCGTTTGCAGCCATTGCGGCGATCTGCTCCGGGGTGTGGTGCGCGGTGGCGATGGCGTGCAGGGTGGCGGGGTCCAGCTTCGCAGCTTCGCTCATGATGATCTGATTGTTGGTCATGCCTTTCATGGTTCGTTCTCCTTTGTTCGTTGTGGTTGATGTTCGGGATGATCTCCCGGCGGCTGCCGGGGTAGTGGGGCGGGGTCGCTTTGCGGTGCGGCCCTGCTAAGGTGTCCGGGGCGTTCAGCCCAAAAGAGCGGCGGCGGCATCCTGCCAGGTGGGGAAGGCGTAGAACGTGCGGCGTTCGTCGTTGGTGTTCTCGCCGGTGATCTGGGCGGCGATCCGCTGCCCGGTGCGGGGGTCCCATCCTTCCAGCCGATACCCGGCAGCCTGCAGGCGCTGGGCTGCGGCGTTCTCTGCCTTGTTGCGCTGGCGGATCTGTTCAAGTGTCATCATGGCGCGGGCTCCTTTCAATCTTCGGTGCAGTCATGGCAAAACAGAGCGTCAACCACTCTGTCATCTGCGAAATTGTCCGGGGTGTCGTTGGCATCAACTACCAGCTGCACCCGGTCATAAATCCGCAGATCGGTTTTTGCATCGACGGTAAAAAACCAGTCGTCACCGTCCAGCGCATCGGTGCACCAGACTTCAACCGCGCCGTCATCGGTGGCGGTCATGCCCTGCACAATGGCCGGGGCGATGTAGCGGCCCAGGGGGCCGACGGTGTAGGGGCATTGCGCCGCGGCCTTTGGTGCGGTGCCTGCCAGCAGTGCGGCCACCAGTGCGGCGGCGGTGGTGATCTTCTTTGCAGTGTTCAAAAGTTTCATGATCTTTGCTCCTTTGCTTTTTCAGTTGCTCCCGGCGGGCTGCCGGGGTAGTGGGGCGGGGCCGCTTTGTTTGAGCGGTGCGACCCTGCCAGGGCATCCGCTTGACTTTACCGCCTTTCGGTGGTAAACTGGCTTACAAGATGCGTTGTGGAAAATTCATCTTGCAAGCCTGTCACCTGCTTTAGTGGGTGGCGGGCTTTTTTGCTGCCTGCTTCTTTTTCCACTCTGCCAGGTAGGCGGCCCAGATGGCACGCTTCAGGGTGGCGGGCAGCTTGAAAAATTCAATGCTCATGGTTCTAATCTCCTTTCTTTTGATTTGCCCCGGCGGGGCAGTGGGGCGGGGTCGCTTTGCGGTGCGGCCCTGCTAAGGTGTCCGGCGGGGGTTCAGCGGGCGGCGTCGGCCAGCTGGTTGATGTGGGCGGGGTGGATGTTGGGATAAAAGCCCATCCGGTCAAGGTCGGCGGGGGATGCGGCATTGTCGATGGATTCAGCCCAAACATGGGCGGCGGCGGATACTCGACCATCGGCGCGGCTGGTAGCGTTCACAAGGTTGGCAATGGTTTCACGGGCGGCATCTTTGCCGATCTTCCGAGCCAGTGCCTTGACGGTATCGGCGGGGTTGCCGGTGCAGGTGTCCTTGTAGATGGCGGTCAAGGTGTCGAGGTTGTCGCGGATCGTCCGGCGGGCGGCGATCATTTCGGGGCGGCTCATGTTCTCAAAGTTCAGCATTTCGGGTTTCTCCTTTCGGTTCGGTTGGTGTCTTGGCACGTCCACGTGCCGCTTGCTGTGGCCTTACTCTAGCACGTCCACGTGCTTCCTGTCAAGCACTATGACGTGTTTTTGGCGACTTGCACAAAAAACACGTTGATGTGCTGTGAAAATTGCACGTTGACGTGTTTCGCTGCAATATGTATAATATTCTTGATTCCATTAGGCCGAAAAGAAATGGGGGATACCATGCCAGTATCAGCAACAAAAAGGCGAAACAACGACAATTACAACGCAAAATGCGATGCAATCACGATCCGACCACTGAAGGCGACCGGCACAGCGATCCGCGCCGCGGCTGCTGCCGCTGGGCAAAGCCTGCAGGGGTATATCTTGCAGGCGGTCCGCGCCCGGATGGAGCAGGAAGGGCAGCCGTTAGAGATCGACCCGGCGGAATCCGGGGAAGAAGGGGGACTATAGGGGGTTACTGGGGAGAGTTCTAGCCTGCTAGGTTAAAGCCCTACACCTGCTTCTCACTCCCGTTAGGTGGAGAATCTGACCCCTCCGGCAAACGTCCAAAACCGGCCCGGATGGAGCACCGCCAGCGCCAGCCGTGACGCTGGAACGCCGACAGCGGGAACGGTGCCAGCGCTGACCATGCCCACCGGCACCGCCAGCAGATCAGCCCCACCGCCGGCACCGGGACGCACCCCGCCGGAACCATTGCCGCCAGTGCAGACCAAAGGCCAGAGCAGCAGCGCACGCCGCGCCGTCTGCCCTGGCCTTTTTCTTTTGCCCATCTTCCCGCCGCTGGCCCTGCTGCCTGCCCGCTGCACCGAACCGCCTGCCGGATCGGTGCGGATCAGTGACGGCCCGGCCCGGTCGATGACCCCGCCGGCACCCCGCCGCCGCAGATCACCCCGCCCACCCGCACCGCCAGCCAGAAGCAGGCCGACACCAACAGCACCGCCAGCGCCGCACCGATGACCCCGCAGCCCACAAGCTGCACAGCCTGCACACCCTGCCAGACCTCACAGCAGCCAGCAGCCCACCGCCAGCACCTACCGACACCGCACCCCGCCAGCCCTGCCGCCCACCTGCCGCAGCAGATCACCCCGCCAACAGCCAAAAACCACCCACCGCAGCCCGCCGCCGGAGGGGTCAGATTCTTTACCTGACCGGCATATGGCCTTTGCAGTATAGCCAATAGCTAGGCTATAGCCGCCTTATCTAACCCCCCTACCCCCTTCCTTCTCCGCCTCGACGGCCTGCCGCTGCTCTGGGCACCGCCCACCGGCGGCCCGGCACCGGCCCGGCCTGCCGTCGCCCCGTCCGGCCCCGCCGCCGGAAAGGTACTGCCCCCCGCCGGCGGGCGCGGTGCGGGTTCCGAAGCCCCAAAAGTTTTCTAGGTATCAATTTTTTTGAAGGGCTTCCCCCCTCCGGCCCGAAAAATAAGGGGGCGGGTCAAAAATTTCAGGGATTTGGGCACCATGGCGGTGGCGTCACCGGGATGGTGCATACCATATTGGTGGAACCAACAAAATGGTGGCTGCTTACAATTTGCAAGCGGCTGATGATTTGTCAGTGCCGCCAAAACATCCAGACAGCGATCTTGTTGAGGTCAACAAAATCGGGAGGAACCATCTTGTCAGGAGCGGCAGTTCACAGAATGTTTACATTTACAAGCCCAGAAACGGCCTTTTGGGGCAAAAGATGAGACACTATGAGACGTTTTTAGTGGTATAATTGGTACAGTGGATTTATGGAAGAAGCCCCACGGTGGAAGCACCGAGGGGCTTTTCTCATATCCGGGTGTGCCGCAGGACCGGCGGCACCACATAGATGCTCTGTCAGACTTTTTGCCTGGCAGGGCATTTTTTATTGCTCGAAAACGGAGGGGTCATAAATGGCAAGGCGAAGCGATGAGCGAGATGCCGCCCGCGCTGAGTACATGGCCCGGAAGAAAAAGGGCGGCGAAGTCAGTCTCCGGCAGCTGGCGGATGATCTGCACCTCAAGTACGATACTGTCCGGCGGTGGAAGTCGAAAGACGGGTGGGATACTCCCACCGACAGGAAGCCCGGCGGACAACCGGGAAACCGGAACGCCGCGGGCAACTCCGGCGGCGGGGCACCGGCGGGCAACCTGAACGCCGAGAAGGACGGTGCCTATTCAAGAATTTTCTTTGATAAGCTCACCCCGGCGGAACGGGGAACCTTTGACGATGCACCCCGGAACGGCGTGGAAGCACTGCAGCACGAGATGGGATTGCTCAAACTGCGGGAGCTGAAGATTCTGGAAAAGATCAAAGAGTACGAGGACATGGACCCGGACACATTGATAACATCAAGCGTACTGGATATGCGCGTTCCGGGTAAGGCCGGCAAGACGGGGAAGAAAGAAGACGGAAAGATACAGACCATGGGAATGTACAGCCGTGATACCCCCTTTGCCCGTATTCTGAAACTGCAGGATGCTTTGTACAAAACGCAGGGCCGCATTGCCGCTGTTGCCGGTGCGCTGCGGGCGGCGGAAGAAGCCGACCGCCGCATGGAGCTGGAACGCCAGCGGTTAGAGCTGCTGCGGATCAGAGCAACGGGCGAAGTGCCGGAGGGCGGTGACGAAGATGGCTCTATACACCAGTAAGGCCGTGGCGGAAGTGCTGGGCGTAACAGAACGCCGGGTGCGGGAGCTGCGGGACGAAGGTGTGCTGTCTGAGGAACGACCCGGCATCTTCAACATGAAAACCGTCGTCAAACAGTATCTCACCTATAAGATCGGCGACAAGGACGATTCATCTCGTCTCACGGCTGCCAGGGCGGACCGGGAAGAGACCCGGGGCAAGATCGAGAAAATGAAGATGGAGGAAGCCCAAGGCGACCTGCACCGCACCGAAGATGTGGAGCGGGGTCTGAAAGCTATCTTTGCCAATTTCAAGAACCGTCTGGAAACCATCCCGACCAAGTACGCCAAGACCATGGCGCAGCTCACAGACCCGGTGGAGGCTCACGACATCCTGCAAAAAGCGGTTGAGGAAGCCCTCATTGAGTTAAGCAACCCGGATGTTGCACTGGCCGAGCCAGAGAAGGAGCCGGAAGATGAGCAGGAAGAATAAATGCCGGGGCTGCGTATGGGGCACCCGGCTGAACGAGATCACGGCATTCTGCCCATTCCGGCAGTGCGTCAAAAAGGGAGGCGGGAACCATGGCGATGATCCATCTGGAACCGCAGACATTGGAGATGTTCAGCCGGGCACTGGACGGACTGAAACCGCCACCGAACCTGTCACTGAGCCAGTGGGCAGATAAATACAGAAAGCTCTCTGCTGAGGCTTCTGCCTCGCAAGGGCAGTGGAACACGGACGCTGCGCCGTTCCAGCGGGAGATCATGGATGCTATCGGAGATGTTCACGTCCGCAAGGTGGTTGCCATGATGTGTGCGCAGGCCGGGAAGACCGAGGGTCTGATCCTGAACACCATCGGTTTTTACATGAGCTACCACCCGGCATCCATCATGGTGATGCAGCCCACGGTGAATCTGGGCGAGTCCTTCTCGAAAGACCGTCTGACCCCGATGCTGCGAGATACGCCGGCACTCCGGGGCCTGGTAAACACCAAGAGCAGATACTCCGGCAACACCATCTCGAAAAAGAATTTCCCCGGCGGAATGCTGGTCATCGTGGGAGCCAATGCCCCCACAGACCTGCGCAGCCGCCCCATCAAAGTGCTGCTGGCAGACGAGGTGGACGCTTACAAGGCCAGCGCAGGCAAAGAGGGCGACCCGGTCATGCTGGCAGAGGAACGCCAGACGACCTTTTGGGACTACAAAACGGTCATGGTTTCCACCCCGACCACAAAAGCCGCCAGCCGCATTCTGGACGAGTTCAACAACTCCACGCAAGAAGAATGGACGGTGCCTTGTCCGAACTGCGGCTTTTATCAGCCGTTTGTGTGGGACAACATGGTGTTCGACAAAGACAAGTGGCCGGACGGCGGTGTGCAGTACCGCTGCACCGAGTGCGGCTGTCTGGACAACGAATACCGCTGGAAGAAAGGTAGCGTAAAGGGCAAGTGGGTGCCGGAGCACCCGGAACGGTCCGTGCGCGGCTTCCACATGAACAAGATGGGGTCCACGCTCTGCGGGTGGGACGAGATCGTGACAAAATTCATTGCTGCCGATCTGGACGCTGCCCGCGGCGATTACGAGAAGATGCAGGTCTTCGTGAACACGAACCTTGGCTTGCCGTGGGAAGAACCGGGCGAAACCGTGGAATCTGCCGCTCTGATCGACCGTCGGGAGTTCTACGAGGCCGAGGTGCCCGACGGCGTGATCTACCTGACCGCCGGTGTCGATACGCAGGACAACCGCTTCGAGATCGAAGTGGTGGGCTGGGGCATCGGCAAAGAAAGCTGGGGTATCCGCTACCAGCGCATTTTTGGTGACTTGAAGCGCGGCCAGATATGGGCCGATCTGGACGAGTTTCTATCTCAGACGTGGAAAAAGAAGGACGGTACAGAGCTGTCCCTCCGCTCTGTCTGCATGGACAGCGGCGGACATTTCCCGGATCAGGTCATTCGCTTCTGCAAAGAGCGGGAAGACCGCCACATCTGGGCAATCAAAGGCCGCGGCGGTATGGATGTTCCGTACATCCGCAACCCGACCAAGAACAACCGGGTCAAAGGTGAGCTGTTCACGCTAGGCGTTGACACCGGCAAGAACCATGTCCTTGCCCGGCTCAAAGTGCTTATCAAGGGGCCGAACTACTGCCACTTCCCGGCGGCAGAAGATGCAGGCTATGACGAGAATTATTTCAAGATGCTGACCGCAGAACATAAAGTGACCCGCTGGAAAGGCGGGCGCAAGGCGGAACGGTGGGAACTGAAGGACCCGGCGCAAAAGCGCAATGAGGCATTCGACGTTCGGAACTATGCGACGGCGGCACTGGAAATCTCGAACCCGCAAGGCCTGGAAGTGCCCGGCGAGGAAACCGCCCGCCCTGCAAAGCAGCAACACCAGTACCGAAGAAGAAGATCGGGAGGAATTTAACCGATGGCAATTATTTCAAAAGAGGACGCACAGCGACATTTGGAAATGTGGCTGGAAGCGGAAGCAGCTGTTTCCACAGGCCAGAGCTACCAGATCGAGCAGATGCAGCTTACCCGGGCCAGCTTAAAACAGATTCGGGAAACTATCATCTTCTGGGAAAACAAGGTGGCCGAGGCGGAACGGGAAGAGCGTGGCCGGGGCAGGAACCGTATGTATCACTTCTCGCCCCATGACGTGTAAGGCGGTGAAACCATGGCAAATATTCTGGATAAAGCAATCGCGGCAATCTCCCCCGAAAAGGGGTATCGCCGCGCCGTGGCCCGTACTGCCCTATCCGTCTTGAACAACGGCACGGGATATGGAAACTATGGTGCATCCCACACATCGCGCTCTATGAGAAGCTGGCGCGTCGGCGGCGGCAGCGCAAAGGAAGACATTGAGGATAACCTCGAAACCCTGCGCAAACGGAGCCGGGATGCTTATATGGGCATTCCGCTTGCTACGGGTGCCATCAAGACGCTGCGCACCAATGTGGTGGGCAGCGGGCTGGTGCCCACGCCGCAGGTGGATGCCGACTATCTCCATCTGACTGAAGAAAAAGCCGACCAGCTGCAAGCGCAGATCGCAAGAGAGTTCAGCCTTTGGGCGGACAGCACAGCCTGCGATGCCGCCGGCATGGACAATTTCTGGCGTTTGCAGACCTTGGCGTTTACCAGCTTCCTGATGAACGGAGACGTGTTTGCCGCAGTTCAGTTTCGGGAGCGTCCGCACTGGCCGTATGCGCTGCAGCTGCGCCTGATCGAAGCAGACCAGGTGTGCAGCCCTGACCGCACGGATCATCTGGCCCCCGGAAAGGTAAACGGCAAGAGCGTGTTTCAGATCGTGCAAGGAGTGGAGACCAACGAAGCCGGAGAAATCGTTGCCTACTGGGTGGCCAATCGACACCCGTTGGAATACGAAAACCCGGTGCCGCTGCAGTGGATCCGAGTGGAAGCACATGACCCGGAGACCGGGGAACCGAACATTCTGTGTGTTACACAGAGAGAGCGTGCCGGGCAGCGGCGCGGCGTTCCACTGCTGGCTCCCGCACTGCCCACGTTGAAGCAGATGGGAAGATACACGGACGCAGAGCTTTCCGCAGCAATCGTTTCGTCCTGCGCTACCCTGTTCATCCAGAGAGATGGGCAGAGCGATATGGCTCCCTTCGGAGAAGACCCGCCCGAAAAAGCGGACAACCCGGATACTCCTGCCGATGAGCTGGCAATCAACCTCAGCCCGGCGGCGGTGTTTGACCTTGCCCCGGGCGAAAAAGCAAACCTGATCGACCCGAAACACCCGACCACCACCTACGACGGTTTTATGATGGCGATGTCCAATCAGGTGGCGACGAGCGTAGAAATCCCGTCGGAGGTGCTGTACAAAAAGTTTTCGTCCAACTACTCCGCCAGCCGCGGAGCATTGAACGAGTTCTGGCGCACCTGCGGAACGCTGCGGGACAGCTTTGCAGACGATTTCTGCCAGCCGACCTACGAAAAGTGGTTTGCCGAGGCGGTGGCCCGCGGGCGTATCAATGCCCCGGGATTCTTTGATGATCCGGCGGTGGCGAAAGCCTACATGGGCTGCACATGGAATGGTCCGGCCAGAACCAACTTGGACGCGAAGAAAGAAATCGAGGCGGCGATCCTGCGCATGGACAAGGGTATCAGCACTGCCGAGCAGGAAACGGCGCAGATGACAGGAGGAAGCTGGCGGGCAAATATGCGCCAGCGCAAGTCCGAAATGGAGAAAATAAAGGAGGTAGGGTGCGATGGGCAAACCCAGTTCCAAGACGACCCCGAAGACGACAAATAACAAGTTCTGGAAGTTCTGCAATCTGGCTGATAGCCAGAAAGCGGAGCTTTTTCTTTACGGCGACATTTCCGAAACAAGCTGGTGGGGCGATGAAGTCACCCCGAAACAGTTTGCGGACGATCTCGCCGCTCTGGGCGATGTGACCGAGATCACCGTGTACATCAACTCCGGCGGCGGTGACGTGTTTGCAGCTCAGGCCATTGGCAATCAGCTGGAACGCAATGCTGCCACTGTGACCGCCCATATCGACGGCCTGTGCGCCAGTGCTGCCACTATCGTTGCCTGCCACGCTGATAAGGTGGTGGCAGCAGCTGACAGCACCTACATGGTCCACCCGGTGAGTATGGGAATCTGTGGCTACCTGACGGCGGCTGAGATGCGGGATTACCTGAAGGCATTGGACACTACCAGAGAGAGCATTGTCTCCCTGTACGCCAAGAAGACCGGCCACGATGCAGACGAGTGCGCAAAGTGGATGGATGAAACAAACTGGTGGACGGCAGATGAAGCCAAGGAAAACGGCTTTGTGGACGAGGTGGACGACGCTGAGGAAGACGCTGTGGTGGAGAACCGCAACGGCATCCTGTTCGTCAACAGCGTCGGCACCCACCTGCCTTTCAACGAGGCACCCGAATTTGTCAGAAACCGGGCAAAGGCAAAAAAGCCTGTCACCCGGCCTGAAAATAAAACCCCGGCGGAACTGCCGGGACACAACGACCATGGGGAGGTAAAAGACATGGAAATCAAGACCGTTGATGATCTCCGCAAGGCGTACCCCGATATGGTGGCACAGATCGAGAATGACGCTGCCACTACCGAGCGTACCCGCATCAAGGAGATCGAGGACAGCACCATTCCCGGTGCTGAGGACGAGGCAAACGAGGCAAAGTTTGTGAAGCCTGTGGATTCTGCGGCGTTTGCCAAGGCGGTGATTGCCAACATGAAGGCAAAGCAGAACGCTCAGGGCAAGGACTATCTGGACAAGGCGAAGAAGTCTGCCCAGAACTCCGGCGCAAACGACATCCAGAATCCGCCCCCTGCGGACCCGAAGCCGGAAAACGCACAGGAAAAGGGCCTGATGAACGCAATTCACAAGATGAACGGTGTGAAGTAAGGAGGACAAGGTTATGAGCATGGATCTGGAAAGAAAGACCTATTCCACCGCCCCGGAGTATTTCATTGCCGGCACGGACATCGGCATCGCCAAGGCTACCAAAAAGGCCAGCGCAGCAGTTGAGGCACACGCCCCGGTGCTGCTGGCCGATGGCAAGGTGAAGCCCATCGCAAAGGTGGACGGCAGTAATCCTCTGTCCGTTACCGGGCTGTACGGCATCACCGCAGACAGCGCAGCGGCAGACGAGGAAGCACCCATCTATCTGACGGGTGAGTTTTTCGCTGACGGTCTGGCGCTGCCCGAGGGCGTGAAAGCAGCAGACGTGGAAGTTGCCCTGCGCAATCTGGGCATCTTCCTGAAGTGATAGGAGGTAACAACTATGGCTAACGAAATCAGCATCTATGAGCCTCGGTGTCTGGCCGAGGTCGTGCGCACCACTCCCCCGGTGCGCACTTTCTTCCTGGACAACTATTTCACCAACATCAAGACCTTTGCCACCAAGAGCGTGGACATCGACGTTGTGAAGGGCGACCGCCGCATGGCTTCCTTCGTGCATCCTCTGGCCGGCGGCCAGGTGCTCAAGAATGAGGGCTATCAGACCGAGAGCTTTACTCCGCCCCTGATTAACCCTATGACTGTCACCACCGCAAACGATGCAATGGAGCGTATGCCTGGTGAGGACCTGTATTCCGGCATGACCCCCGAAGAACGTGCCGCCAAGCAGTTGATCGAGGACTACCAGCGTCTGAACGATGCTGCTACCCGCCGCGAGGAGTGGATGGCAGTGCGCACCATCATGGATGGCCAGATTCCCGTTGTCGGACCCGGCGTGAACAAGGTGATCGACTTCGGCTTTACCAACAAGGTGAAGCTGGACGGCACGAAGAAATGGGGCGCATCTGCCGCCAAGCCTCTGGATAATCTGGAAGACTGGGTGGATCAGGTGCTGGAAAACGGCTTTGCCAATGTGGATCACGTTGTTATGGGCAAGACTGCCCTGCGCAACTTCCTGGCTGACACCAACGTGCAGAATATGCTGGACAACCGCCGCATCGAACTGGGCATTATCAACCCCAAGGACCTGCCCAATGGCGCGCGCTACATCGGCCACCTGAGCAAGCCCAGTCTGGATATTTACACCTATGGTGAGGTTTATATGGACGACTGGACCGATCCTTCTGCCCCCGTTACCAAGCGGCTGGTGGATGACAACAAGATCGCTCTGCTGCCCTCTAACCCCAACTTCATGCGCGCTTACGGCCTGACTTCCTACATCGACGATACCAAGCGCACCATCACCGCCCAGACCAACCGTCTGCTGCGCACCTATGTGAAGCACGGCCCCGACCGCATGATCCTCGAACTGCAGACCCGCCCGCTGACCATCCCGGACAAGGTGGACAGCTGGCTGGTTGCTGAGGTGTGCTAAGACTATGCTGGACGTGGATGAAGAGTACGGTACGCCAAGCGACCCGAAGCCGCTGCCGACGTTCAAAGACCGGGTGGCACTGGATGTGCAGAACGTCTTCTTTAACCTGAATGAATTTGCAGAGAAGCGATTTGTCGATGGTAAAGAGATGGTCTGCATCACCCAGCACCCGGGAACTGGCGAACGTGCAGCGCACTGGGAGGGCGGCGCAAAACAGAGCTTCGACCAAGGTATGTACAAGGCTGATCTGCTCCTGTTCGTCAAACAGGAAGAGTACGGCCCAATGCCGAAGAACGACAAGCTCATAACGCTGGACAAGAAGCGGGATTACAGAATTAAATCCTGCTCCCTGAAAGCTGGCGTGTACCGCATGGAGCTTGAGAGGGTGAGGTAAATGGCGTATTTCAAAACTGGGTACGATGCTTCCACCATGACGGTTTCCGTCAACGATGAGGAAGTTTACCGGGCACTCGGCGTTCTGGCAGATAAGGCACCGGCGGCGTTGAAGGTGGCTGTCAATACCACCGCACGTCAGACGAGAAAACTCATGCTGCAGGAAGTTAAGAACCGATACGACCTCAATGCTGCTGGGAAGCGCATGATCGAAGACCTGCGCCAGCGTCAGAAAGCGACCAACCGCCGCCCTGCGGCGATCCTTGCCATTATGAAGAACGATCCCGGCGCATTCCGGGCAGACTTGGGCTATTTCCGAACCAGCCCCACGAAACCCTACATGGGACCGTCTGTCCGCAATGCGCCACCGTTCTTTCAGGCGCACGTCCTGAAAGGCAGCCCGATGATAGACCTCGGCGGAACCAGCGCAAAGAGCAAAGGCTTCCTCGTGAAGTTTAAGTCGGGGCATGTCGGCATGGTGCAGCGTCAGCTCGGCGTACCTGCGGATAAGGATTACACGGAGAGCGGAAAGAAACGCTGGAAACCAAACGAGAAGCTGGCAACGCTGTCCAGTCCTTCCGGCTCTGCCATGCACCATACCGTGTGGGAGATGCAGGAGCAGACGGTGGAGCAGATGCTGCAGCAGAACACAGAACGCCGTGTGCGGCAGCTAATTGCCAATGCCAAGAGAAAGGGCGTGATCTGATATGGCGGAGAAAATCGCTGGATATACCAGCGAGATGTGCCAGCAGGCTATGATCGACGAGCTGAAAGAATTGTTTCGGGATATGAAGTTCAATGGGCAGGAAAGCCCGAAGTCCTTGCAGATTTTCAAACAGTTCCTGCCAATCCAGACCAATGACGACGATGATGTGGACACAAACGATTCCATGTACCCCTGCATCATCGTGATCGAGACCAGCGGTGAGCAGAACAATGAGCAGGACCCGCAGCTTGTGCTGATCCAGCTCGTGATCTGCTGCTATGACCGCGGGATAGACCGACAGGGGTATGTAGATACCGTGAACATCAAGGAAACTATTATGCAGCACTTCAAGCGCAAGCCCGTCTTTGGCGGTGCGTTTGAAGTGACGTATCCCCGCAAGTGGGAGCTTTCTGAAGATGACATGGATTACTACTACTGGGGAATCGTGAATCTCGTTTGCAAGACCCCCAACGGTCTGAGAAACGAAGAAGTGGAGGCTTTGATATGAGTGACGAAAAGAAAACCGCTGCCGCAGTGGACAAGGCTCCGGCGGTGCAGGCTGTTGCCTACTGCGGCCCGACCATCAAGGGCGTTGCACCGCAGTACACCGTTTTTGTGGACGGAATCCCCGAAAAGCTGGCCGAGATCGCAGAGGAACACCCGGTCGTAAAAGCTCTGATCGTTCCTCGTGAAAAACTCGCAGAGATGCGGGTGAAAGTGGAGCAGAACGGCACCCGGGAGAACCTTCTCTACCAGAACGCCGTTTCTGTGCTGTGATAGGAGGATGAAACAATGGCTACTTCTCATGGCTTTAACCTGACCGAAGCGACCACCAGCGTTTCTGCGCCGGTACAGGTAAGCTCCGGCCTGCAGGTCATCGTGGGCACTGCGCCTGTCAACCAGCTGGCAAACCCGGAAGCGGCGGTGAATACCCCGCTGTACCTCAGCACCTACAAGGAGGCTGTGGCTGCTGTGGGCTGGTCTGACGACTTTGCAAAGTACACTCTGTGCGAGGCAATCAGCGCAAACTTTCAGGTGATGGGCACGGCTCCCATTGTCGTTATCAACGTGCTGGATCCCGGGAAGCATACCACCCCTCTGGATGCTACAACCGTTCAGGTCAACGACGGCGTGGCGCAGATCAACAAGACGGGCCTGCTGCTGAAAAAGCTGGTCGTCAAGAAGGACACAACGGCTCTGACCGAGGGAACGGATTACATCGCCACCTTCAACGACGACGGTACTGTGAACATCGCGCTGCTCGATGGTGGCAAGGGCAAGGACGCAACCACGCTGAGTGTTTCCGGCTCCATTCTGGACCCGACCAAGGTGACCGCCGCTGACATCGTGGGCGGCGTAAGCACTACCACCGGGGAGGAAACTGGACTTGAGGTGGTGCGTCAGGTCTACCCGAAGTTTGGCAAGGTTCCCGGTATTCTGCTGGCACCCCGATTCTCCAAAGATGCGCTGGTGTGCGCTGCTCTGCAGGCCAAGTGCCGGAAGATCAACGGCGTTTTCAATGCCGTCTGCTACATCGACCTCGATTGCGGCACTTCCGGCGCAAAGAAGTACACCGACGTGGCGGGACAGAAGACGAAGCAGACCGCAACCTCCCGTGAGGCATACGCTCTGTGGCTGTTCTGCAAGGTGGGCGATACTGTGTACAGCGGCAGCACCATGGCGGCAGCGGCCACCGTGTATAACGACGGCCAGAACAACGACTGCCCCAATGCAAGCCCCTCCAACGTCACCGTGCCTATCTCTGCCGCCTGTCTGGAAGATGGCACCGAGATGCTGCTGGATCAGGAGCAGGGCACCTTCCTGAACGATCAGGGCATTGCAACCTTTATCCGTTCCAGCAGCGACTTCGTGGTCTGGGGCAACGAGACGGCCTGCTACCCGAAGAACACGGATCCCAAGGATATGTTCCTGTGTGTCCGCCGCTTCTTCAACCATGCGTGGACTAGCTTTGTGCTGGACAACATGGGCAAGCTGGACAAGCCCATGAACCCGAAGCGGCTGCAGAGTATCATCGACAGCGAGAACATGAAGGGCAGCACCTACGTCTCCAACGGGGTCTGCGCCAGCTACCGCATGGTGGCCGATACGGAGAAGAACACCGAAGCAGAGCTGGTGGCAGGCCACTATCACTTCTGGATGTACTGCACTCCGTTCCCGCCCATGAAGCAGGTCAACAACACGATGGAGTATGAATCTTCCTCCCTCGTGACCGCTCTGAACCTGTGATAGGAGGATATGAACCATGAGCCTGAATATTTCGAGCGATCTCGTCCCGCAGGTCGTTAATAACTATAACGCCTACACCGGGGACGACAAGATGATCGGTCTGGCGGATGAAGTAACTCTGCCCAAGATCAAGAACAAAACCACTACTGTGAACGGCATGGGCATCGGCGGCGACGTTGACAGCCCCGTGCCGGGCCAGTTCGAGAGCATGGAGGCAACGCTGACCTGGAACACCCTGTACAGCTACGCCACCAAAATGCTGCACCCCGGAAAGTCTGTCCAGATCACCTTGCGTGCAGCCATGCAGAACGAGAACAAAAACGGCGGCTATTCCTATAAGGGCCTGCGCATCGTGCTGGGCGGCAAGCCGAAAGAGCTTGACCCCGGCAAGCTGAAGCGGGCATCTACCATGGATAGCTCCACCACGCTGGAAGTGACTCGCTATCTGGTGGAAATCGACGGTGTGACCGTCATTGACATCGACAAGTATGCTGGCAGATACTATGTGGACGGCGAGGATATCCTTGCCGAAGTGAACGCTCTGATCTGATAAGAGGATGATTTCAGCCGCTCCGTGTGGGGCGGCTGATTTTTTAAGGAAAGGAAACATCAAGATGGGTAATCTTACTGTGAAATTCGCAAAGCCTTATAAGTTCGAGGGCACCGAGTACGACGAAGTGGACCTGTCCGGCATGGACGGTATGACGATCCAGGATATGATCGACATTCAGAAGAATCTGGCGGGCGAGATCGCAACGCTGGCAGCAGTGGAGGCTACCACCTCTTTTGCGCAGGAAGTGGCAACCAAGGCCAGCGGCAAACCCGTTGAGTTCTTCAAGCTCATGCCCCGTGCAAAGATCAAGCAGGTGCAGACGGCGATTCTGAACAACCTGAACGCAAAGGTCAAGAACGACCCCAAAACCCACGTTGTAAAGTTCGACAATGCCTACACCTACAACGGCGACGGAAAAGAGGACATCAAGGGCAAGACCTTTGAATCTGTGGACCTTTCCGGCGTGGGAGAGCTGAACACCATGAGCGAATCCATGGCGGAAAACCGCATGGTAGCTGGCGGCTTCTCTCCGGTGAATACCGGCCGCAACTACCTGTACGTCTGCATCATCGCCAGCATGGGCACCGGCTACCCGGAGGACTTTTTCACCGGGCTGCCGTTGCGCGAGGCAGCAAAGCTGCGTGACGCTGTGGACGCTGATTTTTTCGAGTAAAAGGCGGAGCAAAGGCACTGCGAAAAGCAGCGATCCAACTGTCCATTGCGACGCACTCTAACCTGACGGACTATCTTTCCATGCCAAGGAAAGATTTGATTGAGCTGTGCCAGGAGGTGTCAGACGTATGGCAGGAAATGGGGCACTAGACCTCAGTATCCGAATCATGGGCAAGGTTGATCCTTCACTGGCACGAAGCATCAGCCAAGTAAAAGGACTGACCGGCTCTCTGACGGATGGGCTGAAAAGCACAAATTTTCTGGCGGGCACAGTGGCAAAAACACTGGGCGTAGTCGGAAAGACTGGCCTTGCGCTCGGCGCAACGCTGACAGGTAGCGTATTGGTTGGCATGAAGCAGGTCACAAACGAGGCGGCAAAGTTGGAAGCGCAGATGGCCCCGGTCATGCGCTATGTGGATGGTCTGGCAGATGCTTCCGGCAAGGCATCCAATGCGATGGCGCAGAATGGCAAAACATTCGCCCAGAACTATGCCGACATGAAGAATTACATCCAAGACCTGAGTACGGAAATTCCCCGTACCACGGAACAGATCACGACCATGAGCGCTGCTCTGGGACAGTCTGGCAAGGATGTAACGGAGCAGCTGCAAAGCGGTATTCTGCGTGATACGGCTGTTGCCGCCACCGCTATGGATTTGGATGACCAGACTGCTGGCGACTACATGGCAAAGTGGGAGGTTGCTTTCACCAAGAGAGACACTGAGGGCAACAAGACCAACTATAGCCATGATGATGTTATGCGCCTGATGAACCAGATCAACTATCTGGGTGCCAATAACGCTACCACGGCGGCAGAAATTGCATCCAGCGTGAATAAGTCGGCCTCCATCGGCCAGTTGGCTGGCGTTGATCCTTCGACCACGGCGGCCATTGCGACGGCGATGCAGGCGACAGGCGTTGACACGGAACGCACGGGCACCACGATTTCCAGAATCTATACCAACATCTCCAAGGGAAGCAGCGCAACCAAAGCCCAAAAGGAAATGTGGGAGGAACTGGGATTCACGGCCACGGGCATTGCATCCTCCATGCAGAAAGACGGAACGGGAACCTTGATGAAGGTCTTCGGAGCCATCAACAAACTGCCGGACGAACGGAAAATTGCCGCACTGAATACGCTGTTTAACCAGTGGGCGGTTGAAGGTGGCGCAAAGGTCACAAACAACCTTGACCTGCTGATGAAAACGCTGTCCGAAGTGGGCGATGAATCTGCTTACTCCGGCAGTATGGAGCGAGAGTTTGCTATCAATACGGGAACGGAAGAAAGCCTGCGCACCATGCGGGATAACGCCAAGACGGTGCTGATGCAGGACCTCGGAGATTCTTTCCTGCCGGCGCAGAAAGAATTGACCCGGTTGCAGCTGGACATCTACAAGGGCATCGACGAAAACTTGCCCGATCTGTCCAATCTGGCGAACTCCATCCTGCCGCTGCTGCGCACGGCGGTTGAGGGCATCGGGGCGGCAGCACAGTGGGCATTGCCGTGGATTCAGAAGGGCATTGACTATCTTGCGAACAACGGCCCGCAGGCGGCAGGCGGCATTGCTGCGATTATTGCAGCGTTTGGAGCCATGAGCATGGCTCCTGCTGCATATAGCGCAGGAAGCACCGCACTGAGCGCGGTAAAGAACCTGACAATCGGCGGCAAGGCCAGTGGTGCACCCGGCGGACGATTCGGCGGAATCACCGTCGGCAACCTGATGGGGCTGCTCAGTCCGATCAGCCTTTTCCAGAACACCGTTTCCGGCGGAAAGGGGCTGTGGAGCAACCGGGAAAATATCCTGCGATCTGCAAAAATGGGCGCATGGATGGCAAACAGCTCTGGACAGGGCGGCATTGCCGGACGGTTGAGTTCTTTGGCAGGCGGCGCGATCGGCGCTTTGAACTCAGATGCGTTGACGAGCGGGAAGAAGAAGCCGATGCAGGCTGTTGCTGGGAAAATCTTCGGGGCGACTGGCTACATCAACAACGTGGCGAACATTCCGACCAATGCAGTGAACGCCATGATCGCAGCGGCGAACCCGGCGGGCACGGCGACGGCAACTATCGGAAATGTCCTTGGTGCTGGTGCAAAGGCTGTCTTTGGCAAAGGTGGCTTGAACCTGACGGGCGGCATTGGTGCTGTGGCTGGAAAGCTGGGCGGTGGCTTTATGTCACTGCTTAGAACCTTCGGCCCAGCGATTACAAGCCTTGGAACCATGGTTGCGGTGGTTTCCCTGCTGGGCGACCATTTTGAAGATGTGCGGAACATCGTCGGCCAGATATTTGGTGAGGGTGGCCTTGCCGTCTTTGATGCGTTCACCGGGAAAATCTCTGGCATTGGAGACAAAATCAAACAGGTCTTCGGCCAGCTCACCACCACCGAAGGGCTGCAGAGCATCCAGCAGAAATTGTCTGGCTTCAACATCGGCGGCCTGAATCTGGGCGATGTGTTCTCGGCGGCAATGCCTGCCATCCAGACAGTCATGCCGCTGATCCAGTCCTTTGCGGGGGTGTTCAGCCAGATCGTAGACCTCGGCGTGAACCACATCAAACCGCTGTTGGTTGAGGTGTTCGGCTTTGTTGTGAACCAGGGCATCCCGGCGGTCATGCCGCTGCTTTCTACCGTCGTCAGTCTGGTGGGTACGATTCTCGTAAATGCCATCAAGACGGTAATTGACGTGATCGGTAAGCTGCTGCCGGTGGTAGAGCCTGTGGTGCTGGGCATCATCGGGCTGGTGAAGGGCATTGTCAGCGTTGTCGTGAACGTGGCGAACGCAATCATCCGCACGCTGAACAAGATCAACTTCACGGTTCCAGACTGGGTGCCCGGCCTGCGCGGAAAGCAGTTCGGCTTCAACCTGACCGAAGTGGCACTGCCGAAGTTTGCAGACGGTGGCTTTACAAATGGCCCGTCTCTGGCTGGCGAAGCAGGCACCGAAGCAATCATCAGCTTCCGCCGCTCTCAGCGTGAGCAGAACATCGACACATGGATGCAGGCTGGCAAGATGCTTGGCGTTCCTATTGCATCGGCCATGTTCCAAGGATCCGATTTTGGCGTGGCATTCCGGCGCACGACGGAACTTGCCAACTATGCGGCGGATGCACTGGAAGGTGCGGCTGCATCGGGCAATGCAACGGTGCAGAAGATACTGGATAATTCCGCAGTGCAGCAGGCACTGAGCCTTGTCCGCAGGGCGGACGTAGCGCAGGCACAGCTTGAGTGGCTGTCCAATCTGGATAACTACGACCTGAGCAATGTGTCCCTGTTCCCGACGGCGGGTAATCCTGAGCTGACAAGGCAGAACCTTGCCATGATGGAGAACCTGCAGAACCGGAAGCAGGAAGTGAGCGTGCCGGACATCGGCGGCTCTGGTTCTTCCGGGCAGGGCGAAAGCTCCGGTGGCGGTGGCTACCAGAGAAGCTACACCAGTTCCAGCGGCAACACCTACGTTTACGCTCCGAACTTTGTGATCTACGGCAGCATGGATGCAAACGACCTGCGGTCTCTGCTGGATGAGGGCTATGAAAAGTTCTGCGAGTATGTGGAACGGTACGAACGCGAAAAGAGGCGCACACAATATGGCACTTGATTACACAACGAAGTCCGGCGACACATGGGACCAGATCGCCTACAACGTGTATGGCAGCGAGCTGAAAACCGACTGGCTGATGCAGGCAAACCCTGAGTATATCGAGATTACTCGGTTCGATTCCGGGACGGTGCTGTCAACACCAGACCTCCCAACTGAAAAGAGCGGCACCCTGCCGCCATGGAAAGCAGGTGCCTGATATGTTGTTGACAGCAGCGAGACCCAAAGGAAGACAGGCAGCAATCCTGCTGAAATATGAGAACGAAGATATTTCGGAAGAGATCGCCCCTGACGTTGAAAGTTTTCGGTATACGGATGTGGCTGCATCTCAGAGCGACAGCGTGAGCATCACGGTAAACGCCAGAGCCGAGAAGTGGAAAAACGACTGGATGCCGAAGAAGGGCGTGAAACTCTACCCAACCATTGCCGTCAAGAACTGGAACATCGGCGGCGTCGGCAGTGGCTACCGGGATTACAGTGCCGAGTGCGGTGCTTTTGTGCTGGACGATCTGAGCTTTTCCAGTACCCCGGATACGCTGACGATGGGCGGCGTGGCAAAGCCGAACGACACCAGTTTCAGCGAACGAAACCGTACCTTCACATGGAAGAAAACCAGCGTGAAGAAGATTGCGGAGGAAATCGCCGGACGGTACGGGCTGGAATTGAAGTTCGACGGTGACGACCACGACATTGACGCAAAGGAGCAGGATGCAACGGATAGCGCGTTTTTGCAGGACCTCTGCGACACCTATGCGCTGGTTATCAAGGTATACACGGAAAAGCTGTGGGTGTATGACCGGGAAAAGTACAAGGCCAAGGATGCCGTGTGGACGGTATACGAGGTGGCTCCGCTCACAGACAAGACCGCTCTATGCGTGGAAGAGGGCAGCTTTAAGTGGAACACAAAGCTGACCGGGACATACACCGGCGGCGTGTACACCTACACAAACAAGCAAAAGAAGATCAACATCAACGTCAAGGTTGGTACCGAGGAACGGCAGCTGAAACTATCCGGCAAGGTAAGCAGTGAGGCGGATGCAAAAGCCCGGCTGATTGCAAAGCTGAAAAACGCCAACCACGGCGCAACAACCATCAGCTTTACTGTTCCGGGCTACCCGGTGGGAGCGTCTGCCCAGTGCATCAATGTGGTGGGTTTTGGGAAAATGGCCGGAAAATACTTCATCGACGAGATGGAGCACAGCTATTCTCCCTCCGGCGGCTACAAAACGCAGATCAAGGCCAGCAAGGTAGAACAGGAGGAATTTGCATGAGTGAGTTCAGAATCGGCTATGTGAGTTCCATCGACTACGAGAACGGTTTGTGTGAAGTCCACTACCCGGATCGGGACGATACTGTAACCGAGAAAGTGCCGTTCATTTCCAATCGGGAATACCGTATGCCGGAGGTGGAAGACCTCGTGGCGGTTCTGCACCCGGGAGACAGCCCGGAAGACGCTGTCGTGCTGGGTACGATCTGGAACGTGAAAATCAAACCGGCAGAGGGCAAGAAGGGGATCTACCGCAAGGAGTATTCCAACAAGAACGGAGAGGCGTACCGAAAGTTCGATGCAGACGCAAAGGAACTGACGGATAAGGTGAAGGGAAAGAAAATCCTCGAAGCCGAAAGTCTGGAAATAAAAGTGGGCGGTGCAACGGTAACGGTGGGCAAAAGCGGGGCGGTTACGATCAACTCCCCGGCGGGGATCACCATCAAGGCCGCGGGAACCATGGAACTGTCCGCCAGCACCATCACGGCCAGTGCCGGAACGGTGAACATCACCGGCGGCGGTGGCGACGTGGTGGTGTCCGGCAAGTCCTTGGTGAACCACACGCACAAGGATAGCCTCTCTGGCGACACTACTCCGCCCGTGTAAGGAGGTGCTGATATGTATGTGGGAATTTTCGGAGACGTGATATTCTCCGTGGGACACCTGCGGACGCTGACGCTCTCCAACTTCAAGGGGACTTCCGGCGCAAAGTGGGTGGACCATGAAGTGATCGGCGGAAAGGCAAAGTCGGAGTACATCGCTCCAAAGCTCATGGAGTACACCTGCGACATTCTGCTTGATGCCGACCACGGCGTGAATCCGAGGAAGATGCTGAATCGGTTGAAGCAGATGACGGAAAACGGAGAAGTCCATTATTTCATCATCGGTTTTGCCCCATTGTCAAAAAACAGGTTCACCATTACCAGCATGAGCGACAGCTGGGATGCTGTGATAAAGCATGGCCTGCTGGTGCAGTGTAAGGTGAACCTGACGATAAAGGAGTATGTGGGATGATCGACATCAGCAGCACGGTGCTTGCTCTGTCCGAAGACAGTGCAGCGCAGGAAGAAGTACAGGATGTTACCCAGTGCTTGCGCACGCTGTACTCAACCCCTCTTGGCAGTCAGGAGGGAGACCGAAGCCTTGGCATTGACCAAGGTGTTTTTCTTGATAAGCCCATGGAAGTGGCAAAGGCCCTGTATGTGCGGGAGGTGACGGAACGCACAGCAGAATTTGAACCCCGCGTACAGGTGGTACGGGTGGACTGGCTGGAAAGCAAACTGAAACAGGGCGAAGTGATCCCGAAGGTGGTGTACGAGCTTGTCTAAAATCAAAGAGTTTGAGAACATTCCTGAGATCAACATTGACGGAGCGGAAACGCTGGAAGAGGCGGTCGAGGACTGCAAAGCCCTATATGCAAAGTTCGACAAGGAGCTTGACGGAACGGAAAGTACCCCGTTGGCACGATGCAATGAGGCGCGGCTTCTCCTGCTGACGCTGGCGCACCGCTCCCACCATGTGATCGAGTACGCGACGGCAGCCCTGAAAGCACAGCTGCTCCCAACCAGCACAGGCACCAATCTGGACAACGTGGCTGCTCTGGTGGGCGCGGAACGGCTGCAGGCTGGATGTGCCACGACGGTGCTGCGGTTTACCCTGTCCGCTGAAAGAGCCGGTGTCACCAGCATCCCGGAAGGAGTGCAGGTGCGCACGGCGGACAAACGGTACTTCTACACGTCGGAGTATGCAGAGATTCCGGCGGGCGAGCTGACGGTGGATGTTCCGGCGGTGGCGGCGAATGCTGGCGCAGACAGCACCGGCATTGCGGCTGGCGAGGTCAACGTGCTTGTGGATCCAATTCCGTATGTTGCCGCCGTGACGAATGTATCGGCTACCAGCGGAGGAACCGAAACGGAAAGCGACGATTCCCTTACAGAGCGGGCGTACCTCGCACCGTCTAACACGTCGGTGGCGGGACCGCATGATCTGTATGAGTATTTCACAAAGAGCTGGCGCAGCGATATTTCGGATACGAAGATTATCTGCGAGGATGGTTATACCATCTACATCTATTTCCTACTGGCGAATGGTCGCTTGCCTACCACGGAGGAATGTCGGGAGCTGGAACGGTATTTTGCGGAGGTAAAGAAACCGATGGGTGATCTGGTGGTCGGAACGCCCCCGGCGGAAGTGCCATACAACATCGACCTAACCTATTACATTGCATCCAGCAATGCGAAGAACGCTTACACAATCCAAGCGAATGTGAAGCAGGCGGTGGAGAGCTACCAGACGTGGCAGAGAAAAATCGGTCGGGATATTGACCCGGCGGAGCTTATCATGCGCGTTCGGGAGGCAGGAGCGAAACGACCGAAGCTGACAGCCCCGGTGGACACGAAAGTATCTGAAATCCAGGTGGCGAAGATGGCAAGCTGCAACATTGTCTACGGAGGAATCGAGGATGATTAAACTCCAAGATACAGGCCTGATCGAGGGCCTGCCGCCCGGCATTGCAGAGCAGCATTGGGTGAAAGTGCTGGACGCAGTATTCCGGGAGCGGCAAAAGAGGGAGCTGGAAGCGGTCCGCAAAGTCTTTGTCTACACGGCCATTGATTCTGTCCCGGAGAACATTCTGGATATTCTGGCGGCGCAGTTCAAGGTGGACTGGTACAGGGATGATTACCCCATCGAAACCAAGCGCAGAGTTATCAAGACGGCCATGGAGGTGCGGCGGTATTGCGGCACTGAGTGGGCGGTGAAGCAGGCGATTTCTGCAATCTATCCAAACTCTGAGATTGTGGAATGGTACGACTATGACGGAACACCTGGACACTGGCGGCTTCGAGCAAACATCACCGATGCAGAAGTGCAGCATCGAACGGTAGATGAGATAGAAAATCTTCTGGGATACACAAAAAGGCTGACAGCTCATCTCGAAAAAATAACCTATGCAGCAGAATCTCGGAATCCGCCAGAAGGATACATTGCCGCCGCACCCTGCGGCACAAGCATCCTTGCATCGGTGCGGATGCCTGAAATCAAAAAGGAGGACACGCAATGAGTTGGGAAACGCTGGCTTATACCGATGCCGGCATTGAGCTGCTGATGGATGCCGTATCGGGCAAGCAGCTCACGATTACGCAGGCTGTCGGAGGAAGCGGTCTTGCAAATGCCGCTGTGCTCCACGCGCAGACCGACGTCACCGGCGAGCGGCATGCGCTTGAGCTGCTGGGCATCAAGTCTGTTGAAGAAAACGGCAGCGCTGCCCGCCGCGTGAAGATTCGCATTACCGGCGCGGAGGATACCTACACCCTGCATCAGATTGCCCTCTTCGGGCGGCAGACCGGGGCGGCAGAAGATACGCTCCTGCTCCTCGTGCAGGATGACCGCGGTGTCGAGATCCCGGCGGCTTCCACCGATCAGGAGTTTGAGTTCGTTTTCACTGTGGTGATCGTGATCTCCCGGGATGCGGAGATCGTGATCAATCTGAGCGCTGAGATGCAGAGCTTGCAGCTGTTTGTCGAAGAGCGGATTCAGGAGCACGACCTGTCCCCGGAGTCTCACAAAGACTTGCGCATCGCCGCTGCAAAGATGCAGGCGGATATCGATATCCTTCAATTGAAGATCGCGACCGACGTAACGGCAAATCCGTTCTCCGTCACCTTTGAGTCGCTGGACGGCTTGACCGTGACAGGTGTGTGGAACGCCGATCTGTCAAGGATTGAATTTTGAGTAAGGAGGTGAATTTTTATGGCAAATGTAAGATTAGGCGCAAAGGCCGTTGGCAGCATTGTCAAAATCAAGGTCAACGGCGCGTCCAAAGATTTTATTGTCGTGCAGCAGGGCAATCCGAATACCAGCATCTATGATTCGAGTTGCGCCGGAACGTGGCTGCTGATGAAGGACATCTACACAACGTCCACGTTCGGCAACAATAACTCCTACAAGGATTCCAGCATCCACACATACCTGAACGGAACGTTCTACAACCTCATCGACAGCGACATCCGGGCAGCTATTAAGCAGGTAAAAATCCCGTACCTGAACGGCACAGGCGGCGGGGACGGCAGCCTTGCCACCGGCGCAAATGGTCTTTCCACCAAAGTATTCCTGTTGTCCGGCTATGAAGTTGGCTGGACGACCAGCGACGATCGCAATTTCCCCAAGGATGGTACCCGGCTGGCGTACTTTGGAAGCGGCTCTGGCGGCAACAGCAAGCGTGTCGCCTACAACGGCAGCAGCACTGCCATGTGGTGGCTGCGCTCTCCGCACACCGACAATTACGGCAGCGTCTGGGCCGTCAACCCCGAGGGCTCCCACGACGCCGGCCGCTGGAACTACCACTCCTGTGATGTTCGCCCCGCTTTGATTTTGCCCTCTACTCTCTTTGTATCTAACGATGGCACGGTCTCGACTAACACCGCACCCTCGACTCCGTGGAACATTTCCGTTCCTTCGTCCATCATGGGCGGCACGAACATTTCAATCTCGTGGGCAAAAAGCTCTGATGCTGAGAGCAATTTAGCCGGCTACAAGGTAGAGCGTTCGACCGACGGCGGCTGGTCGTGGAGTCGGATTTATCAGGGTACGGCCACCAGCACCACGGACAGCATCGCCTTCGGCACCACGTCCGTGATGTACCGCGTCAAGGCATACGACACCGAGGGTCTGGAGTCTGGCTGGCGCACAAGCTCGCGGGTAACGGTGGTCAACAACAACGCCCCGTCTGCGCCGCCGTCAATCGCGGTTCCGAAGGATGTCAAGGGCGGCAGCACGCTGGTGATCTCGTGGACTGCGGCCAGTGACAGCGATGGCAACCTGAGCGGCTACATTCTGGAGCGCAGCACCGATGGTGGCTCCGCCTACACGCAGGTGTACAAGGGCAACGCGCTGACCTACACCGACACCATCACCAACGGCTGGTCCACCGTGATGTATCGGGTCAAGGCATACGACACCGAGGGCCTGGAGTCTGGCTACACCACGTCCGCTATACGCACGGTCAGATACAATGTGGCCCCGGCCATCAACGCCAGCTCCACGAGTTTGGGAGAGAAGAGCGCACCCTTCAGCTTCGCCTATACCGTTACCGATGCCGACGGCGACACGCTGACTGTCACCGAAAAGCTGGACGGAAAGACCACTGCCACCCGCACCGGCCTTGCAAGCGGTACTGCGCTGACCTTTGAACAGGCCAGCACCGCCGACGGCTTCCTGCGCATCCTGAACGGCTCCCATACCATTAAGATCACCGCGAACGATGGCAAGGAGAGCACCAGCCTGAACGCAACGTTCACCAAGAGCGTTACCAGTGCAAGTGTGACCCTGACCACCCCGCTGGCCGTGGATGGTGACATTACTGTGGCGATCTTGCAGGTGTCCGGATCCATCCCGAATGATGCCGCGTTCAAGGCGGAAGCAACCAACAACGCGCTGGATGATTCTCCGGTCTGGCAGGACGTGACGGCAGAAGTCCGCAAGGGCATGAACATCGTCTTTAAAAATCAAGCCGCTTCTGCCGGAGCGGCGTTCAATTTCCGCATCAGCGTGGAGCGCGGCGCAAGCGGCGAGGGCGGCTATATCGATTCTGTTTCCGGTGCATTCCAGTAAGGAGGGATTCACATGATTATCTGGAAAAAATGCAGCCTGCCCACCCGGGCAGAAAAAGAAGCTGCAGCCAAGAAGCAGCAGGAGCTGGAACAGCTGCCGGAAACGGTGACGGCCCTGAAAGCTGCACAGAGCGACACGGACGAAATGGTGGTCGATCAGGAGTATCGCATCACCATGTTGGAACTGGGTGTCTCCGATACGGACGACACCGATAACGCTGATAACACCTGATAGGGAGGAAAAACATTATGTCTAAATCATCTGAAATGGTTCTGTATCGTACATGCAAGCGCATGATCCAGCGCGGCACCATCGACGGTCTGGCTGAGAAGATCGATATCTTCTACGCTGCTGGCAAGCTGACCGATGGGCACTACACGGAACTGACCGGCCTGCTGGCCGCAAAGCAGAAGGAGCGGGACTAACCGATGGGCTGGCCTGATTTGTGCGAAAGGCTGATGACCCGGCTGGAAACCAGTGGTGCGGACACGACCGCAGAGCGCGGCGAATTTGCAGTGCTGGTGGCTGAGTGTGGGTCGAGCGGCTGCAAATGGCATTGAGCCAGAAAGGAGAAAACAACAATGGCGATTAAAGCCTATTCCTATGCGAAGGATGGGAGCAAGGCTCTGAGCAAGAACTTCCACGTCCGGGAGTTCAAGTGCAAAGACGGCAGCGACCCAATCTTTATTGATGACGAGCTTGTGGCTCTACTGCAAAAAATCCGGGATCACTTCGGCAAGGCTGTGAACATCAACAGTGCTTTCCGCACTGCCAGCCACAACGCCAAGCAGAAGAAGGCGGCCAAGTACAGCCAGCACCTTTATGGCAAGGCGGCTGACATCTGGATCGCTGGCGTGTCGGTGGACACGCTGGCGGCCTACGTCGAAACACTGCTTCCCGGCAAGGGAGGCATTGGACGATACCACGCGGACGGTTTTGTCCACGTCGATGTGCGGGAGGTAAAAAGCAGATGGGTGATGTAGTGAAGAATGGAGTTTGCACCATGGTTGGAGTAATCGGCAGTCTGATCGCAAGTCAATTCGGCGGATGGGATGCGGCACTTTCGACGCTGATCCTGTTCATGGCAGTCGATTACATCACGGGGCTTGTGGTCGCCGGGGTTTTCCACGCCAGCCCGAAGAGCAAAGACGGCACACTGGAATCCCGCGCCGGGTGGAAGGGGCTGTGCCGCAAAGGTGTAACCCTGCTGATCGTGCTGGTGGCCTGCCACCTCGACACGGTGATGGGGTCTAATTTTATCCGGGACGCTACCGTGATCGCGTTCATCGCAAACGAGACGCTGTCCATCATTGAGAATGCTGGCCTGATGGGGGTGCCGATTCCAAAGGAACTGACCGGGGCTATTGAAATCCTGAAACAGAAGTCCGAACAGGACAACATGGAGGAATGAATTATGGGTAACTTCAAAATCTCGACCGCAACTATCGTCCGTACCGCTTGCCTGCTGCTGGCTCTTACCAATCAGATGCTTTCTGCAATGGGAAAACCCATCATCCCAATTGAAAGCAGTACCGTGGAGCAGCTTGTGACCGCCGGCATCACCACGGTCACCGCCCTGATCGCATGGTGGAACAACAACAGCTTTACTCAGGCTGCAATCCAGGCAGACGGAGTGATGGAAAACCTGAAAAAGCAGGTACACTAACTTGCCGAACAACTGAATAAGGCATAGAAAATCCCCCGCTGGCAGTCCAAAGTGGAATGCTGACGGGGGATTTTTCTGTTTACAAACGATTGCAATTCGATTACAATTATGCGGTAAACAGCTTTTTGGACAAAACAAATGGCCCATCAATGAAAAAGCGCATCGGCGAAACGTAAAGACGAAAGTTCGTCTGTTGATGCGTCAGGTGGACCAAACAAAAATAATCCGAACTTGTTTCCGATAGGAGATGGGTTCGGATTAT
>ERZ1106919.71-NODE-71-length-79042-cov-7.346209_pt1 | contig 79042 bp, 56 predicted proteins | sample MGYA00403654_ERZ1106919 | MGnify/ENA primary metagenome ERZ1106919 (study PRJEB35170, sample SAMEA104062450) | human gut metagenome | biome: human gut; feature: human-associated habitat; material: faeces | place: Denmark | collected 2012-10-08 ... | reverse complement strand
TGAAGACCGGGTGGTCCTCGGTCGGCTTGATGTAGCCGTAGTGGATGTTGAAGCCATGAGCGAAGGCGACGGCGGCGCCCGGCTTGATGTTCGGTTCGATGTCGTTGGCCCAGATGGTGCGCTGGTACTGATCGGGAGCCAGAATCATGATGATGTCGGCCTCGGCGGCGGCTTCCGGAACGGACTTGACTTCCAGACCCTGCTCCTTGGCGTGCTCGACAGACTTGGAGGTCGGGCGCAGGCCGACGACGACGTCGACGCCGGAATCGCGCAGGTTCAGCGCATGGGCGTGGCCCTGGGAACCGTAACCGATGATGGCAACCTTCTTGCCTTCGAGGACCGAGAGATCGCCGTCGTTCTCATACCAGATTTGTGCAGCCATTGTACTTGGCACTCCTTTTGTGTAGTGGGGTGAACGCTTGGAAAGCGTTCGGGTTTCTACCATTCGCAGATGAAATTCGTGGTTTCGTGCATGGATTTTGTCCTGCAAACTGGGGTCCATCCTACCGGAGCGGCCGTTTTGGTACGTATCCAGTCCACAAAGTGAGCCGCGAAATCGTAAAAAATTCGTCGCGGCGCAATCGTGATGCCTTTCCTGAGAAACCCCTACGGAAGCGACGTTTCGGGCCGTTGGAATGTTGTTTCCGTTGGGAATTGCGATTAAGTCCCTACCGAAGCGACGTTTCAATCGCTGAAAATGACGTTTGTGTGGGCAAGCATGTGCTTATTTAGGTGACGCTTCACGCATTTTGGTAGGAAAGTGGCTTAGGATAGGCACGTAGGATTGTTTGATGAGGAAGCTGAAGCAATGGTCACTGCGACGGGGATTGCGCCTGGTTCCGAAATGACGGCGCAGATGGAGCAGGTGGAGGAGCGTAATGTCTCGGGCGTGCTGCATGTCGCCTCGATTTTCGCCTCGCACATGGTATTGCAACGCAACAAGCCCATTGCGGTGTTCGGCGCATTGGCTGCCGATTGCGCCGGTATGGAGGTTGTGGCGGAAATACACGACTTTGACGGCTCCCTGATCGCGCAGGAACATGCTTATTCTTCGCAGAACGTGGTCAACGGCTTTTCGCAGTGGCGCGTGATGCTGCCCGCGCAACCGGAAGGTGGTCCGTACACGCTTCGTATCGTCGCGGGCAATGATGCCATCGAATTCGACGACGTGCTTATCGGCGAAGTGTGGCTCGCCGGCGGCCAAAGCAATATGGAACTTGAGTTGCGTAACAGCGAGCATGCCGACGAAGCACTTGAGGATTGCGCCGATCCGCTGCTGCGTTTCTACAATGTGCCCAAAACCGGTGTAATCAATCGCAATGCGGAAAATGCGTCGAGCTGGCAGGAATCGTCGCCGGAAAACAGTGGCGTGATGAGCGCCGTCGCCTACTATTTCGCACGCAAGCTGCGCTCCGAACTCGACCCCGATCTGCCGGTCGGCATTGTCGACTGCTATATCGGCGGCACGTCGATCAGCTGCTGGATGAGCGAGGACGCACTCAATTCCAGCGATGCCGGCCGCGACTATCTGACGCGCTACCAGCGTGCGATCGCAGGCAAGACGCAACAGCAGTTCGAGCTGGAAACCAGCGAATGGCAGTCGCAGATGGACGCATGGAACGCGGCTGTGGAAACGGTGCGTCAGACCAATCCGAACGCAACGAGCAGCGAGTTGAGCGAACAGTGCGGCACCTGCCCGTGGCCGCCGCCGCTCACCCCTACATCGCAATGGCGTCCGTGTGGCCCCTTCCACGCCATGCTGGAACGTATCATGCCCTACTCGCTGGCCGGTTTCCTGTGGTATCAGGGTGAGGAAGACGAGCAATACAGCGGTTCCTACCGCGAGCTGCTCGGCATGATGATCGGCGAATGGCGTGCGCTGTGGAGCGAAAATCTGCCGTTCCTCATCGTGCAGTTGCCGCAATGGATCAACGGCAAGACGGCTGCGGACGGCAACGATCCGATGCGCTGGCCGGTGCTGCGTGAGGCCCAATGGGACGCCGCGCAGTCCATAGACAACGTGTACGCCATCTGCACGATCGACTGCGGCGAATACGACAACATCCACCCGCTGGACAAGCGCACGCCCGGCGAACGCCTTGCCAATTGCGCGCTGCGGCAAATCTACGGCATGGATCGCGTTCCGGTGCACGGCCCGACGGTGCTGGGCTTCCGATGCGACCCGAACGGCCGCGTACGCCTGTTCTTCCGCTATGCGCACGGCCTGCATTTCGAAGGCACCACGCCCGGCGGCGGCGATGATTTCGATGGCCAGCTGCCGACTTTGGTGCGCGTGCCGGAACGTTCCGGCTTCGAACTGGCCGGTTCCGACGGTATGTTCCACCCGGCGACCGCCGCGATTTTCGTGGATTGCGACATCGATGATCTCGTCAATTCCAGAGTGAACGTGGTCGATTACAACGCCACGGAATTCGGCATTCCGATTAACAGCCGCAGCATCGGCACGATCACGCTGGCGACTCCTGATGTGCCCGAGCCGGTGGCGATGCGTTACGCGTGGCGCAGCTGGGGTCCGGCTCCGCTGTTCAACGACGATGGTCTGCCCGCGCAGCCGTTCCGTTTGGATTTGACCGACCATACCGCCCCCGTCGAGCCCGTCGAGCCCGACGGCACCGCTGACTGAGGCCGTCGGTCTGGTCGCGCCGGTCTAATCGCCCCGTCTAATCGCAAAAACGGCATTCCCATCCGGCTTTTGTTACCGTAACCAGCCGATTCGGGTTACAAAATGCGGATGGAGATGCCGTTTTGTGTTTCTTGCGATTACTCAGCGGTTGCGGCAGCCGCGTCGACAATCACCGCCGCGTCCTCGCCACGCTCGCTGCCGGACTTGCCAAGCGCAAGCTGGGCGGCGGCGAACAGCACCGCCAGCCAGATGACGCCGGCGATCACGGCGATGCGGTAGCTTGCGGAGAAGCACATGAGCACCACGACCAGCAGCATGAACGCGATCACCACGTACGGCGTCACATTGGCGAACGGCAGCTTGAACGCGATCTTGTCGAGCGCTTCCTTGCCCTTCAGCCCCTTAAGTTCGGCCGGGCCATCGCCAGCCGCAACCATGCGACGGAACTTGATCTCCGTAATCATGATCATGATCCAGTTGATCGCAGCCGCGATCGTGGCGATCGACATCAGGTAATTGAACGCGAATTCCGGCCATACGAACACGACGACAACGGCAATCGCAATAATTATCGCGGAAGTGATAACACCCCCAACCGGCACGCCTTTCTTGCTGAGCTTACCCAGGTAAGCCGGCGCGTTGCCCTGCTTTGCCAGCGAATACAGCATGCGGGAGTTGGCGTACAGGCCGGAATTGTAGACGCTCATCACAGCGGTCAGGCACACGAAATTGAGGATGCCGGCGGCCGCGTGCACGCCGACGGAATCGAAGATCTGCACGAACGGGCTGGAATCGCCGTCGATCTTGCTCCACGGAATCACCGCCATGATCACGCCGAGCGCGCAGATGTAGAAGACGAGAATACGCCAGATGATGCCGTTCGTGGCCTTCGGAATGGTGGTGCGCGGATTCTCGGTTTCGCCGGCGGTGATGCCGATGAGTTCGGTGCCGCCGAAGCTGAACATCACCACGACGAGCGCCATCAAGAGGCCCGTCCACGTGCCGTCGGCGTTGCGGGTCATCAGGCCGTGCGGCAGGAATCCGCCGTCCACGGTGAACCAGTTGGCGAAGCTCGCGCGAATGCCCGACGCGGTCGGCACGTTGGCGATCACGACATACAGGCCGCCGAGAATCATGGCCAGCACGGCCACGATCTTGATGATGGCGAACCAGAATTCGAATTCGCCGAACTTGTTCACGCCCATGAGATTCAGCGCCGCGATGGCCACGAGGAACACCGCCGCCGACACCCACTTCGGAATGTTCGGGAACCAGTAGTTCACGAACGAGCCGACCACGGCAAGCTCCACCATGGCCACCAGCACGTAGTTGAACCAGTAGTTCCAGCCGGAAATGAAGCCCGCTCGCCGTGACCAGTAGCGCGTCGCGTAGTAGCTGAACGCGCCAGCCTTCGGATCCTCGACCGCCATCTCGCTCAGAGCGCGCACGATCATGAAGATCGCGAGACCGCCGACGAGGTAGGCGAGCAGAATGGACGGGCCGGCCAGCTGGATGGATTCGCTGGAGCCGTAGAACAGGCCGGTGCCGATGGCGCCACCCAGCGCGATGAGCTGGATATGGCGGTTTTTCAACGATTTACGGAGCGTCGGCGGAACCGGCACGTCGTCGGTTTCACGCGGCTTCTTTGCGGCGGTGACGTCGCTCATGGAGATTTCCTCTTCTCTGTTTCCTTGCGATTGCGCGTTGTGCGTTGCGCTCGCTGCTTGCGTTGCGTGCTGTTGCACGCTTGCATGTGCTTGTTTTGCTTGCTTTTTTGCGATTCGCCCTTTGTGAGGGAACGTTTCCGATTGTAGCGGGAAGCGGCGGGCAAAGTGTTGGTTTGTTCGTTCCGGAATGTCTGGTTTGCTTAACGGGTTGTTTGGTTTAGAAGTTCGATTCGCGCGATTGCTGTGCGATTCGAACGCGCGATTTGGACACGTGTTGCGGATGTGCGGTTTGGCGCGTCTTTCCAAGCTTCATGGTGTTCAATGGAATGAGGGGCTACGAACGGAGGTCGACATGGCATTCGTCAAGGACATGCTGCGAATGTGGGCGCATTCGTGGAAAAGATTCATTTCCATCGCCATGATCACGTTGCTCGGTGTGGCCGTGCTCACCGGCATTTACGCGGGCTGCCGTGACGCGTTCCGCAGCACCGACCGCTTTTTCGACGCGCAGGGCCTGCACGACGTCCAGGTGCTGTCCACCGCGGGCCTGTCGAACGGCGATATCGCCGCGTTGCGCAAGGTGAACGGTGTTGCGAAAGTGCAGGCGGAACGGTCGCAGGAAGTGACGTTCGATTTGGACGGCCGCAAGTCGGCGACCATGCAGGAAATCGGCACGAACGGCATTGACCAGCCATACTTGCAGGAAGGGCGCATGCCGAAGAAAGCCGGCGAAATCGCGGTAACCAGGAAATTTATTCGCGATTCGGGCAAGCGTATCGGCAGCCGCCTCACCGTAATCCCCGAATCGGCTTCCTCCGATACTTCCGATACGAACGATACGAACGGTGCGGACGGCACGAATGAAACGAACGGCACGGACGAGGCGCCGAGCTTCCCGACCAAGCTCACCATCGTGGGCGTGGTGCTCGATCCGCAGAACCTGAGCAACCCGGACGGCTACTCCGCCATGACCTCGTTCCGTTCCACCGCCACCACCGACTACACGTTCTTCGCGCCGTCCGATGGCGTGACCGGCACCCTCTACACGTCCGCCACGCTGCTCGTCAAGGGTGCGGCCGCCGAAAGCACGTTCGACGAATCGTACGAAAACACCGTCAAGCAGGTGACCGACCGCATCGACGGCACCGTGAAAACCGACCGCCAGAAGGCCCGTCGGCAGGAACTGCTCGACGCGGGCAACAAGAAGATCGCCGACGCGCGTGCGGAAGCCGACAAGAAGTTCGCGGACGCGCAGTCGCAAATCGACGCGAATCGGCAGCAATTCAACCAGCAGGTCGACCAGATTGTCAGCATGCAGGCGGGCGCGGCGGCTGCGGGAGCTGCGGCAAACGGCGCGAACGCAGGTGCGGCGGCGGCCGCAGGTGCAACTACCCCCCAACTTGACGAAACCACGCGTGAAACAATGCGTGAAACCATCATCGCCGCTAGTCCCGAACTGACGCAAGCCAAGCAGCAGCTCGACCAGGCGCAATCGCAATTGAACGAGCAGAAGGCAAGTACCGAACAAACGCTGAAAACCAAGGAAAACGAGCTGAAAACCAGCATTCCGCAAGTGCGCTGGTATGTGCAGGACCGGCAGTCGCTCGGCGGGTTCAGCGCGCTCAAATCCGACCTCGACTCCATCCAGTCGCTCGGCAACGCGTTCCCGATTGTGTTCCTGCTGGTGGCCGTGATGATGAGCCTGACCGCCATGGCGCGCATGGTCGAAGAGGACCGCTCGCTCATCGGCACGTACGTGGGGCTCGGCTACGGGCGGCTGGCGGTCGCGTCGCGCTACCTGCTGTTCGCGTTGCTCGCCTGCCTCATCGGCGGCGGCCTCGGCCTGATCGCCGGCTTCCTTGGCATTCCTGCGTTCCTGCTGGTCGTATTGCAAGGCATGTATGTGATGCCCGGCCTGCGATTGGAATACGACTGGCTGTACGGCTCGCTCGGCATCGCGCTGTTCGTGGTCGGCGTGCTCGCCGCCACCATCTACGCGTGCGTGCAGGAAATGCGGCAGACGCCCGCCGCGCTGATGCGTCCGAAAGCGCCGCGCGCCGGCTCGCGCATTCTGTTGGAACGGATTCGGCCGGTTTGGAATCGCATCGGCTTCCTCGGCAAAGTGACCGCGCGCAACATCTTCCGCTTCAAGTCGCGCCTCATCATGACGGTCGGCGGTGTGGCCGGCTGCACCGCGCTGATCGTCTGCGGCCTGGCCATCAACGACACCGTCGCAGACCTCGGCATCAAGCAATACCGCGACATCTACCAGTACGACCTGATGGTGGTTTCCGACGATTCGGACGCGTCAGCGATGCGCACGAAAGTCGCGTCAGACGGGCGCGTCACGTCATCGCTTGACGTGCGCATAGAATCGGGCGATTTGACGGTTGCGGGCAGTGGCGACGGTGACAGCGGCAAGGCCGGCAGCAGCGGCAGCGAAAGCATCCAGCTGGTCGCGGTGCCGGAAAAGCATCTGTCCGATTTGGGCGAAATGGTCACGTTGCAGCCGGTCTCGTCCGGCATGCTGGGCACGTCCGGCGTCGGCAAAACCGGTTCGCTGAAACTCGATGACGATGGCGTGATCGTCGCGCAGTCGGCGGCAAGCGCGCTGGGCGTCAAGGCCGGTTCCAAGGTGCGACTGACCAACGGCGACGGCGTGCAGGCCACGGCGAAGGTGAGCGCGGTGAATCGCAACCTCATCGGCTCGGATGTGTATGTAAGCGAAACCTACTACGCCAAGCTTTTCGACTCGAAAGACGCGAAGAACACCAAGAATTCCAAGAGTTCCGAGGATTCCGAGGCTCTGACGTGGAACGCCATGCTCGCCAAGCTTTCCGGCTCCGACACTTCGCAAACCGACTATGCGGAATCGCTCGAAGAGGACAGTTCGGTGATGAAGGCCGTAAGCTGCGCGCACATGGCCGACAGCTTCAAATTCGACCTCATGGGCGCGGTGGTGGCGCTGATCGTGGCGCTCGCTGGCGGTCTGGCGCTTGTGGTGCTGTTCACGCTCGCCAATACGAACGTGTCGGAACGCGTGCGCGAGATGGCCACGCTCAAGGTGCTTGGCTTCTTCGACCGCGAAGTGCACCATTACGTGAACCGTGAGATGATGATCCTCACCGTCATGGGTGTGATACTGGGCCTGCCGCTCGGCCGGCTCGTCGGCGGCATGCTGACGATGGCGCTCAACATGCCCTCGTTGTATTTCGAGGTGGAGGTCAAGCCGCTGAGCTACGTGATCGCGGCCGTGGCGACCATGGCCTTCGCGCTGCTCGTGCAGCTGTTCGTCAACCCCGTCCTCGACCGCATCGACCCCATCAGCTCCCTCAAGTCCGTGGAGTAGCGCCCCTCCGAAGCCCTCTCAGTTCTTCGGGTAGCGGTAGTTGTGGGGGAGTTGGGTGGTGAGCTGCGGGTCGAGGCCGAGTTCCTTGAGTTGGCGGTCGATTTCGAGGCGCGCACGTTCCACAAGTTCGGCGCGACGGCTGTCCAAACCGTTCAGCCCCTCCTGCTTTTCCAGCGATTTCAACGTCTCCGCCATACGCTTGAGCCGGTCCTGATGGTGCAGCAGCGCACGTACCTGCGCATGTTCGCGTACGATCGTCCGCCAATCGGATGGCGTGTGCGCAATCTCCCGAACCGCGGTGACGGGGTGTATGTCGGCCACCTGATACGTGATCGAGCCGAGCAGCGGCATCAGGAACACCGTAATCGCGCCGGCTGCGACCAGCGTCGACGCGGTGTCGCTCTGCATGGTGCCGACCTTCACCGCCAGCGACGTGACGGCGACGATGATCGGCAGCGCGGTCGTGCAATACAGGGCTACGGTGACGCGGTGATGCGATGACAGCGGATTCTTGCGTTTGTCGAGCGATAGCGCAACATATACGGGCACCGCGCGAATCAGCATGAGCATGACGATGAACGCGACGAGCAGCGCGGGCCGGCTTGCCACGGCGCGCACGTTGATCGCGGCGCCTGACACCACAAAAAACACAGGAATGAGGAAGCCGTAGCCGACACCCTCCAACTTCATTTCCAGCGACTTGCTGCCGTCGGGGATGATGTAACGCAGGATGAAGCCCGCGGCGAACGCGCCGAGCACCGCGTCAAGTTCGAACAGCGCGGAAATGGTGACAAGGAAGATGAGCAGGAATGTGGTCAGTCGCATGAGCGTTTGCGATGACGTGTTCGCATTTTCCGTAAGGAAACGGTACAGGCGATGGCCGGTTCTCAGTGCTTTCGTAGGTAGCATCGCGCACAGTAGGCAGATGGCAAGGAACGCGCCGAGCACGAGCATGGTTTGCCAGCCGGTTCGGGTGGATAGCAGGATGGCCATGGCAAGGATTGGGCCGAGTTCGCCCCACGTTCCGTACGAGATGATGGCGTCGCCGATGGGGGTGCCTTCGAGGTTGCGTTCCTTGAGAATCGGCATGAGCGTGCCGAGCGCGGTGGTGGTGAGTGCGATTACCGTGGCCACGCCGTTGATGCCTTGCTTGGTGAAGAACGGAAGGAATGTCACAACCAGCCAGGCGAGGCCTAGCGTGATTCCCCATGTAAGCAGTCCGACTTTGCCTTGATGTCCGGCGAGTCGTTTGGGGTCGATTTCGTAGCCGGCGAGCAGGAACAGGAACGCCATGCCGAGCTCGTTCAAGAGTTTCACGGCGTCGTTTACTTCGATCACGCCTAGTCCGTACGGGCCGAGCGCGGTTCCGGCGGCGAGCAGCAGCACGGTTTGCGGAATGAACTTGCCCGGGATCAGCTGCGCCACGATTGGGCTGACGGCCGCCACCGCCATGATGATGGTTAATGAAACGAGCTCTTGCGTCATGTTTCCAGCCTAGTGAGTCTGCGTGACGGTGCTCGGATACGCGGTGACCCCCATGACGCGCTGGGGGTGAGGTTAAGTTTTTGTTAATTTTATGGGGGGGTCTATGAGCTTTTATTATCCGTGGAAAATGGCGGGACTGTTTTGTTTGAAGGTTGGCCCCCTCTTTTCGTTGAAGGGGATGGGTCTTTCGTTCGAGGGTTTTAACGAGGGTGTTAATGGAAAGAGCCCGATATGATGCTGAATCGAGCTGTTTAGGCGATTTAGGGGGTGTAAAAAATGATTGATGGCAAATTCACAGCAAAGGAGCGTGCGTATCTGGCCAGCCTGCCAGCGGTCAAAAGCGTGAGCCCATCCCATATCCGGTATACCGATCGCTTTAAGGTCGAGGTCATGTGCCGGTACAACGCGGGCGAATCGCCGTCGGCCATCTTTCGGGAGGCGGGTCTCGACCCCAAGCTGATCGGCTACAAGCGCGTGGAACGGTGCATCGCGCGCTGGAAGCAGCAGGAGGAGCGGAACAAGCGCAGGAACGAACATACGAACCATTACATGCAGGATTGTGATGACGAGCTGGAAGCCATCGAACTGCGCGGAGACGATGTGGATCAGTCCGTGGTGGATCTTTATGGCGCTGGCGCGGCAGGGACGTCGGGAAGCGACGTCGCGACGAGAAACGTTGGCGCGTCGGGAAGCAACGGCGTGCAATCGCAAGGCTCGGACAAGTTGCAGGAATCGCGCGCATCGCAGGATATGCTGTCGAAACTTGCACAGGCACAGCTGACCATCAACAAATGCGACATGCTGATAGCCAAGCAGGCGTTGCGTATCGACGAGCTGGAACGCGTGCTGCGGAAGTTCATCCAGTGATGCGTGCGAAACGTATGAAAAACATGGAACGTACGGAAGGCGCAGAACCGTCTTTCAACGAGATAATCGACGTTTCCGACGATATGCGCAGACGGCGTGGCCGCCGCAGGAAAACCGTCGCCATGCGTGTCTCCGCTGCGCTGTTGATCGTCATTTCCATTTGCATCGGCGGTTTTCCGGCGATGCTGCAATACCGGTCGGCGCACGAACTGTCGAATACGTCGGACCAGTCCGCGCGTGCGGTTGCGGGTTGGCCGTATCCGCAGGCCGACGACGCGATCGCCGCGGCCAAGGAATACAACAAACGGCTCGCCGCATCGACCCGGCCGATCCTCGGCGAGGCGAAGGATCCGTTCTCCCAGGCGCAGGGCAGCTCGCGGTCCAGCGAATCCGGTTCCAACGAATCAGACAGCGCCAGCGCCAAAGATACGGAATATCAAAGCCTGCTGGATTCCGGCAGCGGTGTGATGGGCACTATCCGTATTCCGAAAATCTCCGTGAAACTGCCGATTTACCATGGCACGTCGCAGTCGGCACTTGCGTCCGGTGCGGGGCATTTGTATGGCAGTAGTCTGCCGGTGGGCGGCAAGAACACGCATGCCGTAATCACCGGGCATCGCGGGCTTGTGGATGCGATGATGTTCACCCGATTGGATGAAATGCGCGTCGGCGACTACTTCTACATCGAAGTGATGGGCCGCACGCTCGGCTACCGGGTGGACCGTATTTCCGTGATCGAGCCGAACGATACGTCGAAGCTGAAGATCGTTCCCAGCGAAGACCGGGTGACGTTGATGACGTGCACCCCGTACGGCGTTAATACGCATCGACTGTTGGTTTCTGCGGTGCGCTCGCCGATTCCCGACGTGGTACCGGCGGAGCATGATGCGGCGAAGGATGCGCGAACGATTGCGACCACGGCCGCGGTGGCCACGTTGCTGCTCGGTCTGCTGCTGGCATGGTTGCGCGGGCGACCGTGGCATATCCGTAGGCATGCGGCTTGGTGGCCGAAGCGCGGATAACGACCGCTGTTTGCCGATGCCTCCTGCCGGCTTTTTATTCGGGTATCACCCATATTGTGAAACGTTGCGATTGCAACGGTTGACGATGGTATGATACCTCGACTTTCCCGCACTTAGGGTGTGCATCTCCCGACGTCTTTTCTCCTATATTCGAGGTTGGAGCGCTGGAAGTGTATCCATACTGGACATGGCATGTGCCGGTGCGTGATGCGCGGACGGTGTTAGAGACGGAAACCGCGTTGAAGCGCGGTATTAAGGGGACAATGCACATGAGGCATGTACATGAATCTGAGCCAAAGCCAAAGGGGAACTTTGCCAAGCGAATCGTAGCTGCGGTAGCCGCGGTCGCCATGCTTGGTGGCATGGGCTACGCCACCACTTCTGCCGCACTAGCCGATGACGTCAATGCCACTGTTGAGCAGCAGAATGGTATCAGCATTGGTCTGCATGATTACAATCGCAGCTCCATCAACAATAATCATGCGTTGCATTTTATGAGCGGAAGAAACGAAACCGGCTATAACCGCTATGTTCAAGATGGCAAAGGTGCGTACGCGGGCATTGTGAAGCCTCTGCTGACTAACGATTATCCGACCATGGCGGATGGCAACGGATCGCTGGATTATCTCTTCGGTGGTGCGTTTGATAATGCTGTGACTAATTACATGCCGGAAGGTGGTTTGCTGACTCCGGATGGTCAAGGGAATTACAGTTTCGATGCGGCGTCGAAATATGCGAAATATAACCGCAATAGCAAACGATTCGAATTGACCAAGCAGACCCAGAGCGGGAATCGTGACCCGTTATTCACGCCGTTTGGCAATGACAGCGACGCCAATAGGTATTCGTTCGGCATGAACCTTGGGGCCGATTTCTATATGCCTAAAGATGGCAAAGTCAACAATCAGAACATGGTGTTTGATTTCACCGGTGACGACGATGTGTGGGTGTTCATCGATGGTGTGCTGGTGCTTGACTTGGGCGGTATCCATCAGGCGATACGCGGAACGATTGATTTTGCTACTGGGAATATCACGTATGATCGAAATCAAAGTTATGGTTTGGATCGCGCGACGACAATTAACCAGGCATTCAGTAATGCGGGCAAGAACTGGGATTCCGCTGCATATAAAACCCATCATTTGAGCTTCTTCTATCTGGAACGCGGCGACGGCGGATCCAACTGCAAGATCAGCTTCAATTTGCCGGTGAAGCCGTCCAAGGCCATTGACATTGAAAAGCAGACATTGGGCACTATTCCAGCCGATCAACAGTTCCAATTCCAGCTGTTCGCCAATGGCTCGCAAACGCCATATGAAGGCAAATACAGCGTTTACGATGCGTCCACCAATCAGGTTGTCAGCTCTGGTTTGAACACCGGTTCGAACGGTGTGATCACTTTGGCCAAAGGCCGATTTGCTCGTGTGCAATCCAATGATTTCTCTGATGACACAACCTATTCGGTGCGTGAGCTGAATTCCGGCAAATACACTGTTTCCGCGAATGGTGAGGCGTTGTCGCAGCACAACGATGGAAATGGTGGTTCCTATGCGGAAACCCATTCTTTCAAGGTGAGCGATACCAGCCATGTGACTGTTATCAATTCCAATGTGAAGCCACAAAACAATAAGACCATCGAAAAGGTCGATGGTGATGGCGACCAGTACGAGTTGCATTTGAATGCTTCGGGTGATAGCGCTTCTTCCGAAACCACTATCGCCACTCCGGCCGACATTGTGCTGGTTATGGATAAGTCCGGCAGTATGCAGGATAAAAACGACAATCGTGATACTAACGCGAAGAACGCGGCAAATAAGCTTGCTGAGAAATTACTGACCGAGGCGAATTCCAAATTACCGGAATCTCAACAAGTCCAAATGGCGGTTGTGACATTCAGCGACACGGCCTCGACTAAGCAAGACTTCACCATATCTGTCAGCAAGATTAAAACAGCTGTGTCCAGCAGACCTGATGGTGGAACCAACTGGGAGGCTGCGCTTAAGCAGGCGAATGATCTGCAAGGACGCACGGGTGTGAAGAAGCACATCATTTTCTTGTCTGACGGCAATCCGACGTTCCGTATATCCAATTATCCGATTGGGTGCAGCAAAAAAGGGTGCAATCCTGATGATGATTGGCGTACTACACCTCAGGGTGTGCATGGTGCAGGTACCGAGGGTAGTGATAATTACTACGGTTACAACTATGCTGCCGCTCTGGCCGAGGCCAACAGGCGGGAGAGTAATGTTTCGCTTTATGTGGTGAAGGCTTCGACTGACGCCAATAGAATGTCCGATTTCGCCCGTGAAGCCAGTGCGGTGAACGGTAAGGAATTCGATGGCACGAATGCTGAGAATCTGACAAAAGCATTCAACCAGATCTATTCCAGCATCACCTCCTCCGCGAAGATCAAGGTCTTCTCCATCACCGACACCTTGTCCAAGTGGGTCGACCCGGTCGATTTCGCTGGCATGGCTGCCGGTACCAACATTACGCGGTATGTGACGGTGAAAAACGGCAATAAGATGCTGACGGGCGGATATACGGCCACGTACGGTGTCGATCAATTTGGCAATCGCACGGTGACGGTGACGTTTAACGGCAATGACGGCATCGTCGCAGAGAAAGCCGACAGCATCGACGTATCCTTCAAGGTCAAGCCAAGCGATGCCGCCTATGCCACTTATGCCGGCAACCAGCAATACCCGAATGTGGGAGAGCCGAATACTGGCACCGCATCTGCGGGCCAGCCGGGATTCTATTCCAATGTGGACGCGCGATTGAACTATTGCGTGCTTACCGAGGTTAATGGAACTACGTCATGCGCACCGACTGAAGTCGAGTATCCGCATCCTGTGGTGCAGGTGAAGCTCGGCAAGATCAAGATCGTCAAGCAATGGTCGGATGGTGCGAGCAAGCATGATGACGGTTCCGTTACGGTGCAGTTGCAGCGTAAGAAGAGCGGCGATTCCAATGCTCAGCTGGAGAACGTCGGTGGCGTAATCACGCTGAATAAGGGCAATGATTGGCAGACGACTGTCGACAACCTGGTTCCTGGATACACGTATTCCGTGGCGGAAATCTCTGGTGATGACCGATATGACGTCTCCTATATGGGAAACAATGTCGACTTGACCAAGCAGATGGTGTGGTCTTCCAATGCCGATGCGGGCACGTTGAACGCGACCATCACTAACACGTTGAAGACGGTTGCCCTGGAGAACGCGATTTCGGTGAAGAAGGACCTGGCCGGACGCGAGTGGAAGACCTCCGACACGTTCGATTTCACTCTGGCAGCGAAGGGCAATGCGCCGTTGCCGGATAAGTGCGAAGCCGATCAACCTTGTACGGTGAAGGTGAACTCCGATTCGGGCAGCCATACCGCGTCCTTCGGCAACATCACTTACAACGCTGGCGATGCCTCTTACACGTATTACGTGACGGAGGTCAAGGGCTCTATCGCTTCATTGCATTATTCGCAGGCGAAGTATGAGGTTGTCGTGACTGTCGCGAAGGACTCCAACGGAGAGTGGAAGGCTTCCGTGAAGTCCGTGACCAAGGTGCTGGATGACAACGGTGCAGCAGTTCCCGAATCGCAAAGTGCTGCTACTGAACCTGTCACCTTCACCAACCGATATGTCGCGGTGTCGGCGCTGCCGTTGACGGGTGGTGCGACGGGACGCCAGTGGCTACTGGTCGGTGGCGTGATCGGCGGACTCGCGGTGCTGCTTATCGGCGCTGCCGAAATTTGGAATAACAAGAAGCGACTCGTCTGAGTTGCTGTGTGAGGCCGGAATGCCTACCAACTTGAGGGCATTCCGGCCGGCAAATCAAAATTTGCGGATCGCGGGAGCAAGTTGGGTTCCCGCCTCCCGCGATTGCAAAAACAAGTAATCAAACAATAAGGAAGAGAAGATTCTTATGAAGATGAGGAAACTTTTCGCAGGCATCGCCGCCGCTGCGACGCTGCTGGGTGGCATGGCCCTGGGCGCAACCAGCGCACAGGCTGATGACGCTATGGTAACGGACAACGCAACGTTCACGTTCACCGCTGATGATGCGGCTCAGCTGACTAATCGTACGCTGAATTTCTACAAGATTGGCGATTACGTCAAGTATGGTACTGACGATTCTGCCGGATACGGTGTTCAGACCTACGCGGCTAACAAGACCCAAGTGGATGCTGCATTGGGAACGGCGTTAGGCACTGATTACAACAAGACCGACATCGACAATCTTGCTAAGGCTCTAGCTGACGGCAAGCTTGATCAGTCGCTTACTCGTCCGTGGGCTGAAGGAAATACTCGTAAGTTTGCTGAAGCATTGGCCCAGCAGCAGAATCTGGCTGCTGTCACCCCAGCTCCGGAATTCACTGTGACTGGCACTTCGGCTACGGTTACGCTGCCAGCTGGTATCTATCTCGTCGTGGATAACACCGATGCGACTGCTGGCGTCACCAAGGCTGTTCCAATGATTGTCTCTTCTGGAGAAGTCAAGGATGGTGTGCTCACTAATCCGACGAAGGACACTACGGTGAATTTCAAGAATTCTGCCGTCAAAGAGCCTAGCAAGACTGTCTCCGCGACGAGTGTTTCTGTCGGTGAGACCCTGACCTATACCCTGACGGGTCATGTGGCTAACCCGAAGCCGGAAGCGTTTGTTTTCCACGATATTCCAAGCGTTGGCCTGACTGTCAAGGCTGATTCTTTCAGCGCAACCGTTGATGGGAATTCTGTTGTTTTCGCGGATTACTTCACTACTGATTTCAGCAGCTTGTCCGATTATAAGGGTAACGGTACTAATGAGTTCACTGTTACGGTGATTCCTGCAAAGCTCGCTGAACTTGCCGGTAAAACCATTGTTGTTACTTACAAGGCTGTGGTGAACTCCGAAGCCACGGGCAACGGCGTGAGCAACAAGCTGGTTAAGAATGACGGTAGTTATGACACCGTAACTACTAAGCTGTTCTCTTTCAACTTTGAGAAGCGGGATAACGATGGTAAAGCCCTTGCAGGCGCAACCTTTAAGCTGTCTGTTGCTGACAACCAGACTGGTATGCTTCCGACCGTGAATGGTCAGGAATACGGCACGACTCAGACTTCTGGCGGCAACGGTAACGTCACCTTCTCTGGCTTGAAGGCAGGTACTTACACGGTTACGGAGACTCAGGCACCGCAGGGTTATATGAACACTTTCTTGCCGTCGTTCACTGTCACCATTGACAAGAATGGCAATGCCACTTTCGATGAGGATGCTTTTGGCTTGGTCGACACGTCTGCTAAGACCGTGAAGAACATCAAGTCCATCACCCAGCTGCCGCTCACCGGCGCTGCGGGAACCATGCTGTTCACCGTTGTGGCTCTGCTCGTGGCTGGCGCTGGCGTGACCATCGCCATCAAGTCTCGTCAGAACGCCGAGGCCTGATCGCCCATCTCTGACGGTATTCGATAAGAACACCAATTCGGAGTGATTTAAGGTCGACCCATTATGGGTCGGCCTTTTTGTATTGCTCTGTATTTCATGTGGGATTGCTTGGATTGCGCCATATTACGTTGCTTTGGACGTGCCGCCCGATGTGGGTGGGCATTGCATTTTTCGAGGGTATAAGGAGTTTCGGTGGGATGTGTTGCAACAAACGGAATCTGGAAACGTGAACCGTTATGGGGGCTGTTAGTCAGGGGAGTGAAGTGGGGGTATTGCGCGGAAGGAGGGCCATAGAATCGCAGGCACATCCGCAAAAGAAAGCAACGAAGCATCAATGGGAGGTATTGCGATGCGCAGTGGGGGAGCATTCAGTGACGAGGAGATTCAGCTGTTGCGTGGATTGCCGGCTGTTTCCAATGTGACTCGTGATCGTATCACCTATTCCGACACATTCAGACAGGTGTGCACTATCCGATATCTTGCGGGGGAGTCGCCCACCAAGATCTTCCGCGAAGCGGGTCTGCCGCCGGAATTGGTTGGTTACAAGCGTATCGAGCGCAGTGTGGCGCGGTGGAAGGATGCGGCCATCAAGTCGGTGAGCGGCAGCGACACCATGACCGATGGTGAGATCATAGCGCAGCTTGCGGCGCGGTATAAGCGTGCGTTGGCGACGAGGCGGAGTCTTGAAGACATCGCCAATACGGCCACTGAGCCGAAGCCTGCCGCAACGGCTGCGTCGAATGACGTTCATCCGTTGTCTCTCGGACTGTTCGACGGTGATACGGCCGGCATTATTATCAGGCAGCAGGCTCGTCGTATCGACGAGCTCGAGCGCGATGTGGTGAGGTTGCGCAACAAGCTGGACAAGGAAGTCGGGCCCAATCCTGCCTCCGCTGAGGCCTGACTTATGCTATCTAGCTTATAGATGGCGGATGGTGCGCCTTATTTGCCAGTTCAGGGGTACAAAACATGCCCCCGAACTGTCTATTCCCGTCCAACACCCGCCATCTATAAGCCAGACGGGCCCGGGGATCGGTCCGATCAGGAGATCAAAGCCTCGAGACTGTCGAAGTCCAGCACTTTGCCGTGCCGTGTGGGGAAGGATTCGCTGCCGCCATAGACGACGAACCGATGGTCTGTGTCCACTCCCATGATCGGCGCGAGATCCTCCAGGTTCTCGAAAGCGCTCGGCCGGTACGTGGCGGACGATTTGACCTCGATTGCGTACAGTGGCCTGTCACCCTTCCGATGTCCAGCAGATTGGCCGCCAAGCCAGTGTCATAGAAGTATAGTTTTAGAAAATCGCTCATGCTTAAGCGCACTAGGTAGGGTGCAAAGTCCGTCCGGAACGCCATATAATGTCCCTGTACTAGGTGGTTCAAGGGGGCTTAGACTGATGGCAGGCATTTTGCGAGGGGGCACGTGCGGCGGGTCGAGAAGCAGCGGGTCGCAAGATACACGCACCTACGTTCCGCCGACGTTCGCCGAGGCGGCCGATGTGTCCGAAGAGATTCGCGAGCGTCGCGCCGACGTGGGTAGATCCATTGCCCTGCGTGTGCTTGCGGCGGTGCTGATTTTCTCCGCAATCGGCATTGGTCTTTTCCCGAAAGTGCTGCAATACCAGTCCGCGCAAAAGCTGGCGAGCACGTCCGCCCGTTCCGAGCAGAGCGTCGCGGGCTGGCCGTATCCGCAGGCCGACGAGGCATTCGCCGCAGCTGGGGCGTACAACAAGCGTCTCGCCGAATCGGGGCAGCCGGTGATTGGCGAGGCTGAGGATCCGCTCGCCGAGTTGTACAACAACAATCAGTCCGACTCCGGCGACGGTTCCGGTTCCAGCTCGACGGGCGCAGGCGCCACTGGCGATGGTAACAAGGATTCCGCTAGCTCCAAAGACGCGGAATACCAGCGTTTGCTGGATACTGGCGATGGCGTGATGGGTTCCATCCGCATTCCAAAGATTTCTGTGGATTTGCCGATCTACCATGGCACGTCGGAGCAGACGCTTGCGTCCGGTGCGGGGCATTTGTATGGCAGTAGTCTGCCGGTGGGTGGCAAGGATACGCATGCGGTGATTACCGGACATCGGGGTTTGGTTGAAGCCTCAATGTTTACGCGTTTGGATGAGATGCGGGTTGGCGATTACTTCTATATCGATGTGATGGGCCATACGCTTGGCTACAAGGTGGATCGCATCACCGAAATCAACCCGGATGACACGTCGAAGTTGAAGATTGTGCCCGGCGAGGACCGCGTGACGTTGATGACGTGCACTCCGTACGGTGTGAATACGCATCGTCTGTTGGTTTCGGCATTACGTTCCGCCATTCCCGAAGAGATTCCCGCGGAGGATGATGCGGCAAAAGATGTGCGTGTGATTGCGGGCGTGGTGTCAGCTGCCACGTTGCTGGTCGGTTTGTTGTTGGTTTGGCTGCTCCGCTGTCCGTGGCATGTCCGTAGGCATGCCGCTTGGTGGCCAAAGCGCAACTAGGGGTTGATGGCGTTAATGTTGCACTTGACAGATGCTTTTTTGTCGGGGACAATTCTGAAAGAGACATGACAACGTTTGCTTATAGTTTTTGCATCGCGATTTACGGGGGCAAGAATACTCTAGAATCGCGATGATATGTGCGATTTCAAGGAAAGTATATCCCCTTGATTACCTCGTTGGGAGGGTATGTATCCCTCTGTTTTTCTCCTTAAGGTTTAGGCAACGAAGCGATTGTCGGACGGTATGTGAAGCGAAGACGCATCAAATATACCGGTCGAAGGAGGAAGGTATTTCCCCGATCGCTTAACGGTACAAGGGGGTAGGCGTATGAGACACGTCTTTGAGCGAAACAGGGCGAGGGGCACAGGTCTGTTCACGCGTCGTGTCATTGCGGCCGTCGCGACGGCCGCAATGCTCGCCGGCGTGGGGTGCGTCACTGCTTCGTCAGCGGCGGCGGAAGATGCCACGGGAGCCTTGGAACAACAAATCGAGCAGCCGGTATTGCAAGAATCTGGGCAAGAGGATTCACAGCCGGTGGAACAAAATTTGATGGTGGGAGAAGAACAGCCGTCAGAGCAAGAGCAGCCGTCAGATCAAGAGGCTTACCAGCAAGTCGAACAAGAAACGGAACAAGAAACGAAAGAAGAGACTGAGCAGTGGGTTGAGCAGGAGGTTGAACAACAATCTGAACAACCTGATGAGCAGCCAGTTACGTTGTCCGCTCAACCGATTGCGCGAGCAAATCGGGCGCAGTCGGTTGCGCAGAACGAGACTGGTTCTCAGTTGGGCGCTCCGGAGAAGCATAAGCGCATCAAGAAGAACGATAATGGCAGTTACACCGTGAACGTGGATGTGAAGGGCGCCGTCAACAGCACCACGGTCACCACCACCCAGCCGATCGACTTCACGCTGGTGCTGGATGTGTCCGGTTCGATGGACGATCCGATGAGTAAGACGGATCGGACCAGGCGGTTAGACGCACTGAAAGAAGCGGTTAAAGCATTTCTTGATGAAGCTGCGAATACTAATACGGAGGCCGGTTCCGAACTGGTTCACGTTGGACTGGTGAAGTTCGCCGGCGATAAAACGGACAAAATCGGGGATGACATGTACCGAAGTGGTGGGTACACCTACAACTACTCCCAAATCGTTAGCAATCTGACTGCGGATATGAACGGTCTGAAGAACAAAGTCAGCAAACTCAAAGCCGCTGGCGCCACCCGAGCCGACAATGGATTCAATCTTGCGGCCAAGATGATGGGCAGTGCTCGAACCGATGCGAAGAAGGTCGTTATCTTTTTCACGGATGGTTCGCCTACATCGTCTAGTGGCTTCGAGGGTAAAGTGGCAAATAAGGCCGTCGAAGCTGCCAAGGAATTGAAAGATGGTGGCGCCACGGTGTATTCCATCGGTGTTTTTTCCGGTGCTGATCCCTCCTCGATCCAAGGTAACGAGAACCAGTTCATGCACGCGGTGTCCAGCAATTTCCCAAAGGCAACGAAATACAACCAGCGCGGTGAAGGGAATATCAAAGCCGGCTATTATAAAAGCGCGACGAACGCTTCGGAGCTGAATGCCATCTTCGACGAGATTGAGAAGAGCGAGACCACCACATCCGCATACACCAAGGTGACCATGGAGGATACGCTCTCCGACTATGTCGATCTTGCGGATAGCAACTACAAGGTCGTTGCCAAGGATGCTTCCGGCAAGGTGGTCTCCTTGACTAAGAATGTCGATTACACCTTGACGTATGACGCGAGCACGAAGAAATTCACGGTCGCATTCCTGAAGCCTCTGGCCCACAACGTGACATACACGCTGGAATACAACGTGAAACCCACGCAGAAAGCGTATGACGAGTATGCCGCCAACCTGAACGCCGGTAAGGATGGATATGACGGCGTAAAGGGTGACGCGAACACCGATCTGCCGGGAAACGCCACGTCCTCGAACCAGCCGGGTTTCCATGCGAACGATTCCGCGTGCCTGGCGTACTCGGCCGATGGCGTGGATCATAAGTGTAGTGAGAACCCGTATCCGCACCCGGTGGTGCAGGTAGTCTCCTCGACGTTGCACGTCGACAAGCAGTGGAGTGGTGACGGCCAGAAGCCGGAAAGCATCACGGTGGATATCAAACAGGGCAACGATACCTATAAGACGGTCACGCTGAAGTCTGACGATAGCGGCAAATGGTCCACCGACGTGATTATTCCGGCAGGCGCCCAAAAGACGTACACGGTGACGGAAGTCGAACCGGACAGCCACTTGTGGAAGGCTTCCTACCGGCACAAGGTCGGCGATAAGGATCTTGCTGACGGCAATGCGGTGACGGTACCGGAATCCACGGCATCGCAGAACGCCACAGTAGTCATCACCAACACGTTGAAGCAGACCATGCTGACGCATGCGATTGGCGTGCAGAAGGAGCTGAAGGGCCGCGATTGGAAGGATTCCGACGAGTTCATCTTCAAGCTGAAGGCGGACTCCAATCCAGGCGCGCCGATGCCAGCTTCCTGCAAGAACCAGTCAGCGTGCACGGTGACGGTGAAACGCGATTCGTCTGACGATCACGTTGCTTACTTCGGCGACATTACGTATGACGCAGGTGAAGCCGAGTACACATATCTTGTGACGGAGAACGCTGGTAATGCTTCCGCAATGTATTACTCGCAGGCGGAATACCGGGTGGTCGTGTCCGTGATGAAAGACGGAACGTCCGGTGAATGGAAGGCCGTTGTCGAATCCGTGACCCAGCTGAAAACCGATTATGGTGCCGCTGGTTCGAATTGGGACGAGACCCAGCCAATGCTGTTCACCAACCAATACATTTCGGCATCGTCACTGCCATTGACGGGCCGCATGGGTGCGGAACGATGGTGGCAGATTGCGGCCGGCGGAGTTGGCGTGCTGGCATTGCTCGCCGTCGCTGCGGCCGACCAGTGGAGACGTAAGAAGCGGCTCGGCTGAATAACACAGGATTTGCGGATCGCGGGGGCGCGTTGGGTTCCCGCTTCCCGCGATTGCAGAAAACAGTAACCAACAATCAAGGAAGAGGAGATTCTCATGAAGATGAGGAAGCTTTTCGCAGGGCTGGCCGCCGCGGCAACGTTGCTGAGCGGCATGGCCATCGGCGTCGCCGCCGCACAGGCTGATGATGCTCCATTGCTGCAAGTTAACCACGCACAGGAAGGCCATACGTACACGCCATACAAGTTTGCCATGTTTGAGAATCCTGGCGATGGCTCGGTCGAAGTGAAAACGGTTGACGCATGGAAGGGAGCTGTGACCACCGCTGCTGATGTGGCTGATGGAAGCCACAACGGCATCCCGACAGAGTACAAGGATAATCCAGCCGCCTATGTGGCGACGTTCACTGCGGATCAGCTCCGTGTCTTCGCCAAGACCTTGGCTGGAATTACTCCGCCGGCAGGACCTGATGGTACTGGCCTGACCGTAACTACGGAGCAGGCAAATACGAGCCAGGCGGTCAATGTGAACGGAGAAGGCTGGTATCTGGTGAAGGATACGTTCACCAAGGCTGGCGAAACGACTGTGACGTCGGGGACTCCGGCTGTGGTGGCCACCACCGTCAATGGACTGTCCAATCTGAGGATTGCGGCCGATACGACGACCGGTCAGGGCAACATCACGACTGAAGGCCAGTTCAACGCGAAGAACGCGAATCCGACCGACGAGCCGCTCAAGTTCGCCCGGATGAATGACGTGGATGTGAACGGTAAGAGCGTAAAGGTGGGCGACACCGTGGACTTCACTGTGGCCGCGGACGTTCCTCATGCTGCGGCTGGCTGGGATGCGTACCCCTTTACCATTACCGATACCGCGTCCAAAGGTTTGCAGATTGCGGCAAAGAGTGCCTTCACGGTCCAGTTCGGAGATCATACTACTGTGGATCCCGATCTGTACACGATAACGCAGGAAGGCAATGCTCAATCCGGCACCACCACGACCATCTATTTTGCCGATGCCACAACGCTGGCCGGTAGGACGATCGTCGTGTCGTACCAGGGCACCGTCACCAAGGATGCGTTGGATGGCTTGAGCGGCAGTGTGGACAACAAGGCCACAATCACCACCAAGGATGGTACCAGCGGTGAAGGCAAGACTGTCCTTAAGACCTACGGTTTCCAGTTCACGAAGATTGGCAAGGAAGGGAATGAGGCCAAGCCTCTAGCCGGCGCCAAGTTCGTTGTCAAGAATGCGGAGGGCAAGTTCCTTAAGCAGGCTGAGGACGGTGCGTGGTCGTTTGTTTCCGATCAGAATGATGCCAAGACGTTCACTACTGAGAATGATGGTTTGGTGAAGGTCGCGGGTCTTGCGGCGGGAACCTACACGGTTGTGGAGACTCAGGCTCCGACCGGCTACGCCCAGAACTTCAGGGTCACTTTCAATGTGGAGATCACAGATGAAGGTCTCGTCACCTTCGAGCCGGATGCCCTTCGTCAGGTCCAACCGGTCGATAACACCACTGCGAATGCCACCGCTACCGTGCTGAACGTCAAGTCTGTCACTCAGCTGCCGCTGACCGGTGCCGCGGGAACCGTGTTGTTCACCGTCGTGGCGCTGCTGGTGGGTGGCGCTGGCGTGGCTGTGGCGGTCAAGAGTCGTCGCCGCACGTACTGAGCGCATGCGTTCGGTGTGAGTGAGTTGTGAATTGACTCACTCACAATAAAAGTCAATGCGGGCGGTTGTGGGTATTCCATAATCGCCCGCATTGACGTGTGGCCGATCGGTTGAAGTGATATACGGTCAGCAATATTTGAAAAGCTGCTTGTGAGAAGTCGGATATACACTTGCTTCATCACGGGGTATAGCAAAGGGGGTAAAACGATGCGCGGTGGAGGATCATTCAGCATGGACGAGCTCCAAATGTTGCGGGATCTGCCGGCGGTGGCTAACGTGTCGAAAGACCGCATCACGTACTCCAACGCCTTCAAACAGGTGTGTGTCATACGGTATCTTGCGGGGGAATCGCCGACCAAAATCTTCCGCGAGGCGGGATTGCCGCCGGAACTGATTGGGTATAAACGTATAGAACGAAGTGTGGCGCGTTGGAAGGCTGCCGTCCTCAAATCCGTGAGTGGTAGCAGTGACATGAGTAACGGCGAAATCATTACGGAGCTCGTCAACCTGTATGTTCATGCGGTGACGCGCAAGGAGAAACTCGACGGCATCGCAGGAATCGCCAATTCCGATAAGGCGAACATTGGAAATGCTCCGCATCCGCTGGACAGGGCGAACGTGTCGGGGGGGGGTGTATATCCGCTGACGTGCCCGTCCCATCCGATGCGGCTGCCATCGCCGTGCCGCCTGCACCTCTCAGCGCGAGCAGCGGCCTTGACAGCGAGACGGCGCTTGTCATCATCAAACAACAGGCTCGGCGCATCGACGAGCTGGAACGCGAAAACGAATCGCTCCGTGGCAAGCTGAAAACCTTGGCAAGCTGACTCCACCCGTCGCAAAGCGTTTTTTGGAAAAGATGCGAATCTGCCACATATAGCGCATTTCGCGGTGCGAACAACGGCGGAGATTGTGCGGTTGGCGCGGTAGGGTGTGAACATTATGACTTTTGGGAATACGAAAACCGGAAAAACTGGTACAAGCACGTCCGAAGCGACGGAAACCGCGCAAATCAAATCCGTCGAAAGCCTCGACAAAGACAACGACATGGAACGCGGCCTGAAAAATCGCCATGTCCAATTCATCGCCATCGGCGGAACCATCGGCACCGGCCTGTTCCTCGGCTCCGGCAAATCGATCGCGCTGACCGGACCGAGCATCATCCTCGTGTACATCGGCGTGGGCCTCATCATGTTCCTGCTCATGCGCGCCATCGGCGAAATGATGTACAGCGACCCAAGCCAGCACACCTTCATCAACTTCATCACCCGCTACCTCGGCCGCGCGTGGGGCAAATTCGCCGGCTGGACGTACTGGATCGTGCTCATCCTGACCGGCATGACTGAAATCACGGCCGTCAGCACCTATTTCGTCACGTTCTTCGGCACGTTCGGCATAGACCTCAACGCGTGGAAATGGCTTATCGAACTGTGCTTCCTTGTGGCGCTCACCGGCATCAATCTCATTGCCGTGAAAGTGTTCGGCGAGGCGGAATTCTGGTTCTCCATGATCAAAATCACACTGATTGTGGGTCTGATTGTCACCGCCGTGGTGATGCTGTTCCTCGGTTTCAGCTACCCGGCCACGCATATCGAAGGCGTGGACGGCACGGTTTCCGGTGCCACTGTGAGCCTTACGAACATTGCCGACGGCTTCCAGCTTGCGCCGAATGGCTGGATGAACTTCTTCATGAGCTTCCAGATGGTGTTCTTCGCCTACCAGCTCATCGAATTCGTGGGTGTGACCGTGTCCGAAACCCAGAACCCGCGCAAAGTGCTGCCGAAAGCCGTCAACGAGCTGATCATGCGCATCCTCATCTTCTATGTGGGCGCGCTCGTGGCCATCATGGCGATCGTGCCGTGGCGCAACTTCCACCAGAACGCGGACGGCTCGTTCGGCTCCCCGTTCATCATGGTGTTCAAATACGCTGGCCTCGACTGGGCTGCCGCGCTCGTGTTCTTCGTGGTGATCACCGCAGCCGCGTCAGCGCTTAACTCGCTGATCTACTCGGCTGGACGCCATCTGTACCAGCTCGCGCAGGATTCCGAATCGCCCGCCATGCAGCGTCTCGGCGAAGTGTCGGACCGCAAGGTTCCGGCGAAGGCGATTATCGTGTCCGGCTGCATGATCCTGTTCTCCCCGCTGATCAACGCGATTCCGGGCGTTTCCGGCGCGTTCGTGCTGTTCGCCTCGGCCGCCAGCGCCGTCGTGATCTTCATTTACATTCTGACGATGCTTGCTCACCGCCGCTACCGCCAGAGTGCCGACTTCCTGCCGGACGGCTTTGTTATGCCGGCCTGGCAGGTACTCGACTGGGTTGCTGTCGCGTTCTACGTGCTCGTGTACGTCACGCTGTTCCTGTCCACCGACACGCTTGGTTCCGCGATCGCCGGTCTGGTTTGGCTCGTTGCGTTCGGCGGCTACTGCCTGCTGCACGAGCGATTCCAGAACCGCGACCTGAAGGCGGCTCTAGGGAAGTAGACGTATTGCCTGTCGCTGCGGTATGCGTGGCATGCGCGTGTTGCGCTACGTGCCGCGCATCTGACGAAAGAGGGTCGGTGGAAACCTTGCGAAAATGTGCGTCTCCACCGACCCTCGTCGTGTAATCGCAATAAAACAGTGCGAAACGTTAGTGCACGAATCGTGCGAAATCGGCGCGAATCAGCCGATGTAGTCGGCCTCGTTCGTCGGGCTGGACGGGACGGCGTGGTCCTCCGTCACCTTGCCCAGGCCGGACAGGTACGCTTCACGGCCGGCCTCAATCGCATTCTTGAAAGCGCGCGCCATCAGCGGAATGTTGCCGGCGGATGCGATCGCCGTGTATGCCATCACCGCGTCCGCGCCCATCTCCATGGCCTCAGCGGCCTGGCTCGGACGGCCGATACCCGCGTCAATGATCACCGGAACGTTGGAGTTCTTGATGATCACCTCAATGAAATCGCGTGCGCGCAGGCCCTTGTTCGAGCCGATCATCGCGCCGAGCGGCATCACGCAAGCCGCGCCCGCGTCCTCAAGACGCTTCGCCGCAATCGGGTCCGGGAACATATACGGCATGACCACGAAGCCCTCCTTGGCCAGCTTTTCCGTGGCCTTGATGGTCTCCTCGTTGTCCGGCAGCAGGTACTTCGCTTCGTGCTCGATCTCCACCTTCACGAAGTCCGTCTGGCACACCTCGCGCGCGAGACGTGCGATGCGCACCGCCTCATCCGCGTTGCGCGCGCCCGACGTGTTCGGCAGCATGGTGATGCCCTTCGGAATGTAGTCGAGCAGGTTGTTTTCGGTGGTGCGGCAGCGGCGCAGCGCCATGGTGACGATCTGCGTGCCCGCGTTCTCGATGGTCGCCTTGATGAGGTTCAGGTCGTAACGGCCGGAACCGAGGATGAAACGGCTCGTGAACTTGTGCCCGCCGAGGATCAGCGGATCGGCGTCGCCGGTGGCGATCTCGTCGTACGCGTGCGCGTCCGGCTCCGGCAGGATCGCCGTGTTCGTGGTGGTGCCGACCAGCTCGTCGAGCGTGGCGTTCGGTGCGGCCGCGACGTCGGCGGCTGCGGTGGTGATGGTGTTTTCGGTGCTCATCGTCGGTTCCTTTCGTTGGGGTGTTTGGTGTTGCTGTTGTTGCGATTGCTGTGCTGCTGTTGTGTTGCCGTTGCGTCGCTGTTGTGTTGTGTGCAACGTGCGTTTGTAATCGCAATAAAAATTTCGATTACGGCAGTGGAGTAACGTAGCAGTGCGTCAGGCGTCTTCCTCGCCGAGGATCAGTCGCGTGATCATGTTCGCTTCGTGGCAGGCGACCACGCCCACGCGCGGCGCCATCAGGCCGGCACCCGGTACCGGAGCCGTCTCGCCATCGCCACAGAAGTAGAAGTTCTTCGAAACGCGACGCGTGCTCACCAGGTTGGAGCTGCGGAAGCCGGCCATGCCGGACGCGCTGACGAGCTTCTTGCCCGGCAGATTCTCCAGCACCGCGTTGACGAGCATCGTCTTGTTTTCCGGCACGTCGAACGCCTCGCAGATGATGTCCTCGTTTTCGAACAGCGTCGGCACGTTCTCGTCGGTCACCTTGACGGTGTCGATGGTGATGTCCGTGAACGGGTTGATTTGGCGCAGATTGCTGCGCAGCGCCTCCGTCTTGTACTGGCCGAGGTCCTTCAGGAAATACTGCTGGCGATTCAGATTCGTCATATCCACGCGGTCGAAGTCGATCAAGTGCAGGTGGCCGACGCCGATGCGGGTCAGCGCCACCGCGATGGTGGAGCCCAGGCCGCCGCAGCCGCAGATGGCCACGTGCGCCGCGTCGAGCTTGTCCTGCGTGGCGGCCGTGTGACGGTCGAGCAGGGCCGCGCGGATCTCCTCGCGGCTGACCAGGGTGGCCGGGTCGGGCTGGTTGTCGAAAGCGTGCTGGCGGGCGTCGATCTGCGCCTGCGATGCGGATGGTTCAAAAGTCATGGTTGTTCTCGTATTCTCGTTTCCGTTCGTATGGTTTGTTTCGCTGCTGTGCTCAGCCGCCCTGCACGAACGTGACGATTTCCAACGTGTCGGTGCCCTTGAGCTGCGTCTGCGCACGCTGGGCGCGCGGCACGATCTCGCCGTTGAGCTCCACGGCCACGCGGTCGGCGCGCAGACCGCGCTGCTCCACTAGTTCGGCCACGGTGATCGGCGTGGCGACGTCCTCTTCCTTGCCGTTGATGATCATTTCGGTTCCCTTCTGTATGTCAGGCCCCACGAGTGCCGTTCCCGCCGAAACGGACGTTCAGAACTGCTTTGTGGGCTTCCGAGCGTCTGCTTCCGGTGAATCGGACATTCACGGTTGGTACGAAAAAAGGGTCGCCGAAGGAACCGTACCCTATGAGGTGGTGCGCCCCTCCGTGACCCTAATCACGCGATATTCGGTTATCGCGAACGGAAATGAGATGCGCCTCGCGGCGCGAACAACCCGTCTCCTTACGTCGGCATTACCCGCATCAAGTCCTCGGTCGAAGCTCGTCGCTCCCTCTCAGCCTTTCGGCTCCCGTTCGGTTGTGCCCTCATCTTCCCGCACCCGCCCGACAACCCGCTCCGCGCTGTTTTGTGCAAGAATGGGTGGCGGATTTTGTAGCGACGGATGTGGCGACGGAAGGGAGACGGTTATGACGACCGCACGAAACATGGGCGAATTGGCGGGATTTGCGATTCCACGGCTCGGCATGGGCACGATGGCGTTGGCGATTGAGGGGCGTCCGGACCGCGATACTGCGATCCGCACGATTCACGCCGGCTTGGACGCGGGCGTGCGATATCTGGACACCGCCTGGTCGTATTACCTGCCAAGCCAACCCGGCACCGGCACCGCCGAAGACCTAGGCTACGGCGAAAAAATGGTGCGCGACGCGCTCGCCAGCTGGGACGGTCCGCGCGACGAAGTGCTGATTGCAACCAAAACCGGCTATCGCCGCACCATGGAGGCGCCGAACGTTGCCGAAAACGAGCCGGAACGCCAGCATTTGCAGGCTGTGGGCAGCCAGTACGGGTGGATGGCGGATTCGCGTCCGGAAACGATGATCTGCGACGCAAAGGAGTCGGCCGCGCACCTCGGCGTGGAGGCGCTGGACCTGCTGTACTCGCACGGACCGGACCCGGAAGTGGCTTATGAGGACCAGGTCGGCGCGCTGAAGCAGCTGCTTGACGAGGGCGTGATCCGGTACGCGGGCATTTCCCGCGTGGACAACGCGCAGATCGACATCGCCCGCGAGATTCTCGGCGACAAGCTGATCGCCGTGCAGAACCAGTTCTCGCCCTCGCACCCCGACCCTGAGCATACGATGGAGCACTGCGCGGAACTTGGACTCGCGTTCGTGTGCTGGAGCCCCCTCGGCGGCTTCCTCGACGCGTTCGACCAGCGCGCGTACGACCCGTTCCGCACGGTCGCCGGCAACCACGGCTGCTCCTACCAGCGCGTGGTGCTCGCCTGGGAACTGAGCCGCTACGAGCGGTTGTTCACCATCCCCAGCGCCCGCAATCCGCAGGAAATCAACGATTCCTTCGCCGCCACCGAACTGACGCTCACGCAGGATGAGCTGGCGATGCTGAACGCCTCCGTCGACGCCCGTCGCGGCTGAATTCCGCGCAATACGTACGATTGGCCGCGCCCGATTCCGCACAATAATCGCGATTCGGGCCGCGGCCTTTTTCGTGCCTTCTGTAGCTTGCTCGCTGCAAAATCGCCCTGGGAATAACTTACACTGTAAAATGTTTACACTGTAAGATATTATGACGGCGATTGCGACGGAAGGAGGTGCCTCGTGGGCTTTGAAGAGGAACTGTTCCACGAATTGGCGACCAACACATGGGACAAACGTTCGCGCATGCAGCAGGAGATGGTGAAAGGCGCGAAGGGCGAGCCCTTCGCCGTGCAGGAACTCTATAGGAAAGGCCCGCTGACGCCATCGCAGCTCGCCTCTTCAATGAAAACCACCACCGGACGCGTGTCCACACTGCTGTCCGCGTTGGAGAAAAAAGGCCAGATCACACGCGAATCCGACCCCGACGATCGCCGTGTGGTGCACGTGAACCTCACCGAAGCCGGCAGGGAACGCGCCGAACGGCAGCGCGAAAGCATGCGCGAGGCGATCTGCTGGATCTTCTCGCAGATGGGGGAGCGCCGCGCGCGCGAATTCGTTGAGCTCACCGAGGAATTCACCACGTACATGTCGCTGTGCATGCCCGGCAAACCGCGCCCCACGGCGGACGAGGTCAAAGCCGCGTTCTCAGGAAACGCACAGGAAGACGCGTAGTATCTTACGCTGTAAATAATTCACAGTGTAAGTAATCGCAATCCAGTAATCGCAAAAACCGCGAAAAATCGCAAAAACTAATCGTAAGAAAACAAGCAAAACACAAAACAAGAGAAGGAACCAAGCATGCTTCGCATCGTACGATACCTCTCCAAAGCGGAGATCGGTCAGATGCTCGTCGCGCTGGTCAGCATCGTCGGTCAGATCTGGCTTGACCTGACCCTGCCGGATTATATGGCCGACATCACGCAGCTCGTCGAAACCCCCGGCAGCGAAATGCGCGACATCTGGGTGGCCGGCGGCAAGATGCTGCTCGTCTCGCTCGGCTCGGCGGCCTGCGCCATCGTCACCGGCTTCATCGCCGCGCGCGTGGGTGCCTCGTTCAGCCAGCGCCTGCGTTCGCTCGAATTCAACAAGGTGGAAAGCTTCGGACCGGCGGAAATGAACCGTTTCTCCACCGCGTCGCTCATCACCCGCTCCACGAACGACATCACGCAGATCCAGATGTTCATCACCATGGGTCTGATGATGATCGTCAAAGCGCCGATCATGGCCGTGTGGGCCGTGTGCAAGATCGCAGGAAAGGGCTTCGATTGGACGCTCGCAACCGGCATCGCCGTGGCCATCCTGCTGGTGGTCATCGCCGTGCTCATGCACTTCGTCATGCCGAAGTTCAAGGCCATGCAGCGCCTGACCGACAACATCAACCTCGTGGCGCGCGAGAACCTCACCGGCCTGCGCGTGGTGCGCGCGTACAACGCCGAGGACTATCAGGAAGCCAAGTTCACCGAAGCCAACAAGGAACTCACCGAAACCCAGCTGTTCACCAACCGCGCCATGGCCATCATGATGCCGTTGATGAACACCATCATGAACGGCCTGATGCTCGCCGTCTACTGGATCGGCGCGTACCTCATCGACGCTGCCGACGCCGTCGACAAGCTCACCACCTTCTCCAACATGGTGGTGTTCTCCAGCTACTCCATCCAGGTCATCATGAGCTTCCTGCTGCTGAGCATGGTGTTCGTGCTCTGGCCGCGAGCCGACGTGTCCGCGCAGCGCGTGCTCGAAGTCATCGACACCGAGCCGATGGTCGCCGACGGCACGCAGGACGCGGGCAAGCCGGGCGAGGAAGGCGAAATCGAATTCCGCAATGTGAGCTTCGCCTACCCCGATTCGCGTCAGGCCATGTTGGAAGGCGTCAATTTCAAAGCCAAGAAGGGTCAGACGGTGGCGTTCATCGGCTCGACCGGCTCCGGCAAATCGTCCCTCATCAACCTCGTGCCGCGTTTCTACGACGCCACGCAAGGCGAGGTGCTCGTCGACGGCGTCAACGTGCGCGACTACAAGCTGAAGGCGTTGCGCGACAAGATCGGCTACGTGCCGCAGCAGTCGTTCCTGTTCAAGGGAACGATCGCCAGCAACGTCGCGTACGGAGATACGGACCGCGACGACGACACCGTGCGCCGCGCATGCGACGTCGCGCAGGCGACGGAATTCATCGACAAAAAGCAGAAGAAGTACGATTCCGGCATTTCGCAGGGCGGTTCCAACGTTTCGGGCGGGCAGAAGCAGCGTCTGTCGATCGCACGCGCCGTCTACCGTCATCCGGAAATCCTGATCTTCGACGATTCCTTCTCCGCGCTCGACTTCAAAACCGACCGTGCCGTACGTGACGCGCTCGAAAAGGAAGCGAAGGATTCCACGAAACTCATCGTCGCGCAGCGCATCGGCACCATCATGAATGCCGACCGCATCATCGTGCTCGACGACGGCAAAGTGGTCGGCCAGGGCACGCACGAGGAACTGCTCGACACGTGCGAAGTGTATCGGCAGATCGCCGAATCGCAGTTGAGCGAAGACGAACTGAAGCACTGAAAGGGGGAGGCATGCCAAGAGGACCAATGGGACGCGGGCGCGGGCCCGTGGAGAAGCCGAAGGATTTCGGCGGTGTGATGAAGAAGCTGATGCGATTCTGCCGGCACTACATTCCGGTGATGATTTTCGCGCTGATACTGGGTGCGGCCGGCACGGTTTGCCAGATTATCGGCCCGGACAAGCTTAAGGACATGACCAACGAGATTACGAAGGGTCTGCCTGCCATGGTGCACGGCAAGCCCGTCATGAACTCGATCGACATGGATGCGGTCTCACGTATCGCATGGCTGCTTGTCGCGCTGTACGTCGGATACGCGCTGCTGAGCTACCTGCAGAGCTGGCTGATGGCTAACGTCACGCAACGCACCGCTCAGGAGCTGCGCGAGGCCATCAGCAAGAAAATCAATCGTCTGCCGCTCAAGTATTTCGATAAAGTCAGCTACGGCGATGTGCTTAGCCGCATCACCAACGACGTCGACGCCATCGGCCAGACGCTCGGCCAGTCGGTCGGCTCGCTCATCACGTCGATTACGCTGTTCTTCGGCGCGCTCATCATGATGTTCTACAACAACGTGACCATGACGCTGTGCGCCATCGGCTCCGCGCTGCTCGGCCTGATCATCATGGGCGTGATCATGAAGGTATCGCAGAAGTACTTCACCCGCCAGCAGGTGGCGCTCGGCGATGTGAACGGCCATGTCGAGGAGATGTACACCGGACACACCGTGGTCAAGGCGTACTGCGGCGAAAAGGGCTCCATCGAGCAGTTCGAAAAGTATAACAAGGACCTGTACGTGTCCGGCTGGAAGAGCCAGTTCCTTTCCGGTTTGATGATGCCGCTTATGAACTTCATCGGCAACTTCGGTTACGTGGTGGTATGTGTGGTCGGCGCGGCGCTCGCCATGGACGGCAAGATCGAATTCGGCGTGATCGTGGCGTTCATGATGTACATCCGCCTGTTCACGCAGCCGCTGTCCCAGTTCGCGCAGGCGTTCCAGAACCTGCAGCGCTGCGCGGCCGCATCCGAACGCGTCTTCGGCTTCCTTGAGGAGCCGGAACTGTCCGACGAAACCGGCAAGCAGGCGCTGCTGGGCGTCGGCGCGGACGGCAAGCCGCAGCCGGTGCGCGGCGACGTGGAATTCAGCCACGTGCGCTTCGGCTACGACGCGGACAAGACCATCATCAACGACTTCTCCGCGTCCGTGAAGGCCGGCCAGAAGGTGGCTATCGTCGGCCCGACCGGCGCCGGCAAGACCACCATGGTCAACCTGCTGATGCGCTTCTACGAGATTTCCGGTGGCACGATTTCGATCGACGGCATCGACACCAAGTCCGTACCGCGTTGGAACGTGCACGACCAGTTCTCCATGGTGCTGCAGGACACGTGGGTGTTCCGTGGAACAGTGCGTGAAAACATCGCGTATTCGAAGAAGGACGTCACCGACGAGCAGATCGTGGCCGCATGCAAGGCCGTCGGCCTGCACCACTACATCATGTCGCTGCCGAACGGCTACGACACCGTGCTCGACGACAAGGCGTCGCTTTCCCAGGGCCAGCGCCAGCTGCTGACGATCGCCCGCGCGATGGTGGAGGACGCGCCGATCCTGATCCTCGACGAGGCCACCTCCTCGGTCGATACACGCACCGAGGAGCTGATCCAGAAGGCGATGGACGCGCTGACCGTGGGCCGCACGAGCTTCGTGATCGCGCACCGCCTGTCCACCATCCGCGACGCCGACATGATCCTGGTGATGAACGGCGGCGACATCGTGGAACGCGGCACGCACGAGGAACTGCTCGCCAAGGGCGGCTTCTACGCCGACATCTACAACAGCCAGTTCACGCTGGCCGAGTGAGGTTGGTGTGCTGACTCGCTAAAAAATCCGGAGGGACCACCCCTTCGGATTTTTGCGTTTTGGCTTCGGCATTTTTATTGTGTTGCGCTGACGGGACGGCGGATTTACCATTGAGGTGACTGACGTCAATCGATTGACGTATTTGAAAATCACAAAGAAAGTGGGCAGTCATGAAAAGCATCGAAATCGGCAAATCGGCAGTGGTCGCATCGCAGGCGGCGCTCGGCGTGATGCGCATGGACGCGCTGGATGCGGACGCTGCGGCAGAAGTCGTGCGTACGGCCGCCGAGCATGGAGTCAACTTCTTCGACACGGCGGACATCTACGGATTCAACGTCAACCACGACCATGCCAGCTCGCGTGTGCTCGGCCGCGCGTGGAAGGACGCCGGGCTCAAGCGCGAGGACATCTTCCTGCAGACGAAGTTCGGTATCAACATCGACTTCAGCGACCCGAACAACGTGCACGCCACCCGCTACGACTTCTCCGCGAAGCACCTCATCACGCGACTCGACGAGGAACTGGAAGCGCTCGGCACTGACTACGTGGACTTCGCGCTCCTGCACAGGCCCGACACCCTGATGGAGGCCGAAGAAATCGTCGAAGCGTTCACCACCCTGCACAAGGCGGGCAAAGTGCGTCACTTCGGCGTGAGCAACGTGAACCCGTGGCAGGCGGAACTGCTGCAATCCTGGCTCGGAGACGACCCGGCCATGAGGCTCGAGGCGAACCAGCTGCAGTTCGGTCTGATGCACGCGCAGATGGTCAGCGACGAGCTGATGACCAATTCTGGCGCCGAAGGCATGGTCGTGGCCAACCATTCGGACGGACTGCTGTCCTACTCGCGACTGCGCCACATGACCATCCAGGCATGGAGCCCGTTCCAGTCCGGCACGGAATACGGCCCGTTCGTAGGCAACGAGCACTTCCCGGAGCTGAACAAGGCACTGGACGAAAAGGGCGCCAAGTACGGCGTGAGCGCCAACGCCATCGCCACCGCATGGGTGCTCAGGCATCCGGCGAAGATCCAGATCGTGCTCGGCTCGATGAACCCCACCCGGCTGGGCGAAATGCTCGACGGCGCGGACATCGACCTCGACAAGCAGGATTGGTGGGACCTGTACGTGGCCGCCGGCAACCTCATTCCGTGAGTTTTGTTGGAAATCAGAAGAAGCGGCCGGGGAAACCGGCACTGATGGTGGCGTGACGGTCGACGTCCAACGTGGCGCAATCGAAAGCGAAAGTGCTGCTCAGCTCGTTCGGATCCGCAACGAACAGCGCCGTAGCCAACCCGTCCGCCACCGCAGTCGGATAGCCGCCAAACGACGCGGATCGCACCGCAACCCAGGTGGCCTCCGTCTGCTGCACGGGCAGGCCGTCGATGGCGTTGAGCAGGTGGTGAATCGCCAGATGCGTCCGCTCGTCAACCGCCACCTCCCAATGGCGACGACTGGGCGCGCTCGCGCAGAACGCGCCATCGCAAATCTCTGCCATGCCCACCGCGCGGGACGAGTCCTCCGGGTCCTCAAGTGCCACGCGAATCGGGATGGACGTATGCGCCAGCAGATCGCCACCTGCGTCGATCACAAATTCCGGGAAAGTATCGAGCAGGCCACCCAGCAGGTCGACCAGATAACCTTTGCCGCACGCGCCGAAATCCAAATGAACCGGGCCGTGCGTGACTAACGTCGTACCACCCGAACGAACCACATCCCGACCCCATACGGCCCGTCCGTGCAGCGCGCCCAGGCGCTCGCCGGCGTCGGCTTCAACGGTGAAACTCAGCGCGGGGTCGTAACCGAGACGAATCAGGTCCTCGCCCACGCACGGGTCGATCGCACCGCGCGTGGCGGCGTGCAGCGCGTCGTACAAATCGAATAGCGGGCCGGCCCAATCGGGAAAATCGAAATGCCCGCCATGCTCCGCATTGCCGATGTGCGCAACCAGCGAATCAGCGCGAAACCGCGAAAGCGCATGCTCGTATTCATCGATGAACCGTTCCATCTCGCCGCGCAATTCCGCAGTGATCGGGTGAGGCGTCGAAATCAACAACCCCGTGCCGAGCGCCTTGGGAAACGCGGTGGTGTACGGCATGCGCTGTGCGAGCGGTGCAATGGAGTCCATACCACGATGCTAGCGCGTGCCCGGCTTGGCGTAGTTCGTGCCTGGGGCTGGCGGGCGCGGGATTTTGCGTGCGGTCGAGGCGCGGGCGTCACCGAGGATGGTATACGCATTGTCAACGCCCATTGATTGGCTGTTGGGTGATTGAGCCAATTGAGACGCGTATCTCGCTTATAGATGGCGGATTCCGGGGTTCGCCCGGTGCTATCTCGCTTATAGATGGCGGGTCTCGGCGGAGAAATGAACCTAGGGGGCATCTTTTCGCCCCTCTAACCCTTGTATTTTGCAAAGGGGCCGCCATCTATAAGCGAGATACCAACTGTCACCCCGCCAAATCCGCCACTCATAAGCGAGATGTTTTTTCGTGGGTGTGGCATGAGGCATCGCCTTATTTTGATACCCCCGTAGCTTTGTATGGTTACGATTATGCTAATCGTGATTATGCAAGTCGCGATTATACAAACTGACGCTTTGGCATGGAGTTCGCTTCACGTTTTCGGGCGGACGGGGGTGTTGCGGAACGGCGGTGAGCGTCACAATGTGAGACGACACGCGGAAAACGGGAAAAATAAAAACGGCGGAATTCCAACGTTTTTTCATGCGCGATACAACAAGACCAATTAAAAATCAAGACTGTTATTCAAAAAACTTTCGTTCTATCTTGGCTTCCGATGCGCGCTTCGTACGTTGGGTACGTCGGGGAAAGCGCGCCGAAAAGATTTGCGGAAGAAAGGTTCGACCCATGTCATCTCGCGTCGCGCAGCGCCACGCAGCCGGTTCCTACGATTCGTGCGGTTCGCGCGTCTCGGCTTCCGGTCGTCTCATCACGCTCGTCGCCGCGCTGATGATCGCGCTCGCCACGCTGTTTGTCGGCATCGCGATGCCGCGGCAGGCGTCCGCCGCTGACGGCAACCAGACGAATTTCGATTCCTGGACTGCCGTCGCGCAGAATATCGCCAAGCAGCTCGCCACCGCCGAAAAAGACTACAATGACGGCGATTACGGCCAGGCCGGCACCGAATTCCAGACCGCGCATTGGATTGGCTATGATGCGTCCAACTTCTCGAAAGTCGTCAACGACACCATTTCCGCCGAATGCCAGCAGACACTGCTCAGGCAGTTCACCGATTTGGAAGGACTCGCGTACCAGCAGGGCCAGGGGAGCGCGATCGCAAACGGAATCAACGCGCTGAACGCGGACCTTGACACGGCCGCGCAGACGCTTGACGGCAACGCGAACCTCGCCGACCCCAAGACGTACGCGAAGCAGCGCGCCGAACAGACCGCAGCCGAACGCAAGAAGCTCGACGCGGCCAAAAAGAACTCCTCCAAAGGCAAAGGTGACCGCACGTGGGGCGACGTCGCCAGCGAAATGAACGTCATTCTCGACAAAGCCTACAAAGCCGCCGTTTCCGGCAAAGGAACGGAAGGCTCCAGCCTCGTCAACAACGCGTACTACCAGTACTACGAGAAGCTTGGCTTCGAAAAGAACGTGATGAACGCCATTTCCGGCGACCGCGTCTCTCAGGTCGAATACCAGTTCAAAATGACCCGCAAAACCATGCGCGATGGCGGCTCCGACAAGGAGATCAAGAAGCTCGTCGACGACCTGAAAAGCTGGCTCGTCGAAGACGCGGCCACCCTCGACGGTGGCGCGGCCGGCAACGTCAACGCCTTCACCAAAGCCATCACCAGCTCCGCCGGACAGGCGTTCCTCATCCTGATCCGCGAGGGTCTCGAAGCGCTGCTGGTGGTGGCCGCCGTGGTGGCCTACCTCGTCAAATCCGGCAACCGGCGCTTCACCAAGTGGATTTACCTCGGCGTGCTCGCGGGCCTTGCCGGCTCCGGTCTGATCGCCGTGCTCTTCACGTTCCTGTTCGGAGGCTCCGGTCCGGTCCAGGAAATCAGCGAAGGCGTGTGCGCGCTGATCGCCATGCTCATGCTGCTGTGGACCAGCAACTGGATGCTCAACAAAAGTTCCGTGGAAGCGTGGAACCGTTACATCCGCACCAAAACCGAGTCCGCCGTGGCCGACGCGCAAAACAAAGTCGCCGCCGGCGAAGGCGTGGGCCTGGGTATGGTCGTTTCGCTCGCCATGCTGAGCTTCCTAGCCGTGTTCCGTGAAGGCGCCGAAACTGTCATCTTCTACGAATCGATCTACTCGATGAGTCGCGACGCGCAAGGCATGTGGATCGGCGGCATCGCCGCGGGTGTGGTGCTGCTCGTCATCTTCCTCGTGCTGCGCTTCACCTCCGTAAAGATTCCGATTGGCCCGTTCTTCCTCGTCACGTCGATCCTGATGGCCGTGCTGGTCGTCATCTTCGCCGGCGGTGGCATCCACGCGCTCATCGAAGGTGACCTGATCGACGGCCACTATCTGTCCAGCGTGCCCACAAACGACTGGATCGGCCTGTATCCGTACGTCGAATGCCTTGCGGCACAAGCGATCGCGGCGATTGCCGTACTCGCGCTGTTCGCCGTCGGCTTCGCACGCAAACGCAAGTTGCGCACGCCTGACAATCGCAAGTAATACGCAAATTTTCCGAGATTTACCGATATTTTTTCCACATCCAACAACAAAGGAAAGAGAAATGAAGAACAAGAAGATCGCCGCTCTGCTCGGCATCCTGCTGGCCGGCTCCATGGCCTTCTCCCTGTCCGCATGCGGCAATTCCAACGATTCCGCCGCTTCGGACAAGTCCAGCGCCTCCGCGTCGGCTTCGAAGGCCGACGACTCCAGCAAGGACGATTCCAGCGATTCCGCCGGTTTCGAAGAGATCCAGGTCGATGAGAAGCACTCCGACCAGGAATGCGGCCCGCTGACCGTCAACGCCGTCTACTTCCAGCCGATCGACATGGAACCGTCCGGCATGGGCCTCAAGGCCGCCGATGCGAGCTTCCACCTCGAAGCCGACATCCATGCCAACCAGAAGGGCACCGAACTCGGCTACGGCAAGGGCGATTTCGTGCCGGACCTGACCGTCAACTACGACATCATCGACAAGACCTCCAACGCGTCCGTCGCCTCCGGAACCTTCATGCAGATGAACGCCTCCGACGGCCCGCACTACGGCGCCAACGTCAAGCTCGACAAGGCCGGCGCGTACAAGCTCGTGCTGAAGATCGAATCCCCGGAGAAGAAGGGCTGGATGCTGCACGTCGATCCGGAGACGGGTGTGAAGGGACGCTTCTGGACGGAACCGATCGAGGTCACCTTCCCGGACTGGAACTATACGCCGCAGGAGTGGTGATCTCCTAGCGTAGCCCGTTCGCGGTTTCGGTATGCATTACCCGACACACTCAAGGCCGTTCGGCCAAGCTCACGGTCGGGCAATGCATACCGAAACCGCTCTCTCGCGTTTAGGGGGATGGATTCACCTCTGCGATTGTGGAGGGGGTCCGGGAAATCCTCGCATTTTAGGGGAGGAATGAGAGGGGTGGGACTCTTTGGGATGGGGCGGAATGGGAATCGTTGGGTTCTTTGAGTTGGGTTTTTGGATGAAAGGATTTTGGGATGCTGCTGCAGTTTGTGACGGTGTTGCAGGGGGTGTTGGCGCCGGCGCTGCTCGTCATGGCGTTGAGCGTCATGCTCACCGTCGGTGAGGGGCGTGACAAGCCTCTGAGCGCGTACTGGCGGCTGGCCGGTTTCGTTGTTGGATTCGCCGGCGCAGTCGTATTCGCCGCGCTGCGCGCCACCGCCGTCATCACGCAACGCACGTTCGTCAACTATCCGACCCTGTGGTGCTGCGTGATCCTCGACGTGGCCGTGTTCGTCATCGTCCTGTTCGCCCGCCGCATCACCGCCGACTGGCACAACCGCCGCGCGCTGCTCGACATCGCGAATCTCGTTGCGGCGCTTGCGATCGCGGCCACCACCTTTCGTGCGCTGCCCGACGTGATTCTGCGACTGACGATCTTCGTCGAGCCGGGCGATCCCATCTTCACTTCCGACATGCTGTTGCGCGCGCTCGGCTTCGCTTTGGGCGCGGCCGTCGCAATCATCGCCGCGCTTATCTTCCGCACGATGCGTTCCACCGCCGTCCGCTGGTCGTTCACGACGGCGGTGCTGCTGTTGGTCGCGCTGTTGTTCGCACAGCATTTCACCGACCTTGCGCAGATCCTCCAATCCAAACGCATCGTCAGCTTCCCGACCGCCGCCTTCCTCGCGCTCGTGTGGGGCATCAACCATCAGCGCAGCCTGACCATCGCAATGGCGCTCGTCTTCGCCATTCCGGCAATCGCCAGCATCGTCATGGGCTTCAAAGTCAAGCCGACCGGCGCCAACGAGGCGATCGCACGCACGCATATCGCGTTCCGCCGCCGCGCGAAAGCGGCCGGCGCGTTCAGCCTGGTCGCCATGATCTGCGTCACCGTGGCCCTGACGTACGGCGTCGCGCAAACGCAGAAAGTCGTCACGCTGTCGCCGCCGGAAGACTACTCGCTCGCCGACGGCGTGGTCACCATCAAATTCAGCCAGATTTCCGACGGCCACCTGCACCGCTTCGAATACCGCGCGAAGGACGGCACCTCCATGCGATTCATCATCATCAAGAAGAACGGCGGCGCGTACGGCGTCGGCCTCGACGCGTGCGACAACTGCGGCGACGCCGGCTACTACGAGAAGGACGGCAAAATCATCTGCAAGAAGTGCGATGTGGCCATCAACCTCGCCACCATCGGCTTCAAAGGCGGCTGCAACCCGATACCGTTCGACTACCAGGTCAAGCCGGGCAAAATCGTCATCCAAACGTCCACGCTCGACGCGCTGTCGAGCCATTTCCAGTGAGCGCCGAGAAAGGTAAGGGGGTACCATGTTCTTCCTGAAAATGATCTCTCGCTCGTTCAGCCGGCAGTTCAAACGCCGTCTGCTCATCGCCGTCACCGTGTGCCTGTCCGCCACCGTCAGCGTGGCCATGCTCGGCGTGGTGTTCGACGTGGGCGACAAGCTCAACGCGGAGCTGAGCACGTACGGTTCGAATATCGTCGTGCAGCCGAAGTCCGACGCTGTGGTGAGCGATTTGTACAATACCGGCGATTCTGCTGGCTCGGCTTCGGGTAGTTCGTCCGGTTCGGACGGGGGTTCCACTTCCGACGGCTCGGCTGCGGCGGACAGCGCCGACCCGACCGCGTTTCTGAAGGAGTCGGACGCGCAGAAGATCAAGACCATCTTCTGGGCGTTCAACATCACCAATTTCGCGCCGGAATTGAACATCCACGCGGATGCGGGGTGTGTCGGTTCGGGGGCTGGTTCGGCTGGTTCGGCTGGCTCTGCTGGAACGGCTGGTGCGTCAGGTGCGGCTGCTTCCGCGGCGAAATGCAAGGCGACCAACGTGCCGATCGTGGGCACGTGGTTCGCGAAAACCCTGCACATGGACTCCGGCGAGTCCACCGTGGCCGGCATGAACGGCATGCGCTCATGGTGGAAAATCAACGGAACCTGGCCGAAAGACGACAGCGAGCAGGCGATGGTCGGCAGCGCGCTCGCCGCGAAACTGGGCGTGAACGTCGGTGACAGCGTTACGCTCGACAAGACGATTGCCGTCGGTGCGGACGACAATACGAACGGAGGTACCGGGAAAACCGGCAAATCCTCCACCGAACGCAATCGCGTGAAAGTGAAAATCGTCGGCATCTTCGATTCGGGCGATTCCGACAACAGCGCCATTTATATGCCGTCCATCGCCGTGCAAACGCTTGCGAATCTGCCGAATTCCATCGACAAGATTGAAGTCAAGGCGCTCACCACGCCCGACAACGACCTCGCGCGCAAGGCGTCGAAGAATCCGAACGCGCTCACGCAGGACGAGTGGGAGACGTGGTATTGCACCGCGTATCCGTCGTCGATCGCGTACCAGATCGAAGAGGTGCTGCCGGGCGCGGTGGCCAAGCAGGTGCGCCAGGTGGCCGCGCTGCAGGGCGATGTGCTGAACAAGACGCAGGCGGTGATGGTGCTGATGACCGTGCTGTCGCTGGTTGCCGCCGCGATCGCCGTGGCAAACCTGATGGCCGCGTCGATTGGCGAACGCGGTTCGGAATTGGCGCTGTTGAAGGCGATCGGCGCCACGGACGGCGCGGTTTCGCGCCTTATGCTCGCCGAAACGGCGGTGATTTCGCTGGTTGGTGCGATTGCCGGCGCGCTGCTTGGCTCGGGCGTTGCACAGCTCGTGGGGCACGTGGTGTTCGGCTCGGGCATCACCATGCGTCCGATGGTGTTCGTGTTGGTTTTCGTGTTGCTGGCGGTCACTGTGCTCGTGGCCTCGCTTTCGTCGATTCGGGCGATTCTGGGCTTGCGTCCGGCGGAGGTGCTGCATGGTAGGTGAGTTGTGCTTGGCTTTCGTAGGGGGTGTGCGATGACGAATCGCAAGATGTTCTTCACCATGCTGTGGGGCGCGGTGTTCCGCCGTCGCTCCCGTGCGATGATGGCCGTGATCGCGTCGCTCGTCGGCGCGGCCACGCTGTTCTGCCTTGCATCCGTGTGCGTCGCGGTGCCGCAGCAGATGAACGAGGAAATGCGCGCGTACGGCGCGAACCTGATCGTCACGCCCGCGTCCGCAACGGGCAAATCGCAAGGCATCGATACTGCAACCGTACGCAACGTGACGGCGCTCATCGGCGCCGGACACAGCGTGAAATCAGCTGCGTACCGGTATGAGAGCGTGCGCATCAATTCCGCGCCGTACACCATCGCCGGCGTGGACGTGAAAGCCGTCCGCGCGCTCAATCGCCATTGGAACGTGACGGGCGATTGGCCCGGCTCGGACAACGTGATGGTCGGCCGCGACGTCGCCGACGCGCTCGGCGTGAAAGTCGGCAGCCGTGTCACCATCGGTTACCGCGCCGCCGACGCGTCTGCTTCAGCGTCTTCTTCCGCGTCCGCAAAATCCGATTCGGACGAATCAACTGAAACGGCAGAATCGTCCGCGCAGGGCACGCAGAGTACGCAAACTACGCAAGGCGAACAGACCACGCAAGCCACGGAAAACGGCCGCGTCTCGTCCGACATCATGGATAACAACGGCACCGAATTCCGTATCGCCGGCATCGTCGACACCGGCGGCAACGAGGATTCCATCATCTACGCCACCACCGCGGACGTGGCCAAACTCGCCGGTTCCAAGCGCGGCGCCGACGTGGTCGAATACTCCGTGAACGCCATGGGCGACGAGCTCAACGACATCGTCAACAACATCAATCGCAGTGCCGACAAAAACCCGAACAGCGCCGTCAAAGCGCAGACCGTCACCAGAATCACCTCGTCCGACACTCGCATCATCGCCATGCTGCAGACCCTGTTCTGGATTGTCTCGCTCGTCGTGCTCGTGCTGACGCTCGTCGGCGTGGGCACCACCATCAGCTCCATTGTGAGCCAGCGTCGCAACGAAATCGGCCTGCGCAAGGCCCTCGGCGCCGATTCACGCGCCATCGGCGTCGAATTCTACGTGGAATCCGGCATCTACGGCTTGATCGGCGGTCTGCTCGGCACTGCTATCGGCTATGTGCTGGCGCGTGTGCTGTGCTCCACCGTTTTCGGCCGTGCGCTCGGCCTCAACTGGCTGCTTTGCGTTGGATCGCTGTTGCTTTCCGTGGCGATCGCCGTCATCGCCTCCATTCCGCCGGTCCGCCGCGCCACCCGTATCGACCCCGCCATCGTTTTGAGGGAGGAATAATCATGGACAACGAACATATGCTGCTGGAACTCGACCACATTTCCAAGATTTACGGCGATCTGCACGCCGTCGACGACCTGAGTCTGACCGTTCCGCAAGGGCAATGGCTGGCGATTGTCGGCTCGTCCGGTTCCGGCAAAACCACGCTGATGAACATGATCGGCTGCATGGATACGCCGTCGAAGGGTTCCGTCATGCTTGAAGGCCGGCGATTGGAGGATTTGAACGCCCGCCAGCTCGCCGACGTGCGCAAGAACATGATAGGACTAGTGTTCCAAAAGTTTTACCTCGTGCCGCATCTGACGGCGGTGGAGAACGTGATGGTGGCGCAATACTACCATTCTGTAGTCGACGAGAAGCAGGCGATGGAAGCGCTGGAACGAGTGGGATTGAAGGAGCGTGCGCATCACCTGCCCGGCCAGCTGTCCGGCGGTGAGCAGCAGCGCGTGTGCATCGCCCGCGCGCTCATCAACTGCCCGAAGCTGATTCTCGCCGACGAGCCGACCGGCAACCTCGACGAGAAGAACGAGAAGATCGTGCTCGACCTGTTTCGCCAGCTGCACGAGCAGGGCACCACGATCATCGTCGTGACGCATGACGCGCTCGTCGCCTCCTGCGCACAACGCGAGATCATGCTCAACCATGGTGTGCTCGTCGGTGAACAGTGGAATGACGAGGAGGCGAAACGCGCGTACGAGGCGGCCGGCGGCAAGCCCGCATTCACCGGTTCCGCCGCGGAAGGCGCGCAGAACGGGGGTATTGCGATTTCGTTCGCCGACCCTACGAAGGCCGCAAAAACCGGCGATACGGACGCGGCCAACGTTGCCGTTGCGGCTGGCGTTGCCGACGATACGGACGTAGAGCCCGACGTCACGAAAGGGGAGCAGGCATGAGCACCGCACAATCGAACGCAGTCAAAGTCATCGCACTATCCGCGGCGAGCATCGCGCTGCTGTCGGCATGCGGTGAGCCGAAAGCCACGCCGATGGACGACGAATACGCCGGCAATTCCGGCGAAAGCGTGCAATCGCAGGAAGAGAAGTCGAAAACCGACGGCAAGGCGGCTGACAATACGGCCGGCGGCGACGCCACCACCAAAAACCATGCCGATGACGCGAATTCCACGACGTCCAGCAAGCAGGACACCGGCAACTACGCGGATGGCGACTATTCGATCAACGGCCAGTACGGGCCGGTCGGCGAGGATACCATCGACGTGCATCTGACCGTCAAAGACCAGAACGTGACGGCCGTGGAAATCGTTGGGCATCCGTTCACGTCCATCTCCAAAAAGCATCAGAACGACTTCGCCAAAGCCGTGCCGGACGCGGTGGTCGGCAAGCCGTTGAAGGACCTTAAAGTCGACAAGCTCGCCGGTGCCAGCTGGACCTCCGAAGCCTTCAACAAGGCGTTGGAAGTGGCGCGTCAGGAAGCGTCAATCCAATAGCCCATTCCTTCTGAAACCGACACGGCACGCCCGTCTTGCGTCGGTGCGGACGGTTTTCCTGTGGTTACCGTGCGGATTCGGCGCATACGTTCGGCCAGAGCAACGTGGCCATGTTCTCGGCCCAGGAATCAGACTTGCGTTCCTTGCCGGATTGCCGTTCCCCTCCGGCTTCCTGTCCCGCCAACGCTTTGCAAGCCAGCATGGAACCCAGCACCGTGCTGAACAGGAACGTGTAGTCCAAACGGTTTTGAAACACTCCGTCGGCGATGCCACGTTCCATGAACCCCACGAACCGTTCTTCGGCCGGCGCTAGAACTTGTGCTGCGATCGCCTTCAGCGTGGCGTTGTCGGAAGACAGCACCACGCCCACGGCTTTCAATCCGAGTTCGCTGTCGAAGCAGTCCTGGATGCGTTGCAGCATGGTGGCCAGTCCGCTCCGCGACGGCTTCAAATCGTTGAAATTCGGTAGTCCGGCAACTTCCGGTTGGATGCGTTGCAATAAATCGTCGGCGTTTCGGTAGCGTCGGTAGATTGTGGTCTTTGCTACCCCCGAACGTCGTGCGACCTCTTCGATGGTCACCGCTCCGATACCATCGGAAATCACTATCCCCAATGTGGCTTTCATGATTTTGCGGTCGGTTTGCTCCCGTAATCGCTCACGTCGGCCACGTACTGTGCCGACGTCTTCCTGCGTGGTTTTTTGCACCGTCTTCCGCGTGCCCTCTTGCGTGGTTCCGCCCATCATGCCGCGATCACTTTCGTGCTTTCCAGCTTGCTTACGTACCAATGGTTGAACTTGACCAGTGGAATGCGCAGTAGCAGGCCTATCAGCAGCAGCGGCGGAATGAACAGCAGTAGCGCGCCAATCGCAAACCAGTAATCGTTACTGTAGATTCCGCCGATCGCCGCGCGCATTGCTGTGATTGAATGCGTCGCAGGCAGGAACGGGCTGATGCCGCTGATGATTTTCGGCAGCACGGCCAGCGGATATGCGCCGTTCGCTCCGGAGATCTGCATGACGAGAAACAGCACGCCGATGGCTTTGCCGACGTTGCCGAAGCTGGCCACGAGCGTGTAGGTGAAGAACGAGAACACTAGGCTGCTCACCCAGCCGGACAGCATGAACAGCAGCGGATGCACCGCCTGGACATGGAGGAACAGCAGACTGCCTCCCAAGGAGAACGTGCTCTGCAATAGTCCGATCACGCCGAACACACCGTAATGTCCGAGAAACAGCTGATGCGGTTTCGGGTCGCCGAGTTCCTTGCGCACCTTACGCGAGACGGTGGTCTTGAGCGTCACTGCCATGAGCAGCGAACCGACCCACAGCGGCAGGATCGTGTAGAACGGTGCCATCTGCGAACCGAAGTTCTTGACTGGGAACACCGCGTTGCGTTTCACTTTTACAGGGGCTGCAAGCGCGGCGGCCAACGAGTCGGTATTATCGCTGAGCACATCTTTGACGGCGCTCATATCGCCGCTGTTCAGCGCATCGGTCAATGTTCCTGTGAATGCGCCCAGTTTTTTGCCCGCGCCGGCCAGACTATCGGCGGTGGAATCCAACACGCTGCTGATGGCGGTCAGATTCTTATCCGCGGTCTTGGTGGTGCCGTTCAGATTGCCCAGCGCGCCTTTCAGATCGGCCGCTGTGGCATTGAGCGCGGTGGTGGTGCTGGTAATGGACGTGGCGATATCGTCAAGTTGCGGTTTCAGTTGGCTCTCATAGTCGGTTTTGATGCCACTGACGGACGTTGCCGCCTGCTGCGCCAGTTTCTTGATCTCCGCACGTTCGGCCGTGGTATCGCTTACTTTGGCGTCGATGTTGTCGGCGCTGCCATTCAGCGCCGATGCTAGGTCGTTGAGCTGTGTGATGGTGGTGCCGACGTTGGTTTTGAGATGGTCGATGGCGTTCCTCACCGCTTCCGGCAGCTTTTCGTTTGCGCTGAGCGCGTCGAGCGAATCATAGATCTGCTGGTAGCTTTGCGCCTGCTTGCTGATGTTCGTGGCCTGGTTGCGTAATGCGTTGGCGGTGTTGCCGGCCTGCGTGCCCGCATTGCCGAATAGGCTGTCCACATCTGCTTCCATGGCTGTGAAGCTGTTGGCAGAATCAGTCAGAGCCGTGCCCAGCGCGGTGGTGCCGGTCTTCAACGCGCCCGTCAGATCCTCCACGCCGCTGCCGGCTTGCTTGAGTGTTGTTCCTACGCTTTTCGCATTGCCGCTGACATTGGCGATCAGACCGTCGGAGGACTCAAGCAGATGCCGTGCGCTTTGGGTCAGCGTGCTGAACGTGCGGAGCGTTCCGGAAGCGTCGGTGAGCGTTTCCGCGAAGTCGCTGATATTGCCGTTGAACTGCGTGAGTTGTTCCTGCGCGGCTGGCTTGTCGAGTTGGTTGGCGAGCTGCGATGCCACACTCAGCGCGGTGCTGGTCAGTGTTTCGGAGAACGTCTCGTTGACCTGCGCGCTGACCGTATCGGCGCCTTGGCCTGTGATCTTCGGAGCCAAGGCGTTCTTCTTTTCATTGTTGTAGTAGGCGATTTCGGCGTGGTCGCCATCGGATGCGAAGAACGTCATCATACGGGTGCTGAAGTTCTTTGGAATCACCACAGCTGCGTAATATTTGCCGGATTTGGTGCCGTTGATGGCTTCTTTTTTGGTGGTGAAGGTCCAGTCGAGCTGATCGTTGGAACGCAGCGTGTTAACCACTTGGTCGCCGATGTTGATCTTCACTGGAATGAGGTCGGACCGGTATCCGTCGTCCTCATTGGCTACGGCGAATTTCAGATTGCCGGTATTGGCGAACGGGTCCCAGCTGGCGGCCACGTTGAACCATGTGAAGATGCCGGGGATCACAACGAGTCCGATGACGATGATGATGGAGACGACGTTGCTGGTGATTCGCCGGATGTCGCCGACGAACAGTTTCCAGATGGTTTTCATGCGTTGCTCCTTTCCTCGGTGTTTTCGGTTGTCTCGGCGGTCTCGGTAGTCTCGGTGGTGTCCGTGGCGGCATCGTTCGCGGCGGCGCTTGGACCGGTCGTCTGCATTTTCTGCACCAGTATGGCGATTCCGTCATCTTCATTGTGGTTGACGCCCGTCACGTTTTCCGTCGTTTCTTTGATGACGCTGGTATTGCGATTATCGGATGTCGTGCGTTTGCCGCTGGTGCGTCTCCGCGTTTTGCGCAGCAGTCTGTTCCGCCGTTCCTGTTGCGCCCGCTTTTTGCGACGGATGCGTGCCGCTTGGCGCTCCACCAGCATGGATTGGATCGATTCATCGCTCAAATGGCCGAGCTCCACTTGACGGTTCAGATTATCGCGCATGTATTCGATGACCATGAGGAAGCCCATGATGAGCAGAATCCAGACGACCCACGTGGCCAGTACCACCACTTTCTCTCCGTTGGTGAACGAGAACACCGCCGCCAGAGTTACCGGAACTACGAATCCGATCACCAGAGCTCCGCGCTTGAGTTTCGGGTACAGTTCCGCGAACCGACTTGCGCGTTCCTCGATCACCTCGCGGTAGCCGCCTTTGTCGGCCAGCACCTGAATGGCTTGGGACATGTTGTATCCGCGTTCCGGAAGCTCCACTTCCTCGCCGATAATCATGTCGCTTTCCTTGATTTCGCGGGCGAAGAGTCGGTTGAGGTTGACCAACAGAGGACGGACCACCAGACCGATGACGAACGCCATGGCGGCAAACAGCAGCAGCGTGCCGATCGCCTTGATCCAATGGCCGTCGTAGAAGCCGGCGATGGTCTCGCGGAATGCGTCTATCGAATAGCTGAATGGCACGAACGGATAGACCATGCGGAAGAACTTCGGCATCATCTCGATCGGATACAGGCCGGAAGCGCCTGGAATCTGCACGATCACCAACGCCACGCACAGGCCCTTGCCGATGTGCATGAACGTGGTGGACAGCGCGTACGTGATGCTCAGATATACCAGCGATGTGATCATGCCGGTCAGTATGAACAGTGGCGCGCAAGCCGTCTGCACGCCGAGTATCAGATCGCCAACGGTGCAGATCGCGCCTTGAATGACGCCCATCGTGCCGAGCAACAGGTATCGGGCCAGATACTTTTCGGTTGCGGTCGGATCGAGACCCTCAAGCCCCTCGTCGTCCACCTCCACTTTGCAGATCACCACAAAGGCGAACGCGCCCACCCACAGTGCCAGATTGGTCATCAGCGGAGCCATGCCGGAGCCGTAGGAGTTGACGGGATACACGTTCTTCGTGTCGATTACGGTCGGGGACTCCATGAACGAGGCGATCTTATCCGCGTCAAGCGAACCGCTGCCGGTCAACGATGCGAGCAGATCCGCAGTGCCCAGCGCCTTCAGGTCGGTGCTGACGGTGGTGAGCTTCGTCTCCATCTTCGCCAGCTGCTGGTCGGTTTGCTCAAGGCCGATGCGGGTGTCTGACGCCACTTGGTCGAGTTGGTCGAGCACGATGTTGGTTTGCCTGACCACGCTGTCCTGGCTGGTCACGGTGCCGGCAAGTGTTCCGGCCGTCCCAGCCAGCGAGCCCAGCGCGGAATTCAGTCGCGGCAGTGCGCCTGAATTGATGGCGTTGCGCGCCGTGCCTGCGCTTTTGAGCGAGTTCTGCGTGCCTATGTTGAAATCGGTGGACAGTTTGGATACGCTGCCGGCTGTGGCCTGTGTGTTCTCGCTCAGGGTTTTGAGGTCGGCGAGTGTTCCGGCTGCCGTGTTGTTGGTATTCTCCAGTTTGCTGATGATTTGCTGGTATTGCGCGTTGTCGCTGGCGGATTTGAGCTTCTCGAGCAGTTTCGCATTGCTGTCGGTGATGTTTTGCATGCCGGTCACCGCCTGCTGCGCCGATCCACTTGCCGCGGATACCGCCGACGAGATCTGGTTGATGCTGGCTGTGGATTGCGCCGTCGCTTGGGAAACAAGTCCGGATCCGGTTTCCAGCGCGCTGTTGGCGTTGGACGAAAGCGTGTTGAGCTGGGTTTGCGCTGTGCCGATGGCGGTGGATGCGCCTGCTAGTCCTCTGCCTGCGCTCGCCGCGGCCAGCTGCACGTCGTTCAGGGCATTGCGTGCTGCTTTTGTCTGCTGTGGCACATTGGCTAACTGGGTGTCGAAATCCGCGATTGCGGAGCGGATCGTGCCTACGTTCCGCTTGGTGTTGTCGAGTTCGCCGATGGTTTCGTTGGCGATGGCGTTGGTGTTGCCGCTGATGGTGCCGTTGGCCGAGTTGACGGCTTTGACGAGCACGTCGCTGACGGTGGAGACGAAGGTGTTGTTGACGGTGCGGTCGACCACGGTCGCGCCTTGGTCGGTGATTTTCGGCGAAATCGGACTCGCCTTCTCGTTCACGTAATATTCGAGCGTGGGGCGATGCTTGCTGTTGGTGACGACGTTGGCCAGATCTTCGCTGAAGTCGGAAGGGATGACGATTGCGGCGTAGCAGTCGCCCGACTCCACCGCTTCCATCGCATTGGCTTTGCCCATGAACTCCCAGCCGAGCTGGTCGTTGCTCTTCAGCGTGCCTTCGATTTGATCGCCGAGATTGACTTTGCCAAGCAGCGCGTTGTCTGTGCCTTCGTCCATGTTGGCTACGGCCACTTTGATGCTGTCCGTGTTGCCATAGGGATTCCAGAACCCGTAGATGTTGAACCATGCGTATAGCGGGGGAATGAGAATCAGGCCGATCATAATCACCCACGCGGCGGGTACGGTGACCAATCGTTTGAAGTCACGGCGCAGGATCTGCAGTACGTTGTGCATTGTCTCTCCGGTTTGGTGAATCATTCCTCTCATAGCGATACGTATTTCGTAGCGCTACGCGGTACGTATCGTATAACGCGCTCCGGGACAATCGCCATCGCGTTTCATGGATGACGGAAATCGGGTCGAGTACTGCGGCAAAGCCTCGGCAAAACCATCGCCGGCTGACGTAGCCCCTTCCGCTCACGTCCGTGACAAATCGCCATTTCTGTATGTCCGTGAGCGAAAGGTGGTAATAAATCGCTATTTTCCGTCCGTATTTATACCCCCATTCGCTCACGATGCGCTATACATCGCCATTTCTTGCGGACGTGAGCGAAAGGTGGTGTGCGAATGGCGATTGCAGCCAGCTGACGTCCCCCTCTTTTGCTCGCGTCCGCCAATAATCGCACCTGAACCGCTTTTCTTGCGGCGGATATTGCCTACGTTTGGTAGCGTGGGCTGAAGGAAGGAGCGGCATATGAGCGAAACCGCACAATCTGAATCACGATCCGAGGATTCCGCCGCGGGCAAGACGGATGGAGAAATCAAGGCGATTGCCGCCGAAACCGAAATCGCGGCTATCGAAGAAGGCGGAAAGCAGGGCACTGGCGAAGTCGGCAATCCCGCTGACCGTCGTCTGCCGTTAATCGTTCGCATTTACGGCATCGTCATGCTTATTGAAGGCGTGGTGACGCTGCCGATCATCGTGCTGTCGTGCCTGTACGTCGTGCAGGCCGTGCTTTCCGGCGATATGACGTTCGACGCGCTGAGCCTCACCACGATTCTGTCGGCGATTCACGCGGTCGTGCTGATGGTCACCACCGCGTGCCTGACGGTGTTCGGCGTGCTGCTTTTCAGGAACAAACGCCGGCACATCGCGCAATGGACGTACCTGCTGATTCCGCTTACGCTCGCCGAAGGCCTGCTGTCGCTGGCGTTGAAGGGGCTTGGCCTGAACCTTGTCAGCCCGGCTGTCCAGCTTGTCGTGCTGATCGCCCTGCACATCACCGCCGACCCATCGCTGCGGGAGGAGCGCCGGCTGCAGTTCGCGTTGCGGCGCATGGACGCCCGCAGCGCGTATGAGAACGCCGCCTCCCAAGGCATGGCCGGCCGCGACCTGACCGGCAAAGGCTATATTTCGCTGGATTTCTTCAATCTGTTCTGGCTGTTCACCATTGGTTGTGTGTTCGGTTTGGTGATCGAAACCATCTACCATTTCATCCTGTTTGGCGAATACCAGGACCGTGCGGGCTTCCTATGGGGGCCGTTCTCGCCCATCTATGGTTTCGGCGTGGTGATCGTCACCGTGTTGCTCAACCATTTGTGGCAGTCAAATTGGTTGCTGATTTTCTGCTCAAGCGCGGTGATCGGTGGCGCGTTCGAATATTTCACCAGCTGGTTCATGCAGGCCGCGTTCGGTATTCGCGCATGGGATTACACGGGGCAATGGCTTTCGATTGACGGGCGTACATCCGGCAAATACATGTTCTTCTGGGGCGTCCTCGGCTTGGTTTGGGTCAAGTTGATTCTGCCGCGATTATTGCGATTGATCCAGCGTATTCCGTGGAAGATTCGCTATTCGTTGACGCTGGTCTGTTTCATACTCATTTTCGTTGATGGCGTGATGACGCTGATGGCGCTTGACGCTTGGTATTCCCGCATGGCTGGGGTTGCGCAGAATTCGCCCGTTTCGCAGTTCTTCGCCACGTATTTCAATGACGATTTCATGGCCCACCGATTCCAGACCATGAAGATCGACCCGTCCACTGCCGGTCGTATGTAGGCTGGTTTTTGCGTTTTGCGGGTTTTGCTAAGCGGCTGGTCGGGCGATGTTCCGGCTGGCCGCTTTGCTTTGGGTGGCTGATTTTGAACGATTTCGGACGATTGCAGTGGGGTTTTGTTGCGGGTTTTGCCGCGGGGGATTTGATTCTTCCGGATTATTGCCGTTTGGGATTCGTGCCTTCCGGCTGTCTGGATGCTTGACTGCTGTTGCCGCGCCTACGCCGCGATGCTTTGCGCCAGCTGGCGGATGAGGTCGGGGCGATGTCCGCTCCATGAGGAATTCGGTGAGATGACGACCGGAATTTGCTTGAAGCCGGCGTCCTTGATCTGTTCGAATGTGGACGGATTCTGCGTCAAATCGACCGCCACGTACCGCACTCCCAGTTTGGAAAGCTCTTGTTCGGTGGCCTCGCATTGAGGATTGTTCGGATTGGTGAAGACGGTCACGGTCATTACTTTTCCTCCCTATGCAATCGGCTTCCTTTGGTGCGGAAGATCTTGTCGGCCATGTTTTTCGATTTTGCCCGGCTGCTCGGGCCGTTCATCAGTATACACTACCCGTAGTGGCGTTTCGTACGTTCGCCCACTGTATATAGTGGGGAATTTCCCGTAATACCGAATCTATGCGAACAAATGTTCGATATATTCGAGTCTATCATTATCGTCGATTGCGCCACGCCGGTTGCATGCGTATGGTCCGTCCGCGAATCGCCCGCGGGCTGTTCGCTGTTCATTTCGGAACACATATTGCGATTTTGCTCGTTTTCTTACGATTGTGAGCGAAAGGTGGTGCCGCATAGTGCTGTAGGGGGTATAAATCGCCTTATTTTCCATACTTTTCGGCGCACGTCGCGAAATAATCAACCGAAATTGCGATTCGTGAGCGAAAGAGGGTGCGCGATATGGTGCGTTCCGTATTGAAGTGCTGAGACCTCATCCCGAAACAAATGAAAAAGTCCTGAGAACCATCGGCTTCCAGGACTTCGAACCTGTGCCCCCCGTGGGATTCGAACCCACAACCCACGACTTAAAAGGACGCTGCTCTAACCGTTGAGCTAGAGGGGCAACAGCAACACAGTATACAGCATATTCGGACCAATCGCCACCACGGGCGTCGGACGGGCGTCGAAATGGCCTTCGGAGTGTTGGTGTGCCTACAATCGAAACCATGTCATGTACCACAATTCTTGTAGGCAAAAAAGCAAGTTACGACGGTTCGACCATCATCGCCCGCGACGACGACTCTGGTTCGGGACGTTACGATCCCAAGAAATTCGTAGTCGTCGCACCGCAGGAGCAGCCGCGGCACTACCGCAGTGTGCTGAGCCACGTTGAAATCGACCTTCCCGACAATCCATGCCGGTACAGCATCGTACCGAACGTGCTTCCAAATCGTGGAATCCTTGCGGAAGCTGGCGTCAACGAACGCAACGTGGCCATGAGCGCCACCGAAACCATCGCCGTCAACGAGCGCGTGCTCGCCGCCGACCCGCTGGTCGCACTGCAGTCGGCCGACGAAGCCAATGGTAAGCCGGAAACCCCAGGCGGCATCGGCGAAGAAGACATCATCACCCTCGTGCTGCCGTACGTCAACACCGCGCGCGAAGGCGTGAAACGTCTGGCCGAACTGCTCGAAACGTACGGAACGTACGAATCGAACGGCATCATCATTTCCGACGTGGACGAAATCTGGTACGTCGAAACCATCGGCGGCCACCACTGGATCGCCCGCCGCGTGCCGGACGACAAATGCGCCATCATCCCCAACCAGCTCGGCATCGACTATTTCGACTTCGACGACGCCTTCAGCGACGCGCGCGAATTCATGTGCAGCGCCGACCTGACGGAATTCATCGAAACGCACCATCTTGGGCGCGCGGCGGGTACGCAGGGCGGCATGAACGGCGGCCACTGCAACCCGCGTATCGTATTCGGCACCGCCACCGCGAAGGACCACATCTACAACACGCCACGCGCCTGGTACATGTACCGCTATCTCGATCCGGCCGACGCGGAAAACCTTACCCCTGAATCGGACGATATTCCATGGTGTCTCGAACCGGAGAATGCCGTGACCGTCGAGGATGTCGACTTCCTGCTCGGTTCGCACTTCGAAGGCACCCCGTATGACCCGTACGGCACGCAGGGAACTGAGGAAAGCCGCCATCGCTACCGTCCAATCGGCATCAACCGCACCGGACACATGGTGGCCATGCAGATCCGCCCGTACGCGCCCGTCGAAAGCCGTTCGATCATGTGGATTTCGTACGGTTCCGGCGCATTCACCACGTCCGCCCCGTTCTATGCGAACGTCGACGACACCCCCGCCTACCTGCGCGACACCACGCCGGAAGTCTCCACGGACTGCCTGTATTGGACGAACCGCCTGATTGCAACGCTCGCCGACGCGCACTTCTACGAGACCAGCAACGCGGTCGAGGGCTTCTCGGAAGATGTCCGTTCCTTCGGCCACCGTCTGGTGGAACGTACGGATGATGCGCTTGCGACTGCCGGCGCAACGGACGCCCCGTCCGTCACCGCCCGTCTCGCGGCGGCCAATGACGAGATGGCGGACTACCTGCGGAAGCGCAATACGAAGCTGCTCGGCGACGTGCTATACACGTCCAGCAACCTTATGCACAACAGTTTCGCCATGTCCGACCGCTGGAACTGAGCGTGATTCCGCGCGCTGAAGCGTTCGATAAGCGTTCAACGCGCGTTCGGTAAACGTTGAGGGGCTATCGACTCGTGCCGATGGCCCCTCAACGTTATACGGGAATCAAAACCTGCGAGAACCCGCAAAACCTGCGAGAACTTCGAAACTCGCGCGCGAAGATCAGTTGAACCCGACCACGTGCTCAGCCAGGAAATACCCCTTGCGAATCACGAATCGGCCGGCCGAACCGCGCAGGTTCAGCGCGCGTGACATCGCCTTCTTGCGGACGTCCTTGTAGATTGTCGGCGAATATGCCTTGATATCCGCCCACAGGGCCTTCTTTTTCTCGTAATTCGCCGGGTCGCGCGAGAGGATCATGAAGACGCTCGCCACGGAGCTTTCAATCGCAAGAAAATGAATCATATAGCGGTATAGGCCGTCTGGCACCGTACCTCGTTCGGGGGTGGCGCGCACCATGCACTGGTTGACGAGCCGCAGCTGGTCCACACGTCGGATCATCACGTCCGTCTGCACGCTTTGGCCGTCGCGACCGATGAAATAGTGGTAGAACGGCGTATCCACGTATTGCAGCGACTTGACCCACGGGAACGGCTGGTAGGCGTAGATGAAGTCCACGTAGAACGTGTGTTCCGGCAGCTGCATCTTCGATTCGCGCACCACGGCGGTACGGTAGATCAGCGCGTGCATGAGAATGTATTCGGTCAGCCCGAAATGCCCCAGATCGTCCCACGTGAGGCGCCTGCCGGGCTCCATGGCATGCCGGAAGTTCACGACGTGCTTGTTGCGCTTGCCCACCTTGTCGTACACGTAGTTGGTGACGAGCATGTCGAGCGGCTCGTCCTTATCGACCTCGCCGCGCAGCACGGCCATGACCTGTTCGAGCGATTCCGGGCCGACCCAATCGTCCGCGTCCACGACCTTCACGTACATGCCGCTCGCCGCCGCGATGCCGGTGTTGACCGCGCCGCCGTGGCCCTTGTTCTCCTGATGGATCGCGCGCACGATTCCCGGATTGCGCGCCTCGAACGTCTTCGCCATCTCCAGCGTGCCGTCGGACGAGCCGTCATCCACGATCAGCACTTCGATGTCGTCGTTGCGCTTCGACGCGATCAACGATTCGACGCACCGTTCCAGGTATTCCGTCATGTTGTACGCGGGCACCACGAAGGTGAGCGTCTTCTTCTCCTGCATATTCTTCCTCGGATCGGGCTCGTGTCGGGCCGTGCGGCTGGCCGACCGCTCCGGCCAAAAGCATAACGAAACTAACGTAGCACCATGTGCGGTTCCGGGGCGCGGTTTTGCACACAAACGGCACCCTGAAATACGCAATCTGCACCTGAAATTTCCCCTAGGGTCATTTCGGGTGACGGCATGTCAGTTTTCGCCAATTGTTGATTGTTTTTGCGATTCGTGCGGGCTTTGCGGTTTTTGCGATTCGTTCGTCTCGTCTGATTCGTCTGATTCGTCTGCCGCTTGCGATTTGCCTACTGCTTGCGATCCGTCCGTCACGGTCGTCCCGTCCGTCGCGTCATCTCCCGCAGCAACCGCCTTCTCCTGCGATTTCGCGGCCTTCTTGCCCTGCTTCTCCTGCTTGGCGATCGCCTTCGCTTCCCGCGCGGCCTGCTTTTCCGCCTCGCGGGCGGCCTTTTCGCTTTCGTAGCGCAGTTCCGGCTTGGCTTCCATGCGGCTCAGCCCATACCATGCCAGGTTCACGATATGCGCGGCGAGCTGCTCCTTGCTGAGCTTGCGTTGGTCGGCCCAGTATTGGCAGGTGTACACGGTCATGCCGATGAGCATCTGCGCGTAATACGGCACGCTTTTGGCCGGCAGATGCTGGCGTTTGAACGCGTCGGTGAGAATGTCCTCGACACGTACGGCAATGTCTCCAAGCAGCGAATTGAACGAGTTGGACGGGTCGGTTTTCGGCGAATCGCGCGTGAGCACGCGGAAGCCTTCGGCGTTTTCCTCCACGTAGGTGAGCAGCGCAAGCGCGGTGCGTTCCACGATTTGGCGCGGATGCGCCTGCGGGTCGGACAGCGCGTTGATGAGAACGTCGGTGAGCGCGCGCATTTCGCGGTCCACCACCACGGCGTACAGGCCTTCCTTTCCTCCGAAATGTTCGTAGACGATGGGTTTCGACACTTTTGCGGTCGAGGCGATCTCTTCCACGCTCACTGCTTCGAATCCCTTGGCCGCGAACAGCGATCGACCGATTTCGATAAGCTGTTCGCGCCGCTGATACGACGTCATTCTGGATGTGTTAGCCATGCTGTCCAGTTTTTCACGTCCCGTGGATAGCCCCATTGCCTGCCCTGGCAGAGATGAGTGGCGTGTCCGTTGCGCTTTTTAGGCTGGAACCATGGATACGAATGTGATTATTGCGATTGTCGCGGTCGTCGTTATCGCGGCATTACTTGCGATTGGCGGATGGTGGTTCGGTAAGAGCCGCAAGTCCGCCGTGGACAAGTCCACTGAAGCGGCGAAGGCGAAGGCCGATGCTCGTTTGGCTACGGAGAAGTCCGCCGCGCAATCTGCCGCCGCAAGTGCCGAAAACGCTGAGAAAACCAAGGAAACCGCGGAATCCGCAGCGACGGAAGCCGTGGAATCCGCGACTTCGTCTGCCACACCTGAATCGCCAGTGGCAACTGAACCAACTCCGGTCGGGTCAGCCGTAACTGAATCCGCGACCCCAGCCGTCGAAACCCCTGAAGCCGCCGGTACCCGCATGCAGCGCCTCAAGGCGCGCCTGTCCAAGTCCGGCAATCCGTTCGGCAAGGCTCTGTTCAACATTCTTGCGAAGGATCAGCTTTCCGAAGCCGACTGGGAAGACGTTGAAGACACCCTCCTGCTTGCCGACGTGGGCGCGGAAGCCAGCGAACAGCTAGTTGAAGAACTGCGTAACGATGCCCGAATCGCAGGCCAGTCCGACCCGGCCGAAGTGCGTGCCGCGCTGAAAGACAAGCTGCTGAAGCTTGTAGGCATTGACACGGATCGCCGTCTCAATGCCAATAAGGAAGGTGCCAACAAGCCAAGCGTCATCATCATGGTCGGCGTGAACGGCACCGGCAAGACCACCACCGCGGGCAAGCTGTCACGACTGCTCGTCTCCGAAGGCAAGCAGGTCATGCTGGGCGCTGCCGATACGTTCCGCGCCGCCGCGGCCGACCAGCTGGAGACTTGGGGCGCCAAGGTGGGCGTGCCGGTCGTGCGTTCCGACAAGGACGGCGCCGACCCGGCGTCCGTCGCGTTCGAAGCCAGCGCCAAAGCCAAGGAAGAGAACGTCGACGTGCTCATCATCGACACCGCCGGCCGCCTGCAGAACAAGGCGAACCTCATGGACGAGCTCGGCAAGATCCGCCGCGTCACCGAAAAGAATCTTCCGGTCGACGAGGTGCTGCTCGTGCTCGACGCCACCACCGGCCAGAATGGCATGACGCAGGCCAAGGTGTTCGCCGAAGCGATCGGCATCACCGGCGTGGTCCTGTCTAAGCTCGACGGCTCCGCCAAGGGCGGCATCGTCATCTCCGTGCAGAAGGAGCTTGGCGTGCCCGTCAAGCTCGTCGGCCTCGGCGAAGGCCCGGACGACCTCGCCCCGTTCGATCCGGAAGGCTTCGTCGACGGCATCCTCGCCTGACGTTCCCATATTTTCCGGATTTGCGATTTCCGTAGCGAAAACCTCCCGTCACGTTCCGTACGTGGCGGGAGGTTTTCGTATTGCGATTACTGCTCAGCGCCAGCCGTACCGGCAGCCGCAGCCCCCACTCCCGGCACCTTCCGGATCGTCAGCTTCAGCAGCAGCGGCGCGACCAGCGTCACCAGCGAAATGATGAAGATGATCGTCGAATAGTATTCGCTGCCGAGCACATGCTCGTTGAAGCCGATTTGCGCGGTAATCAACGCCATCTCGCCACGCGGTACCATGCCCGCGCCGATCATCAGCGCCGAAGCGCCGCCAAAACCGGCCATGCGGCCACCCAAACCGCAGCCGACGACCTTCGTGATCACGCCGAGAACCGTCATGATCGCAATGAACACAATCATCTTCGTATCATCCACGCCTGTGGTCTGCAGGCCGATGCCCACGAAGAACACCGGCACGAACAACGTGTCTCCAACCGGCTCGATATACCGGTCCGCGTCCTCCGCGTAATCGCTGTTGCTTACCGCGATGCCGGCGAAAAACGCGCCCACCGCGTAGCTCAACCCGGCCAGATTCGACGCCCACGCCATCGCCAGGCAGATGATCACGGCCATCACCGCGATGCCGGACGGCGCCTTCAGCACGCCAGCCAGCGTCATCAGCGCCGGCGCCACCCAAACCACCACCACGGCGGCCGCCACAAAGAACAGCACCTGCTTGAGCAGAATCAAACCCAGCCCTGCCACGTCCACGCTGCCGGTGTTGACGAGCGTGCACATCACGGACAGCAGGATCACGCCGATCACATCGTCAGCCACGGCCGCGCCGAGAATCGACACGCCTTCCTTCGAATCAAGCAGTCCGGCTTCCTTCAGCACCGCCACGGAAATCGACACGGACGTGGCGGAGAACACCACGCCGATGAACGCAGCCGGAATCGGCTTGAAGCCAAACAGCAGGCTCACTCCACCCATCACCGCCACGGGGAACACCACGCCCATGCACGCGATGATGACCGCCGCCTTCGAATATTTCTTCAGCAACTGCAGGTCGCAGCCGACACCGCCCAAAAACATGAGGATGATGATGCCGAGGTCGCTGAACAATGACAGCGAATCGCTCATGTGCATCACGCCCAGCAGCGAAGGGCCCACGAGAATGCCGACGAGGATCTGCCCGATCACTTCCGGCAGCTGCGCTTTGCGGCAGATCAGCCCGGAAACCGTGGTCAGCATCAAAATGGCGCACAGTGAAATGATGAACGTTGCCATGGTCCTCGCCGCTCTCTCGTTACGCGCGCCATACGTTCGCCGCACCGCGCGTTCGGTGTACATGCCACGCGCTCGCCGTACGCGGCGTTCTCTCGTCGCGTGCCACGCGTGTTCCGTAAGTTTCAGCTACCCAACTTACTCCGTCCGCAGCGTTGCCCGCCGCTTCCGTCCACCGTCGCAATTTCATATTGCGATTGCCGGGCGATTATGCCTTCCATATTTCCGTACCGCCAGTTTCGTTGGAATTCCGCCATTTTTCGGCGTAGGTTGACGTTCCGCGCGGATGGCGTTACGTTGGCGTAACACGTCGTAACGTTTTCAAAACGCGGCCGGCGTTCCATATCGTTCTGTCAGCCCCACACGATGGGGACGGAAATGTTGAACCAAATATAGAGAAAGAAAGAGGAGGGTGACATGGGCCAGCTTGATTCTGGAAATGCCGCGTGGATATTGACTTCCGCGTCCCTTGTGTTCCTCATGACGCCTGGTGTGGCGTTCTTCTATGGTGGCATGGTCCGCGCCAAGGCCGTGCTGAATATGATGATCATGGAGGCGGCCGCACTGTCCGTCACGATGATCATGTGGGTGCTGTGGGGTTGGTCGATCGCCTACGCCGGCACCTCGGTCGGCGGCATCTTCGGCGACCCGGCAACCGGCTTCCTGCTGAAGGACACCATGGTTTCCGATAAGGGCGTCTTCACATCGGCCGCACTGAACGGCAACAACTACCCGGTCAGCGTCGACGTGGCCTTCCAGTCCGCGTTCGCCATGATCACCGTCGCGTTGATCTGCGGCGCCATCGCCGAACGTGTGAAGTACTCCACGTGGATGATTTTCGTGGCGCTGTGGATCACGTTCGATTACGCTCCGCTCGCTCACATGGTGTGGAACGGTGGTCTGCTGTCCGCTGACGGCGCCATTTCCCAGGCGATCGGCGCAGCCGCCCACGATTTCGCAGGTGGTACGGTCGTCCACATCAACGCCGCAGTCGCCGCTCTGGTCATCGTGCTGATCATCGGCAAGCGTAAGGGCTTCGGCACGCAGCCGTTCCGCCCGCACAATGTTCCGTTCGTCATGCTCGGCGCCTTCCTGCTGTGGTTCGGCTGGTTCGGCTTCAACGCCGGTTCCGCCTTCGCAGCCAACGGCACCGCCGGCTACGCGTGGGTTTCCACGTCCGCTGCAACCGCTGCGGCAATGCTCTCCTGGGGCTTCACCGAGAAGATCCGCACCGGCCACTACACCGCAATGGGTGCCGCTTCCGGCATCGTCGCGGGCCTCGTCGCCATCACCCCGGCCGCCGATGTGGTCTCCCCGCTGTGGGCCATCGTGCTCGGCGCCATCGCCGGTGTGCTCACCTGCCTGGCTTGCGGTCTGAAGTTCAAGCTCGGCTATGACGATTCCCTCGACGTCGTCGGCGTCCACGGCGTTGGCGGCTTCACCGGCACCGTGCTCATCGGCTTCTTCGGCGAAGGCACCGGCCTGTTCGCAGGCGGCGACTGGAGGCAGCTGGTCGTCCAGCTCATCGTCGCTCTCGTGGCCATCGTCTGGTCCGCCGTCATCACCGGCATCATCGCCTTCGCTCTGGAGAAGACGATCGGCTGGCGCGTCACCGAAGCCCAGGAAGTCGGCGGCATCGATCTTGCCGACCAGGGCGAACGTGCTTACGATTTTGCTGGTACCGCCAGCTCCGTCCTCAAGGAGGTGAAGTGAGATGAAGCTCATTACCGCTATCATCCAGCCCCATAAACTCGACGATGTCAAGGAAGCCCTCGCAGCCGCGGGCGTGCACGGCCTGACCGTGTCCGAGGCAAACGGTTATGGCCGTCAGCGCGGCCACACCGAGGTCTACCGTGGCGCCGAATACACCGTGGATCTCATTCCGAAGATCCGCATCGAGGTGCTGTCCGACGACGCCGATGCCGAAACCCTGGTTGGCGTGATCGTCAAGTCCGCCGGCTCCGGCACCATCGGCGACGGTAAGGTCTGGGTGGCTCCGCTTGACTCGGTGACCCGCGTGCGCACCGGCGAAACCGGTTCCGCCGCCATCTGATCCGTCCGGCCTTGTGATCGGGCCGATTCGGACAAGATGAAATAAAGACCCCCGGGCTTGAAGTTCGGGTTATCAATTACGACACATCCCCGTACGTGCCTCGCGCCGTGCGGGGATTGTCATAAGTCGTCATAGGTTTCATAAGGAACGTGCGTTATGACTTCAGCAGTCGATGGTCTCAAACAACGGTTCATGGCCATGAGCCAGCCCGACGCCGACGGCGTCTACCGCAATGGCGCGGCGAAACGCAAAGCCCGCACGGACTTGGCCATGGGCAATCTCACACAGTTGTGGAACGAAGCCTGCGAGGCGGTTTCCTTCGATGTTCCGGCAACCGGCATCGGTCTCGGCGCGGTCGGTTCGCTGGCACGTGGACAGGTGGGCCCCAGCTCCGACCTTGATCTGGTGGTCATCTACGAACCGCACGCGCTGACCGACCAGCAGCTCAACGAGCTCGCCAACAAACTGTGGTATCCGATTTGGGATTCCGGCCTCGACCTCGACCAGTCGGTACGTACCGTCGCGCAATGCGAGGCCGTCACCGACCGCGACCTGCCCGCAGCCATGGGATGGTTGGACGTGGTGCCGATCGCGGGGGACACTGGACTTATCGAAAGCACAGCCGTATCCATATTGGAACGATGGCGTAAGGCCGCACGCAAACGTCTGTCGGAACTGCTCGGCTCCGCCAAATCGCGCCTCGACGAATTCGGCCGCATGGCCTACATCAACCAGCCGGACATCAAGGAGGCGCGCGGTGGCCTGCGCGACTCCGTATTGGTGTCCGCGCTCGCCGCATCCTGGCTTGCCGACCGTCCGCACGGCACGTATGACGACGCCGTCGAACGGTTGCTGGACGTGCGCGACTGCATTCATCTGGTCGCCGGCAAAGATACGAACATGCTGCTATCGCCCTACCAAGCCAAAGTCGCGGCGATGCTCGGTCTGGCCGATCCGACGCTGCCAGACGGCGAACGTGAGGCGAAGTCGATCGACGATCTGCAAACGTTGCTGGCACGCGTCGGCCGTCAGATCGCGTTCTCCCTTGATTCCACCGCGTCGCGCGCCGAGCATTCGCTGACGCACGACAAGCCGCGATTCGCCTTCTTCCAAGTGTTCCAGCCGCGCGGCGGCGGCAAACGTCAGGCACCGACCTTCGATGTGATCGCCCCCGGCGTGGCCAGGCATGAAGAGGAAATCGTGCTCGCTCCGGGCGCGGAACCGGCCGCCGACCCGAACCTCGTGCTGCGCGTGGCCGTCGCGGCCGCGGAATTCGGCCTGCCGATCGCCCCGGGAACGTTGCGGAATCTCAAAAAATGCCCTATCGGCGACCGCAACTGGACGGACGAATCGCGTGAACTGTTCATACGACTGCTGGCTTCCGGCCCCGCGCTGCTCAACGTGTGGGAAGACATCGATTTCATCGACGTGCCCGGCAAGCTCATCCCCGAATGGTTGGGCGTGCGCAACCGGCCAAGCGCGTCCGCCGCGCACCGCTATACGATTGACCGGCACATGGTGGAGGTCGTCACGCGGCTCGGCCGTGAAACACCCAGCGGTGGGCGGTACGACGACCGGCATTACGAGGCGCTGCTGCTCGCCGGCATCCTGCATGACATCGGCAAACGACCGGGGGTGGCCAACCATGCGGCGGAAGGCGCTCGGCATGCGACCGTGGTCGTGGAACGCATGGGATTCGACCGCGACATCGTCCGCTGGGTCACGCTGCTGGTACGCGAGCATCTGACATTGTCGGAGTTCGCCACAGGCCGCAATCCCAATGATCCCAACGTCGGCGATGATCTGGCCGGCCGGCTCGACCATAATCCCGTGCTGCTCGACATGCTGTTCGACCTGACCTGCGCCGACGGCTCCTCGTTGGGGGCCACGTCCGGCGAGACCATCTCCAAACAGTACGGGTGGAGCAAATGGCGTGAAACGTTGGTGCGCACCATGTACAACGCCACCCGATACCACATGTGAGCGCCGGTTTCTCGCATGCGCCAAGCCGATATGCCCCCGTATTTCTCGTCGTTTACGGAAAAGCGGGGTGCATATCACCTTCCGTTCACTTCGGCAAATCGAAATAAGGGAATCGGGGTGCATGCTTTAGGATGTCCCCAAGTTGTCCACTCAGTTATCCCCACTCTGTGGATAAGTCGAAACGTTTTCCACATGGTTATCCCCAATATGTGGATAACTCGGCTTTTTTCGATTTTCTTATCCACACCAAAGCCATTCGCGCGTGTCGTTCGGTGGATGCGGAGATTCATCCATAATCTCAATGCAACACCGGTCGTGACGGCACGCACGTATTATGGTTTTCCTCGGTATTGAACACATTCGATTGACTGCTGCGGTTGGAGGGACATGGCGGAGAACGACTCTTGGAACAACGGTTCGGCGCAGAACCGCGGATTTTCGAACGCTGGAAACGGTGCGAACGGCATGAACGGCCGATCCGGCCAAGCCGTGCGCGACGCCCTGTTCGACCGCGTGCCGCCGCATGACGACGCCGCCGAAATGGCGGTGTTGGGCGGCATGCTGATGAGCAAGGACGCCATCGGCGAAGTATCGCAGATGATCGACGTGTCCGACTTCTACCAGCCACGCAACCAAACCGTGTACGAAGCGGTCATCAAACTGTTCTCGGCCTCCCAGCCGGTCGACGCCGTGCTGGTGGCCAACGAGCTGCTCGCCGAAGGCAATCTGGAAAAAGTGGGTGGCTCCGACTATCTGCACAGCCTGGTCGCATCGGTTCCGACCGCCGCAAACGCCACGTATTACGCCGACATCGTGCATCAGCGCGCCATCCTGCGTAATGTGATCGCGGCCGGCACCAAAATCGCACAGCTCGGCTACACCGCAGAAGGCTCGCAGGCCGAAGACGTCGTCAACCTGGCACAGGCCGAAGTATATGAGATGTCCACCGGCAAAGTGCGGCAGGACTACGCGCCGATCGGCACCGTCATCGCCGATACGCTTGACCAGCTCGACCGTCTGCAAAGCGGCGAAGTGTCCCGAGGCGTGCCGACGGGCTTCCGCGACATCGACGACGTGACGCAGGGCCTGCAGCCCGGCCAGATGATCGTCGTGGCAGGCCGACCGGCCATGGGCAAGTCCACACTCGGTGTGGATTTCGCCCGTTCCGCGGCACTGCATCACGGATTGACGACCATCATCTTCAGCTTGGAAATGAGCAAAAACGAGTTGGCGCAACGTATCATCTCCGCTGAATCCAACATTCCGCTCGCCGCCATGCGCCGCGCGGACGACATCACGCCGGAACGTTGGGCCATCCTGAACGAGTTGCAAGGCAAGCTGCAGAACGCGCCCCTGTTCATCGACGACAGCCCGAACATGAGCCTGATGGAAATCCGCGCGAAATGCCGCCGACTGAAGCAGACGAACGATTTGAAACTCGTCGTCATCGACTACCTGCAGCTCATGACCTCCGGCAAGGCCGTGGAAAGCCGCCAGCAGGAAGTGTCCGACTTCTCCCGTGCGCTGAAGCTGCTCGCCAAGGAGCTGGAAGTGCCGGTCGTGGCGTTGTCCCAGCTGAACCGTGGGCCCGAGATGCGCAACGACAAGAAGCCGCAGCTGTCCGACCTGCGCGAATCCGGCTCGATCGAGCAGGACGCCGACGTGGTGTTGCTGGTTCATCGACCGGATTTCTACGACAAGGAGGACCGGCCCGGCGAGGCGGATATCATCATGGCGAAGCATCGTAACGGTCCGACGGAGACGTTCCATCTGGCGTTTCTGGGCGCATACTCGAAGTTCAAGGACATGCCGCAGGACTACAACAGCGATCAAGGAGTGTGACGATGGGTGAGGAAAACGGATCCCAGCCTCGTGAAACATCGCGTGAAACACGGCGCGAGGCGCTGGGCGGGCAGTCGGATGCGGCGCGTCCATGGACCGCGTTCGCTACGCCGCTGATCGGCAAAGCCGTACGCGGCGCCTCTCGGCTGCTGCGGCACGGCGGCAGCGCGTTCCCTGGCAAGATCGTCGAACAGATCGACCCCGGTTTCCTCGCCCGTACGCTCGCCGACCTGCCGTATGGCGTGGTGCTGGTGTCGGGCACGAACGGCAAGACCACCACGACGCGCATGGTCGCCTCGATGCTGGAGACGCTGGGACTCAAGGTGTTCACCAATCCGACCGGCTCCAACTTCACGCGCGGCGTCGTCTCGGCGCTGCTGACCGAAGTGCCGTTGAGCGGCAGGCTGGACGCCGACGTGGCCGTGCTTGAGCTTGACGAGGCGTATGCGGTGAAATTCGTGCAGCAGGTGAAACCGCGGTTCGCGCTGTTGCTCAACGTGATGCGCGATCAGCTCGACCGGTTCGGCGAGATCGACAACACCGCGCGTCTGCTGGAGCGTGTCGCCGAGGCGACGACGGGCACCGTGGTGCTCAACCGTGAGGATCCGCGAATCGCGCGTTTCGCTTCGGCCGTGCCGGAAGGCACCGGAGTGCGCTATTTCGGGCTGGCGCCCGAACTGCGTCGGTTCTTCCCCTCCGACGACGACATGCAGACCACCGTCGCCGAAGAGGCCGCGAGCGTGGCCGGCAATGGCAGGCCGTCGGCAAATGACCGCGCGCAGCAGGAGCCGGCAGGCACATCGGTTTCGGCTGAGGCCCCCGATGCCGATGGGCGCGAGGCGACGGCCGATGTCACGCTGACCCGTGTCGGCAACCATGAGGCCGATTTCCTGATTGACGGGCGGGCCGTCCATACCGCCGTCAAGCTGGAAGGCGTGTACAACCTGTTCAACGCGGCGGCGGCGCTCGCCACCGTCCGCGCGGTCATGGCGCAGGATATTGCTTCGGCGCAGGTCGCCGAGACCGTCCCCGCCGAAACCATGCCCGGCCAGGCCTCGCATGCGTCAGACGCGGCGATATCTGACGAGAGCCCAGTAGACAGCCCAGTAGACCATGACCGGCTTCTGGCGGCGCTCGCCGAGGTGACCCCCGCGTTCGGCCGCGGCGAAACGATTGCGGTCAACGGCAGCGACGTGCAGCTGCTGCTCGTCAAGAACCCGATGGGCTTCAGGCTGTCGCTCGGCTCGTTCCCGCCCGACGGGCATGACACGATGATTGCCATCTGCGACCTGTACGCGGACGGGCGCGACATGAGCTGGCTGTGGGATGTCGATTTCACCAGCCTGCGCCCGACTGGCGTCGCGATGGTGTCGGGTACGCGAGCCTGGGACATGGCGTTGCGGCTCGAATACGATCAGGTCAGGGTGGAGCAGACTGGCACGGATCTGGAGGCGGCGGTGCGGCAGTTCGTCACCGCCCGTCCCGGTGTGCCCAAACACATCTACTGCACGTACACGTCGATGCTCCGCGTGCGTGCCGAACTCGCCAAGCTGACCACCGTCGCCGATGCCGGCGTCGGGCGATGAACGGCGCGGCGACTGACAGCATGAGCGGGAAAGGCGAACGGATATGGGAAAAGTGATCGACGTGATGTCCCTCTACCCGAAGGACATGAACATCTACGGGGATTCCGGCAACGTGCTGGTGGTTCTGCGCCGGCTGGCACTGTACGGGTATGAGCCGCGCCTGCACGCATACAATCAGGGCGACGAATGGCCCGAGCGCGTGGACATGATCCTCGGTGGCGGCGGTCAGGACACCGGGCAGAAGAAAATCACCGGCGACCTGTTCAAGCGGGCCGGCCGGCTGCGCGACCTGGCCGCGGACGGTACGCCGATGCTGATGATCTGCGGCCTGTTCCAGCTGTTCGGCGAATACTTCGAGACCTCGGAAGGCGAGCGGTTGGACGGCATCAACGTGCTCGGCGCGTACACGGTGGGGCAGAGCCACCGGATGATCGGCAATCTGGTCGAGCACAGCGACGAATTCGGCGACGTGATCGGCTATGAGAACCATTCCGGGCAGACGTTCCTGCGCGAGGGAACGTTGCCGCTGGGGCATGTCGATCACGACGGTACCGGCAACAACGGCGAGGATCATACGGAAGGCGCTCGTGTCGGCAATGTCATCGGCACGTACATGCATGGCTCGCTGCTGCCGAAGAACCCCGCGGTCGCGGATTTCCTGATTCGGGCCGCAGTGACGAGACGGTACGGGGAGTTCGAGCCGGACCAGTCCAGCGAGCAGATGTTCGAACTGGCACGGTTGGACGCTCTGGCGGACAAGGCCCGCAAGGTCGCCGCCGCCCGCCCCCGGTGAATTGGACGGTTCCGCGCCCTCGGACTCTGCGATGCTTGACGGGTCGATGAGCTTGATGGGCCGATGAGCGGATTGCCGGGGCGTGGTTTCCATCACGGCGTGGTTTCCATCTCATAGCGGAAACCACGCCACCCCTATCGCGTTATGCGACGGGTGGGGGTAATCTTGGAACCACAAGTAACCAAAGGAGGTATCATGGCTGATTTCGATTTGGGTGAAGGCCTGCGCCGGGTGTTTCTCGCGGGCGTTGGGGCATTGGCCACCGGCGTTGAGCTGGGGCAGCAGAGCTTTGAGAAGAGCCAGCAGATCGTCGACGGTCTGGTGAAGAAGGGCGAGCTCACCGTGGAACAGGGCAAGGCGTTGAACACCGAGCTCAAGCACAAGGCGCAGGAGGCCAAGGAGAAGGCCGAGGAAAAGACTGAGGGCGCCAAGGAGCAGAACGATGCCGGTGCCGCCGCCGAAGATCCTTCCCCGGCGGAAGGCTCCGCTGCTTAGCATGCCGGAGCAGCACACCATGCCGTCCTATACCGCGGGCGGCCATGCCGGCGACCCACGGCATGATCCGGAACGGGGGAAATCCGCATCGGGGTCGGACGGTTCGGCGAAAGACGGTGTCGTGACGCGACGTGCCGGCAAACGCCGCGAATGGGACGGGTCTCCCACCATCGGGCTGTTCAACAATCATCGCGACACCTTCTCCAGCCGATATCACCTGACGAGGCGCGGGAAAGTCAAGCGCCTCGGACAGATCATGCGCATTGCGAACCAGTTCGACGTGGTGCACGGCCTCACTCCGGTGAAGATGAGGCTGATGCTGGAGGCGCTGGGCCCCACATTCGTCAAGGTCGGGCAGATACTGTCCATGCGGTCGGAGATTCTGCCGCAGTCGTTCTGCGACGAGCTCGCGAAGCTGCGCGCCGATGCCGACCCGATGCCGTATCAGATCGTCGTCGACACGTTGACGCAGGAATATGGCCGCCCCATCGGCGAGGTGTTCGCCCGCATCGATCCGACGCCGCTCGGTTCCGCATCCCTCGCGCAAGTGCATCGCGCCACGCTGGTCACCGGCGAAGACGTCGCCGTGAAGGTGCAGCGGCCTGGCGTGCGCGAGATCATGGCGTTGGATGTGTCCATCATGCGTTCGATCGCCCGGACTGCCACGAAGATGCTGCCCAGTGCGCAGGTGGTGGATCTTGGCGGCGTGGTCGAGGAACTGTGGGATACGTTCGAATCCGAGACGGATTTTCTGGTGGAGGCGCGTAACCTCAGCGAGTTCAAGCGCTTCTGCGAAGCCTATCGGTATATGGACTGCCCGAAACCGTACATGGATCTGTGCACCGAGCACGTGGTCGTCATGGATTACGTCGAGGGCATCGCCGTCTCCCATACTGATCAGCTGATCGAAGCCGGGTATGACCTCAAGGAAATCGGCACCAAGCTGGTCGACAACTATGCGACGCAGGTGCTGGACGACGGTTTCTTCCATGCGGATCCGCACCCCGGCAACATCATCATCTCCGGTGGCCAGATCGTGCTTATCGATCTGGGCATGACCGGGCGGCTCAACAGCCAGGCCCGCAGCGTGCTCCGGGAGATGATCTTCGCCGTCGCCAAACAGGATTCCGCCGCGCTGGCGGACGGTCTGCTGCGTTTCGCGGGCACCGAGTCCAATCCTGAGGATTACCCCGCGCTGCTGGCCGACCTGGACATGGTCGTCAAGGAGTTCGGCACGGTAGACCTGGGCGACCTGGACATAGCGGCGTTCCTGACGTCGCTGACGTCGTTGGCCCAAAGGCACGGCATCGAGGTGCCGGGCACGGTGACGACGGTCGGCAGGGCGTTGGTCACGTTGGAGGGCCTGCTGGATGAATTCATCCCCGACGTGAACATGATTCAGATCATCTCCGACCATATTGCCGGCAGCAAGTCGTTGGATCGAGCGGCGAAAGACGAGATCAAGGCGCTGGGCGTCGAGGGACATCAGGCATTGCACGGCTTGCTGTCCGCGGCGAGCGAGTCCAGGGTCGCGATGCGCATGCTCACCCGAGGCCAGCTGCGCATGAACATGGAGGTCGTTGGTTCCGAGGAACCGATGCGCCTGCTGTCGGACATGGTCAACCGCCTGACGATGGCGTTGATCGTCGTCGGCCTGTTCGTCGGATCGTCGATCGTGTACTACGCGGGCATGAAGCCGATCATCTTCGGCATACCGGTCGTGGGATTCATGGGATATGTGATAGCGTTCATCCTCTCCGTATGGATCGTGTTCGACATCTACTTCAAGGGACGCAGATCAAAGCGCCGGTAGTACTCGACGGAATGATTTGCGCCCCACGGTCCGGTCGGTCTTCAGGCCGGACCGTTTTACGGGCCGGTCAGTTTTCCAGGAACAGCTGCGGTGCCTTCATGAAGTTGTTGGCGCAGTGTTCCCCGCAGAAGTAATAGGTCGTGCCGTCGTGCTCGCGCGTGATGGCGTCGTTGTTGACGGCGACGGTCATGCCGCACACAGGGTCGGTCGCGGTCTGCGTCGCGTCGTTCATGTCTGCGGAATGCATGTGGTTCATGTGCATGGGTTGCTCCTTGTTCGGCTGATGGTGATGGCCCTCATCGGTGTGATGGCCATCGGCACGGGGACGGTCTCCGGTGTCGAGAATGATGCTGCGCGCGCCGTGTTGGTCGGGCGCTCTCCTGTCGGCGTCTCTTCCGCCTGCGGCGGTGAAGGAGACGGTGTCGGGGCTCAGTGTGACGCGCCGCATGCGGTTCGCGTTCAGCACCAGGCAGACGGAGCTGAGCGCCATCGCCAGGCCTGCGATCATCGGGCTGAGCAGCCAGCCGGTGAAGGGGTACAGCACGCCGGCGGCGATGGGGATGCCGATGATGTTGTAGCCGAAGGCCCAGGCGAGATTCTCCCGGATGTTGCGCATCGTGGCTTGGGATAGGTTGAGGGTTTTCACCACGCCTCGCAGGTCGCCGCTCATGAGGGTCACGTCGGCGGATTGCATGGCGATGTCGGTTCCGGTGCCGATGGCTATGCCCACGTCTGCCTGTGCCAAGGCGGGGGCGTCGTTGATGCCGTCGCCCACCATGGCCACCAGTCCATTGGGGACGTCGGCGATGGCGGGGGCCACCGACGACTGTGCCGCGGCGGCGTCGCGCGATATCTGCAGCTGCCTTATCCAGTAGGCCTTGCCGTCGGGCCTGACCTGAGCGATCACCGTGTCGATGCCGACTTCCGCGGCGACGCGTTCGGCGACCTCCGCCTTGTCTCCCGACAGCATCACCGTGCGGATGCCAGCGGCTCGAAGCGCTGCTATCGCCTCCTTGGAACCCGGCTTGACGCTGTCCTTCGTATAGCTCGGCTTGGCGTAGTCGGCGTCGTCATCGATGGCTCCGACGGTGATCGTCCCGGTCTTGTCGAACACGACGGTTCGGATGTCGCGGGCCTGCTCCAAGGCCCTGGCGGATGTGACCAGCACGCCGTTCGTGGCGCCGAGGCCGGTCGCCGCGGTCACCGATAGCGGCGTGGCCAGTCCGAGCGCGCAAGGACACGCGATGATCAATACGCTGACCGCCGTCACCAGCGCATGGGCTAGTTTGGGTTGCGGCCCGAACGTTATCCATATGGCACCGGTCCACAATGCGGCGATAATCACCGCGGGGACGAACACGCGGGCGATCCTGTCGGCCAGACGCTGCACGGGCGCTTTGGTCGCCTGTGCGCGTGCGACCAGAGCGATGATCTGGGAGAGCACCGTGTCCTCGCCGGTGCGTGTGACCTTCATGACCACATTGCCCTGCTGCATGATGGTCGCCCCCGTCAGGGGCTCTCCGACGCCACGCCGGGCCAGAACGGATTCGCCGGTGATCATGGACTCGTCGACGCTGGCCTCGCCGGCCAACACGACGCCGTCCAGCGGTATGCGCTCGCCGGCGCGGATCACCAGCAGATCGCCGGTCTTCACGCGGTCGATGTCGATGTCTTGGGATTGGGCAGGGTCGAGCCATCCGTCGCCGGATGCCTTGCCGGCGGCCAGATCCTTGGCCAGTGGCGTTCCGATATCGAGGATGTGGGCGACACGTGGGCGCAGCTTGATCAGTGATTGCACGGCCTTTCCGGTGCCCTCACGGGCTTTCGCCTCCAACAGGCGTCCGACCAGAACGAGCGTGATCACTACGCCGACCGACTCGAAGTAGGGCTCTCTCGACCCCTCGGGCATCAGCTCCGAGACGAAGCACAAGGCGATGCTGTACAGGTATGCGGCGGTGGTCCCCAATGCCACCAACGAGTTCATATCCGGAGAACGATGCCACAGTGCCGGCCATCCGACGCGGTGGATCGGCGCCCCGCAGTAGAACATGACCGGGGTGATGAGTATGGCCTGCAGCCAAGGGTTCATCAGCCATGAAGGAACGAGCGAGTGACTGACGAGCATGAGCATCATGGGGACGAACACCGGGAGCGTGAGAACGGTGCCGATGGCCACCAGCATGCCGGTATGGCGAATCTCCTGACGGCGTTCCTCCACCTCCTGCCGCTCGGCCAGCAGCGCGTCCGCGGCGGACATCCTGGGCGTGCCGGCCGGTATGGCGGTCCCGGTCGATGCAGTGCCGTCGTCCGGTTTTGTGGCGGAGTCCGTCTCCCCCTCGACGCGAAGCAACCCATGCACCATGTTCATGCCGCATGCAAAGGGGTAGTCGCCGGCCGGCAGCGGCGGAAGCGACATCTCGGTGGTCTCGTTGCCCGGCAGCATCGTGTCCGTTCCGAGGTCGGGGAACACGACATGCGACGTGCATTCGCCGGTCTCCTTCCGATCGAACCTCAGCGTGATCGGAATGCCGGCTTGCATCGTGACGATATCGGGGGAGTACCCACCCCTGACCGTGATGGTCGCCTGTTGAACGCCGTCATGCAGCGTCGCCCGGGCGCCTCTCCTTCTGGGCGCGAAGAAGAATCGCAGGATGCACCATGTCAGCACGGCGGCTATCACCAGTGCCGCCACACCGAGGAAGATGTCGAATTCCATCGCCGCTCCTTTCCCCTTTCTATCATAATCTCGGATATTAACTATACCCTATACCCCTAGAGGGTATATAATGCGTGTTGTCGGGAATATTCGCGCTGGGCGGAAGGCTGGTTATGCAGGGTTACGACGGAGACAAGGCGAAGATCCTCGCGCGGCTGCGGCGTGTCGAGGGGCAGGTCCATGCGGTCGCGCAGATGGTGGAGGATGATGTGTATTGCATCGATGTGCTGACCCAGATCTCCGCCGCGACTTCGGCATTGAAGGCCGTGTCGGTGATGCTGGTTGACGACCATCTGAACCATTGCGTGCGGCAGGCGGCGGCCGAGGGCGGCGAGGTGGCCGACGAGAAACTGTCGGAGGTCGAGAAGGTGATTTCCCGACTGGTTCGCTCATAAGTGCGGCACTCGCTCGTCCGCGGGATGATGTGTAATAATACACATGTTCGATGAAGTGCTTGATGTGGTGATCGTTGCGGTGGTGGCGTTGTTGGGTCTGGCCGCCGGATTCGCGCTGGGCAAAATGCGTGGCCAAGCCTCCGCCCGCATGGCGAAGGCCTCCGAGGTGGACGCGCTGAGGGGATCCTGCGAGGCCATGAAGGACGACAATGCGCGGCTTGCCGCCCAAGTGGCTCAGGCCAAGGCCCAGTCCGAGGGACTTCTGCAGCAATTGTCGTTCGCGAAATCCCAGCTTGCTCAGGCGCAGCAGGCGGAACAGGTGCGGGTGCAACGTGAGCGCGAGCGGGCCGAGGCCGATGGGCTGCGGCGCCGGGAAGAGCAGAAAAAAGCGCTGACAGAGCAGGGCAAGGTGCTGTCGGCGTTGGCTCCTTTGCAGAAGAATCTCGATGAGCTGCAGCAGAAGGTCTCGAACATCGAGGAGGGGCGCAAACACGAGATGGGCGTGCTGGGCGAGCAGCTCAAAGGGCTGGGTGAGCAGCAGGCGAGGCTCGACCGTGAGACGAGCTCGCTCTCGGCGGCATTGCGCAACAACAAGGTCCGCGGCGCTTGGGGAGAGGCGCAACTGCGCAACATTGTGGAGTCCGCCGGTTTGCTGGAGCACGTCGACTTCGATACGCAGGTGGTGATGACTGGCGTCGACGGTAAGACGCTCCGGCCTGACATGATCGTCCATCTGCCGGGAGGCAAGACGATTCCCATCGACGCGAAGGTGCCGTATGCCGATTATCAGCGGGCCTGCATGATTCCGGAAACCGCGGGGCCTGAGGATCTGGAACGGCGTGACGAGCTGCTGCGGTCGCATGCGAAAGCTTTGCGTGAACACGTCAGGGCATTGGGTGATAAGGCGTATTGGAGTGCATGCGACACGGCCCCTGATTTCGTGATCGCGTTCATTCCCAACGAGGCGTTGCTGCAGGCTGCAATGGAGGCCGATCCGACATTGATGGATGACGCCTTCGCCCGCAAGGTCGCATTGACCTCGCCGGTCACCCTGTGGGCCGTGCTGAAATCCGTCGCATACGCTTGGCAGCAGCAGAGCCTCACCGATGACGCCAAGACCCTGTTCGACCTGTCGAGGGAACTGTACGAGCGTTTCGCCGTACTGGGGGAGCGCGCGAACAAACTCGGTACCGCGCTCACCCGCACCGTGACGGCGTACAACCAATTCGCGTCATCGTTGGAATCCCGCGTGCTGGTCACCGCGCGCAAACTGCAGAAGCTCGATCAGGCCACGGTCATCGGGTCGGTGAACATCATCGATCCGGACAAATCCGATGTCCGTGAAATCACCGCCCCGGAAACCACCCCCGAATAAAACCAACGCTAGAGCATCCAAAGGAATACCAGCATGACTCGGCCCCCGCTGGCGGGGGCTGTCGGCACAGCCGACTGGGGATGGTCTCGGCTTTATCCCGGCTTCATTGTCGCTACGGATTTCGACCATCCCCAGTCCGCTTCCGCGGACAGCCCCCGCCAGCGAGGCAAATACGCAACCGCGCGGATATGCATGGCCATTGCCGGCGGTGACTTGACGGCACGCAACGATATCCTGAGAACCATGAATGAAGAGCAAGGATTCCGCAAGACCGGGACGACCGGAACCGCTGTGGGCACGAACAACATTCCTTCCGACGCATCGCCGAGTCAGACGGATGACTTCTCCATGCTGGAGCCGCGCGAACAGCTCCGACGGCTGATTGCCGCGGAAATGGAAGGCAAGCCGTTCTGCGAGCTCGCCGGCGTCACCTTCGACCATCGCGGGGCGGCTATCGTCGGTCACATTCTTCTGGACACGCTTGAGGAGAACGGCTATTCCATCGATGATTTCGACGCCGTCGGTGCGTTGACCGCCGCGGCCGTTCCACTGGTCGGCGCGATGATTCAGGCGGCGGCATCGCGCGGTGAAGACCTCGACGGATTCGTCATGGACTTCGTATACCCGTCCATCAAAGGCCCGTCCATCAAGGGCAAACGCGTGGTATTGCTGGATTCATGGCTCTCGGAGAAATCCTATGTGCAGACCTCGTCGCTGGTGACACTGCGCAACGGCAATGAACTGAGCCTCGATTTCGGCGTGGTGGAGCATGAAGGCGCGAAAGTGGTTGCCATCGCATCGCTGATCGGCGGCGTCGACATGACCGAACCCGTCATCGAGGTCGTCAACCCCGTGAGCGGTGAACGGCAGGAGCTGCCATTCGTCGAAATCTACCACGAATCCGAACTGCGATAGCCATGCACAAGCCCAACCCCATCTCTCTGGCGGCAAAGGCTTCGGGGGAGCCGGAATTTCGTGAAGTCGGCGTAGGACCATGGACGCAGGAGCACCCCGGTGAGCCACGCCCGGATGACCTTAAATCGCCGAACTACGATCGACGCTACGATACGACGCTGCTGGATGAAGGCGATCGTCGCAACGTGCTCGACCGTTACCGGTACTGGACCGTGAACGCCATTCGCGACGATCTGGACGCGGCCGGTCGCCACGGCTTCGACGTCGCCATCGAAAACTGGACGCACGATTTCAACATCGGTTCCATGGTGCGCACGGCGAATGCGTTCACCGCGAATCGCGTGCACATCGTTGGCCCGCACAAATGGAACCGCAAGGGCTCGCTGATGACCGAGCTGTACCAGCACGTTGAGTATCATCCCAGCATTGACGAACTCGTCACCTGCTGGAAGCTGCGCATCGCGGGAGAAATTGCCGCCGCCCAGGCACAGGCCGCCGCCGCGGCGATGCACGCGCATCAGGCTCACTCCGATGCGAGTGCGCTTCTCTCGGACGATGACAAATCCAACGGATCCCCCCGATTCGCGTCCGCAACGGATCATTCGGGCTATGATGCGGTCGCGCGGGCCGACGCTCGCATCAGGACGCTGGAATCGTCCCGCATCATCGCATTGGATATCATTCCCGGTGCCGTACCGATGGAAACCTACCGTTTTCCGGAACGGTGTCTGATGCTGTTTGGCGCGGAAGGCCCCGGATTGTCGAACAAAGCTCTCGAACTCGCTGATGACGTGGTATACATCTCGCAATTCGGTTCCGTGCGGTCCATCAATGCCGGCGCCGCAGCCGCAGTGGCCATGCACAGCTGGATTGCGCAGCACGGGTGACGCGGGTGTGTATGCTCGAATCATGATAACGATAGAGGCCTTACCAAACGCTTCGGGCGTAAGACCGTGCTTGATAATGCCAGTTTCACCGCCGAAGACGGCAAGGTGACCGGTTTCCTTGGGTCGAACGGCGCCGGGAAGTCCACGACGATGCGGGCCGCCCTCGGCTTGGTCACCCCCAATGCGGGCCGTGCGCTGGTTGACGCAGTGCCGTTCGTCAAGACACCATCGCCGATGACCGCCGTAGGAGCGGTTCTCGACGCCAAATCCGCGCATAAGGGTCGGTCCGCCTACACCCATCTGCGTGGCCTCGCCCTTACCAACGGCATACCGCGATCCCGCGTCGATGAGGTCATCGAATTCACCGGCCTTGCGAGCGTGGAAAAGCGCAATACAGGAGCGTTCTCGCCGGGCAGGGCCGTGCGGTGCTGTTGAGTTCGCGCCTGATGAGCGAGGTCGCATTGACCGCTGACGATCTCGTCATCATCGGTCGCGGCCGCATTCTGGAGACCACGACGGTCGCGGCGTTCGTCGCAGAGCATTCCGCCCATTCGATCCGTGTCGCGACGCCGGAATCCGACAAACTGCACGCGGTGTTCGAAACCGCGCCGCAGGTCACCGTCCGCGAGGTGCCCCGCAATGCCAACGACCCGCAGCAAGGCCGGGTGTTCCGCATTGAAGGTGCCGCATTGGAGCCGACTGCGCGGGCGTTCGCCCAGGCGCAGTACGAGACCCGCGCGATACCGGGGCAGGTGCCGGCCCAATACGGCGAGCCTGCCGCAACCTACACTCAGCCGAACACGCAGGAGGTGCCGCGATGACGCAGCCTCATATCCCGCCGTAGCCTCAGCCCGTGCCGTCGCTCGGCGTGGCGAGACTGGTGCTCCTCGGCCACGAGGTCACGCCGCTGGCTGCCGACGAGTGGAGGATTCCATTGATCGGCCTGCTGGTGTTCAAGAAATCCGACATCAAATGACACCCATTCGGCCATATCGTCGCGCGCTCGGGCACAGCCGCGCGATATGGCCGCTGCCGCAGGGCCGCCGGACGCCGCGCAACATCGTGAGAATGTAATGGTGCGTGTCACATACGGCTCATATAGTTAAGGCCATGCCTACATTCACACGTGAAGAAATCGAGCACCTGGGCGATCTCGCCCGTATCGCGCTCACCGATGAGGAGATCACCCGTCTGCAGGGTGAGCTGAACGTCATCGCGGATTCCATCAACAAGGTGCAGGAGGTCGCCGGCGATGACGTGCCGCCGACCGCCAACCCCGTCCCGCTGGAGGCGTACCTGCGCCCCGACGTCGCCGAAACGCCGCTGACGCAGGAAGAGGCGCTTGCCGGAGGCCCGAAGACCGAAGCCGGCATGTTCGTCGCGCCGCGCATTCTGGGAAGTGAGGAGTGACGATGAGCGACACCACTGAACTCGTCAAGCTGTCCGCGGCCGAAATGGCCGCCAAGGTCAAGACCGGTGAGGTCTCCAGCCGCGAACTGGTCGAGGCCCACCTCGCCGTCATCGACGCCGCCGAACCGTCCATCAAGGCGTTCCTGAAGGTCTCCGCCGATCAGGCGCTCGACCAGGCCGACGCCTTCGACGCCAAGAGCGCCGACGACAAGGCCGCGCTGCCCGAACTGGCCGGTGTGCCGATTGCCATCAAGGATATGATCGTCACCAAGGGCATCGAGACCACCGCCGCCTCGAAGATCCTCGAAGGCTGGGTGCCGCCGTACGACGCCACCGTCATCGAGAAGCTCA
>ERZ1106919.50-NODE-50-length-93423-cov-248.913943_pt1 | contig 93423 bp, 37 predicted proteins | sample MGYA00403654_ERZ1106919 | MGnify/ENA primary metagenome ERZ1106919 (study PRJEB35170, sample SAMEA104062450) | human gut metagenome | biome: human gut; feature: human-associated habitat; material: faeces | place: Denmark | collected 2012-10-08 ... | reverse complement strand
CACAGGAGGCTATCAAGCCTCCCATGTCTGCGCCACTAATCAACAATTTTATTGGGTTGTTCATTTATAGAGAGATTTATTGTCATTACACCATTACCGGATTCAGCAGATAGACAGATTACATTCTGTTCTTCTGGCTTTCTCCTGCACCTGTACCCTTATACTTGCTTCTTGCAGTGTTGAACTTATATCGTACAGTAAGCGAAACTTTGCTTGTTGACAGTCCATCATACACCATTTCCTTCATTTTGCCAAAATGAGCAATCATGTGGCTATCGTTTGTCCCGAACAAATCATAGATGAAGAGCTGAAACGACAAATGGTCTTTCAAGAAAGCCTTATATGCGGAAACATTCGTGCAAAACATTGGCTTGTACAGATACAGATTTTCTTCATGACCTTTCGTGATATACGACATCATCAACGTAAACATTCCTAATTTGGTGTTGAGGGTGTTGTCTAAACGGAATGAAGCCATTGGCTTATTGAGCGATTTCCCATCGTGCGTCTCCATATCAAACCATTGCTTGTCAACGGATGCGGTAAACGAAGGATACCAGATGCCAAACGAAGGGCGCAAGTTGATGGATGCCTCTACGTCATTATACGAATTCCCATTCACAGGCTTCATCAAGCCTATTGCTGGATTATCCTTATAAGTCTCCACTGTTGACATAATTGGATGTGAAGTATGACTGTAGGTCATGTCGAATGTCAACCATTTGTAAGCCAACTCGTAGTTGAGATTTCTGCTTATCTGAGATACCAGAAATGGATTTCCCGTTTCATACGTGTATCGGTTGTCATACTGAATGCCGCTGCGCAAATTATGATAGGAAGGACGATTAATGTCGGCTGCATAGCTCAGCTGCATCTGTACCTTGCCCACAGGCATCGATAAGCTGAGCGATGGGAACCAATTGCCATACGACTTGCTTTGCCCAGGCACATACTTGCCATATTCATAGTAATTGAAGTCGATGTACTCGTATCTCATACCTGCCTCCAAACTCAGATTACCGAAATCTCTTGAATAGGTCAAGAATGAAGATGTCATACTTTCTGTAATACGGCTGTTGTCATCCGATACCAAGTTAGTTGGCACCACTTGATACTTTGAGGTACGATGGGTATTGGAATATTCACCACCCAAAGACAAATTACCTCCTAATAATGGGTAAGAAAGCACCAGTTTGGAAGCGAGCAGATGATAGTCCTTGTTAGTCAAGCTATGAGCCGTCTGGCTTTGCGCATCTATTCCCACTTCCTGGTATTGCTCTTTGGTAACATCGTTCTGGTATTCCTTCGACCATAGCCAATCTGTATTGAAATCGATGCTGAGCTTACCAATCTTTCCTACATAGTAAATATTGCTTGAAAGATTATTCTTCTGCCAAAAGAAATCAGCATGACTATCAGAATTTTCAGACAATTCTTCGTCTTGCAATATAGAAGAACTCATATCGCCGTTCCATGTTTGCTTAGGATTTCTAAGAAAACCAAAGTTGGCACCTATAGAGTTGTTGGCATCCAACTGGTAGCTGGCATCCAGGCGAAAGTTCATGGCTTCGATAATACCTACTTGTCTTATCTCACTTTTCTGGTTCCAAGTCTTGTCAAGATAAGTCTTCTGCTGTAAGTCTTTATTGTCTGGCTGGTATTGTCTTGCTCCAAAAGCGTATGCGCCCAGTTCTAATCCATTCTTGCGATAGTTCATATTCAATTGGCCAAATCCACCGAAGTTTTTCTTCTCATCATATTCACCAGTAGTCTTCGCATCGAATCCGAATCCTTCGCCCTGTATCTTCTTCGTTGTGATACGGATGACCGCCTTGGTGCTGGCTGCATAACGAGCACCAGGGTTAGTGATGACTTCCACCGACTTAATGTTATCAGAATGCAAATGGTCCAGCTCACTCTTGTCTCTCATCTGTCGTCCATTGATATAGATAACAGGCTCACCGCGACCGAATACCTTGATGCTGCCATTCTGGGCAGACACGTTAGGGATGCGGTCGAGCAGGTTCTCCATGGTTCCTGCCTTCTCAAGTACGGATCCGACAATGGTTGTCGTCATTCCGCCATTCTTCAGGATAGTCTTAGGCAGGGATGACTTCACGACAACTTCGCCGAGCATCTTGCTGTCTTCTTCCATCTTGATAATGCCTATGTTCTCGCCCTCGCAATCCTTGCAGATTGTCTTATAACCTACGGATGTCACCTTGATGATTCCGCCGTTGCAGGAAGAGTCGATGGCAAAGCTGCCATCCTCTCCACTCACTGCGCCCTTGATGAAAGCCGAGTCTGTTCTATTCAATAATACTACATTGGCAAACGCCAAAGGTTCTCCCTTGGTATTCATCACCTTGCCGGTGATATTCTGCGCCATCATCGGAGTCATAGCCGAGAGGCACAACGCTGTGGTAAAAATTACTTTTTCCTTCATATTGCTACAGTTTTGCTTGATTCTTTTATTTTTCTGCTGCAAAAGTATAGCTTTATAGGAAAAAGCCTTTGACACAAAAGTGTATTTCTCAAGAGTGCGGCTTAAGAATTACACTTTTGTGTATAAAAAGAAAGGATAAATAGCGTTTGGTGATAGATTTTTAATGAATTTACCTTATTTTTTCATCACCAAATCTGCGAGCATGATGGCGGATTCCTTCTCATCCCTCGGTGCATCCTTTGACTTCCATGCCACGATGAAGCGGATTCGGGCATCGGTTACCTTGTAACCTTTCAACTCCCATTTGCCTAGTTTCTCTTTCATCTTGATGGAGAGCTGGGCTATGTCTCTGCCTGTTGATGGGAGACAGAGGCAATGGTCGTGGTAGGTTAGCGGCATACCGCTTCTCAAGGAAAGGATAGCGTCCTTGTGAGGCTTGGAGAAGCCCAGGTTTACATCCTTGTGTGAGAGCTGAAACACTATTTCGTTGGGCTCATCGTAGGCTTGGGCATCATAGAGATGCTGGGCACTTTTCAGACTGTCGAAGAGATTGCCGTTGGTGTGGATGGTTAGTGTACGCTTGGCACGGGTCATACCCACATAGTATCGGCGCAGTATGTCATCGGTAGGATGTTCGGGATGGGTAATGAGCATCAGTACATGGTCGAACTCATGACCTTTTGCCTTGTGGATGGTGCTGACCACGATGTCTGATTTCGAGATATCACAGAAGTCTTCTACAGATGATTCGAACACGAACTCTCTCAGATCGCTGTAGTATTTGGCACGATTGGTCTGCTCAAATATCTGAAGGCTGCGGCGCAGGTATGGCAATGCCTGGCTGGTAGCATACTTTTGGAATGTCTGCTGCTTGGCTGCTTCCCAAATATCATCAGGGATGATAGGAGATTTCGTCTCCTTGATGCCTTGGTCTATCTTCTTCAAAAAGTATCTTACCTCTGCCAGATTCCAGAAGCGCAAGCCGTCCATTGATTGCACCAACTTTGCCTTGATGTCATGGCTGTGAAGAAGAGCCAGCATGATGACAGCCTCCTCATTGGTCTGCGTGAGGATGCTGATGGTTTCGTTCTTCTTTCGGGAAGAAGCATCGGCTTCTTTTGAAGCGTTACTTTCCAGTAATCGCGTAACATCTTCTAGGATAGGCTGATACATATAAGCCTTTTTCTCCTGAATCTCGTATGGATGCTTCACGATTCTTACCTCTCCATCTTCTTGACTCATGGAGATGATAGGGGTAGATTTGATTCGTTGGCGGATGTTGCGGGCAAAGTCGTTGGCAGTATCCACGATGTGGCGAAGGCTGCGGTAATTCTCCGTCATCTCGATGAAACGGCTGTGCTCTTTCTGGGTCAGTTCATAGAGATACCGCGAGTTGGAACCTCTAAATTCATAGATGTTCTGGTCATCATCGCCTACGGCTATCACCCTCATCTCTTCGTTGGCTTTCATCAGAGCAGAGACAAGGGCATAGTCATCCTTGCTCATGTCTTGTGCCTCGTCAATAACGAGCACGGTCTTGCTGATGCGATTGGGCTCCACTTCTCCATTGTTGATCATTTCTGCGGCTTGCTTAACCACATCTCCAGCCTCATCCAGATTGCCAACTCTGCCCAGCAGGTCGAAGCAGTAAGAATGGAAGGTCTTGATTTCTACGAAATGGGCGGCATTGCCTATGAGTTGCATCAGGCGCTGCTTAAATTCGGTAGCGGCTGCACGAGAGAAAGTGAGCATCAGGAGTTGTTCGTGCTTTACATCTTCCAGCAGCAGGAGAGAGGCAAGCTTATGTACGAGCACACGTGTCTTGCCGCTGCCAGGACCGGCAGCGACTACGATGCAGCGAGACTCATGGTCGTCGATGATTTCCTTCTGTCGCTTGGAAAGTATTCCGAAGAGTTTCTTATACTTCGAAGGTGTTACGTTGCGCTCTATCTCAGTCTCCCGGTTGCCCTTGAAGTATTTTGAGATGAAGCAATGGTAGTCCATCTGGAAATAATCCTGCACATATTGCAGGGCGGCGTCGTAATCCCTTACCATCAGGTTGGCATATTCGCCCACGATGTGAATCTGTTGAATCTTCTGCTTGTAGAATTCATTGAGCATGCGATAATCCTCCTGCTTATAGTGGAGGCGAGGTTCCTTGATGCGTTTAATTGCCATCGCATTGTAAAGCACCAGGAATCCTCCTTCCAGCTTCATGGCTCCTATCTTGGAGAGATAGAGCAAGGCTTCCTCCACGTCTTCCAACTGCAGGGAAGAGAAGTCGGAGAAGAGTGACTGGTTGCTGGATTTCAGATCGTTCAGAAGTTCGACTACCGAGAATTGAAGAGGCTTCTCTTTTGAATTCTCTCTAGAGCCAGAGGCTTTTCCTAAACCTTTTTCTTCGGAAGGATTCTTTTCTACAGAAGAGCTGTCGTTGCTCTCTTCTGTTACAGTTTTACTTATTTCCTCAGCCAGGCTGTATAGTCTTTCGATGATGAATCGGCAAACTTCAATTCGTCTTTCGAATCGCTTGATGATGGTCTCTATATCCTTGTCTCTTGTCACGATGAGATTGCGGACGCCGTCTTCCTTCTTGTGCGCATATCCCTTCACTGCCAGGAAGTATAGCAGTGTGCGGATTTTCTTTTCGGTTGAAGTGTTGATGCCGTCGTGTACGGCATTGTCATTGAGTTGCTTGTATGTGATATGCAGCGATTCATCCGGGATATGTTCCAGGATGTATCTTTCCAGTTTGGCAAAGTTCTCCAGCATCTGCTGAGGCTTGCGTTGCTTGTCGCTGATGTCTTGCAGATAGGCTGATATGTCACGGGTATCGGCAAGGATGCCTTCCTGGCGCATTCGGTCAACGGAGGAGATGACGTCTCGCTTACTGAGTCCTAGGATGTCGGCGAGGTAATCGATGCGGGATTCTGCCTCGCTATCCTGTGCCTTGGCTATATGCTTCTGGGTGATGAGCGACTTGATGATGCGGATGGCATTCTGCATCTCATCTTCCGAGAACAGGGGTGATTCGGTGAGGCGAAGTCTTGCCTCGTCCATGTTCTTGACGGTGATACCTGTGGCATAGACATGCGGAATGTTGTTGCCACGCTCTATGTATCCGCTCTGTTCTAGAGCAGAAAGGGCGGTGTGGACACGGGTTTCTATGTCGGATACCGAGTCATCCCAACCGGCTTGACGGGCTATCTCCAGTGCTGAACAACTTACATGTGGACGCTGCTTGGTAAAATCCTTAATGGCTTTCCATACCTGTTGTATCTCGCTGATGCTCAGTTTGGTTTGGTTGAGCAGAATGAAGTGCTTGTCCAAGTCCTCGTCGCTATAGAGTACATAGCATTTGGCATTGAGGTGTGGGTCTCTTCCTGCACGTCCTGCCTCCTGCACATAGTTCTCCAGAGAGTCGGAGATGTCGTAGTGGATAACCAGCCCCACATCGCTCTTATCTACTCCCATGCCGAAGGCGGAGGTGGCAACGATGATTCTAACCTTATCGCTCATGAAGGCATCCTGATTGTGTATCTTCTCATCGGCATCCATCTTGCCATTATAGGGCAGGGCGGATATGCCGTCACGTGTCAGTTTTTGGGCGAGTTCACGGGTTCGCTTGGTGCGGGATACGTAGATGATGGTAGGGCAATCAGCCTGTTCCACCAGCGAACGCAGTAGATTGTATTTGTTGCCGTCACTATCTACGTGGATAACGGAATAGTGCAGGTTGGTACGTGAGGCTGATGAGGCGAAGAGCTGGAGATCAGTGCCCAGCCAATGCTTGAAATAGTCGCAGATGTCCTGCACCACCTTCTGTTTTGCAGTGGCGGTGAAGCAAGATACGGGTATCAGGGTTTGACCATGGTTGCGGGCCATAGCGTCCTTGCCAAACTTACGTTCCTGGTATTCCTTGATAAACTTGCCGATATATAGGTAATCCACACGGAAGTCTTGTCCCCATGCAGAGAAGCAGTGAGCTTCATCAATGACGAATCTCACCACATGCCGTGCCATCAGGATGCGCTCGATGGTTTTGGAGCGCAACATCTCTGGTGCTATATATAATAAGGTGGCATCTCCGCTCTGTACTCGTTCAATGGCTAGGGAGCGGGAGATAGGGTCGAGGAGACCGTTGATGGTTACGGCATCGGTGAAACCGCGGTCTGCGAGGTTATCTACCTGGTCTTTCATCAATGATTGCAGAGGCGAGATAACCACAGTGAGTCCATGCACGGTTCTGCCATCCATCAGGGCTGGCAACTGGAAGGTGAGCGATTTGCCGCCACCCGTAGGAAATATCGCCAATAATGACTTACCATCCACTGCTGCCTGCGATGCCTGTTCCTGCAGCGGTTCGCCGTCATAGGTACGGAAGGCATCATAGCCGAAGAGTAGTTTCAGGTTGTAATGAATGTCGAGCATGCGGTTGCAATACTCGCAGCCATCGGTGCATTGAGTATGGCAGAGCATATAGATGATATGTTCTACTTCGGGATAATGGAAGAGTACCCAACCTGGGGTTACAGATTGGTAATCGTCTGTGCCTATGAGGGCCAAGGCGTATGCCAAGCCGCAAGGAGACTGGGCTGCAAGAGCCGGAATGTCGGCATGGGCGCAAATATGATTCTTGTATTCAGAAAGAATGAATTCTGAAACGTCTCTGATTGCATCATCCTTTTCGATGGCTCCCACATACATCAGAAATCCTCTGAATTCCTCTTCATTCTGGAGCAGCAAGGTGAAGATTTTCCTCTTCCTTTCTGATAACTGATTCCATGCAGCGATTTCATCCATCAAAAGCTCCTTGGCTTTCTCGCAGTCATTGACTGGATTATTCATCTGCTCGCTCATCAGTTTGTCGTCCTTTACCAGATGATGGTAAGGGCGCTTGGGGAAGAGGAGTGGGGAGAGATAGAGGGTATCTATCAGTATGCCGTTGAGTTGGAGATAGCGGGCATCGTGATGAATGAGGTTATGACCGCAGATATAGTCAACCTTTCCTTCTTGCAGGAACTTGTTCAGTGCCGTCTGTGATGCTTGGTGAAAGTTGGCTCCGTCATAACGCAATGCTCCGATATCATGTATTTTATGGTCTTTCAGTCCCACTTCGGTATCCACGAAGGCAATGTTCCTGCTTCTGGCATCTTCCTTCTTGATGTCAGAGCTTACGGTGAGATTGTTTTTCCTTCCAAAGAGGCGACTGAATATTGACATAATCTTCGATGTTTATATTTACACCGCAAATGTACAATTATTATTTGATATATGCAAATAATCAAGTGCTTTTATCTTCTTTGAAAGCTGTTTTTATACAATTCCAAGAGGCTTACGAGGATATCTTCAAGGCAGATTAATATGCACCTAAAACCTTCCAGTCGTCTATGAGTTTGAACAGTCGGGGCATGGCTGGCTTGTAACTGTCGGGATAGGTGAGGGAATAAACGAAGAGTATTCTGCCACTTTTGATGAATTTATCATAATGACTGTAGCCATCTACTCTTACTCCGTTTTCATAGACAGGACCGGAGAGGATGAATGCTTTATTCGATGCCTGCATCGTCCGCTCCGAATGAAGCTTCTGGGCTAGAGAATCGGCACAAGCCTGAAGGGTGTTGCTATAGTTGGGGGTAACGTAACTCTCCAGGATGATGTTGGCATGATTGGTGAATGAGAAGCGGGCATAGCCCTGGTATCCCGATAACGAAGTATCCTCCTGTTGGAAGAAGCAAGGATATTTGATAACGTAGCCGAAGTCAGGATCATTGTATTCCTTCATGGGCGCCATCTCTACTTTGGTCTTGAAATCCGCCATCGGTGTATGCTTCTCTTTTGTAACCTCATGTTGATAGTTGATGATGAAGTTTATCATCATCAGCAAGACAACTGCTATCAAAAAAATCTTCTTCATATCTTTGCCACTTTTATATTTTAGCTGCAAAGGTATGAAGAAGATGGGAAACTGCCAAATAATAAGTATGACATTTGACTGACATTTCTGAACTTATCTGATAATCAGTCGATAAGACTTGCCTCTTTCCGACTCAATCATGAGGTTGCTATTCTGCTCAATCACCGGTTTGATACGGCGAATCAAGGTATAGAGCGTTTCGCTGGCATCCGGTTTCTTGGGCCAAAGAGCATCACAAATCTCCTGTTTGGAGAGTTGATGATGCGTATTGTTGAAGAAGAGTTGCATCAGTTGGTGCTGCATCGGAGTAAACTTGATGGCTTGTCCGCTTTCCTGATTGTAGAAGGAATCCTCGTCTTGAGAATAGCACATGGTGCCGAACATATCGGCCTCATGATTCCAGGGTTGTTTTCTGCGATGATAGTATAGCGATGCAATTGCCCAAATCATAGCCATGAGGGTAAGCGTCAAAGATGTCCGCTGGTTGCTCATACTCAAAACATCTGCCATCGAACAGTTGGCATAACTTTGGATAGAATGCTCGTTGAGGAGCATCTCTTTGCTGCTGAGCAGGTTGGCGCTATTTACCAGCTGGAAATTGTTCTTGCCTCTTCTTCTGTCTTCCATCACATAGCAGAGATTACTGGTCGACTTCAGCAGGTCGATGCTGAGATGTGAGCGGTAGCTCTGGATGGTATCAGGCGTAATCCATTGATATTTATTTTCCTGAAGAGTCAGAGCCAAAGCTTTGTTCATATCTTGTACAATGGCATACTGTGCCTTGCGGTAGTTGCTTACGCTGGAGAATGCCGCAGACATCACAAGGATGGCGAAGATGAGGATGGAATGATATGCTTTCAGTTTCATATTATCTATTCTGTTTAAATGATATACTGTTTAAAGAATCAAATGCAAAAGTACAGAAATTCTATGAAAGATGGTATAAAACTAGATATAATATTCGTTAATTGATAAATGTCAGACTCATGTCAGCCATATTTTTCGCTTCGGTCTTCTCTTTTTGATACCTTTGCAGCAGAAAACAAGTTTTAGAAAAAGTATATGATGACAATGAAGAAAAGTAAATTGTTAACAGCTATGCTGATGCTGTGGGCATTGATCTCTTGTGCAGAAATACGTGCCCAGGAGATCCAGAAGGTATCGAATGATTCTATAATAGCCTTGCAAGAGGTTGTTGTGAAGGCGGCACGAGTAGTCAACAAGGAAGATGGCAAGTTGATATTCCCAAGCGATATTCAGAAGCAGCGTTCTTTTTCTGGTTTTTCGCTTTTAGGAAAGTTAGCTTTGCCTCATATCAGGGTTGATGAGGCTGGCCGTTCCATTTCTGCTACCGATAATAAAGGAGAAGTGCAGATTCGTATCAATGGCATTCTCGCCAATATGCATGACGTGCAGATGCTGGATGTTGCTTCTATTATGAGTGTAGATTATATCGACAGTCCTGGCGTAAGATATGGAAAGAATATTGCATACGTGATAGATATTCATACCCGCAGGGCTTCATCGGGTGGTAGTTTGGGCTTCAACTTGACCAATGCGCTAACTACCAAGCTCGGTTCAAACGATGTCTATGCATCTGTCAATAGGGGCAAGAGCCAATTGAATATTTTATATGAGCAGACTTATGTGAATAATAAGGCATCCGAATATAATGAGGATGCTCAGTATCTTCTACATGATGGTTCTGAGTATCAGATATCTCGAAAAATCATGAATGGGGCAACTCAAAATTATGGTAATACATTGCAGTTGAAGTATAATCTGGCTGATTCTGCATTATATGTATTCCAGACAACGCTTACCACGGATTTTTGCAATCAGCCTTATACATCGAATGAGGTGTGGTTTTCTGAATCAGGAAAGCCTGCATATCCTGTTTACAGAAAACCAGCAAGGGTAGGAACTTTACTCCTGCTCTCGATTTGTATTTCTATCATCAGTTGGGCAAGCATCAGTCTTTGTCGGCAGATGTTTTGGGCACTTATATCCACACCAAAGGAGCCTATTATGAAGGTGAGGGCGCCCCCTATCAATATCAGGTAGATGGAAAGACCTATTCGCTCATAGCCGAGGCTATCTATGAAAACCGGTTGAAACCCTTTACTTTTTCTGCAGGAACCAACTTGAACTGGAAATATATGGATAATCAGTATTTGGGTGATGTGGTTAGCGAGAATGGTATCCGTTCATTGGGTATTTATGGTTTTGCACAAATCAAGGGAAGTTTGGGACAATTCAAGGAAGGAACATCCCGTTTAACTTATGTGGCTGGCTTCGGGTTGAGTAATCAGTCTTATCGACAGGGAGATGAGGAATTTAGTTTTTGGCTTTGTCGTCCGAAACTCACATTGGCTTATTCCTTGACATCTTCGTTTCAGATCCGCTTGGGAAGTGAATTATCACAGCATATTTCGCAGATAGCTATGATTTCGGATACCCGTATTCGAAAGAACAGTATGGAATGGACTGTGGGTAATCCTTCGCTTAAGCCTAGCAGTAGATATGAGAACTGGGTGGTATTCTCTTTCAGTAAACCAAGGATAAATACTGATTTTACCTTGAATTATCGCATCAATCGTCATTGTGATTTGGCGAAATACACCCGCACGGAAAATGATCAGTTTCTTTATTCCCAGACGAATCAGCCCCATTGTAATATGTTGTATCTTACGAATGATACCCGGTTTGACATTATCCCCGACCACCTTATATTCTCTGTGAATGCAGGTATTTACCGTTTTTTCAATAAGGGCGATGAGTACAGTCATTGTTATACCGCTTATAATTATAGTGGAACATTACAGGGATATTGGGGAAAATGGACAGTGATGCTGTATGCTGATAACGGTTGGAACTTTATGGAGGGAGAGAACATCGGGCATAATCCTCCTTCATTGGCAACCTCAGCCAGTTATCATATAGGTGATTTCGATTTTACGCTCTATATGCATAATCCGTTTATGGCTCATCCGAAATCCTATTCTGCAGAAATCGTCAACGCATTACTCCGTAAGCAGGTTCGTGGTTATGACAATTCGGGAGGTAATTTGCTCCGTATCGGTGTTGCCTGGAATATCAATCGGGGAAAGGAATACCGTAAGATACAGCGAAATATCAACAATGAGGAGCGAGAAACGGGTATCTTGAAATAGTTGGCTTTGCTTTCTATATGGGTTGCATTGGCAACAGCCGGATTTATTTCTTCCCTTTATTGATGATATAAATTCCGGCAGTAGCCAATGCGCCTGCTATCAGATACTTCCAGTAGAAGGTTTCACCAAGACAGAGGCAGGAGGTGATGGCTCCTACTACGGGGATGAGCGAATTGTATATTGCTACCTTTCCTACGGGATTGCAGCTCAATAGTTTATTGTAGAGAGCGAAACTGATGGTTGAGATGGCAATGAGCAGCAGAAGGATGGTGATGCCCCAGAGGCTGATGACTGGCAGATAGCCACCCATTAACAATGCAGGAATCACCAGCAAGGCTCCACCGATACTCAGCGAATAACCGGTTCCTACGAAAACATCCACTCTCTTGCTCAATCCTCGGGTCAGCAGGGAAGCACTGGCTCCACACAGGGCGTTGAGGATAATCATACCATCGCCCAGGAAAGTGAAACTACCGCTTTCCTTTCCGCCAAGGTTCAAGGCTAGGATGCCTAGGAATCCGATGATGCAGCCCAATGCCTTTTGCCACGTCATCCTGTCGCTCTTGAAGAAGATACAGGCAAGGATAACCACCGTGAAGACGCTCATAGAATTGAGTATCGCCGAACGTGCTCCTGCATTATGCGAGAGTCCGAAATAGAAGAAGGCATAATGAAGGGTGGTGTTGAGGAGTGCATAGAGGAGAAGAAACCAGACATTCTCTTGAACAGCTTTCTTCTTGAATCCGAATTCACGGTGTGAACTTCTTGCGATGGCAAGGATGATGATACCGGAGATGAAGAAGCGGATGCCGGCAAAAAGCATCTTGCTTCCGGTCATGTCTGCTGTAATCTGATATTCCTTCATTCCCATTTTGATCAATGGGTAAGCCCATCCCCACGAGATAGCAGCCGTAAGGGCGAACAGGCTTACCCATACCGGTCGCTGAAATATACTGAGTGTATTTGTTTCTTTCTTTTCCATTATAATTTAATTGGTATTCCCTTGCTTCTGTGTTTGCTAAATGGCAATCTACAAGTCCCCCAGATGCCTTTCTATCGGAATTCCTCGGTTCTTGTCCTTGTCATCCTTGTTGATGTCTATCCAGTTGCGCAGGGTATCCATGGCGATGCGGGTGGCATGGCGAAGCTGATCGCCATCCTTCAGTCTGCCCACGATGATGCTGGAGAAGATGTCGCCGGTGCCCGGGAACTGAACGGGGATTTCTTCGTAGGGCAGGAGGAAATACTCTTCTGTAAGATGATTGAAACCTACCACGGCATGCTGACCCTCTACGATGCACGAGGTGATGAGCACGGAGTGGGAACCGATGGCTCTCAGTTTATCTATCAGTTCATAGGCTTCCTTCTCCGAGATTCCCTCTTCCTTGTATTCCGAATCCGTCAGCAGACAAGCCTCGGTATAGTTGGGAAAACAGAGATGCGATACGCTCAGCATCTCCTTCATGCATCTCACGGTACTCTCACTGGCTCCACCATAGAGCTTGCCGTAATCGCCCATCACGGGATCCACATAGATGTCGGTGCCCAGTGCTGCCTGTTCTCTGCAATAACGTGCCACCAGCTTAGCCTGACGCTCCGAAGCCATGAAACCCGTGGTGATGGCATCAAAATGAATGCCCAGTTCGTTCCACTTCTGCAAGGCTTCCTCGATATACGAAGTGCATTCCAGAATGGCATACTTGCCGTATGGGAAGGTGTTACTGATGAGCATGGTGGGCAGATTGAACACATCGAGTCCCATATAAGAGAGGATAGGCATCTGAACAGCGGCAGATACCTTTCCGTAGCCACACATATCGCTGATAATAAGGATATTACTTTTCGCTTTCATTCTTTCTTTTTTCTACTTGCTTTTCTTTCTTATCCTGATTATCTCTTAATAGCTGGCTGTACACTTGATGCCCAGAGCCTCTACACGCTCCTTGATGGCATCGAGAACTTCCTTTGGTGCCTTTTCCAGCAACTTGTCTGGTGTTTCGCGGGCGATGGTATAAACCATTACCTGCTGAGGCTGGATGTCTTTCACTGCCTCCAGCCAAGGAGCTACGAAATGCTCGCTGGTATTGTCCAAACCGTCACCTCTCAGGAACATGGTCTGGATGATGACGTGCCCCTTAAACATCTTCAGATATTTGATTACATCCTTCACGTCGTAGTTAGGCTGCTGAGGGCGGTCCAGCTTCTTGATGTAATCCATATCCACGGTATCCAGTTTCAGGATGTTGTTATCCACGAGCATCAGCGCCTCTCTCACTTCCTCCTTATATATATAGGTGGCGTTGCTGAGTACGGATACTTGTGCTTCAGGGAAATATTTCTTGCAGAGTTCCATCGTATCTTCCACGATTCCCTTGAAGTCAGGGTGTCCCGTTGGTTCACCGTTTCCTGCGAAGGTGATGTCATCCAGAGGCAGGTTGTTGTCGTGGCGTTCTTTCAGAACCTTCTCCAATCCTTCTCTTACCTCCTCGCGGGTAGGGCGCTTCTTCTTAGGACGGAAGTCGGCGTTGAATCCGCATTCGCAATAAACGCAGTCGAATGAACAGACCTTGCCATCAGATGGCATGAGGTTGATGCCCAGTGAAACTCCCAGACGGCGGGAGTTTACCGGACCGAATATCGGTGATGGATAAATAATCGTTGACATAATCTTATTCTCCTTTATCTAATCTATTCTTTATTTTATCTTGGTAATACCTATTTTATACCAATCTTATTTACTTGTTCGTAATTTGGTGGGCAAAAGTACTAAAAAATGTTGGAATGAACAAATAAATCAACTGAAAATCGATTTATCCTTACCATTTGTCTTCTATCTCCGATAGATTGTGTACTTTTGCATTCCAATCCGGGGAGAATCTTGGTGATTTCGATTCGGATTTAAAGAAAAAAACAAAAAAGTTGATGTTTTGCTTAGTTTTTCGCTTGGCTCAACTGTATAGATAGTATATGAACAGAAAAAAGGACATAGAACAGTTATTCCGTCAGCATTATGCGAAGATGTACAATCTGGCCAGATGCATTCTTTCGGATGATGACGAGAGCAAGGATGTGGTGAGCGAAGTATTCGCCCAGATTCTTGCCGATGATGTGGTTCTGGTGCCTGGGAGTGAGGACGGTTACTTGATGCGGAGCGTACGCAACCGCTGTCTCAACCTGATAGCTCATAAGAGCGTGAAGGAAAGGGTGGCGAAGCTGCTGCTGGATGATGCCGATGTGATTCTCTCAGAAGAGACCGACGAGCGACTCGACCGGCTGATGCTTCTCATCGAAGACCTGGAACCGCCTATTCGGCAACTCATTTTCCGTCTGCGCTATCTTCAGGAGAAATCTTATCAGGAGGTGGCTGATGAAGTGGGAGTGAGCAAGGTGACGGTGTTCAATCATCTCTCGAAGGCGATGGACTGGATTAAGAAACAATTTAAATGAGCAAGACAATGACAAACATGAGTAAAGAAGAAAAGCGGATGATGCTCTTTGACATGCAGGAGCATCCCGAGAAATATACCGACGAGCAGGTGGAGCACCTGCTTGCCGATGAGGAAGTGAAGGAGTTCTTCCATGAACTGGCGATGGCGAGAATGGCTGGCAAGAAAGCCAATCCGAAGGAGGTGGATGTGGATGGGGCTTGGAAGGAATTTGTTCAGGCACATCACGAGGGTAAGTTGGCGATGGATGCCGGCAAATCCAAGGACGCTTATCGCAACCGGATGAAGATTGCTGCATCCATCGTTGGCATCATCTTCCTTTCGGGTGTAGCCTTGGCTGCGATTCACAATGGCTGGTTGGGGTTCCCGGCTTCTGATCAGACAGCGGATAACAAGGCTGCGACAGAACAGCTGGCAACAACCCAGGCGCTTGCGAATGACAGTCTTCGTGCAGCAACAGCAGAGAAGAAGAATTCGCTTGATATGAAACCCGTGGTGTTTGATGATGCCGAATTGGGAATCATTCTGGCTCAGCTATCCGGTTTCTATCATGTCAAGGTGGAGTATGTGGATGCTGGTGCCCAGCACATCCGTCTCTTCTTCAACTGGAACAAGACGAAGACATTAGAGCAGAACCTGGAGATTTTGAATGCTTTCGACCGCATACAGATAGAGTATATTGACGGTACATTGTTGGTGAAATAAGATAGGAGGATATGTTTATGAGAGATTTTTGGAAACCAATGCCCGTTAGCGGCAAGCTTATCAGAGAGCTTCTTCTTCTCTTCCTGTTGCTTTTGGTTCAGCAGTCTTATGCCCAGCGCATCACCCGACAATATAATAATGTGTCGTTCTCGGCGGCGTTGAAGGATTTGAACGCCCGCCAGCATAAGTACACCATCAACTTCGTGTATGATGAGCTGGAGGATTTCAGGGTAACCAAGAGCATCAGAAACCAGAGTGTTCCCGATGCCATCATGCAACTGATAGGATTCTATCCCATCAGAATGACGCAGGTGGAGGATAATATCATGGTGGAGTGTGCGCAGAAGACAACCCTTCGTTATAAGGGACGTATTATAGATGAGAGTGGCAATGCTGCCGAATATGCAAATATAACCTTGTTGTCGCCCATTGATTCCACAATCGTAGGGCATGGTGTGAGCAATGAGAATGGAAGATTTGTCATTCCTTGTAATTCCCGGAAGGTGTTAGCCCGTATCACATACGTTGGTTATAAGACAATCAGCCGTATATACAGCAATCCGGAAATGGGAATCATCAAATTGCAGCCCGAAACGATGATTATCAAGGGAGTTGTCGTGAAGGGTGAAAGACCTCAGTATAAAATGTCGCCTGGAGGAGTGGAGGTTGCCGTAGAGCATACCTTGCTTTCTAAGATGGCAAACACTTTTGATGTCCTGAACCTGTTGCCACGTGTCTCTGTTGATGGACAAAAGATATCCGTGTTTGGAAAAGGCACACCGATTGTCTATATCAACAACAAGCGAGTGAATGACAATAATGAGATTGTAAACATCACTCCCGACAATATCAAGTCGATTTCCGTGATTACAAGTCCAGGTTCAGAATATGATGCCGAGGTGGAGTCGGTAATTCGTATCCGTACCAAAGAGCGCCGTGCCAATGGGTTCAGTTTACGCGCGGATGCTTTGGGTAAATACAACAAATGGATATCTGATTACGAGCTTATCAACGCCCGGTATCAGACCAGAAAATTCGAGATAGCCAATAGCTTATGGACGAGGGACTATCATGTTGGTGAGGATAATCATCTGAACACCGATATCAATTTGCCCGACAAACATTATCACAACGACCAGCATTTTAATTTGGATACCAACAACCGCTTCTTGTCGGAATATCTCTCAGCCGACTGTTCGCTCAACGACAGCAACTCTATCGGTGGCTCTTATCGATACTATGGCATGTTGAATGGCAGGACGAATAGTGCTAGCCAACAGGATGTATTTCTGAATGGTGTGGCACAGGGTAGCATTGGGCAGAATAAGGTTGCAAAGCCTCACCTTGGTTCACATGAGGCAGAAATTTATTATGTGGGAAAGATAGGACAGGTAGGTATCGATTTCAATGCCACATACTATACGGTCAATAACAGACGTAGTGACGAGAGTATTGAAAGCAGCAAGGAGTTGGGCAATCAGGAGGTACACTCAAGCAATCGTCAGAATAGCGATATGTGGGCAGGCAAGTTGGTTGTGAATATTCCTCTGTGGAAAGGAAATGTTTCTTTAGGAACAGAGCTGTCGAAGACCGACTCTCATGGAACGTTCCTGAATGAAGAGCAGTTGGTGCCATCTACAGAGACGGATATCCATGAAAGAAATGTTGCTGGCTTTGCACAATATGGACTGTCCCTCAGCAAGTGGACCATTGGTCTTGGTGTGCGTTACGAGAATATCATTCGCGACTATTTCTCTGGTGGAGTCAAGCAGGATGATGTGAGCAGAAGATACAGCAACTTCTTTCCTAACCTCAGCATATCATGGAACAAAGGTAACTGGAATTGGCAGTTGAATGTCAACGAGAAAATAAATCGTCCAAGTTATCGACAGTTAGGCAACTTTATGCAGTTTGACAACCGTTTCCTTTATGAAGGCGGAAATCCTACCTTGCAACCGGAGAAGGTGTTCAATGTTGAGGCAATGATGACATATAAGTGGCTGAATGTTTCCACAGGGTATAAATATCTGATGGATGTGATAGAGTGGACCAAGTATATCTATCCTGGAAAGGAATTTGCTTATAGTACGTCGTTGAATTTCGACCATAAGCAGCTGCTTTATGCTTCTGTCAATGTTTCGCCAAAGCTTGGCATCTTCCGTCCTACGTGGGGATTCTATTATAAACAGCAGTTCTTCGATACCAGGAAGTATGGTGCCAGCAAGGCATTAAGCAGACCTTTGCTGTTGTGCTTGCTCGACAATAATTTCGCTCTTTCAGAAACCATGAACGCGGCTATCAGCCTGAATGCAGCAACCCCCAATGCAGATGGATTTCTTATGATGAAGAGTAATTACAGCGTCGATCTGCGGTTCGACAAGTCGTTTGCCAATCGCACATGGATCATTTATCTTTCTGCAAATGACATCTTCAAGACTACAAAGGAACGTTGGACGATGTACGGACAGGGTTCGGGTACCATGAAAGACTGCTACAACTATACTCGTAGCATCTCCTTGCAGGTTACGTATAATTTCAATGCCAAGCGCAGTAAGTATAAGGGTACGGGTGCTGGTAATGAAGAAAAGAGCCGCTTGTAGTTTTTGTTAGAAAGAAACTCTTTTAATAAACAATGAATATATGACAATCGGTCAAGCGAAGGCAAAACCTTATTGGTTTGCTCTTTGCTTGACCGATGTTTTTTACTTCTCTTCTGTTAGATACTCCTTTATTTGTTGTGCTCTAAGCGGTTTTTATCTCTACTTCGTTCTCTCATATACTAAGATTTTATCACGTTCTACTGATTCCTGTGCAAAAGGGAGTAAGGTTCCTTCTGATACCAAATCAACTTTTCTACCTAAGAGTTCTTCCAAATCACTCCACATGCCGAAGAATTTTAAATCAATTTTATTCGAAAGAGCAAGCTTTTATCTAGTTTTTTATTACCTTTGCATCGGTTTTTCCAAAAAAAATAGAAGAATTCTTCATTTTAGGGGTAATTGATTTCAGGAAAGCTTGTATATAAGAGTAGAAACAAGAAGAAAATGACGTGATGACAGAAGAAAATGAACAGCGGATGGAACGGCTGTTCCACGACCATTACGAGCAGATGTATCGCTTCGCCTTTGCCTTGCTCCATGATAATGAGGAGGCGAGGGATGTGGTGAGCGATGTGTTCTCCAGATTGTGGGATAAACAGCTGGTTCCAGACCGGGCTTACCTGATGCGGAGCGTGAAAAATGCCTGCATCAATCTTATAGCCAGAAAGAAAAGAGATGAACGACTGAAACGGCTTCTTCCTCTCTCGGAAGAGAAATTGACGGAGGAAGAACCTTCTCGTCTGGAAGAGCGATGGCAGGCTGCCGTGGATTGCATCGACCATGACCTGACCGACCAGACTGCTTCCGTCATCCGATTGTGCTATCGGGAAGGAATGTCGTATAAGGATACGGCGGAGGAACTGGGCATCAGCGTCTCTGCAGTGAACAAGCATATCGTAAAAGGTTTGCGAACGCTCAGAGAAAAGTTGAAAGGAAAATAATAACCCTAAAATGAAGAAAGGAAAAGAAAATGAAACATGAATTATCTGACATAGATCCTCAGAAGATGGATTCTCAGAAATGGGATTTGCTCCTCGATCTCCTGGAGCATCCCGAAAAGTATTCCGAAACCCAAAAGGATGAACTTCTGGGCGATAAGGAAGTGAACGAACTCTATCAACAGCTGATAGAGACCCGACAGTCTCTGGATTTCGCAAAGTCGAAGGAAAAGATGAAGATGCCTTCGATTGATGCAGAATGGGAGAAGCTGAAAGATGAGATGAAGCTGAAAGAAGAAAAGCAGCAGAAAGAAGAGATGAGTCAGAATGCAGAAACCCAGCAAACTGCCAAGCTGTTTTCTCTCTGGAGTCCGATGAGAAAGGTGGCTGCCGTTGCAGCCGTCCTTGTTGTCTCCGGCATCACCTTTGCAGCCATTCATCTGGTAACCCGTTCTCATCAGCCATCAGATAACAGCAATACTGAACTCGTGGCATCCCAAAAGGATTCCATCCAGCAGGTTTCTGCTCCTCAGAAATCCAACATAGAAGAAAAGACAGATTCTGCAAGTCTTGCCCAGCTCCCATTGGTTTACGAAAACGCTGAGCTTCAGAATATCCTTACTCCTATTGCCGGGCATTTCCATCTCCAGGTAACTTATCAGAACGAGTCGGCTCGCCATATCCGTCTCTTCCTGCAACTGGAGAAGAACATGAGTCTGGATGATATCATCGAACTGTTGAATCATTTCGAGAAAGTGAATATTCGTCATGAAGGTCAAACTTTAATCGTGGAATAAGATGAAAAGATTAAGATATATCATGCTGCTGGCAGGTTTGATGAGCCTTTCTCTTCAGACCATCTATGCCCAACGCATCACCCGCAGCTTCCGCAACACTTCTATGTCAGAAGCACTCACCATCCTTGCCAAGAGCACCAAGGATTATCGTATCAACTTTATGTATGATGAACTGGAAGATTTCACGGTTACCACAAGTATCGTGAAGCGAACAGCTCCGGATGCCATCCGCCAGATCATGGGCTTCTATCCGATGAAGATGACGATAGATGGCGAAAACATCTTTGTGGAGTGTACGCAGAAGACTCCCACCAAGATGATAGGTCGCATTGTAGATGCGCATCATCGCCCTGTAGATTTCGCCAATGTAGCCCTGCTGAATGTTCGTGATTCTTCATTGATAAATGGCGGTGTGACGAATGAGAACGGCCAGTTCGTGATTCCCTGCGGAGCCAGAAAGGCGATAGTAAGAGTTAGTTGCGTGGGCTATATTACGACAAGCAATACATATAATACAGGTAAGATTGGTTCAATTACTCTGAAGGAGGCAACGATGAACCTGCAGAAGGTGATAGTAAAGGCGGTTCGCCCTCGTACCAAGTTGACCCATGGTGGATTCCAGACCCAGGTTCAGGGTACATTGTTGAGCGATGTAGGTATGGTTTCCGACTTATTGAAACAGATTCCTCGTGTAAGAGTGAACGCCGATGGAGGTTGTAGCGTATTCGGAAAAGGTACTCCTGAGATTTATATCAATGGCAGAAAAGTTACCGATACCAAGGAATTGCAGCATCTCTCTTCTAAGGAAGTGAAAAGTGTGGATGTCATTACCAATCCTGGTGCACAATATAGTGCCGAGGTGGGGTCTGTTATTCGCATACATACCATCAAAAAACAGGGAACGGGTTTGAGTGGCAGTCTCTATTCCAAGTATTCCTTTGTCGAAAAGAATAATTGGATAGAGAATTTAAATCTCAATTATCGCATGGGTGGCTTGGATATCTTCTCGCTCTTGGCATGGAATGATACCTATCGTCATCTTTCTCAAACTACGGAGACCACGATTATGGGTAATCAGCATCAGGTAAACTTGGCGATGCCCTATTCAGGAACGTTGCGTTCCCATAATCCATACGGAAAATGGGGAATGAACTACCAGATAGATGATAACAATTCATTTGGTGTCTTCTATAGTGTCTATAATAATACCTATGAATATTTTAATCTGCAGTCAGACTATGAGGTGAAGGAAGATGGGAAGCATGCAGGCAAAGTGAAGTATGATGACGATGAAAGTAGTACGATTCAAGGTCCTGTTCATGAGGCGGATGCCTACTATGAGGGAAAACTGGGCAAGATGAGTGTGAATCTGAACGCTACCGCTCTTTGGTCTTCTGATAAGACTTATCAAGATGCCGTAGAAATGAGTGAGGAACTTGGCTCACGTGATGTGAACAGTATAACAAGAAACAAACGCCGCATGTTGGCTGGTAAGTTGGAATTGGGTTATCCTCTTTCTGAAAAAGTAAATCTCAATGTTGGAACAGAATATACCAATAGTCATGTTCATAATTTCTATCAGAACGAACAGGAGTATATCGCCACTTCTGACAGTAGGATAGAAGAGCAAAACTTTGCTGCATTTGCCAATATCGATCTGGCTATAGGCAATCATATTGGCTTACAGGCTGGAGCAAGATATGAGCATGTAAGTCATGACTGCTCTGAACGGGAGATGAGTAGGACATACGATAATGTGTTTCCTACATTCTCTCTTGGTTATCAGAAGGGGAAACTTCAGATGGAGTGGAGTGCATCGATGAAAACTCAGCGTCCTTCTTATGATGTCCTTTCCGGTTTTACCAGATATGACAACCGTTATATTTACGAGGGTGGCAATCCTTCCTTGCTTCCTACCAATATATATAATTTAGGATGGGATGTTCAGTATGGTTGGTTAGGATTTTCTGCCAATTATGGTTATAACAAACATGCTATCACCACTCTTGAAATGCTATATGATACAACCTCAGATATTCTGCTTAGTAAGCCCTATAATATAGATTATTTACAAGTGATGGACTTATCTTTAGTGGCAACTCCTGTGTTTGGTTTCTGGCATCCGATGTGGGAGTTGGATTTTGAACAACAGTTTGTGAATGGTGAGAAGTATGGTTATCATGGTAATCTCCGCAAGCCTCAATTCTCTGTTCGGTTGAACAACTGGTTTTCCTTGAATCACGATTGGTCGGCTAATGTAGATTATTTCATATCTTCATCTCATAGTTCTGGCTTCTCAGAAGTGGGTAGTGTCAGTGCTTTGAATCTTTCTGTCAAGAAGATGTTCCTAAAGAAAAGTCTTAGCATTCAGTTGGAGGCAAACGATCTCTTCCATGGTCTGAACGATAATCAGAAGTCATTTGCCACATGTATGTCTATGTTCAAGAAGTGCAAGATGAATTCTCGTTCTTTTGCTCTGACGGTAACTTATAACTTCAATGCCACCAAGAGCAAGTATAAGGGTACGGGTGCTGGTAATGCAGAAAAGAGCAGATTATAGTTTCAATTTAACAGGATTTTTTCCTCTGTTTCTTTGCCATCTCCATCTTTTTCCTTAATTTTGCAGCAGAAACTCTATAATAGATATTTGTAATGGCAATAAGAATGAAGATGAAACAGAAAAAGATAAGAAAGATAGGCATCGCTTCGGCTCTGGGCTTGGTGGTGCTCGTGATGCTGGGACTGTATGGCGCCAGCAACTATATGCTCAATTATTCGCTCAACTATCCGAAGGAGGAGAGAATGACGGCTGAGCATTGGAAGAACAGAATGAAAAACGAGTGCCCCTGGATGATTGGCTGGGTGGACTCTGTGTATCAGCACCATTGCGTGAAGGATACCTTTGTCACGATGCCGTCGGGCTACAAGGCACATGCCATCTATCTCTATGCACCGAAGACTACGGAAAAGACAGCCGTGGTGGTGCATGGCTATCAGGTGCGCTCCGAGGGAATGCTGCACATCGCCTATCTCTATAATCACGATATGGGGTATAATGTGCTCCTGCCAGATCTGTATGGACATGGAGAGAGCGAGGGCGATCATATCCAGATGGGATGGAAGGATAGATGGGATGTGATCAGATGGTCGGAAATCGCCAATGAGATTTTTAAAGTGAAGAGTGAAGAACAAAGAGTGAAAAATGAAGAACGAAGAGTGATGAATACCCTTCAGGTGATTCATGGTATTTCGATGGGTGCGGCAACCACGATGGCAGTATCGGGAGAGAAGACTCCCGATTACGTGAAGTGCTTTGTGGAGGATTGCGGCTATACCAGCGTGTGGGATGAGTTTTCCGCTCAGCTCAAAGACCAGTTTGGCTTGCCTGCCTTCCCGCTGATGAATACCACTTCTGCCCTTTGCCAGTATCGCTACGGCTGGTCGTTTGCCGAGGCGCAGCAGATAGAGCAGGTTCGCAAGAGCACCAAACCGATGCTCTTTATCCATGGCGATAAGGATGCCTTCGTGCCCTACGCCATGCTGCATCCCCTTTACGAGGCAAAGACGAAGGGCAGAAAAGCTATCTTCATCGCCAAAGGCTCCGTTCATGCTATGGCATATCGCGACCATCACGAGGAATACACCCGCATCGTGAAAGACTTTGTATCGAAAAAGGAATAGGCTATTCTCCGATATGTTGTCCCACCACATATCCCGTGGTCCAGGCTGCCTGCAGATTGAAGCCGCCGGTGATGGCATCAATGTCGAGCACTTCGCCGGCAAAGAAGAGGTGAGGGCATACCTTGCTCTCCAGGGTATGCAGGTCGATGTTGCTGAGGCTGATACCGCCACAGGTAACAAACTCCTCCTTGAAGGCTCCCTTGCCGTTTACCTGATAGAGGTCGTTGGTGAGGGTTTCTATCAGCAGGTTGCAACCCTTCTTTCCCATTTCGCTCCATTTCTTTTCGGGTGCATATCCCATTTTCTGAATCAGGAAGAGCCAGAAGCGGGATGGGAGATTGTAAGGGCGGATGCTAGCTAGCTGCTTTTGCGGGTTGGCGATGATGATGCCCTGGATGTTCTCTTCCACCAGCGAGCGGTTGCTCTCGTGTACCCAGTTCACGGAAATTTTGATCTGATAGTTGTTCTCGTGCAGATGGCGGGCTGCATGGGATGAGAGTTTCAGCACGGCAGGACCGCTCATGCCCCAATGGGTGATGAGGAGCGGACCCTCAGCCTTCAGCTTGGTGCCCGGAATGCTGGTATATACAGGCTCTACCACCGTGCCCATCAGATTTTTGAAAGCCTTGTCGGCAATGTTAAAGGTGAAGAGCGATGGGATAGGCTGCTCTATCGCATGTCCTAAATCAGAGAGATGCTTGAAGTTCTCTATCTTCGGATGACCGCCCGTGGTGATGGCTACCCGGTGGAAGGCAATCTGCCTGATTTCGGAAACGGGATGAGAGACAGAAGATGCACCCGATAGATTTCCCTTTCCTTTTGAAATTTTGAAATCCAGGAGCAGGCGCTCATCCTCCAGTTCGGTGATGGCGGTGAGCTGATGATTGCATTGTATCTTCACGCCCAGTCGCTTGGCGGTATTCACCAGGCAGTTAATGATGCTGTGTGAATCCTGCGTTTGCGGAAACACACACTGGTCTTCCTGTGTAACCAGAGGCACGCCGTTCTCCTCAAACCAGTCGAAGGCATGCTGGTAGTCGAATCTCTTGAAGAGTCGTTTCATCAGTTTATGTCCGCGAGGGTACGCCTGTTTCAGGTCGGAAATCTCGTCAAAGGAATTGGTAAGATTGCATCTTCCTCCTCCCGTGATTTCCACCTTGGCGAGAACCTTCGAATTCTTCTCGAAAATCGTGATGTCGGCGTGAGGGAAGTTGCGCTTGGCCTCTATCGCCGCAAAGAATCCTGCGGCACCCCCACCAATAATTGCAATATGTAGTAATTGTGGCATATCGTATTTTTGGTTGATTAGGGTGCAAAGGTACTGCTTTTCTTTGATAAAAGAAAAAAAGTTCTCCTTTTTCTTTTGCAGATACGATAGATTTTTGTAACTTTGCGCAAAAATCATAGTATATCAAGTATCAAATAGATTTATGGCAAAAAGAGAATATGTTGAGGCCAACAAGCGTTGGCTGGAGGAAAAGGCAAAGGAGGAGGGCGTTATGGCGCTGCCTCGTGGTATATATTATAAGGTGTTGAAGCAGGGAGACCTGAAGGGAGCACAGCCTAGCCGACGCAGCATCGTGACGGCTCATTATACCGGTTGGACCATCAATGGCAAGAAGTTTGATTCCAGCCGTGGCGGTACGCCGTTCGCCATGCGATTGAGCGACCTGATAGATGGCTGGATTGTTGCCATGCAGCAGATGCACGTGGGCGACCAGTGGGAACTTTACATCCCTGCCGAGATGGGATACGGCAAGTTCTCACAGCCGGGCATCCCAGGCGGTTCTACCCTGATATTCGAAGTAGAACTGCTGGGTGTGGGATAACCCGGATACTTGAAATTATAATGATCATTAAGACAAGAGAGTCTTGTCCGGCTATAGTCGGTTCAATTCATCTTCCGCACTGTTCATGCCGTTGTATCTTCCCTTGCGCTTGTTGAATTTCCAGGTTACGGTCAACTTGTAGCTCCATAGCTTGTAATCCTCAGTCTGGGAGAAGTCAACGGCATGCTCGTGGGTTCGCTCCTTGAAGAGCTGCTGATGGAAGAGGTCGTTGGCACTGAAGGCAACCTGTAATCTGCCGTCCATCCACGATTTGTTGGCACCAAGACTCCAGTTCTGAGTGGGGCTGAACTTCGTTTTGCCTACTTGTCCTCCGTTGTCAAAACTGTAGGAGAGTGACAGCTGATAGTCGTTTGGTAGCGTGAAGTAATTGTCAAACGATGCATTCCAAGTTACTCCGTTGTAACTGATTAACTCTCCATGATCGTTTACGGAGAAGCGCTGGTAGGTGATGCTTGTATTTACATTCGGACGCCAGCAGCCGAAGACGTGACCCCAGTTGAGATATGCCATGTATTTCTGCATCTTGTTGAAGTTCATGAATGTACTCACGTATCTTACGGGCTTGTCCTCCGGCACTTCATGAATGTACATGATGGAGTGGTCGGTACGGGTGTATCTCAGCATTCCCATGAAATCTTTCCACTGCACGGAGTAGGTCAGACGATAGGTGTTGACAGGCTGCAGCTTCGGATTGCTGATCTGATACTGAAAGCGCGAGATATAGTAGATGTTCCCACTGAGCTGACTGAAAGAAGGTCGGGCGGTGGTAGTTCGGAAGCTGAGCGAGTGATGCCACGATGGTTCGTTGAGAGAGATACCGAACGATGGAAACCATTGGTCGTAATGACGCTCCATATTGTCGGGAGATTCCTCCGACAGATTGGTGTATCGGGATGTGAGATGCTCGTATCGGATGCCTGCCCACCAGGTCCATTTGCCAACTCCACCCTGATATTGCAGGTAAGCAGCCGTCTTGGTATCGTGGTTTTTGTATTCCGTAGTTCCAAGCATATCGGCAGAACTTTCGGTTTTACCCTTGCCTTCCATCAGGCTCCATTCGCCACCATAGTTGATGGAATGTTTGTCAGAGATGAGTTGCTTGACTTCGATTCTTCCACTATAGATATCGTAGTTGGAATTGGAACGGTTGAGGGTTTCCTGCATCTCGCTACCTTCTTTCTCCGTGATAGGCTGGCTGTCAGAATCCTTGTTCCTGGCATAGTCCAGATAAATCTGTGATGAGAGATGCTTCGACCATTTAGCCAGATGGAAGAGGTTGAAGTGGTGACTGCGCTGGTGTCCCCATTGCTGGCTCTCCGCATCAAAATACTTCATCTCGCCATCCGCATCAGAAAGCTTCATCTCTCTATTTGTATCTTCTCCTGCTGGGTTAGGATAGCGATAGTACTGCTGCTGTTTCTCGCTTCTGCCGCCATTCAGCCAAAGCCCTTCCCATTGTATTCCCACTTCGTGTTGCTTGCTGAGCAACCAGTCGAAGTTGAGTTCTGTAGCGTTATAATTTGCCTTGTTCTTGCCATAGCGGTCGGTTCCGAAGAGATATTCGCCATCTTTGGCTCTTACGAGCGCTTCCTGTGGCTGATGCACATTGTATCGGTTGTCAGTGTAGCCGTAAAATCCTGTGAGCGAAATCTTCTTCGTTACCCAACCCAGGGTCAATTCCTCGTGGTTGGTGTTCACCTCGCTCAATTTATCATACACCTGCATCTTGCCGAATATACCCTCGTCTGTTCTTCTCGTCAGGATTCTCAGTACGGCTCCCGTCGTTGCATCATATTTTGCACCAGGAGTGGTAATGAGTTCTATTTCATCTATCAGCTTCACATCGAGATGAGAGAGTTCGGCAGAGGTAGCCTTTTTGTCGTTGAGATAGATGGTGGGTGCTCCCAGTCCGTTTACCTCCAGGCTTCCATCTGCGGTTTGTTTCATGCCGGGGATGTGCCTCAATACATCTTCCAGCGTTGGCTCCTTTGCCAAAGGAGTGTTGCGGACACGGGTAACCAGGGTCTCGTTTCTCATTTTGTACATCGGACGATGACCTGTTACGGTTACGGCTTGAATCTCGGCCTCCTTATCAGCTTTGATTGAATCTTTTTCCGTCTGTACTGAGTCTGCGGAAACTCCGGATGTCGGGAATTTCCCGTTTTGTGCTGTTGCACAGGTGGCGGTGGCTAGCATCGCACATATAACTGTTTCTTTCTTCATTTTCTTCCTTGTTTTTGTTTTCATCTGCAAAGGAACAGCTTTTCGGGCTTAAAATCGCAAATAATCATTACTGAAACATTACGCTGGCAAAATAATCTTGCTTCACCTTATTATATATAGTGAAATCTTCGTACCTTTGCACAGAAAAAAGAAAAAATGATATGAATAGAAGAATCAAACAAGTCTGGCTGCTCGCCATCTTTTCCTCTTTCCTGCTGATAGGCTTGCAGACCTATTGGCTCTACAATAGCGTGACCTATTCGATGGGAGAGATGGGGAAGAAAAATGCCGAAAAGGCGGAACAGGCAATAGTCACTTATCAGACAAATATCGGAGCGGCGGTAAAAGAAAAATCACATATCGGTTATGTCGTCACGGCATATTTTTCAGACTACAAGCGTCCCGTTACAACGGTTTGCTCTCCGCTGGATACGGATACAATCATAGGTGGAGTGGTGTATAGCAAGCCGGGATTCAGCAACGTGATGCAGAAGAGAGATACTTTCGATTTGCGTGAGACGGATTCCAACAATTCTTTTGATTGTCTGAATACTTACATCACTTACCAGCTTACCCACTTTGACAAGGCGTATTTTGACCGTTTCATCAGTAGGAAACTGGGCAATGATTTCATCGGGGCAGAGATGAAGACAGGAAAGCATCGTCTGTGGCAGACAAGAATCGTAGAGCCTCCTACCTTGTTTCATCACGAAATGCTGGTAGAAGTGCCTTTCAATCCTATCCAGTATCAGTCGATGCAGATGAGGATGCAGGTGCCGATGCTGCCCATCCTGAAGGGAATGATGTGGCAGATGATAGGAAGTCTGCTGGTTACCATCATGCTTCTCCTGAGCATAGCTTATCTCATCAAGGTGATGCTCCTGCAGAAGAAGGTGGATAAGATGCGAAGCGACTTTGTGCATACGATGATTCACGAGCTGAAACGCCCCGTGCAGACGCTGAAGATGTGTGTATCTGTATTCTCTGCTCAAAAGACAGATGAGAAGGATGAGAATGCTCTCATCATGGAGACGGTTAGAGAGGAAAGCGATAACCTGACCGCCTATCTCGCCAAACTCCGGGAAGTAATCAGGGCAGAGGAACATATCCCGCTCCAGATAACGTCTTTCGATATCCATGCCGCCTTGCTGAATCTGGTGGCTGTGTATCGAAAGAACAGACAGAAGGAGGTGAATGTTTCGCTCGATTACCAGCGCACTTCCGACCTGATGATGGGAGATAGAGACCAGCTTCTGAATGTGGTCAGCAACCTGATGGAGAACTCGGTGAAGTATTCTGGAGACATAGTCAATATCCATGTTGCCTGCCGAGATACCGGGAAGGGGGAAGTCATGATTTCTGTATCAGATAATGGAATCGGAATTTCGCCCGACGAGCAGCAGAGAGTCTGGACGAAGTTCTATCGCAGCAATACTTACCCGGATATGATGCAGCCAGGCATCGGCTTGGGTTTGAGTTTTGTGGATATGATAGTGAAGGCCCATGGGGGCAGAAAAATGATGCAGAGCGAAGTGGGCAAGGGAACCAGGATTTCGATCATCATCCCGCAGCACTCCTGATGTATCCGGTTTAACGCTATAAACAACAGGAAAAATGATCAAGATATTATTTGCAGACGATGACTTGAAGTATTCCATGTTGCTGAAGAGTTTCCTGCAGCAGCATGGCTACGATGTGACTTATGCCGGCAATGGCAAGAAGGCATGGGAACAGTTCCCGGAGGTGAAGCCCGACCTGGTATTGCTCGACATCAATATGCCGGAGATGGATGGCTATGAGGTGGCTGAGCGCATCAGAACCATCGACCCGAAGGTGCTTATCTTCTTTCTCACCGACCGTACGGAGAAGAACGATCGACTGAAAGGTTTCTCCCTGAAGGCAAACGATTATCTTGCCAAACCCTTCTATCCGGAAGAGTTGTTGGCAAGAATAGAGGAGCGGTTCTCTATGAATGAGAGTGAGACGATAGAAGAGGAGGTGTATCATTTCGGTGAAACCACCTTCTGCTATAATAACAATGAACTTCGTACCCGTTCCTCTCGTGTGCTCATCACCAGCCGACAAGCCGACATCCTCCGTCTGCTGGCGAAGAATATCGGTAATGTAGTAAGCAAGGAGATGATACAGGAGGCGGTGTGGGGAACCGTGAGCTATGCCAACTCCCTGGCTGTGAATGTGCAGATGACGTATCTCCGTCATGCTCTTCAGCATGATGTGACCGTTAAGATTGAGTCGCTGAAGAAAAAGGGATATGTACTTACTCTCTTATCTGAAGTATAGTAAATACCTCTTTTATCCGAATTATAAAAAAGTTGATCCGAAACAGCGGCTATTGCTAGCCATCTGTCTCGGATCTTTTTATTTGTGGATGAAGCGGTTTATTCTTCTGTTTTTGCCATCATCTTCTCATAGAGTCCATCCACGATGGAGTCGGCGAGCGAGATGTTGGGCACCATGATGTTTTCACACTTCAGGTATTCGCATGCCTTGAGGAAGATCTCAGCGGCAGGAATGATGACGTCGGCACGGTCTTCTTTCAGGGAGAAGGAAATCTCGCGCTCCTCGATGCTCAGGGGCTGCATCATCGAGTGGAGACGCTTCAGTTCGGCAAGCGTCAGGTTTTTGGAGTCCTGCTTGCTGTGGCGTGCCAGCTTGTTCAACTTGTTGATGTTGCCACCCGAACCGATGATCCTGATGTCGCCGTATTGCTCGGCATATCTCGTCAGGTTCTCCTTGAAGAGCTTTTCGGTTTCGGCAGTCACCTTGCCGCTCAGCATTCTCAGAGTACCCATGTTGTAGGAATAGCTTTCGGCGAGCACACCGTCATGGATGATACTCACCTCCGTGGAACCACCGCCCACATCAATGTAGGCAAAGCTGCCCTCGTTGGAGTCTGTTTTCTCTACCAGGTTGTTGTAGAGGAGCTGTGCCTCCTCCTGCCCCTTGATGATTTCGAGTTTGATGCCGGTTTGCTTCTCTATCTTCTTGAGCACCTTCTTGCCGTTCTCGGCATCGCGCATGGCTGAAGTGGCACAGGCGCGAAATGCCTCTACGTCATTGAGTTTCATGAATTGCTTGAAGCCCTTCATCATGTGGAGCATCATCTTCTCACGCTCCTTGGAAACCTTTCCCAGGGTGAATACATCCTTACCCAATCGCAATGGGATGCGGATGAACATGAGTTTTTTGATGCGGTCTTCCTCTCGGATTGCCTCGGGATCGAAGCGCTTGATGAGGAGTCGGGCTCCGTTTGAGCCGATATCAATGGATGCTAAATTCATCATTATTTATATGCTTTATTATTTATATGCCTTATAAAGTTCTTCCTGACTGCGGAATGGCTCGCCTTTTACAAATTCCTTGCCGCCCTTGCCATCTACCACTCTACCGTTCATCGTATCTCTCATACCATAGGAGATGGTGCGGAGCAGGTCTGCCTGCATATCCTCGTCATATACCGGGGTGAGTACCTCGATGCGGTTGATGAGGTTTCTTGGCATCCAGTCGGCAGAACCGATGAAGTATCTTGGCTTGCCTCCGTTGGCAAAGATGAGGATACGGCTGTGCTCCAGATAGCGGTCGATGATGCCCACGCAGCGGATGTTGTCGCTGAGCTTGGCGATGCCTGGCACCAGCGAACAGTTGCCGCGTATTACGATGTCGATCTTCACGCCAGCCTTTGAAGCCTGATAGAGCTTGGTTACCATGTCGGTATCGGTGATGTGGTTGATTTTCATCTTCATCCAAGCCTCCTTGCCCTCGTTGGCATTCTTGATTTCTGTATCAAGCATGCGCAGGATGCGGCTCTTCATGGAGTTTGGAGATACGAGAAGCTCGTTGAAGCGGAATGGTGAGAATGGGCGGTCGATGAAATCGAATACCTTAGCCACCTCGTTTACCAGCTTAGTACGGGCTGTCATCATCAGATAGTCGGTATAGATCTTGGCATTGCCCTCGTGGAAGTTTCCGGTTCCCACACAGGCGATTTTGATGTTGCTCTCCTCGTCGAAACGTGCCAGAAGTTCTACTACGGCTGTTACCTTCTTGCCGTTGCGGGCAGCGGTAATGAGCGCCTTCACTACCTTTGAATCCTTTGCCAGACGATAGAGGGTGGTCTTGATTGCTTTCACCTCGGGTTTGATAGCTGCCTCACGGAGCACACGGATGTAGCCGTTGAAGCTATGGTAGGGTACATGGATAAAACGGTCTTTCTCACGAATCTGGTCGAGGATGCTCTCGTTGGAGAGGAACTCCGGTTTCATGATAGGAGCCCACTTCTCGTACTTCAGTTCCTTGTGTCCGCAATCTGGGAACGACATCAGATCCTTGTGGTTCTGGTATCTTCCGCCAGCCAGTGAAGCATCCAGTTCTTTGGTGTTCAATCGCTCACGGAGTTTCTTTTGGAGTTCCTTCGGCATCTCCTGATCGTAGATTACGCGCACGGCTTCACCCTTCTTACGGCTGTTTACACCCAGTGCAATCTTCTCCATGGTTCCGAAGTCGGCATCATTGTCCATCTCCATTTCGGCATCCTTGGTAAACTTGAAACTGAAAGCACGGTAGGTGCTCTCCTTGAAACCGAGGAATACCAGAGGCAGACAGTATCTGATTACATCATCGAGATACATGATGTTGTCAAAACCCTCGCTTGCCGGCACCTTTACCCAGCGTCCGTAAACTCTATCTGGTACCTTTACTACGGCATATTTCTTCTTCTTGTCATCCTCAGCCTTTTCTACTACGGCAAGGTAAATGCGGTTGTCCTCCAGTGTGGAGAGGTCGTCTATCTCGTTGAGCCAGATAGGGTTGACAGAACCATTGAGCTTGTCGTAGAAGAACTGCGTAAGGAATTCCTTCTGCTCGTCGTTGAGCTGGTCTTCGTTGAGCAGGCGAACCTTGTGTACTTCAAGCTCTCGGAAAACCGTATCCACCGCCTCAGTGTATTCTTTCGAATAAGATTCATTGAGTTTATTAATTGCTTTAAGTGATTTCTTAATCTGCTGTTCGGTATCCTTGTCGAGCTTCTGGTTGAGCATGCGGTTGAGTGATGCCACGCGGACACGGAAGAACTCGTCAAGGTTATTGGAATAAATACCGAGAAAAGAGAGACGCTCCAACAATGGGACGTACTCTTTCTCTGCTTCCTGGAGAATGCGATGGTTGAAGTACATCCAACTGATATCGCGTTCTACGTATGCCTTTTTGAGTAATTCTTCTTTGGTCATAGTCGTTTGCTAATTATAGAGTTATTTTAACTTTCTAATGTCTTTCCATACGCCCTGGGCTAGGGGCTTTTGGGCTTTCAGCCCGTTCTTGAACCACATTCGAAAGTTTGTGGGTTATTTTATTTTGTAGACTCTTTCTTATTCTTTTTTTCAACTTTCTTTTCTGGAGCAGCTTCCTTCTTCTCTAAGTCAGCTTTCTTTTCAGAAGTCTTTTCTTTCTTCTCTGCGTTAGCTTTCTTTTCAGAAACTTTCTCGTCCTTCTTGTTCTTAGAAGGTTCTTTAGAGTCTTGGCCTGGTACTTCCAGAACGAGGAAATCTGTATCTCCGTCGATAAAGTGAAGCTCTTTACGGAAGAACTTGCTGCTGCCTGCTGGAACGATGATGTCGTGCAACTGGTCGCAGTCATCGAAAGTATGACGGCTCAACTTTTCTGGAGTTCCTGCGAAAGTAATCTTCTTCAGTTTGTCGCATTCAGCGAAAGCGTATGCTTTGATAGCTTTCACGCTGGCTGGTATATAAATGTTATCCAATTCATCACAATCATAGAATGCATCATGTTCAATCTCCTTCACCGTACTAGGGATGATGACATGAGCCAATTGTTTCTTGCCACGGAAAGCCATCTCTCCGATAATCTCTACTCCCTCAGGAATCGTAAAACTGGCATCATGGTTCATGTAGTAAACCAAGCGCTTCTTGTCGGCGGTATAGACTGCCCCGCCGTCAAACTCAAAATTATCGCTGTCAATCTTCTGTAAGGCGAGGTTGAGAACCAAGTTTTCAAACTTACCGTCTTTCTTGGACTTCTTCTTGAGAATCTCCAAAATTGCTTTTTTATTTTCCTTCATATAATCATATATGTTAATTGTATTTCTTTTCGGTTGCAAAGGTACGGCGATATTTTTAAACTAGAGCGAAAAGATGGTTACATGTTTATGACGATGATGTTACATCGATATTACGGGCGTTACAATCATATTACACGCTTTGTAAACAGGCAATGTAACACTTTTTTAATACTTATGTTTTGTGAAAGAAATATTTTATCCTTATCTTTGCAGCCGAAAAGAAATAGAAAGGCATCTTGTAGGATTTCAATTCATAACGGGATTGCTTTCTTGTTGGTAACAATCAATTAAGCTATATATATAAGGTAAAAATGAAGAAGAAAACGTATCTGTTGATAGCACTGTCTATAGTGTCGATGGGAATGAATGCCCAAAACTCAGAAAAGAGTTCTCTTGGAAACAATGTGCCTGAATTCGTCAAGACAATGAAGATAGGTGGAACCATCCGTTCTAAGTATGAATACCAAACCGAGGAAGGGGAGGGACGATTTGAGGTGCGTACGGCCCGTATCAATGTAGCAGGAAATGTAACAAAGGAGGTTAGTTATAAGGCTGAGATTGATCTCTGTGATGAGGGTAAGATCAAGATGCTCGATGCTTATACCCGCATCAAGCCTTGGAAGACACTGCAGCTTACCATTGGTCAGGAGCGTGTGCCATTCACTATTGATGCTCACCGTTCTCCTCATCAGCAGTACTTCGCCAACCGCTCGTTCATCGCCAAGCAGGTGGGCAACGTGCGCGACGTGGGTGCCGAAATCGGATACACCTGGAATGTAGGTTTCCCAATTGTGGTGAATGCCGGTATCTTCAACGGTTCGGGTTTGACCAACCAGAAGGATTACTGGACCAAGGGCGTTAACTATTCAGCCAAGGCTCAGTTTCTCTTCCCAAATGTCAACCTGGTGTTGAGTACCCAGAAGATCAAGCCATCTGATGTTACGGTAACGATGTATGATGGCGGTATCACCTTCCATAAGGGTGGTTTCATTGCTGAGGCTGAGTATCTTTACAAGCATTACAGTAAGGATGCTTTCCACGATGTTCATGCATTCGATGGTTTCGTATGCTATGATATTCCGGTGGCTAATCCTAAGAGCCTTATCAGGAAGGTTTCGCCTTTGGCAAGATATGATTTCATGAGCGACCACAGTGATGGTACAAGATATGGCGGTTCTGATACAGAACTGGGTGCATTGAAGATCAATGATTATAAGCGCCATCGTGTTACGGGCGGTGTAACCTTGAGCCTTGCCAAGCCATTCATCTCAGATATCCGTATCAACTACGAGAAATATTTCTATCGTAAAGGTGGTATAGCTAAAGTTTCAGAAAAAGATAAGATTGTTGTGGAGTTCATGACAAAGTTCTGATAATAGTTTATAGTTAAGAGTTTATAGTTTATAGCAACAGTCATCTATAAACTATAAACTCTTAACTATAAATTCCTTACAGCATTCCCTTAGAACTAGGAAGCTCGAAGTGGTAGATGTCTCTCTTTACCGCCATTTTCAGCGAACGGGCAAGTGCCTTGAAGATGCCTTCTATCTTGTGATGCTCATTTTCGCCTTCAGCCTTGATATTGAGGTTCATCTTTGCTGCATCACTCAGACTCTTGAAGAAATGCTTGAACATCTCGGTTGGCATTTCGCCCACCTTCTCTCTGTGGAACTCGGCATCCCAAATCAGCCATGGACGGCCACCGAAATCCAATGCTACCTGACAGAGACAGTCGTCCATCGGCAGACTGTAGCCGTATCTTTCTATTCCGCGCTTATCACCTAAAGCCTGCAGCAGGCATTCGCCCAGTGCAATACCCGTATCCTCAATGGTATGATGCTCATCCACATAGAGGTCGCCCTTGGTATGGATGGTGAGGTCCATCATGCCGTGCTTGCCTATCTGTTCCAGCATGTGGTCGAAGAAACCGAGACCGGTAGAAATGTCGCATTTTCCTGAACCATCGAGATTTACCTTGATGTAGATATCCGTTTCCTTGGTGGTGCGCTTCACCTCTGCGATACGGTCGCCGGCAAAGAGAATCTCGGCAATCTTATCCCAGTCCATGCCGTCTTTTCCGAGAATCAGACTCTTGCAACCCAGGTTTTCTGCAAGCTGGGCATCGGTTTCACGGTCGCCGATTACATAACTGTTTGCCATATCGTAGGCAGGGTTGTCGATATATTCAGTCAGCATGCCTGTTCCTGGCTTGCGCATCGGCGAGTTATCCTCAGGGAAGTGGCGGTCGATGTGCTGCTTGGCAAAGTGGATGCCTTCGCTCTCCAGGGTCTGGATGATGAAGTTGTGGACTGGCCAGAAGGTATCTTCCGGAAAGGAGTCGGTACCCAGTCCGTCCTGGTTGCTCACCATCACCAGCTCGTAGTCGGTGTGCTGGGCAATGAAGGAGAGATTGCGGAACACGCCCTTGGTGAATACCAGCTTCTCGAAGCTGTCAATCTGTTCATCCTCTGGTTCCTGAATCAGAGTTCCATCGCGGTCGATGAAGAGTAATCTTGTCTGTTTCATGTCTCTTATATATGTTAATACGATTAATATTTTTCAATTTCTGCGGTTGCCATCTTCTGGCTTTCCTTCATTCTCTTCTTCTCTTCGTCTTGCACCTTGTAAGAGCCGAATTGATAGGCAAGTGAAATGCCGAGCCAGCTCAGGGCATAGATGATGAGCAGGAAGGTGATGGTAAACACCAGGAAGAGGAGTGGGGTGAAATAACCCGGCACACCGAGCGGGTCACCATCAAGCGCACCGAGCTGTGAATAGAACTGTGCGATGATGAGGATGATGGAAGGCAGGGCTGCGATAAAGGTAGCGATGCCTACGATAATCATGCCGAGAAAACTGGTCAGAAAGAAACCTCCGAAGTGGCGGAGAATGCGGAGGAGGGATTTTCTTATCTTGCGCTTTTCGCCCTTAGGACACAGTTGCTTTCTTGGCAGGAGATGCCAGAATGATACGATAGCCATTACGATAGTGGCTCCGTAAATGATGGTTTGCAGGATGAACGAAGCCATCGGATTTACGGCTCCCCAATCGTGAAGCGGTTTGTTGGGGAGGAGGAAATAGAGTACGATAGCCAGCAATACAGCAAATGGAACATGGGTAGTCCATGTCTGTTTTACAAGTGATCTGAAGTCACTTGTTATGGTATCGTATGATGCTCTCATGCAGGAAGTTATACTTCTGAGCTTAAATAATTCATTTACTTCCATAACTATCTTGTTTTAATTTCTAATTATCGCTTTTGTTTTTTTACTCTTTTACTTTTTGCTCTTTAAAAGTTTTTTACCTTTTTACCCTTTTACTTTTTTACCTTTAAAAGTTTCTTCTGAATTCTGAGCAGGTAATGGCGGTAGCGATAGCCACATTCAGACTGTCGGCGGTAGCTCTACCTTCCGGAAAGTTAGGGATGAGCAACTTGTGATTTACCTTCTTTGCCAGGTCTGGCGAGATGCCTTTTCCTTCGTTTCCCATCACGATAAGTCCACGGTTTTCGAGCTTTTGCTGATAGATGTTGTCGCCGTCCAACAGGGTGCCGTAAACGGGAACATCGGCAGGAAGTGATTCTACCAGTCCCAGCAGGTCGCCATATTCTACCTTCACTCTTGCTATGCTGCCCATCGTAGCCTGAACCACCTTCGGATTGTATACGTCGGCAGTATCCTGACTGCAGTAGATATGGGTGATGCCAAACCAGTCGGCGATGCGGATGATGGTGCCCAGGTTGCCCGGGTCCTGAACGCCGTCGAGCGCCAGACTCAGTTCGCTGGTATTAATAGAGTAATCTCCTGATGTTGCCTGTCTGAATACGGCAAGCACCTGCTGCGGATGTTGCAGGAAACTTACCTTCTTCAGTTCTTCATCAGTAACCTCTATCACTTCGGTTTCAGCCCCGAAGTGTTTGCCCCGGAGCCATTCGCCGGTAGCCACAATCAGGTCGGCAGGTTGCAGAGCGAGCAGATCGTCTACCACCTTGAAACCTTCTGCCACGAACTTTCCTTCTTTATTTCTGTTCTTCTTCAGTTCGAGCGAACGTATGTACTTTATTTTATTCTTGCTAATCATTTATTTTTTGTCTATATGTGTGCAAAGGTAACATAAAATATAGACATTTCAAAATAAAAAGTGCTAAATATTTTGTATTTAATTTGTTTTGCATTATCTTTGCATATCAAAAACGATAGATATTTTGAAAATACAGAAGATTTCATTACTTGCCTTGCCGCTGCTCATAGCATCTTGTTCTTCAAGCAAAATGGTGCCGGAAGGGGAGTATATATTAAATAAGGTAGAAGTGAAGAGCGACTCGGCAGGGTATAATGCCGGGGCGCTCAAGCAGTATGTGCGCCAGAAAGAGAAACCGAAACTCTTCTCGCTCTTCAAGAATCCTTTCAGCAAGAAGCCTGTCATCTACGATACTTTGCAGGCACGGCTCTCCTGTCAGGATCTGCTTACCGCCATGCAGAACCAGGGCTTCATGCATGCTGGGGTGTCGCTCTATACCACCAAGAAAGGAAAGAAACTGGATGCTACCTATCTGTTGCATCCCGGAGAACCTTTTATGATAGGTAAGGTGAAATATGAAGTGGAAGATGAACATATCCAGCAACTTCTGCATCTCGATAATCCCGATAATCAGCAGATTAAGCCGGGTATGAGATTTACGGTAGAAACATTGGATAATGAGCGCAGGCGTATCTCCAGCCTTCTGACCAATGATGGCTATTTCCGCTTTCATAAAGATTTTATCCAATTTTCTGCCGATACGATTGCGGGACAGAAGGATATCGCCCTGACGCTCCACCTGATGAAGTATAAGGCAAACAGTAATGCTCCTGAGGTTGATCATCCCCGATATGAAATCAGAAACATCAACTATCTGAGTAATGACAGCGACCGAATCCATCTGCGCCATCAGGTTTTGCTCAATGCCACTGCCCTCAGAGAAGGCCGTCCCTACAGTGCCGCCGCCTTGCAGCGTACCTATAACAACTTTGCCCGTCTGCAGGCGGTGAAGTATACCAACATCAGATTCTCTGAAGTTCCTGACAGCAACCTGGTTACGGAGAACGGAATGGAGAGGGACAGCATCAGCCGGCAGATGGATTGCAATATCCAGATCAGTACCAACAAGCCTTCTACCATCGCCTTCCAGCCGGAGGGAACCAATACGGCGGGCGACTTGGGAGCTGCAGCTTCGCTCACTTATACCAACCGAAATCTCTTCAGAGGTAGTGAGCAGTTGAGCATCGAACTTCGTGGAGCCTACGAGGCCATTACCGGTCTGGAGGGGTATCAGGATCAGAACTATACAGAATATTCGGTTGAAGGCAAACTGGTTTTCCCTCGTTTCTTGGCGCCTTTCCTTTCAAGAAATTTCAGAAGAAGGCAGACGGCAAACAGCGAGTTGTCGGCAAGTTGGAATCTTCAGAACCGACCGGAGTTTCATCGCCGCGTATTCTCTACTGCCTGGCGTTATCGCTGGACAGAACCGCGTCATCACCTGGCCTGGCGTTTCGACCTGCTCGATCTCAACTATGTGTATATGCCATGGATATCCGAGACTTTCAAGAGAGACTATCTTGATAATGCAGAAAACAGAAATGCCATCCTCCGCTACAATTACGAAGACCTGTTTATCATGAAGATGGGTTTCGGTTTGAGTTATAGCGATGGGGTAGATGCTGTGCGAGTGAATGTAGAGAGTTCGGGCAATCTGCTGAGCGGTGTTTCCAAGACATTTGGTTTCAAGGTGAACAGCCAGGGACAGCGTACATTATTTAATATAGCTTATGCCCAGTATGCCAAGTTTGATGTAGATTATACCCACCTGATGCAGTTTGATAAGCGCAATGCTCTGGCGCTGCATGCGGGTATCGGTGTGGCTTATCCTTACGGCAACAGTACGGTGTTGCCTTTCGAAAAGCGTTATTTCTCGGGTGGTGCCAACTCGGTAAGAGGTTGGGGCGTAAGAGAATTAGGTCCGGGCAAGTTTAAGGGAACTGACGGCAGAATAGATTTCATCAACCAGACGGGTGATGTGAAGCTCGACTTGAATGCCGAATATCGCACTTCGCTCTTCTGGAAGTTTGAGGGTGCAGCGTTTATCGATGCCGGTAATATCTGGACACTTCGCAATTATCAGGATCAGCCTGGCGGTCAGTTCAAGATAGATGAATTCTACAAACAGATAGCTGTAGCCTATGGCTTAGGTCTCAGGTTGAATTTCGATTACTTCATTCTCCGTCTGGATATGGGTATGAAGGCAATCAATCCTGCTTACGGAACGAAGGAAGAGCATTGGGCGATTATCCACCCGAAACTAGACCGCGATTTCGCCTTCCATTTCGCAGTAGGTTTGCCGTTCTAAATGCAGCTAATAGTTTATAGTTAATAGTTTATAGCCAGGAGTTTCTGTAGGGCATCTTTTTTGATTATGATGCCCCTCAGAAACTCCTTACTTTTTTCAAGGCAATTTATCCAACTTAATCTTCCAGAGCCCCTTTTCCATACACATCGGCAGTTGGAAATCGGCCTGTTCTATGAGCTGCGGATCCTGCCCGATGCTGTCCATCTGCAGAAAATTATGAACCGTAAGGGTAACGGTGGCACTTGTTTCATCGTCACCGAAATCAATATCCGTAATCTCGATGCTGGCATCCTCCGGTTTCTGGCGCAGCAGTTCCACGTCGGTCTCGTTCACATTACTTGCAGCATAACGCAGCCAGCGCTCCGATTCCTGGGTGCAATACTTCACGGCTTTCGGGAAATGCCAGTTGAAATAATTGTTGGCAAACGAATCAACATCTGCCTTCAGCTGGTCCTCGCTGCCTTCGTGAGGTTCACAGCCCGAAAGGCTGAATATACTTGCGGTCATGCATGCCACAGCTATGCATAAACCTATCATCGACTTCTTCATCATGATTCTCAAATCTTAAAAATTCTATTTTTTTGCGATATTTCGGCACAAAGATAGTAAAAAACTTTGTAATAAGAATCTTTTTTGCTAACTTTGCATGGAAAATAACAATTAAAATGCTGAAATTTATATCCTTTGGCAGTGGAAGTAGTGGCAATTGCTATTATCTTTACACTGATACGGATTCGATACTGATAGACGTAGGAGTAGGAATAAGAATATTGAAGAAGCATTTCCATAACTATGGACTTCGCTTCGAGGATGTGCATCACGTCCTCATCACCCATGACCACGCCGACCATGTAAAGTCGGTGGGGAGTCTGAGTACTGACTATCATCTACCGGTATATACGACCCGTAAAGTACATCAAGGCATCGAGCGCAACTATTGTGTTCGAAAGAAGATAGAGCCTAACCATGCTCGTGTGATAGAGAAGAAAGTAACTTTCACACTGGGCGAGTTTAAGATTACTCCGTTCGGTGTACCCCACGACAGTACCGACAATGTTGGCTATTTCGTGGAGTGCGGTGGTGTAAACTTCTGTCTCATCACCGATGTGGGGCATATTACTGAAGAGATGCACGACTTTATCGGCCGTGCCAACTATCTTGTGCTCGAGGCGAACCATAGTGTAGAGATGCTCCAGCAGGGTCATTATCCCCAGTATCTGAAGGAACGCATTCTGGGAGATAACGGTCATCTGAGCAACGACGATTGTGGCGAGGCGCTTGCCAATTATGCTACACCGGAGCTTCATCACGTCTGGCTCTGTCATCTCAGCGAGGAGAACAACCATCCTGAGCTGGCACGCAAAACCGTGGAGCAAATCCTGCGCAGTAAAGGCATCATAGCCGGCAAGGACTTCCAGCTGGAAGTATTGAAGCGCAAGACACCGAGCGAAATCTATAAGCTGGTGTAGGGCAGGTGTAAAACTAAAAAGGTAGCCGGATAAGGAGTTATATTGAGTTAACTCCTTATCCGGCTATTTCATGAATACGAAATAAACGGCTGCAATCAGGCAGCAGAAGGCTGCGAAATGATTCCAGTGCAATCCCTGTCCCTGAAAGAGGATATTGGCGATGATGGCGAAGACGATAAGCGATACGCATTCCTGTATCACCTTGAGTTGGACCAGATTAAACGGTCCGCCATTATCCACGAAACCGATGCGGTTGGCTGGTACCTGACAGCAATATTCGAAGAAGGCGATCGCCCAACTGAAGGCGATGACACCGATAAGAGGCCAGTTGCTGCTCACGCCCGTTTGTTGCAACTTGAGATGTCCGTACCAAGCTAGCGTCATGAAGATGTTGCTCAGCACCAATAATAATATAGTATACAATCCGTTCATAATCTTATCTTTTTTGCGGGTGCAAAGGTAATATATTTTTTTTAACCCTCCAAATTTCAGGGAAGTTTCATTTCGTTTTTGTTTTGATATGGCTGTTTTTTGCAGATAAATCTCCGATGTTCTGATATTTATCTCCGAAAGATAAGTGTGCTGTTTGCGTATGGCCAGTAGGCTGTTTGGGGCGAACAGCCAACTGGCGGAATAGGGAACAGTAGGCTGTTCCTATGAGATAGTCATCTCTGACAGGGAGTCCAGATTTCCCAATCCTATCAATATGATTTATGTTTAGCATTCTGCAAAAATCTCTTCACTCTTCACCTTTCCTCCCAAATCCCCTGTGTTTATCGGCATTTCGGGAGGTGAAGAGTCATCAGCAACTCTTCACCCACTCTTCACCTCCGTCAACCTCCCTGTTTATCGGTATTCCGGAGGGCTTGGTGAAGAGTGAAAAGTATTTCCGTGTTTGCTTCCACATAATATTTATCGGTCAGGATTATGATATGACAACCTTGCTGTATCTGGATTGATTCGCATAATCCTTTAAATTTCAGTGTCCTCAGCCATTTTCTTTCAGATTTTCTTGCGAGTTCCAATCTTTCTTCGTATCTTTGCCGTGCCAGTTATTCATTTAAACAAGGAGCAATATGATGGTACATCGAGATAAGATATTATGTTTTTTGGTTTTATTCTGCTGCTTTGCTCATACTTCTCTGCAAGCCCAGCAGCCACGCAAGAAGGTGGGGCTCGTGTTGGGTGGAGGTGGTGCCAAGGGTGCGGCTGAAGTAGGTGTGCTCAAGGTGCTGGAAGAGGCTGATATTCCTGTAGATTATATTGCCGGAACCAGTATCGGTGCCATCGTGGGCGGACTCTATGCCATCGGCTACGATGCTGCTGATATCGACAGCCTCTACCGTAACCAGAACTGGCTTTTCCTTTTGAGCGACCAGGTGAAACGTGAATCGGAGACTTTTCTTTCTAAAGAAGAAAGGGAGAAATATATCGTTCATATTCCTCTTTCCAAAGAGAGGAAGGTCTCGTTGCCAACCGGTTATGTGAAGGGGCAGAATATCTTTAACCTTTTCTCTAAACTTACCGTGGGGTATCATCAGGTGGATGATTTCTCCAACCTACCTATTCCTTACCGTTGCGTGGCGGTAGATCTGGTAGAAGGCAAGGAGGTGGTGTTTTCATCGGGCTCGTTGCCATTGGCGATGCGTGCCAGCATGTCGATACCGGGCGTGTTTGCTCCGGTAGAATGGAAAGGAAAGATGCTGGTGGATGGCGGCGCCTTGAACAATCTGCCGGTTGATGTGGCAAAGGAAATGGGAGCGGATGTGATTATCTGTGTAGATTTGAGTACCGGTTGGAAGAAGAAGGAAGAACTGAAATCGGCTTCTTCTGTTGTAGAACAGCTCATAAGTATGATGGGGCAGAACAAATACCGGAAGAATATGGCTGAAGCCGATCTTTATATCAATCCTTCTCTGAAAGGTTATTCGGCAGCCAGTTTCCAATCTGAAGCCATTGACACGATGATACAGCGGGGAGAACAGGCTGCCCGTCAGAAATGGGATGAGCTGATGGCTCTGAGAAAGTATATCTATGCTGATGCTTGTGATTCTGTAGCCTCTGATGATACATTACAGGATAAACGCCTCAAACAGCCGAAACCTTCTCAGACGGAAGCTTATCATATAGGAAGCATCCGGATAGAAGGCATCAGCGGAGAGGAGGAAAAGTGGATTAGAAAGAAAATTGCTTTACGGGAGAATTCGGAAGTCAGTCCTGAGGAGATAGATGGTACACTTGCCATGCTCAGGGGACTGAATATCTTTTCGCGTGTAGAATACAGACAGTCTAACGAGGAACCTTATGACCTGGTATTCATGCTGGAACCCAACGAATCGAGAAGAATCAGTGTAGGTGCACGTTTTGATACGCAGGATCTGGCGAGCGTCATTGCTCAGATATCCAATAACCAGCAGTTTTCTACCCGTCATCACTATGCCTTTACAGGACGCATTTCCCGTAATCCCTATCTGGAAATGAAATATGCCTATGGCAACCTTTTCGGAGCGAAAATAGGCATTTCCTATCGTATGGCTCATTATGATTTCGACCTTTATGCGGACAAGCATAAGCTGGATGCCCTGGAGTTTCTTTCGCATTCTTTCGCTGGATTCTATACCCGCGATATCGGTAATTTCAGATTGAAGTCGGGAGTGCAGTTTGATTATTATCATTATCATTCTGATATGTTCGAACGCGACGGAAGCATCCAGACACGTTCGTCAGACCATTTCCTGAACTACTTTGCATCTGTTGTGATGGATACTTACGACCGCCGCTATTTCCCGACCCGTGGCAGCCGCATTCAGGTTCAGGGCATTCTGCATACGGATGACGGAATACATTATGCTGATGGTAATCCTTTTGTTGAAGCTGCTTTTCAAGGAGAATGTGCCGTACGTCTCAATTCCAGATTCTATCTGCTCCCTAAGCTCAAGAGCCGCTTCTTGTTTGGCAGTTCCGTACCAGCCATTTATCAGAATTATGCAGGTGGAGTAGCTGACGGTTACTATCTGCCTTGGCAGGTGGCATGGGAGAGTGCGCAGCATGTTCATCTGCTGGAGCGCAATGTGGTGACTGGTCAGCTCGGTTTCCGCTATCGGGTAAAAGGAAAGTTCTATCTTACCGCTCTGGGAGAGTATGGCAAGGAAGCCCGCAAGTTTTCCCATATTCTCATCGGTGATGATTTGTGGGGAGGAGCCTTGAGAGCATCCTATGATTTCGTATTGGGTCCGGTAAGCATTCAGGCTAATTATTCTAGCTTGGGTAAGAATGTAGGATTCTATATCAATGCAGGATTTGTATTCTGATTTCCTTATCTGCATCATGTAAACCAGAACCTGCATGTTTATATGCGTCATGGCGGTTCGCACAAAACTCGCATCTTGTCGTTCCCAGAGCCTACAAGACAGGAAATCATCAGTCTGATAGGTGGTTGGCTGAAGGAATAATGCTTTCATCAACCAATCATAATGGATAAAATGAAAGATTTTTTCAAAAAATATCCATAAAAATTTGGCGGTTTCAGAAAAATGTATTACCTTTGCACTCGCTTTTGAAAACAAAGCTTTTTGCAGAGGCACCCTTAGCTCAGTTGGTAGAGCAACTGACTCTTAATCAGTGGGTCTAGGGTTCGAATCCCTAAGGGTGTACAAAAAAACTCCGAAGAATCAATCTTGGTTCTTCGGAGTTTTTTTGTAATAATGATTACCATTATACGATAGAGGCGATTGTTCTGAGCATCATGATGCCGGTGAATTACAGACAGTCCGATTTTTATGTAAAATATCGACATTTTACCTTGAATTATCTAAAACTAGTCCTCCATTCCCTATCATATATTAATAAACTTCATAAATTCACTGTCATTATGTCAAGAAACAAGAAAACATCAGAGTCTTTATTCCAGTTCATGAACCTCCTCATCGCCCTGTTGCTGAAGAACGGGCAATACCGCACCTCGCTGCATTACAAGGCAACCCTCAACAGCTTTAAGCGATACCGAGACAATAAGGATATTGCCCTACAAGAGATAGATGCAGAAGTGATGCGCTCGTATGAGGCGTACCTGCATCATACGGCGGAGGTATGCAAAAACACCAGCTCCTTCTATCTCCGCATCCTCCGTGCCACCTACAACAAAGCTGTGGCAAAGGGACTGACGCCACAGCAGCATCCCTTCTCGGATGTCTATACCGGTATTGCCCAAACTCGCAAGAGAGCCATACCTACAGAGAATGTCAGCCAGATCAAGAGTCTGCAATCTGTCAAGAATCTCAATCCCAAGGAAGAGATGGCAAGAGATACATTCCTGATGAGTTTCTATCTGCGTGGTATCTCTTTCATCGACCTGGCTCATCTCCGCAAATCTGACCTCAAGGACGGTTATCTTCATTATACAAGAAGAAAGACAGGACAGCGTCTCACCATCCGATGGGAGAAGGAGATGCAGGAGTTGTTGGAAAAGTATCAGGCGCAGACCGCCTCCTCATCTTATCTCTTTCCTTTCCTTGTTGATGATGGAAACAAAAGACAGGATAAAACTATTGACAAAAAGCAGGATGAGGTACGCCTATATCACAATGCGGAAGCGCGTATCTCCTACCACCTCAGAAAGTTTGGAGCTACGATAGGCATCAAGGGCAAGCTCACCCTCTATGTTGCCCGCCATTCCTGGGCAACGACGGCAAGAGATAATCATATCTCTATCTCTGTCATCAGCGAGGCATTGGGACATCATTCCGAAACCACCACACAAATCTATCTCCGTTCCATCAAAAGCTCAGAAGTAGATGATGCCAACGCCAAGATACTGGCAGCCCTATAAGCCACAAAAAAGAATAAAAAGAGGGATTATGTAAAATGAACCAAAATGAACCAATTTTTCTGAATCTTTATATAAGAGACACAGAATCTTACCGCAAAAGTACGAAAATTATTGGAAACAAGCAAATTATGGGTGTTAAAAAATTAATATCGTTCTACGAAAATCAACATTTTTTTACGCTTCTTTTCGTACATAATTTCCTAAGTCGTTGATTGAACGAATGTTTTCGGCATTTCTGTGTCTCTTATATAAAGATTCAGAAAAATTGGTTCATTTTGGTTCATTTTACATAATCCCTCTTTTTATTCTTTTTTGTGGCTTATAGGGCTGCCAGTATCTTGGCGTTGGCATCATCTACTTCTGAGCTTTTGATGGAACGGAGATAGATTTGTGTGGTGGTTTCGGAATGATGTCCCAATGCCTCGCTGATGACAGAGATAGAGATATGATTATCTCTTGCCGTCGTTGCCCAGGAATGGCGGGCAACATAGAGGGTGAGCTTGCCCTTGATGCCTATCGTAGCTCCAAACTTTCTGAGGTGGTAGGAGATACGCGCTTCCGCATTGTGATATAGGCGTACCTCATCCTGCTTTTTGTCAATAGTTTTATCCTGTCTTTTGTTTCCATCATCAACAAGGAAAGGAAAGAGATAAGATGAGGAGGCGGTCTGCGCCTGATACTTTTCCAACAACTCCTGCATCTCCTTCTCCCATCGGATGGTGAGACGCTGTCCTGTCTTTCTTCTTGTATAATGAAGATAACCGTCCTTGAGGTCAGATTTGCGGAGATGAGCCAGGTCGATGAAAGAGATACCACGCAGATAGAAACTCATCAGGAATGTATCTCTTGCCATCTCTTCCTTGGGATTGAGATTCTTGACAGATTGCAGACTCTTGATCTGGCTGACATTCTCTGTAGGTATGGCTCTCTTGCGAGTTTGGGCAATACCGGTATAGACATCCGAGAAGGGATGCTGCTGTGGCGTCAGTCCCTTTGCCACAGCTTTGTTGTAGGTGGCACGGAGGATGCGGAGATAGAAGGAGCTGGTGTTTTTGCATACCTCCGCCGTATGATGCAGGTACGCCTCATACGAGCGCATCACTTCTGCATCTATCTCTTGTAGGGCAATATCCTTATTGTCTCGGTATCGCTTAAAGCTGTTGAGGGTTGCCTTGTAATGCAGCGAGGTGCGGTATTGCCCGTTCTTCAGCAACAGGGCGATGAGGAGGTTCATGAACTGGAATAAAGACTCTGATGTTTTCTTGTTTCTTGACATAATGACAGTGAATTTATGAAGTTTATTAATATATGATAGGGAATGGAGGACTAGTTTTAGATAATTCAAGGTAAAATGTCGATATTTTACATAAAAATCGGACTGTCTGTAATTCACCGGCATCATGATGCTCAGAACAATCGCCTCTATCGTATAATGGTAATCATTATTACAAAAAAACTCCGAAGAACCAAGATTGATTCTTCGGAGTTTTTTTGTACACCCTTAGGGATTCGAACCCTAGACCCACTGATTAAGAGTCAGTTGCTCTACCAACTGAGCTAAGGGTGCCTCTGCAAAAAGCTTTGTTTTCAAAAGCGAGTGCAAAGGTAATACATTTTTCTGAAACCGCCAAATTTTTATGGATATTTTTTGAAAAAATCTTTCATTTTATCCATTATGATTGGTTGATGAAAGCATTATTCCTTCAGCCAACCACCTATCAGACTGATGATTTCCTGTCTTGTAGGCTCTGGGAACGACAAGATGCGAGTTTTGTGCGAACCGCCATGACGCATATAAACATGCAGGTTCTGGTTTACATGATGCAGATAAGGAAATCAGAATACAAATCCTGCATTGATATAGAATCCTACATTCTTACCCAAGCTAGAATAATTAGCCTGAATGCTTACCGGACCCAATACGAAATCATAGGATGCTCTCAAGGCTCCTCCCCACAAATCATCACCGATGAGAATATGGGAAAACTTGCGGGCTTCCTTGCCATACTCTCCCAGAGCGGTAAGATAGAACTTTCCTTTTACCCGATAGCGGAAACCGAGCTGACCAGTCACCACATTGCGCTCCAGCAGATGAACATGCTGCGCACTCTCCCATGCCACCTGCCAAGGCAGATAGTAACCGTCAGCTACTCCACCTGCATAATTCTGATAAATGGCTGGTACGGAACTGCCAAACAAGAAGCGGCTCTTGAGCTTAGGGAGCAGATAGAATCTGGAATTGAGACGTACGGCACATTCTCCTTGAAAAGCAGCTTCAACAAAAGGATTACCATCAGCATAATGTATTCCGTCATCCGTATGCAGAATGCCCTGAACCTGAATGCGGCTGCCACGGGTCGGGAAATAGCGGCGGTCGTAAGTATCCATCACAACAGATGCAAAGTAGTTCAGGAAATGGTCTGACGAACGTGTCTGGATGCTTCCGTCGCGTTCGAACATATCAGAATGATAATGATAATAATCAAACTGCACTCCCGACTTCAATCTGAAATTACCGATATCGCGGGTATAGAATCCAGCGAAAGAATGCGAAAGAAACTCCAGGGCATCCAGCTTATGCTTGTCCGCATAAAGGTCGAAATCATAATGAGCCATACGATAGGAAATGCCTATTTTCGCTCCGAAAAGGTTGCCATAGGCATATTTCATTTCCAGATAGGGATTACGGGAAATGCGTCCTGTAAAGGCATAGTGATGACGGGTAGAAAACTGCTGGTTATTGGATATCTGAGCAATGACGCTCGCCAGATCCTGCGTATCAAAACGTGCACCTACACTGATTCTTCTCGATTCGTTGGGTTCCAGCATGAATACCAGGTCATAAGGTTCCTCGTTAGACTGTCTGTATTCTACACGCGAAAAGATATTCAGTCCCCTGAGCATGGCAAGTGTACCATCTATCTCCTCAGGACTGACTTCCGAATTCTCCCGTAAAGCAATTTTCTTTCTAATCCACTTTTCCTCCTCTCCGCTGATGCCTTCTATCCGGATGCTTCCTATATGATAAGCTTCCGTCTGAGAAGGTTTCGGCTGTTTGAGGCGTTTATCCTGTAATGTATCATCAGAGGCTACAGAATCACAAGCATCAGCATAGATATACTTTCTCAGAGCCATCAGCTCATCCCATTTCTGACGGGCAGCCTGTTCTCCCCGCTGTATCATCGTGTCAATGGCTTCAGATTGGAAACTGGCTGCCGAATAACCTTTCAGAGAAGGATTGATATAAAGATCGGCTTCAGCCATATTCTTCCGGTATTTGTTCTGCCCCATCATACTTATGAGCTGTTCTACAACAGAAGAAGCCGATTTCAGTTCTTCCTTCTTCTTCCAACCGGTACTCAAATCTACACAGATAATCACATCCGCTCCCATTTCCTTTGCCACATCAACCGGCAGATTGTTCAAGGCGCCGCCATCCACCAGCATCTTTCCTTTCCATTCTACCGGAGCAAACACGCCCGGTATCGACATGCTGGCACGCATCGCCAATGGCAACGAGCCCGATGAAAACACCACCTCCTTGCCTTCTACCAGATCTACCGCCACGCAACGGTAAGGAATAGGTAGGTTGGAGAAATCATCCACCTGATGATACCCCACGGTAAGTTTAGAGAAAAGGTTAAAGATATTCTGCCCCTTCACATAACCGGTTGGCAACGAGACCTTCCTCTCTTTGGAAAGAGGAATATGAACGATATATTTCTCCCTTTCTTCTTTAGAAAGAAAAGTCTCCGATTCACGTTTCACCTGGTCGCTCAAAAGGAAAAGCCAGTTCTGGTTACGGTAGAGGCTGTCGATATCAGCAGCATCGTAGCCGATGGCATAGAGTCCGCCCACGATGGCACCGATACTGGTTCCGGCAATATAATCTACAGGAATATCAGCCTCTTCCAGCACCTTGAGCACACCTACTTCAGCCGCACCCTTGGCACCACCTCCACCCAACACGAGCCCCACCTTCTTGCGTGGCTGCTGGGCTTGCAGAGAAGTATGAGCAAAGCAGCAGAATAAAACCAAAAAACATAATATCTTATCTCGATGTACCATCATATTGCTCCTTGTTTAAATGAATAACTGGCACGGCAAAGATACGAAGAAAGATTGGAACTCGCAAGAAAATCTGAAAGAAAATGGCTGAGGACACTGAAATTTAAAGGATTATGCGAATCAATCCAGATACAGCAAGGTTGTCATATCATAATCCTGACCGATAAATATTATGTGGAAGCAAACACGGAAATACTTTTCACTCTTCACCAAGCCCTCCGGAATACCGATAAACAGGGAGGTTGACGGAGGTGAAGAGTGGGTGAAGAGTTGCTGATGACTCTTCACCTCCCGAAATGCCGATAAACACAGGGGATTTGGGAGGAAAGGTGAAGAGTGAAGAGATTTTTGCAGAATGCTAAACATAAATCATATTGATAGGATTGGGAAATCTGGACTCCCTGTCAGAGATGACTATCTCATAGGAACAGCCTACTGTTCCCTATTCCGCCAGTTGGCTGTTCGCCCCAAACAGCCTACTGGCCATACGCAAACAGCACACTTATCTTTCGGAGATAAATATCAGAACATCGGAGATTTATCTGCAAAAAACAGCCATATCAAAACAAAAACGAAATGAAACTTCCCTGAAATTTGGAGGGTTAAAAAAAATATATTACCTTTGCACCCGCAAAAAAGATAAGATTATGAACGGATTGTATACTATATTATTATTGGTGCTGAGCAACATCTTCATGACGCTAGCTTGGTACGGACATCTCAAGTTGCAACAAACGGGCGTGAGCAGCAACTGGCCTCTTATCGGTGTCATCGCCTTCAGTTGGGCGATCGCCTTCTTCGAATATTGCTGTCAGGTACCAGCCAACCGCATCGGTTTCGTGGATAATGGCGGACCGTTTAATCTGGTCCAACTCAAGGTGATACAGGAATGCGTATCGCTTATCGTCTTCGCCATCATCGCCAATATCCTCTTTCAGGGACAGGGATTGCACTGGAATCATTTCGCAGCCTTCTGCTGCCTGATTGCAGCCGTTTATTTCGTATTCATGAAATAGCCGGATAAGGAGTTAACTCAATATAACTCCTTATCCGGCTACCTTTTTAGTTTTACACCTGCCCTACACCAGCTTATAGATTTCGCTCGGTGTCTTGCGCTTCAATACTTCCAGCTGGAAGTCCTTGCCGGCTATGATGCCTTTACTGCGCAGGATTTGCTCCACGGTTTTGCGTGCCAGCTCAGGATGGTTGTTCTCCTCGCTGAGATGACAGAGCCAGACGTGATGAAGCTCCGGTGTAGCATAATTGGCAAGCGCCTCGCCACAATCGTCGTTGCTCAGATGACCGTTATCTCCCAGAATGCGTTCCTTCAGATACTGGGGATAATGACCCTGCTGGAGCATCTCTACACTATGGTTCGCCTCGAGCACAAGATAGTTGGCACGGCCGATAAAGTCGTGCATCTCTTCAGTAATATGCCCCACATCGGTGATGAGACAGAAGTTTACACCACCGCACTCCACGAAATAGCCAACATTGTCGGTACTGTCGTGGGGTACACCGAACGGAGTAATCTTAAACTCGCCCAGTGTGAAAGTTACTTTCTTCTCTATCACACGAGCATGGTTAGGCTCTATCTTCTTTCGAACACAATAGTTGCGCTCGATGCCTTGATGTACTTTACGGGTCGTATATACCGGTAGATGATAGTCAGTACTCAGACTCCCCACCGACTTTACATGGTCGGCGTGGTCATGGGTGATGAGGACGTGATGCACATCCTCGAAGCGAAGTCCATAGTTATGGAAATGCTTCTTCAATATTCTTATTCCTACTCCTACGTCTATCAGTATCGAATCCGTATCAGTGTAAAGATAATAGCAATTGCCACTACTTCCACTGCCAAAGGATATAAATTTCAGCATTTTAATTGTTATTTTCCATGCAAAGTTAGCAAAAAAGATTCTTATTACAAAGTTTTTTACTATCTTTGTGCCGAAATATCGCAAAAAAATAGAATTTTTAAGATTTGAGAATCATGATGAAGAAGTCGATGATAGGTTTATGCATAGCTGTGGCATGCATGACCGCAAGTATATTCAGCCTTTCGGGCTGTGAACCTCACGAAGGCAGCGAGGACCAGCTGAAGGCAGATGTTGATTCGTTTGCCAACAATTATTTCAACTGGCATTTCCCGAAAGCCGTGAAGTATTGCACCCAGGAATCGGAGCGCTGGCTGCGTTATGCTGCAAGTAATGTGAACGAGACCGACGTGGAACTGCTGCGCCAGAAACCGGAGGATGCCAGCATCGAGATTACGGATATTGATTTCGGTGACGATGAAACAAGTGCCACCGTTACCCTTACGGTTCATAATTTTCTGCAGATGGACAGCATCGGGCAGGATCCGCAGCTCATAGAACAGGCCGATTTCCAACTGCCGATGTGTATGGAAAAGGGGCTCTGGAAGATTAAGTTGGATAAATTGCCTTGAAAAAAGTAAGGAGTTTCTGAGGGGCATCATAATCAAAAAAGATGCCCTACAGAAACTCCTGGCTATAAACTATTAACTATAAACTATTAGCTGCATTTAGAACGGCAAACCTACTGCGAAATGGAAGGCGAAATCGCGGTCTAGTTTCGGGTGGATAATCGCCCAATGCTCTTCCTTCGTTCCGTAAGCAGGATTGATTGCCTTCATACCCATATCCAGACGGAGAATGAAGTAATCGAAATTCAACCTGAGACCTAAGCCATAGGCTACAGCTATCTGTTTGTAGAATTCATCTATCTTGAACTGACCGCCAGGCTGATCCTGATAATTGCGAAGTGTCCAGATATTACCGGCATCGATAAACGCTGCACCCTCAAACTTCCAGAAGAGCGAAGTGCGATATTCGGCATTCAAGTCGAGCTTCACATCACCCGTCTGGTTGATGAAATCTATTCTGCCGTCAGTTCCCTTAAACTTGCCCGGACCTAATTCTCTTACGCCCCAACCTCTTACCGAGTTGGCACCACCCGAGAAATAACGCTTTTCGAAAGGCAACACCGTACTGTTGCCGTAAGGATAAGCCACACCGATACCCGCATGCAGCGCCAGAGCATTGCGCTTATCAAACTGCATCAGGTGGGTATAATCTACATCAAACTTGGCATACTGGGCATAAGCTATATTAAATAATGTACGCTGTCCCTGGCTGTTCACCTTGAAACCAAATGTCTTGGAAACACCGCTCAGCAGATTGCCCGAACTCTCTACATTCACTCGCACAGCATCTACCCCATCGCTATAACTCAAACCGAAACCCATCTTCATGATAAACAGGTCTTCGTAATTGTAGCGGAGGATGGCATTTCTGTTTTCTGCATTATCAAGATAGTCTCTCTTGAAAGTCTCGGATATCCATGGCATATACACATAGTTGAGATCGAGCAGGTCGAAACGCCAGGCCAGGTGATGACGCGGTTCTGTCCAGCGATAACGCCAGGCAGTAGAGAATACGCGGCGATGAAACTCCGGTCGGTTCTGAAGATTCCAACTTGCCGACAACTCGCTGTTTGCCGTCTGCCTTCTTCTGAAATTTCTTGAAAGGAAAGGCGCCAAGAAACGAGGGAAAACCAGTTTGCCTTCAACCGAATATTCTGTATAGTTCTGATCCTGATACCCCTCCAGACCGGTAATGGCCTCGTAGGCTCCACGAAGTTCGATGCTCAACTGCTCACTACCTCTGAAGAGATTTCGGTTGGTATAAGTGAGCGAAGCTGCAGCTCCCAAGTCGCCCGCCGTATTGGTTCCCTCCGGCTGGAAGGCGATGGTAGAAGGCTTGTTGGTACTGATCTGGATATTGCAATCCATCTGCCGGCTGATGCTGTCCCTCTCCATTCCGTTCTCCGTAACCAGGTTGCTGTCAGGAACTTCAGAGAATCTGATGTTGGTATACTTCACCGCCTGCAGACGGGCAAAGTTGTTATAGGTACGCTGCAAGGCGGCGGCACTGTAGGGACGGCCTTCTCTGAGGGCAGTGGCATTGAGCAAAACCTGATGGCGCAGATGGATTCGGTCGCTGTCATTACTCAGATAGTTGATGTTTCTGATTTCATATCGGGGATGATCAACCTCAGGAGCATTACTGTTTGCCTTATACTTCATCAGGTGGAGCGTCAGGGCGATATCCTTCTGTCCCGCAATCGTATCGGCAGAAAATTGGATAAAATCTTTATGAAAGCGGAAATAGCCATCATTGGTCAGAAGGCTGGAGATACGCCTGCGCTCATTATCCAATGTTTCTACCGTAAATCTCATACCCGGCTTAATCTGCTGATTATCGGGATTATCGAGATGCAGAAGTTGCTGGATATGTTCATCTTCCACTTCATATTTCACCTTACCTATCATAAAAGGTTCTCCGGGATGCAACAGATAGGTAGCATCCAGTTTCTTTCCTTTCTTGGTGGTATAGAGCGACACCCCAGCATGCATGAAGCCCTGGTTCTGCATGGCGGTAAGCAGATCCTGACAGGAGAGCCGTGCCTGCAAAGTATCGTAGATGACAGGCTTCTTGCTGAAAGGATTCTTGAAGAGCGAGAAGAGTTTCGGTTTCTCTTTCTGGCGCACATACTGCTTGAGCGCCCCGGCATTATACCCTGCCGAGTCGCTCTTCACTTCTACCTTATTTAATATATACTCCCCTTCCGGCACCATTTTGCTTGAAGAACAAGATGCTATGAGCAGCGGCAAGGCAAGTAATGAAATCTTCTGTATTTTCAAAATATCTATCGTTTTTGATATGCAAAGATAATGCAAAACAAATTAAATACAAAATATTTAGCACTTTTTATTTTGAAATGTCTATATTTTATGTTACCTTTGCACACATATAGACAAAAAATAAATGATTAGCAAGAATAAAATAAAGTACATACGTTCGCTCGAACTGAAGAAGAACAGAAATAAAGAAGGAAAGTTCGTGGCAGAAGGTTTCAAGGTGGTAGACGATCTGCTCGCTCTGCAACCTGCCGACCTGATTGTGGCTACCGGCGAATGGCTCCGGGGCAAACACTTCGGGGCTGAAACCGAAGTGATAGAGGTTACTGATGAAGAACTGAAGAAGGTAAGTTTCCTGCAACATCCGCAGCAGGTGCTTGCCGTATTCAGACAGGCAACATCAGGAGATTACTCTATTAATACCAGCGAACTGAGTCTGGCGCTCGACGGCGTTCAGGACCCGGGCAACCTGGGCACCATCATCCGCATCGCCGACTGGTTTGGCATCACCCATATCTACTGCAGTCAGGATACTGCCGACGTATACAATCCGAAGGTGGTTCAGGCTACGATGGGCAGCATAGCAAGAGTGAAGGTAGAATATGGCGACCTGCTGGGACTGGTAGAATCACTTCCTGCCGATGTTCCCGTTTACGGCACCCTGTTGGACGGCGACAACATCTATCAGCAAAAGCTCGAAAACCGTGGACTTATCGTGATGGGAAACGAAGGAAAAGGCATCTCGCCAGACCTGGCAAAGAAGGTAAATCACAAGTTGCTCATCCCTAACTTTCCGGAAGGTAGAGCTACCGCCGACAGTCTGAATGTGGCTATCGCTACCGCCATTACCTGCTCAGAATTCAGAAGAAACTTTTAAAGGTAAAAAAGTAAAAGGGTAAAAAGGTAAAAAACTTTTAAAGAGCAAAAAGTAAAAGAGTAAAAAAACAAAAGCGATAATTAGAAATTAAAACAAGATAGTTATGGAAGTAAATGAATTATTTAAGCTCAGAAGTATAACTTCCTGCATGAGAGCATCATACGATACCATAACAAGTGACTTCAGATCACTTGTAAAACAGACATGGACTACCCATGTTCCATTTGCTGTATTGCTGGCTATCGTACTCTATTTCCTCCTCCCCAACAAACCGCTTCACGATTGGGGAGCCGTAAATCCGATGGCTTCGTTCATCCTGCAAACCATCATTTACGGAGCCACTATCGTAATGGCTATCGTATCATTCTGGCATCTCCTGCCAAGAAAGCAACTGTGTCCTAAGGGCGAAAAGCGCAAGATAAGAAAATCCCTCCTCCGCATTCTCCGCCACTTCGGAGGTTTCTTTCTGACCAGTTTTCTCGGCATGATTATCGTAGGCATCGCTACCTTTATCGCAGCCCTGCCTTCCATCATCCTCATCATCGCACAGTTCTATTCACAGCTCGGTGCGCTTGATGGTGACCCGCTCGGTGTGCCGGGTTATTTCACCCCACTCCTCTTCCTGGTGTTTACCATCACCTTCCTGCTCATCATCTATGCCCTGAGCTGGCTCGGCATTTCACTTGCCTATCAATTCGGCTCTTACAAGGTGCAAGACGAAGAGAAGAAGAGAATGAAGGAAAGCCAGAAGATGGCAACCGCAGAAATTGAAAAATATTAATCGTATTAACATATATAAGAGACATGAAACAGACAAGATTACTCTTCATCGACCGCGATGGAACTCTGATTCAGGAACCAGAGGATGAACAGATTGACAGCTTCGAGAAGCTGGTATTCACCAAGGGCGTGTTCCGCAATCTCTCCTTCATTGCCCAGCACACCGACTACGAGCTGGTGATGGTGAGCAACCAGGACGGACTGGGTACCGACTCCTTTCCGGAAGATACCTTCTGGCCAGTCCACAACTTCATCATCCAGACCCTGGAGAGCGAAGGCATCCACTTTGCCAAGCAGCACATCGACCGCCACTTCCCTGAGGATAACTCGCCGATGCGCAAGCCAGGAACAGGCATGCTGACTGAATATATCGACAACCCTGCCTACGATATGGCAAACAGTTATGTAATCGGCGACCGTGAAACCGATGCCCAGCTTGCAGAAAACCTGGGTTGCAAGAGTCTGATTCTCGGAAAAGACGGCATGGACTGGGATAAGATTGCCGAGATTCTCTTTGCCGGCGACCGTATCGCAGAGGTGAAGCGCACCACCAAGGAAACGGATATCTACATCAAGGTAAATCTCGATGGTTCAGGAAAATGCGACATTTCTACCGGTCTCGGTTTCTTCGACCACATGCTGGAACAGATAGGCAAGCACGGCATGATGGACCTCACCATCCATACCAAGGGCGACCTCTATGTGGATGAGCATCATACCATTGAGGATACGGGTATTGCACTGGGCGAATGCCTGCTGCAGGCTTTAGGTGATAAGCGCGGAATAGAAAGATACGGCTACAGTCTGCCGATGGACGACTGTCTCTGTCAGGTAGCATTGGATTTCGGTGGCCGTCCATGGCTGATTTGGGATGCCGAGTTCCACAGAGAGAAGGTGGGCGAAATGCCAACCGAGATGTTCAAGCATTTCTTCAAGAGTCTGAGTGATGCAGCAAAGATGAACCTCAATATCAAGGCTGAAGGCGAAAATGAGCATCACAAGATAGAAGGCATCTTCAAGGCACTTGCCCGTTCGCTGAAAATGGCGGTAAAGAGAGACATCTACCACTTCGAGCTTCCTAGTTCTAAGGGAATGCTGTAAGGAATTTATAGTTAAGAGTTTATAGTTTATAGATGACTGTTGCTATAAACTATAAACTCTTAACTATAAACTATTATCAGAACTTTGTCATGAACTCCACAACAATCTTATCTTTTTCTGAAACTTTAGCTATACCACCTTTACGATAGAAATATTTCTCGTAGTTGATACGGATATCTGAGATGAATGGCTTGGCAAGGCTCAAGGTTACACCGCCCGTAACACGATGGCGCTTATAATCATTGATCTTCAATGCACCCAGTTCTGTATCAGAACCGCCATATCTTGTACCATCACTGTGGTCGCTCATGAAATCATATCTTGCCAAAGGCGAAACCTTCCTGATAAGGCTCTTAGGATTAGCCACCGGAATATCATAGCATACGAAACCATCGAATGCATGAACATCGTGGAAAGCATCCTTACTGTAATGCTTGTAAAGATACTCAGCCTCAGCAATGAAACCACCCTTATGGAAGGTGATACCGCCATCATACATCGTTACCGTAACATCAGATGGCTTGATCTTCTGGGTACTCAACACCAGGTTGACATTTGGGAAGAGAAACTGAGCCTTGGCTGAATAGTTAACGCCCTTGGTCCAGTAATCCTTCTGGTTGGTCAAACCCGAACCGTTGAAGATACCGGCATTCACCACAATTGGGAAACCTACATTCCAGGTGTATCCGATTTCGGCACCCACGTCGCGCACGTTGCCCACCTGCTTGGCGATGAACGAGCGGTTGGCGAAGTACTGCTGATGAGGAGAACGGTGAGCATCAATAGTGAATGGCACACGCTCCTGACCAATGGTAAGCTGCAGTGTCTTCCAAGGCTTGATGCGGGTATAAGCATCGAGCATCTTGATCTTACCCTCATCACAGAGATCAATCTCAGCCTTATAACTAACCTCCTTTGTTACATTTCCTGCTACATTGATACGGGCCGTACGCACCTCAAATCGTCCCTCCCCTTCCTCGGTTTGGTATTCATACTTAGAACGGATGGTTCCACCTATCTTCATTGTCTTGACGAATTCAGGCACATTGTTTCCAAGAGAACTCTTTTCTGAGTTTTGGGCATTCATTCCCATCGACACTATAGACAGTGCTATCAACAGATACGTTTTCTTCTTCATTTTTACCTTATATATATAGCTTAATTGATTGTTACCAACAAGAAAGCAATCCCGTTATGAATTGAAATCCTACAAGATGCCTTTCTATTTCTTTTCGGCTGCAAAGATAAGGATAAAATATTTCTTTCACAAAACATAAGTATTAAAAAAGTGTTACATTGCCTGTTTACAAAGCGTGTAATATGATTGTAACGCCCGTAATATCGATGTAACATCATCGTCATAAACATGTAACCATCTTTTCGCTCTAGTTTAAAAATATCGCCGTACCTTTGCAACCGAAAAGAAATACAATTAACATATATGATTATATGAAGGAAAATAAAAAAGCAATTTTGGAGATTCTCAAGAAGAAGTCCAAGAAAGACGGTAAGTTTGAAAACTTGGTTCTCAACCTCGCCTTACAGAAGATTGACAGCGATAATTTTGAGTTTGACGGCGGGGCAGTCTATACCGCCGACAAGAAGCGCTTGGTTTACTACATGAACCATGATGCCAGTTTTACGATTCCTGAGGGAGTAGAGATTATCGGAGAGATGGCTTTCCGTGGCAAGAAACAATTGGCTCATGTCATCATCCCTAGTACGGTGAAGGAGATTGAACATGATGCATTCTATGATTGTGATGAATTGGATAACATTTATATACCAGCCAGCGTGAAAGCTATCAAAGCATACGCTTTCGCTGAATGCGACAAACTGAAGAAGATTACTTTCGCAGGAACTCCAGAAAAGTTGAGCCGTCATACTTTCGATGACTGCGACCAGTTGCACGACATCATCGTTCCAGCAGGCAGCAGCAAGTTCTTCCGTAAAGAGCTTCACTTTATCGACGGAGATACAGATTTCCTCGTTCTGGAAGTACCAGGCCAAGACTCTAAAGAACCTTCTAAGAACAAGAAGGACGAGAAAGTTTCTGAAAAGAAAGCTAACGCAGAGAAGAAAGAAAAGACTTCTGAAAAGAAAGCTGACTTAGAGAAGAAGGAAGCTGCTCCAGAAAAGAAAGTTGAAAAAAAGAATAAGAAAGAGTCTACAAAATAAAATAACCCACAAACTTTCGAATGTGGTTCAAGAACGGGCTGAAAGCCCAAAAGCCCCTAGCCCAGGGCGTATGGAAAGACATTAGAAAGTTAAAATAACTCTATAATTAGCAAACGACTATGACCAAAGAAGAATTACTCAAAAAGGCATACGTAGAACGCGATATCAGTTGGATGTACTTCAACCATCGCATTCTCCAGGAAGCAGAGAAAGAGTACGTCCCATTGTTGGAGCGTCTCTCTTTTCTCGGTATTTATTCCAATAACCTTGACGAGTTCTTCCGTGTCCGCGTGGCATCACTCAACCGCATGCTCAACCAGAAGCTCGACAAGGATACCGAACAGCAGATTAAGAAATCACTTAAAGCAATTAATAAACTCAATGAATCTTATTCGAAAGAATACACTGAGGCGGTGGATACGGTTTTCCGAGAGCTTGAAGTACACAAGGTTCGCCTGCTCAACGAAGACCAGCTCAACGACGAGCAGAAGGAATTCCTTACGCAGTTCTTCTACGACAAGCTCAATGGTTCTGTCAACCCTATCTGGCTCAACGAGATAGACGACCTCTCCACACTGGAGGACAACCGCATTTACCTTGCCGTAGTAGAAAAGGCTGAGGATGACAAGAAGAAGAAATATGCCGTAGTAAAGGTACCAGATAGAGTTTACGGACGCTGGGTAAAGGTGCCGGCAAGCGAGGGTTTTGACAACATCATGTATCTCGATGATGTAATCAGATACTGTCTGCCTCTGGTATTCCTCGGTTTCAAGGAGAGCACCTACCGTGCTTTCAGTTTCAAGTTTACCAAGGATGCCGAAATGGAGATGGACAATGATGCCGACTTCGGAACCATGGAGAAGATTGCACTGGGTGTAAACAGCCGTAAGAAGGGTGAAGCCGTGCGCGTAATCTACGATCAGGAGATGCCGAAGGAACTCCAAAAGAAACTCCGTGAGCGATTGAACACCAAAGAACTGGATGCTTCACTGGCTGGCGGAAGATACCAGAACCACAAGGATCTGATGTCGTTCCCAGATTGCGGACACAAGGAACTGAAGTACGAGAAGTGGGCTCCTATCATGAAACCGGAGTTCCTCTCCAACGAGAGCATCCTCGACCAGATTCGTGAGAAAGACCGTTTTATCCATGTACCCTACCATAGCTTCAACGGCTACATCCGTGTGCTCCGTGAGGCAGCTATCAAACCCGAGGTGAAAGCAATCAAGACCACCCTCTATCGTCTGGCAAAGGATTCAAAGGTAGTGAAGGCGCTCATTACCGCTGCCCGCAACGGCAAGAAGGTAACAGCCGTAGTAGAACTTCTGGCACGTTTCGACGAGGAGAGCAACATCAAAATCGCCTGTGTGGGAACCGGAAACTTCCACGAGGGCAATGCCAAGATCTATACCGACTATCTGATGATGACAGCCCGTACTAAGCTGGTAAACGAGGTGGCTAAGGTATTCGATTTCATCGACCGCCCATTCTCACCATTCCGCTTCAACGAGCTTCTCGTATCTCCAAACTCCATGAAGAGCCGCATCCTGCGCATGCTTGATACAGAAATCAAGAATGCCAACGAGGGCAAGGAGGCTTGGATGAAGATGAAAATCAACCACATCACCGATACCGACATGGTAACCAAGCTCTATCAGGCTTCAAAGGCTGGCGTGAAGATCGACATCGTAATACGCGGCAACTGTTCGCTGGTGCCAGGCATCGCCAAGCTCAGCGACAACATCCGCTGCGTGGGCATCATCGACCGCTATCTGGAGCACAGCCGTATCCTCATCTTTGCCAACGGAGGCAAGCCAAGATACTTCATCGGTTCTGCCGACTGGATGCCAAGAAACCTCATCAACCGCATCGAGGTACTCACCCCGGTATATGACGAGGATATGCAGGCAGACCTGCTCCGCACCATCTCCTATGGTATGAGAGATACGATGAACGGTAGAGTGGTAGATGGCAAGGGCGGCAAGGAATTTGTAAAAGGCGAGCCATTCCGCAGTCAGGAAGAACTTTATAAGGCATATAAATAATAAAGCATATAAATAATGATGAATTTAGCATCCATTGATATCGGCTCAAACGGAGCCCGACTCCTCATCAAGCGCTTCGATCCCGAGGCAATCCGAGAGGAAGACCGCATCAAAAAACTCATGTTCATCCGCATCCCATTGCGATTGGGTAAGGATGTATTCACCCTGGGAAAGGTTTCCAAGGAGCGTGAGAAGATGATGCTCCACATGATGAAGGGCTTCAAGCAATTCATGAAACTCAATGACGTAGAGGCATTTCGCGCCTGTGCCACTTCAGCCATGCGCGATGCCGAGAACGGCAAGAAGGTGCTCAAGAAGATAGAGAAGCAAACCGGCATCAAACTCGAAATCATCAAGGGGCAGGAGGAGGCACAGCTCCTCTACAACAACCTGGTAGAGAAAACAGACTCCAACGAGGGCAGCTTTGCCTACATTGATGTGGGCGGTGGTTCCACGGAGGTGAGTATCATCCATGACGGTGTGCTCGCCGAAAGCTATTCCTACAACATGGGTACTCTGAGAATGCTGAGCGGCAAGGTGACTGCCGAAACCGAAAAGCTCTTCAAGGAGAACCTGACGAGATATGCCGAGCAATACGGCGACATCAGGATCATCGGTTCGGGTGGCAACATCAACAAGTTGAACAAGCTGGCACGCCACAGCAAGCAGGACTCCAAAAACCTGACGCTTGCCGAACTGAAGCGTCTCCACTCGATGATGCAGCCCCTGAGCATCGAGGAGCGCGAGATTTCCTTCTCCCTGAAAGAAGACCGTGCCGACGTCATCATTCCTGCCGCTGAGATCTTCCTCAAGGCATGCGAATACCTGAAGTGTGAAAACATCATGGTGCCCAACATCTCGCTCGCCGACTCCATCGTGGATGGACTCTATGAGAAGATGATGGCAAAAACAGAAGAATAAACCGCTTCATCCACAAATAAAAAGATCCGAGACAGATGGCTAGCAATAGCCGCTGTTTCGGATCAACTTTTTTATAATTCGGATAAAAGAGGTATTTACTATACTTCAGATAAGAGAGTAAGTACATATCCCTTTTTCTTCAGCGACTCAATCTTAACGGTCACATCATGCTGAAGAGCATGACGGAGATACGTCATCTGCACATTCACAGCCAGGGAGTTGGCATAGCTCACGGTTCCCCACACCGCCTCCTGTATCATCTCCTTGCTTACTACATTACCGATATTCTTCGCCAGCAGACGGAGGATGTCGGCTTGTCGGCTGGTGATGAGCACACGAGAGGAACGGGTACGAAGTTCATTGTTATTATAGCAGAAGGTGGTTTCACCGAAATGATACACCTCCTCTTCTATCGTCTCACTCTCATTCATAGAGAACCGCTCCTCTATTCTTGCCAACAACTCTTCCGGATAGAAGGGTTTGGCAAGATAATCGTTTGCCTTCAGGGAGAAACCTTTCAGTCGATCGTTCTTCTCCGTACGGTCGGTGAGAAAGAAGATAAGCACCTTCGGGTCGATGGTTCTGATGCGCTCAGCCACCTCATAGCCATCCATCTCCGGCATATTGATGTCGAGCAATACCAGGTCGGGCTTCACCTCCGGGAACTGTTCCCATGCCTTCTTGCCATTGCCGGCATAAGTCACATCGTAGCCATGCTGCTGCAGGAAACTCTTCAGCAACATGGAATACTTCAAGTCATCGTCTGCAAATAATATCTTGATCATTTTTCCTGTTGTTTATAGCGTTAAACCGGATACATCAGGAGTGCTGCGGGATGATGATCGAAATCCTGGTTCCCTTGCCCACTTCGCTCTGCATCATTTTTCTGCCCCCATGGGCCTTCACTATCATATCCACAAAACTCAAACCCAAGCCGATGCCTGGCTGCATCATATCCGGGTAAGTATTGCTGCGATAGAACTTCGTCCAGACTCTCTGCTGCTCGTCGGGCGAAATTCCGATTCCATTATCTGATACAGAAATCATGACTTCCCCCTTCCCGGTATCTCGGCAGGCAACATGGATATTGACTATGTCTCCAGAATACTTCACCGAGTTCTCCATCAGGTTGCTGACCACATTCAGAAGCTGGTCTCTATCTCCCATCATCAGGTCGGAAGTGCGCTGGTAATCGAGCGAAACATTCACCTCCTTCTGTCTGTTCTTTCGATACACAGCCACCAGATTCAGCAAGGCGGCATGGATATCGAAAGACGTTATCTGGAGCGGGATATGTTCCTCTGCCCTGATTACTTCCCGGAGTTTGGCGAGATAGGCGGTCAGGTTATCGCTTTCCTCTCTAACCGTCTCCATGATGAGAGCATTCTCATCCTTCTCATCTGTCTTTTGAGCAGAGAATACAGATACACACATCTTCAGCGTCTGCACGGGGCGTTTCAGCTCGTGAATCATCGTATGCACAAAGTCGCTTCGCATCTTATCCACCTTCTTCTGCAGGAGCATCACCTTGATGAGATAAGCTATGCTCAGGAGAAGCATGATGGTAACCAGCAGACTTCCTATCATCTGCCACATCATTCCCTTCAGGATGGGCAGCATCGGCACCTGCATCCTCATCTGCATCGACTGATACTGGATAGGATTGAAAGGCACTTCTACCAGCATTTCGTGATGAAACAAGGTAGGAGGCTCTACGATTCTTGTCTGCCACAGACGATGCTTTCCTGTCTTCATCTCTGCCCCGATGAAATCATTGCCCAGTTTCCTACTGATGAAACGGTCAAAATACGCCTTGTCAAAGTGGGTAAGCTGGTAAGTGATGTAAGTATTCAGACAATCAAAAGAATTGTTGGAATCCGTCTCACGCAAATCGAAAGTATCTCTCTTCTGCATCACGTTGCTGAATCCCGGCTTGCTATACACCACTCCACCTATGATTGTATCCGTATCCAGCGGAGAGCAAACCGTTGTAACGGGACGCTTGTAGTCTGAAAAATATGCCGTGACGACATAACCGATATGTGATTTTTCTTTTACCGCCGCTCCGATATTTGTCTGATAAGTGACTATTGCCTGTTCCGCCTTTTCGGCATTTTTCTTCCCCATCTCTCCCATCGAATAGGTCACGCTATTGTAGAGCCAATAGGTCTGCAAGCCTATCAGCAGGAAAGAGGAAAAGATGGCGAGCAGCCAGACTTGTTTGATTCTTCTATTCATATCATTTTTTCTTTTTTCTGTGCAAAGGTACGAAGATTTCACTATATATAATAAGGTGAAGCAAGATTATTTTGCCAGCGTAATGTTTCAGTAATGATTATTTGCGATTTTAAGCCCGAAAAGCTGTTCCTTTGCAGATGAAAACAAAAACAAGGAAGAAAATGAAGAAAGAAACAGTTATATGTGCGATGCTAGCCACCGCCACCTGTGCAACAGCACAAAACGGGAAATTCCCGACATCCGGAGTTTCCGCAGACTCAGTACAGACGGAAAAAGATTCAATCAAAGCTGATAAGGAGGCCGAGATTCAAGCCGTAACCGTAACAGGTCATCGTCCGATGTACAAAATGAGAAACGAGACCCTGGTTACCCGTGTCCGCAACACTCCTTTGGCAAAGGAGCCAACGCTGGAAGATGTATTGAGGCACATCCCCGGCATGAAACAAACCGCAGATGGAAGCCTGGAGGTAAACGGACTGGGAGCACCCACCATCTATCTCAACGACAAAAAGGCTACCTCTGCCGAACTCTCTCATCTCGATGTGAAGCTGATAGATGAAATAGAACTCATTACCACTCCTGGTGCAAAATATGATGCAACGACGGGAGCCGTACTGAGAATCCTGACGAGAAGAACAGACGAGGGTATATTCGGCAAGATGCAGGTGTATGATAAATTGAGCGAGGTGAACACCAACCACGAGGAATTGACCCTGGGTTGGGTAACGAAGAAGATTTCGCTCACAGGATTTTACGGCTACACTGACAACCGATACAATGTGCATCAGCCACAGGAAGCGCTCGTAAGAGCCAAAGATGGCGAATATCTCTTCGGAACCGACCGCTATGGCAAGAACAAGGCAAATTATAACGCTACAGAACTCAACTTCGACTGGTTGCTCAGCAAGCAACACGAAGTGGGAATACAATGGGAAGGGCTTTGGCTGAATGGCGGCAGAAGCGAGAAACAGCAGCAGTACTATCGCTATCCTAACCCAGCAGGAGAAGATACAAATAGAGAGATGAAGCTTTCTGATGCGGATGGCGAGATGAAGTATTTTGATGCGGAGAGCCAGCAATGGGGACACCAGCGCAGTCACCACTTCAACCTCTTCCATCTGGCTAAATGGTCGAAGCATCTCTCATCACAGATTTATCTGGACTATGCCAGGAACAAGGATTCTGACAGCCAGCCTATCACGGAGAAAGAAGGTAGCGAGATGCAGGAAACCCTCAACCGTTCCAATTCCAACTACGATATCTATAGTGGAAGAATCGAAGTCAAGCAACTCATCTCTGACAAACATTCCATCAACTATGGTGGCGAATGGAGCCTGATGGAAGGCAAGGGTAAAACCGAAAGTTCTGCCGATATGCTTGGAACTACGGAATACAAAAACCACGATACCAAGACGGCTGCTTACCTGCAATATCAGGGTGGAGTTGGCAAATGGACCTGGTGGGCAGGCATCCGATACGAGCATCTCACATCCCGATACACCAATCTGTCGGAGGAATCTCCCGACAATATGGAGCGTCATTACGACCAATGGTTTCCATCGTTCGGTATCTCTCTCAACGAACCATCGTGGCATCACTCGCTCAGCTTCCGAACTACCACCGCCCGACCTTCTTTCAGTCAGCTCAGTGGGAACATCTACTATATCTCGCGCTTTCAGTATCAGATCAGCAATCCGAAGCTGCAGCCTGTCAACACCTATCGTCTGACCTACTCCGTGCAGTGGAAAGATTTCATGGGAATGCTGAGATACACCCGTACCGACCACTCCATCATGTACATTCATGAAGTGCCGGAGGACAAGCCCGTAAGATACGTGAGTACATTCATGAACTTCAACAAGATGCAGAAATACATGGCATATCTCAACTGGGGTCACGTCTTCGGCTGCTGGCGTCCGAATGTAAATACAAGCATCACCTACCAGCGCTTCTCCGTAAACGATCATGGAGAGTTAATCAGTTACAACGGAGTAACTTGGAATGCATCGTTTGACAATTACTTCACGCTACCAAACGACTATCAGCTGTCACTCTCCTACAGTTTTGACAACGGAGGACAAGTAGGCAAAACGAAGTTCAGCCCCACTCAGAACTGGAGTCTTGGTGCCAACAAATCGTGGATGGACGGCAGATTACAGGTTGCCTTCAGTGCCAACGACCTCTTCCATCAGCAGCTCTTCAAGGAGCGAACCCACGAGCATGCCGTTGACTTCTCCCAGACTGAGGATTACAAGCTATGGAGCTACAAGTTGACCGTAACCTGGAAATTCAACAAGCGCAAGGGAAGATACAACGGCATGAACAGTGCGGAAGATGAATTGAACCGACTATAGCCGGACAAGACTCTCTTGTCTTAATGATCATTATAATTTCAAGTATCCGGGTTATCCCACACCCAGCAGTTCTACTTCGAATATCAGGGTAGAACCGCCTGGGATGCCCGGCTGTGAGAACTTGCCGTATCCCATCTCGGCAGGGATGTAAAGTTCCCACTGGTCGCCCACGTGCATCTGCTGCATGGCAACAATCCAGCCATCTATCAGGTCGCTCAATCGCATGGCGAACGGCGTACCGCCACGGCTGGAATCAAACTTCTTGCCATTGATGGTCCAACCGGTATAATGAGCCGTCACGATGCTGCGTCGGCTAGGCTGTGCTCCCTTCAGGTCTCCCTGCTTCAACACCTTATAATATATACCACGAGGCAGCGCCATAACGCCCTCCTCCTTTGCCTTTTCCTCCAGCCAACGCTTGTTGGCCTCAACATATTCTCTTTTTGCCATAAATCTATTTGATACTTGATATACTATGATTTTTGCGCAAAGTTACAAAAATCTATCGTATCTGCAAAAGAAAAAGGAGAACTTTTTTTCTTTTATCAAAGAAAAGCAGTACCTTTGCACCCTAATCAACCAAAAATACGATATGCCACAATTACTACATATTGCAATTATTGGTGGGGGTGCCGCAGGATTCTTTGCGGCGATAGAGGCCAAGCGCAACTTCCCTCACGCCGACATCACGATTTTCGAGAAGAATTCGAAGGTTCTCGCCAAGGTGGAAATCACGGGAGGAGGAAGATGCAATCTTACCAATTCCTTTGACGAGATTTCCGACCTGAAACAGGCGTACCCTCGCGGACATAAACTGATGAAACGACTCTTCAAGAGATTCGACTACCAGCATGCCTTCGACTGGTTTGAGGAGAACGGCGTGCCTCTGGTTACACAGGAAGACCAGTGTGTGTTTCCGCAAACGCAGGATTCACACAGCATCATTAACTGCCTGGTGAATACCGCCAAGCGACTGGGCGTGAAGATACAATGCAATCATCAGCTCACCGCCATCACCGAACTGGAGGATGAGCGCCTGCTCCTGGATTTCAAAATTTCAAAAGGAAAGGGAAATCTATCGGGTGCATCTTCTGTCTCTCATCCCGTTTCCGAAATCAGGCAGATTGCCTTCCACCGGGTAGCCATCACCACGGGCGGTCATCCGAAGATAGAGAACTTCAAGCATCTCTCTGATTTAGGACATGCGATAGAGCAGCCTATCCCATCGCTCTTCACCTTTAACATTGCCGACAAGGCTTTCAAAAATCTGATGGGCACGGTGGTAGAGCCTGTATATACCAGCATTCCGGGCACCAAGCTGAAGGCTGAGGGTCCGCTCCTCATCACCCATTGGGGCATGAGCGGTCCTGCCGTGCTGAAACTCTCATCCCATGCAGCCCGCCATCTGCACGAGAACAACTATCAGATCAAAATTTCCGTGAACTGGGTACACGAGAGCAACCGCTCGCTGGTGGAAGAGAACATCCAGGGCATCATCATCGCCAACCCGCAAAAGCAGCTAGCTAGCATCCGCCCTTACAATCTCCCATCCCGCTTCTGGCTCTTCCTGATTCAGAAAATGGGATATGCACCCGAAAAGAAATGGAGCGAAATGGGAAAGAAGGGTTGCAACCTGCTGATAGAAACCCTCACCAACGACCTCTATCAGGTAAACGGCAAGGGAGCCTTCAAGGAGGAGTTTGTTACCTGTGGCGGTATCAGCCTCAGCAACATCGACCTGCATACCCTGGAGAGCAAGGTATGCCCTCACCTCTTCTTTGCCGGCGAAGTGCTCGACATTGATGCCATCACCGGCGGCTTCAATCTGCAGGCAGCCTGGACCACGGGATATGTGGTGGGACAACATATCGGAGAATAGCCTATTCCTTTTTCGATACAAAGTCTTTCACGATGCGGGTGTATTCCTCGTGATGGTCGCGATATGCCATAGCATGAACGGAGCCTTTGGCGATGAAGATAGCTTTTCTGCCCTTCGTCTTTGCCTCGTAAAGGGGATGCAGCATGGCGTAGGGCACGAAGGCATCCTTATCGCCATGGATAAAGAGCATCGGTTTGGTGCTCTTGCGAACCTGCTCTATCTGCTGCGCCTCGGCAAACGACCAGCCGTAGCGATACTGGCAAAGGGCAGAAGTGGTATTCATCAGCGGGAAGGCAGGCAAGCCAAACTGGTCTTTGAGCTGAGCGGAAAACTCATCCCACACGCTGGTATAGCCGCAATCCTCCACAAAGCACTTCACGTAATCGGGAGTCTTCTCTCCCGATACTGCCATCGTGGTTGCCGCACCCATCGAAATACCATGAATCACCTGAAGGGTATTCATCACTCTTCGTTCTTCATTTTTCACTCTTTGTTCTTCACTCTTCACTTTAAAAATCTCATTGGCGATTTCCGACCATCTGATCACATCCCATCTATCCTTCCATCCCATCTGGATATGATCGCCCTCGCTCTCTCCATGTCCATACAGATCTGGCAGGAGCACATTATACCCCATATCGTGATTATAGAGATAGGCGATGTGCAGCATTCCCTCGGAGCGCACCTGATAGCCATGCACCACCACGGCTGTCTTTTCCGTAGTCTTCGGTGCATAGAGATAGATGGCATGTGCCTTGTAGCCCGACGGCATCGTGACAAAGGTATCCTTCACGCAATGGTGCTGATACACAGAGTCCACCCAGCCAATCATCCAGGGGCACTCGTTTTTCATTCTGTTCTTCCAATGCTCAGCCGTCATTCTCTCCTCCTTCGGATAGTTGAGCGAATAATTGAGCATATAGTTGCTGGCGCCATACAGTCCCAGCATCACGAGCACCACCAAGCCCAGAGCCGAAGCGATGCCTATCTTTCTTATCTTTTTCTGTTTCATCTTCATTCTTATTGCCATTACAAATATCTATTATAGAGTTTCTGCTGCAAAATTAAGGAAAAAGATGGAGATGGCAAAGAAACAGAGGAAAAAATCCTGTTAAATTGAAACTATAATCTGCTCTTTTCTGCATTACCAGCACCCGTACCCTTATACTTGCTCTTGGTGGCATTGAAGTTATAAGTTACCGTCAGAGCAAAAGAACGAGAATTCATCTTGCACTTCTTGAACATAGACATACATGTGGCAAATGACTTCTGATTATCGTTCAGACCATGGAAGAGATCGTTTGCCTCCAACTGAATGCTAAGACTTTTCTTTAGGAACATCTTCTTGACAGAAAGATTCAAAGCACTGACACTACCCACTTCTGAGAAGCCAGAACTATGAGATGAAGATATGAAATAATCTACATTAGCCGACCAATCGTGATTCAAGGAAAACCAGTTGTTCAACCGAACAGAGAATTGAGGCTTGCGGAGATTACCATGATAACCATACTTCTCACCATTCACAAACTGTTGTTCAAAATCCAACTCCCACATCGGATGCCAGAAACCAAACACAGGAGTTGCCACTAAAGATAAGTCCATCACTTGTAAATAATCTATATTATAGGGCTTACTAAGCAGAATATCTGAGGTTGTATCATATAGCATTTCAAGAGTGGTGATAGCATGTTTGTTATAACCATAATTGGCAGAAAATCCTAACCAACCATACTGAACATCCCATCCTAAATTATATATATTGGTAGGAAGCAAGGAAGGATTGCCACCCTCGTAAATATAACGGTTGTCATATCTGGTAAAACCGGAAAGGACATCATAAGAAGGACGCTGAGTTTTCATCGATGCACTCCACTCCATCTGAAGTTTCCCCTTCTGATAACCAAGAGAGAATGTAGGAAACACATTATCGTATGTCCTACTCATCTCCCGTTCAGAGCAGTCATGACTTACATGCTCATATCTTGCTCCAGCCTGTAAGCCAATATGATTGCCTATAGCCAGATCGATATTGGCAAATGCAGCAAAGTTTTGCTCTTCTATCCTACTGTCAGAAGTGGCGATATACTCCTGTTCGTTCTGATAGAAATTATGAACATGACTATTGGTATATTCTGTTCCAACATTGAGATTTACTTTTTCAGAAAGAGGATAACCCAATTCCAACTTACCAGCCAACATGCGGCGTTTGTTTCTTGTTATACTGTTCACATCACGTGAGCCAAGTTCCTCACTCATTTCTACGGCATCTTGATAAGTCTTATCAGAAGACCAAAGAGCGGTAGCGTTCAGATTCACACTCATCTTGCCCAGTTTTCCCTCATAGTAGGCATCCGCCTCATGAACAGGACCTTGAATCGTACTACTTTCATCGTCATCATACTTCACTTTGCCTGCATGCTTCCCATCTTCCTTCACCTCATAGTCTGACTGCAGATTAAAATATTCATAGGTATTATTATAGACACTATAGAAGACACCAAATGAATTGTTATCATCTATCTGGTAGTTCATTCCCCATTTTCCGTATGGATTATGGGAACGCAACGTTCCTGAATAGGGCATCGCCAAGTTTACCTGATGCTGATTACCCATAATCGTGGTCTCCGTAGTTTGAGAAAGATGACGATAGGTATCATTCCATGCCAAGAGCGAGAAGATATCCAAGCCACCCATGCGATAATTGAGATTTAAATTCTCTATCCAATTATTCTTTTCGACAAAGGAATACTTGGAATAGAGACTGCCACTCAAACCCGTTCCCTGTTTTTTGATGGTATGTATGCGAATAACAGACCCCACCTCGGCACTATATTGTGCACCAGGATTGGTAATGACATCCACACTTTTCACTTCCTTAGAAGAGAGATGCTGCAATTCCTTGGTATCGGTAACTTTTCTGCCATTGATATAAATCTCAGGAGTACCTTTTCCGAATACGCTACAACCTCCATCGGCGTTCACTCTTACACGAGGAATCTGTTTCAATAAGTCGGAAACCATACCTACATCGCTCAACAATGTACCCTGAACCTGGGTCTGGAATCCACCATGGGTCAACTTGGTACGAGGGCGAACCGCCTTTACTATCACCTTCTGCAGGTTCATCGTTGCCTCCTTCAGAGTAATTGAACCAATCTTACCTGTATTATATGTATTGCTTGTCGTAATATAGCCCACGCAACTAACTCTTACTATCGCCTTTCTGGCTCCGCAGGGAATCACGAACTGGCCGTTCTCATTCGTCACACCGCCATTTATCAATGAAGAATCACGAACATTCAGCAGGGCTACATTGGCGAAATCTACAGGGCGATGATGCGCATCTACAATGCGACCTATCATCTTGGTGGGAGTCTTCTGCGTACACTCCACAAAGATGTTTTCGCCATCTATCGTCATCTTCATCGGATAGAAGCCCATGATCTGGCGGATGGCATCCGGAGCTGTTCGCTTCACGATACTTGTGGTAACCGTGAAATCTTCCAGTTCATCATACATAAAGTTGATACGATAATCCTTGGTGCTCTTGGCAAGGATGGTGAGTGCTTCTGACATAGAAGTGTTGCGGAAGCTGCGGGTGATGCGTTGGGCATAGATGGTCTGAAGAGAAAGGCTCATCAAACCTGCCAGCAGCATGATATATCTTAATCTTTTCATCTTATTCCACGATTAAAGTTTGACCTTCATGACGAATATTCACTTTCTCGAAATGATTCAACAGTTCGATGATATCATCCAGACTCATGTTCTTCTCCAGTTGCAGGAAGAGACGGATATGGCGAGCCGACTCGTTCTGATAAGTTACCTGGAGATGGAAATGCCCGGCAATAGGAGTAAGGATATTCTGAAGCTCAGCGTTTTCGTAAACCAATGGGAGCTGGGCAAGACTTGCAGAATCTGTCTTTTCTTCTATGTTGGATTTCTGAGGAGCAGAAACCTGCTGGATGGAATCCTTTTGGGATGCCACGAGTTCAGTATTGCTGTTATCTGATGGCTGATGAGAACGGGTTACCAGATGAATGGCTGCAAAGGTGATGCCGGAGACAACAAGGACGGCTGCAACGGCAGCCACCTTTCTCATCGGACTCCAGAGAGAAAACAGCTTGGCAGTTTGCTGGGTTTCTGCATTCTGACTCATCTCTTCTTTCTGCTGCTTTTCTTCTTTCAGCTTCATCTCATCTTTCAGCTTCTCCCATTCTGCATCAATCGAAGGCATCTTCATCTTTTCCTTCGACTTTGCGAAATCCAGAGACTGTCGGGTCTCTATCAGCTGTTGATAGAGTTCGTTCACTTCCTTATCGCCCAGAAGTTCATCCTTTTGGGTTTCGGAATACTTTTCGGGATGCTCCAGGAGATCGAGGAGCAAATCCCATTTCTGAGAATCCATCTTCTGAGGATCTATGTCAGATAATTCATGTTTCATTTTCTTTTCCTTTCTTCATTTTAGGGTTATTATTTTCCTTTCAACTTTTCTCTGAGCGTTCGCAAACCTTTTACGATATGCTTGTTCACTGCAGAGACGCTGATGCCCAGTTCCTCCGCCGTATCCTTATACGACATTCCTTCCCGATAGCACAATCGGATGACGGAAGCAGTCTGGTCGGTCAGGTCATGGTCGATGCAATCCACGGCAGCCTGCCATCGCTCTTCCAGACGAGAAGGTTCTTCCTCCGTCAATTTCTCTTCCGAGAGAGGAAGAAGCCGTTTCAGTCGTTCATCTCTTTTCTTTCTGGCTATAAGATTGATGCAGGCATTTTTCACGCTCCGCATCAGGTAAGCCCGGTCTGGAACCAGCTGTTTATCCCACAATCTGGAGAACACATCGCTCACCACATCCCTCGCCTCCTCATTATCATGGAGCAAGGCAAAGGCGAAGCGATACATCTGCTCGTAATGGTCGTGGAACAGCCGTTCCATCCGCTGTTCATTTTCTTCTGTCATCACGTCATTTTCTTCTTGTTTCTACTCTTATATACAAGCTTTCCTGAAATCAATTACCCCTAAAATGAAGAATTCTTCTATTTTTTTTGGAAAAACCGATGCAAAGGTAATAAAAAACTAGATAAAAGCTTGCTCTTTCGAATAAAATTGATTTAAAATTCTTCGGCATGTGGAGTGATTTGGAAGAACTCTTAGGTAGAAAAGTTGATTTGGTATCAGAAGGAACCTTACTCCCTTTTGCACAGGAATCAGTAGAACGTGATAAAATCTTAGTATATGAGAGAACGAAGTAGAGATAAAAACCGCTTAGAGCACAACAAATAAAGGAGTATCTAACAGAAGAGAAGTAAAAAACATCGGTCAAGCAAAGAGCAAACCAATAAGGTTTTGCCTTCGCTTGACCGATTGTCATATATTCATTGTTTATTAAAAGAGTTTCTTTCTAACAAAAACTACAAGCGGCTCTTTTCTTCATTACCAGCACCCGTACCCTTATACTTACTGCGCTTGGCATTGAAATTATACGTAACCTGCAAGGAGATGCTACGAGTATAGTTGTAGCAGTCTTTCATGGTACCCGAACCCTGTCCGTACATCGTCCAACGTTCCTTTGTAGTCTTGAAGATGTCATTTGCAGAAAGATAAATGATCCATGTGCGATTGGCAAACGACTTGTCGAACCGCAGATCGACGCTGTAATTACTCTTCATCATAAGAAATCCATCTGCATTGGGGGTTGCTGCATTCAGGCTGATAGCCGCGTTCATGGTTTCTGAAAGAGCGAAATTATTGTCGAGCAAGCACAACAGCAAAGGTCTGCTTAATGCCTTGCTGGCACCATACTTCCTGGTATCGAAGAACTGCTGTTTATAATAGAATCCCCACGTAGGACGGAAGATGCCAAGCTTTGGCGAAACATTGACAGAAGCATAAAGCAGCTGCTTATGGTCGAAATTCAACGACGTACTATAAGCAAATTCCTTTCCAGGATAGATATACTTGGTCCACTCTATCACATCCATCAGATATTTATACCCTGTGGAAACATTCAGCCACTTATATGTCATCATTGCCTCAACATTGAACACCTTCTCCGGTTGCAAGGTAGGATTTCCGCCTTCATAAAGGAAACGGTTGTCAAACTGCATAAAGTTGCCTAACTGTCGATAACTTGGACGATTTATTTTCTCGTTGACATTCAACTGCCAATTCCAGTTACCTTTGTTCCATGATATGCTGAGGTTAGGAAAGAAGTTGCTGTATCTTCTGCTCACATCATCCTGCTTGACTCCACCAGAGAAATAGTCGCGAATGATATTCTCGTAACGCACACCAAGACCAATGGTCCACTTGCTGAGGGACAGTCCATATTGTGCAAAGCCAGCAACATTTCTTTCATGGATATCCGTCTCTGTAGATGGCACCAACTGCTCTTCATTCAGGAACGTTCCATGAGAGTCGGTCTTCGACAGCTCTGTTCCTAAAGAAACATTTCCTTTCCACAGAGGAATATTCACAACCAACTTGCCTGCCCACATATCGCTATTCTGACGATTGCTTGAGTGTACCTCCTGATTGCCCAACTCCTTGCTGCTTTCAATACTCTCGTCACTACGTCTGTTATTGACCGTATAGTATGTGGCATTGAAATCGATACCTACCTGTCCTATCTTTCCCACATAATAAATTTCTGCCTCATGTGAACCAAGGTGAGGCTTTGCAACCTTATTCTGCCCAATGCTACCCTGTGCCACACCATTCAGAAATACATCCTGTTGGCTAGCACTATTCGTCCTGCCATTCAACATGCCATAGTATCGATAAGAGCCACCGATAGAGTTGCTGTCGTTGAGCGAACAGTCGGCTGAGAGATATTCCGACAAGAAGCGGTTGTTGGTATCCAAATTAAAATGCTGGTCGTTGTGATAATGTTTGTCGGGCAAATTGATATCGGTGTTCAGATGATTATCCTCACCAACATGATAGTCCCTCGTCCATAAGCTATTGGCTATCTCGAATTTTCTGGTCTGATACCGGGCGTTGATAAGCTCGTAATCAGATATCCATTTGTTGTATTTACCCAAAGCATCCGCGCGTAAACTGAACCCATTGGCACGGCGCTCTTTGGTACGGATACGAATTACCGACTCCACCTCGGCATCATATTCTGAACCTGGACTTGTAATCACGGAAATCGACTTGATATTGTCGGGAGTGATGTTTACAATCTCATTATTGTCATTCACTCGCTTGTTGTTGATATAGACAATCGGTGTGCCTTTTCCAAACACGGATATCTTTTGTCCATCAACAGAGACACGTGGCAACAGGTTCAGGACATCAAAAGTGTTTGCCATCTTAGAAAGCAAGGTATGCTCTACGGCAACCTCCACTCCTCCAGGCGACATTTTATACTGAGGTCTTTCACCCTTCACGACAACTCCCTTGATAATCATCGTTTCGGGCTGCAATTTGATGATTCCCATTTCCGGATTGCTGTATATACGGCTGATTGTCTTATAACCAACGTATGTGATACGGGCTAACACCTTCCGGGAATTACAAGGAATGACAAATCTTCCATTCTCATTGCTCACACCATGCCCTACGATTGTGGAATCAATGGGCGACAACAAGGTTATATTTGCATATTCGGCAGCATTGCCACTCTCATCTATAATACGTCCCTTATAACGAAGGGTTGTCTTCTGCGCACACTCCACCATGATATTATCCTCCACCTGCGTCATTCTGATGGGATAGAATCCTATCAGTTGCATGATGGCATCGGGAACACTCTGGTTTCTGATGCTCTTGGTTACCCTGAAATCCTCCAGCTCATCATACACGAAGTTGATGGTGTACTTATGCTGGCGGGCGTTCAAATCCTTCAACGCCGCCGAGAACGACACATTATTATATTGTCGGGTGATGCGCTGGGCATAAGACTGCTGAACCAAAAGCAACAGGAAGAGAAGAAGAAGCTCTCTGATAAGCTTGCCGCTAACGGGCATTGGTTTCCAAAAATCTCTCATAAACATATCCTCCTATCTTATTTCACCAACAATGTACCGTCAATATACTCTATCTGTATGCGGTCGAAAGCATTCAAAATCTCCAGGTTCTGCTCTAATGTCTTCGTCTTGTTCCAGTTGAAGAAGAGACGGATGTGCTGGGCACCAGCATCCACATACTCCACCTTGACATGATAGAAACCGGATAGCTGAGCCAGAATGATTCCCAATTCGGCATCATCAAACACCACGGGTTTCATATCAAGCGAATTCTTCTTCTCTGCTGTTGCTGCACGAAGACTGTCATTCGCAAGCGCCTGGGTTGTTGCCAGCTGTTCTGTCGCAGCCTTGTTATCCGCTGTCTGATCAGAAGCCGGGAACCCCAACCAGCCATTGTGAATCGCAGCCAAGGCTACACCCGAAAGGAAGATGATGCCAACGATGGATGCAGCAATCTTCATCCGGTTGCGATAAGCGTCCTTGGATTTGCCGGCATCCATCGCCAACTTACCCTCGTGATGTGCCTGAACAAATTCCTTCCAAGCCCCATCCACATCCACCTCCTTCGGATTGGCTTTCTTGCCAGCCATTCTCGCCATCGCCAGTTCATGGAAGAACTCCTTCACTTCCTCATCGGCAAGCAGGTGCTCCACCTGCTCGTCGGTATATTTCTCGGGATGCTCCTGCATGTCAAAGAGCATCATCCGCTTTTCTTCTTTACTCATGTTTGTCATTGTCTTGCTCATTTAAATTGTTTCTTAATCCAGTCCATCGCCTTCGAGAGATGATTGAACACCGTCACCTTGCTCACTCCCACTTCATCAGCCACCTCCTGATAAGATTTCTCCTGAAGATAGCGCAGACGGAAAATGAGTTGCCGAATAGGCGGTTCCAGGTCTTCGATGAGAAGCATCAGCCGGTCGAGTCGCTCGTCGGTCTCTTCTGAGAGAATCACATCGGCATCATCCAGCAGCAGCTTCGCCACCCTTTCCTTCACGCTCTTATGAGCTATCAGGTTGAGACAGCGGTTGCGTACGCTCCGCATCAAGTAACCGTCCTCACTCCCAGGCACCAGAACCACATCATCGGCAAGAATCTGGGCGAATACTTCGCTCACCACATCCTTGCTCTCGTCATCATCCGAAAGAATGCATCTGGCCAGATTGTACATCTTCGCATAATGCTGACGGAATAACTGTTCTATGTCCTTTTTTCTGTTCATATACTATCTATACAGTTGAGCCAAGCGAAAAACTAAGCAAAACATCAACTTTTTTGTTTTTTTCTTTAAATCCGAATCGAAATCACCAAGATTCTCCCCGGATTGGAATGCAAAAGTACACAATCTATCGGAGATAGAAGACAAATGGTAAGGATAAATCGATTTTCAGTTGATTTATTTGTTCATTCCAACATTTTTTAGTACTTTTGCCCACCAAATTACGAACAAGTAAATAAGATTGGTATAAAATAGGTATTACCAAGATAAAATAAAGAATAGATTAGATAAAGGAGAATAAGATTATGTCAACGATTATTTATCCATCACCGATATTCGGTCCGGTAAACTCCCGCCGTCTGGGAGTTTCACTGGGCATCAACCTCATGCCATCTGATGGCAAGGTCTGTTCATTCGACTGCGTTTATTGCGAATGCGGATTCAACGCCGACTTCCGTCCTAAGAAGAAGCGCCCTACCCGCGAGGAGGTAAGAGAAGGATTGGAGAAGGTTCTGAAAGAACGCCACGACAACAACCTGCCTCTGGATGACATCACCTTCGCAGGAAACGGTGAACCAACGGGACACCCTGACTTCAAGGGAATCGTGGAAGATACGATGGAACTCTGCAAGAAATATTTCCCTGAAGCACAAGTATCCGTACTCAGCAACGCCACCTATATATATAAGGAGGAAGTGAGAGAGGCGCTGATGCTCGTGGATAACAACATCCTGAAACTGGATACCGTGGATATGGATTACATCAAGAAGCTGGACCGCCCTCAGCAGCCTAACTACGACGTGAAGGATGTAATCAAATATCTGAAGATGTTTAAGGGGCACGTCATCATCCAGACCATGTTCCTGAGAGGTGACGGTTTGGACAATACCAGCGAGCATTTCGTAGCTCCTTGGCTGGAGGCAGTGAAAGACATCCAGCCTCAGCAGGTAATGGTTTATACCATCGCCCGCGAAACACCAGACAAGTTGCTGGAAAAGGCACCAAAGGAAGTTCTCGATGCCATCAAGGAGCGTGTAGAGGCTCTGGGCATCAAGTGTACAGCCAGCTATTAAGAGATAATCAGGATAAGAAAGAAAAGCAAGTAGAAAAAAGAAAGAATGAAAGCGAAAAGTAATATCCTTATTATCAGCGATATGTGTGGCTACGGAAAGGTATCTGCCGCTGTTCAGATGCCTATCCTCTCTTATATGGGACTCGATGTGTTCAATCTGCCCACCATGCTCATCAGTAACACCTTCCCATACGGCAAGTATGCCATTCTGGAATGCACTTCGTATATCGAGGAAGCCTTGCAGAAGTGGAACGAACTGGGCATTCATTTTGATGCCATCACCACGGGTTTCATGGCTTCGGAGCGTCAGGCTAAGCTGGTGGCACGTTATTGCAGAGAACAGGCAGCACTGGGCACCGACATCTATGTGGATCCCGTGATGGGCGATTACGGCAAGCTCTATGGTGGAGCCAGTGAGAGTACCGTGAGATGCATGAAGGAGATGCTGAGCGTATCGCATCTCTGTTTTCCCAACTATACCGAGGCTTGTCTGCTGACGGATTCGGAATACAAGGAAGAGGGAATCTCGGAGAAGGAAGCCTATGAACTGATAGATAAACTGAGAGCCATCGGTTCCCACTCCGTGCTCATCACCTCGTGCATCGTAGAGGGTCAGCATGCCGTGGTAGGTTTCAATCATCTTACAGAAGAGTATTTCCTCCTGCCCTACGAAGAAATCCCCGTTCAGTTCCCGGGCACCGGCGACATCTTCTCCAGCATCATCGTGGGCAGACTGAAGGATGGCGATCAGCTTCGCCATGCCACCCGCATCGCCATGGATACCCTGCGCAACTGGATAGACATCAACAAGGATGACAAGGACAAGAACCGAGGAATTCCGATAGAAAGGCATCTGGGGGACTTGTAGATTGCCATTTAGCAAACACAGAAGCAAGGGAATACCAATTAAATTATAATGGAAAAGAAAGAAACAAATACACTCAGTATATTTCAGCGACCGGTATGGGTAAGCCTGTTCGCCCTTACGGCTGCTATCTCGTGGGGATGGGCTTACCCATTGATCAAAATGGGAATGAAGGAATATCAGATTACAGCAGACATGACCGGAAGCAAGATGCTTTTTGCCGGCATCCGCTTCTTCATCTCCGGTATCATCATCCTTGCCATCGCAAGAAGTTCACACCGTGAATTCGGATTCAAGAAGAAAGCTGTTCAAGAGAATGTCTGGTTTCTTCTCCTCTATGCACTCCTCAACACCACCCTTCATTATGCCTTCTTCTATTTCGGACTCTCGCATAATGCAGGAGCACGTTCGGCGATACTCAATTCTATGAGCGTCTTCACGGTGGTTATCCTTGCCTGTATCTTCTTCAAGAGCGACAGGATGACGTGGCAAAAGGCATTGGGCTGCATCATCGGATTCCTAGGCATCCTAGCCTTGAACCTTGGCGGAAAGGAAAGCGGTAGTTTCACTTTCCTGGGCGATGGTATGATTATCCTCAACGCCCTGTGTGGAGCCAGTGCTTCCCTGCTGACCCGAGGATTGAGCAAGAGAGTGGATGTTTTCGTAGGAACCGGTTATTCGCTGAGTATCGGTGGAGCCTTGCTGGTGATTCCTGCATTGTTAATGGGTGGCTATCTGCCAGTCATCAGCCTCTGGGGCATCACCATCCTTCTGCTGCTCATTGCCATCTCAACCATCAGTTTCGCTCTCTACAATAAACTATTGAGCTGCAATCCCGTAGGAAAGGTAGCAATATACAATTCGCTCATCCCCGTAGTAGGAGCCATCACCTCCTGCCTCTGTCTTGGTGAAACCTTCTACTGGAAGTATCTGATAGCAGGCGCATTGGCTACTGCCGGAATTTATATCATCAATAAAGGGAAGAAATAAATCCGGCTGTTGCCAATGCAACCCATATAGAAAGCAAAGCCAACTATTTCAAGATACCCGTTTCTCGCTCCTCATTGTTGATATTTCGCTGTATCTTACGGTATTCCTTTCCCCGATTGATATTCCAGGCAACACCGATACGGAGCAAATTACCTCCCGAATTGTCATAACCACGAACCTGCTTACGGAGTAATGCGTTGACGATTTCTGCAGAATAGGATTTCGGATGAGCCATAAACGGATTATGCATATAGAGCGTAAAATCGAAATCACCTATATGATAACTGGCTGAGGTTGCCAATGAAGGAGGATTATGCCCGATGTTCTCTCCCTCCATAAAGTTCCAACCGTTATCAGCATACAGCATCACTGTCCATTTTCCCCAATATCCCTGTAATGTTCCACTATAATTATAAGCGGTATAACAATGACTGTACTCATCGCCCTTATTGAAAAAACGGTAAATACCTGCATTCACAGAGAATATAAGGTGGTCGGGGATAATGTCAAACCGGGTATCATTCGTAAGATACAACATATTACAATGGGGCTGATTCGTCTGGGAATAAAGAAACTGATCATTTTCCGTGCGGGTGTATTTCGCCAAATCACAATGACGATTGATGCGATAATTCAAGGTAAAATCAGTATTTATCCTTGGTTTACTGAAAGAGAATACCACCCAGTTCTCATATCTACTGCTAGGCTTAAGCGAAGGATTACCCACAGTCCATTCCATACTGTTCTTTCGAATACGGGTATCCGAAATCATAGCTATCTGCGAAATATGCTGTGATAATTCACTTCCCAAGCGGATCTGAAACGAAGATGTCAAGGAATAAGCCAATGTGAGTTTCGGACGACAAAGCCAAAAACTAAATTCCTCATCTCCCTGTCGATAAGACTGATTACTCAACCCGAAGCCAGCCACATAAGTTAAACGGGATGTTCCTTCCTTGAATTGTCCCAAACTTCCCTTGATTTGTGCAAAACCATAAATACCCAATGAACGGATACCATTCTCGCTAACCACATCACCCAAATACTGATTATCCATATATTTCCAGTTCAAGTTGGTTCCTGCAGAAAAAGTAAAGGGTTTCAACCGGTTTTCATAGATAGCCTCGGCTATGAGCGAATAGGTCTTTCCATCTACCTGATATTGATAGGGGGCGCCCTCACCTTCATAATAGGCTCCTTTGGTGTGGATATAAGTGCCCAAAACATCTGCCGACAAAGACTGATGCTTGCCCAACTGATGATAGAAATACAAATCGAGAGCAGGAGTAAAGTTCCTACCCTTGCTGGTTTTCTGTAAACAGGATATGCAGGCTTTCCTGATTCAGAAAACCACACCTCATTCGATGTATAAGGCTGATTGCAAAAATCCGTGGTAAGCGTTGTCTGGAATACATATAATGCAGAATCAGCCAGATTATACTTCAACTGCAATGTATTACCATAATTTTGAGTTGCCCCATTCATGATTTTTCGAGATATCTGATACTCAGAACCATCATGTAGAAGATACTGAGCATCCTCATTATATTCGGATGCCTTATTATTCACATAAGTCTGCTCATATAAAATATTCAATTGGCTCTTGCCCCTATTGACAGATGCATAGACATCGTTTGAACCGAGCTTGGTAGTTAGCGCATTGGTCAAGTTGAAGCCCAAACTACCACCCGATGAAGCCCTGCGGGTATGAATATCTATCACGTATGCAATATTCTTTCCATATCTTACGCCAGGACTGTCGATATAATCTACACTCATAATAGAAGCAACATCCAGCATCTGCACGTCATGCATATTGGCGAGAATGCCATTGATACGAATCTGCACTTCTCCTTTATTATCGGTAGCAGAAATGGAACGGCCAGCCTCATCAACCCTGATATGAGGCAAAGCTAACTTTCCTAAAAGCGAAAAACCAGAAAAAGAACGCTGCTTCTGAATATCGCTTGGGAATATCAACTTGCCATCTTCCTTGTTGACTACTCGTGCCGCCTTCACAACAACCTCTTGCAAGGCTATTATAGAATCATTCGATACCTTCTGGATCTCCTGGGCACGTATTTCTGCACAAGAGATCAATGCCCACAGCATCAGCATAGCTGTTAACAATTTACTTTTCTTCATTGTCATCATATACTTTTTCTAAAACTTGTTTTCTGCTGCAAAGGTATCAAAAAGAGAAGACCGAAGCGAAAAATATGGCTGACATGAGTCTGACATTTATCAATTAACGAATATTATATCTAGTTTTATACCATCTTTCATAGAATTTCTGTACTTTTGCATTTGATTCTTTAAACAGTATATCATTTAAACAGAATAGATAATATGAAACTGAAAGCATATCATTCCATCCTCATCTTCGCCATCCTTGTGATGTCTGCGGCATTCTCCAGCGTAAGCAACTACCGCAAGGCACAGTATGCCATTGTACAAGATATGAACAAAGCTTTGGCTCTGACTCTTCAGGAAAATAAATATCAATGGATTACGCCTGATACCATCCAGAGCTACCGCTCACATCTCAGCATCGACCTGCTGAAGTCGACCAGTAATCTCTGCTATGTGATGGAAGACAGAAGAAGAGGCAAGAACAATTTCCAGCTGGTAAATAGCGCCAACCTGCTCAGCAGCAAAGAGATGCTCCTCAACGAGCATTCTATCCAAAGTTATGCCAACTGTTCGATGGCAGATGTTTTGAGTATGAGCAACCAGCGGACATCTTTGACGCTTACCCTCATGGCTATGATTTGGGCAATTGCATCGCTATACTATCATCGCAGAAAACAACCCTGGAATCATGAGGCCGATATGTTCGGCACCATGTGCTATTCTCAAGACGAGGATTCCTTCTACAATCAGGAAAGCGGACAAGCCATCAAGTTTACTCCGATGCAGCACCAACTGATGCAACTCTTCTTCAACAATACGCATCATCAACTCTCCAAACAGGAGATTTGTGATGCTCTTTGGCCCAAGAAACCGGATGCCAGCGAAACGCTCTATACCTTGATTCGCCGTATCAAACCGGTGATTGAGCAGAATAGCAACCTCATGATTGAGTCGGAAAGAGGCAAGTCTTATCGACTGATTATCAGATAAGTTCAGAAATGTCAGTCAAATGTCATACTTATTATTTGGCAGTTTCCCATCTTCTTCATACCTTTGCAGCTAAAATATAAAAGTGGCAAAGATATGAAGAAGATTTTTTTGATAGCAGTTGTCTTGCTGATGATGATAAACTTCATCATCAACTATCAACATGAGGTTACAAAAGAGAAGCATACACCGATGGCGGATTTCAAGACCAAAGTAGAGATGGCGCCCATGAAGGAATACAATGATCCTGACTTCGGCTACGTTATCAAATATCCTTGCTTCTTCCAACAGGAGGATACTTCGTTATCGGGATACCAGGGCTATGCCCGCTTCTCATTCACCAATCATGCCAACATCATCCTGGAGAGTTACGTTACCCCCAACTATAGCAACACCCTTCAGGCTTGTGCCGATTCTCTAGCCCAGAAGCTTCATTCGGAGCGGACGATGCAGGCATCGAATAAAGCATTCATCCTCTCCGGTCCTGTCTATGAAAACGGAGTAAGAGTAGATGGCTACAGTCATTATGATAAATTCATCAAAAGTGGCAGAATACTCTTCGTTTATTCCCTCACCTATCCCGACAGTTACAAGCCAGCCATGCCCCGACTGTTCAAACTCATAGACGACTGGAAGGTTTTAGGTGCATATTAATCTGCCTTGAAGATATCCTCGTAAGCCTCTTGGAATTGTATAAAAACAGCTTTCAAAGAAGATAAAAGCACTTGATTATTTGCATATATCAAATAATAATTGTACATTTGCGGTGTAAATATAAACATCGAAGATTATGTCAATATTCAGTCGCCTCTTTGGAAGGAAAAACAATCTCACCGTAAGCTCTGACATCAAGAAGGAAGATGCCAGAAGCAGGAACATTGCCTTCGTGGATACCGAAGTGGGACTGAAAGACCATAAAATACATGATATCGGAGCATTGCGTTATGACGGAGCCAACTTTCACCAAGCATCACAGACGGCACTGAACAAGTTCCTGCAAGAAGGAAAGGTTGACTATATCTGCGGTCATAACCTCATTCATCACGATGCCCGCTATCTCCAACTCAACGGCATACTGATAGATACCCTCTATCTCTCCCCACTCCTCTTCCCCAAGCGCCCTTACCATCATCTGGTAAAGGACGACAAACTGATGAGCGAGCAGATGAATAATCCAGTCAATGACTGCGAGAAAGCCAAGGAGCTTTTGATGGATGAAATCGCTGCATGGAATCAGTTATCAGAAAGGAAGAGGAAAATCTTCACCTTGCTGCTCCAGAATGAAGAGGAATTCAGAGGATTTCTGATGTATGTGGGAGCCATCGAAAAGGATGATGCAATCAGAGACGTTTCAGAATTCATTCTTTCTGAATACAAGAATCATATTTGCGCCCATGCCGACATTCCGGCTCTTGCAGCCCAGTCTCCTTGCGGCTTGGCATACGCCTTGGCCCTCATAGGCACAGACGATTACCAATCTGTAACCCCAGGTTGGGTACTCTTCCATTATCCCGAAGTAGAACATATCATCTATATGCTCTGCCATACTCAATGCACCGATGGCTGCGAGTATTGCAACCGCATGCTCGACATTCATTACAACCTGAAACTACTCTTCGGCTATGATGCCTTCCGTACCTATGACGGCGAACCGCTGCAGGAACAGGCATCGCAGGCAGCAGTGGATGGTAAGTCATTATTGGCGATATTTCCTACGGGTGGCGGCAAATCGCTCACCTTCCAGTTGCCAGCCCTGATGGATGGCAGAACCGTGCATGGACTCACTGTGGTTATCTCGCCTCTGCAATCATTGATGAAAGACCAGGTAGATAACCTCGCAGACCGCGGTTTCACCGATGCCGTAACCATCAACGGTCTCCTCGACCCTATCTCCCGCTCCCTAGCCATTGAACGAGTACAGAGCGGAGATGCCACCTTATTATATATAGCACCAGAGATGTTGCGCTCCAAAACCATCGAGCGCATCCTGATGGCACGGCATGTGGTGAGATTCGTCATTGATGAAGCTCACTGCTTCTCTGCATGGGGACAAGACTTCCGTGTGGATTACCTATATATCGGCAAGTTTATCAAGGAATACCAGGAACGTAAGTTTGGCAAGGACGCTATGGCCCGCAACCATGGTCAAACCCTGATACCCGTATCTTGCTTCACCGCCACTGCAAAACAGAAGGTGGTGCAGGACATCTGCGACTATTTCAAGCATTGGCTGGGCACTGATCTCCAGCTCTTCGCCTCATCAGCCTCACGTACCAACCTGCACTATTCCGTTATCCACGTAGATAGTGACGGCAACAAATACAATCTACTGCGTTCGCTGGTGGAACAGGCTGATTGCCCTACCATCATCTACGTATCCCGCACCAAGCGAACCCGTGAACTCGCCCAAAAACTGACACGTGACGGCATATCCGCCCTGCCCTATAATGGCAAGATGGATGCCGATGAGAAGATACACAATCAGGATGCCTTCATGAGCGATAAGGTTAGAATCATCGTTGCCACCTCCGCCTTCGGCATGGGAGTAGATAAGAGCGATGTGGGGCTGGTTATCCACTACGACATCTCCGACTCTCTGGAGAACTATGTGCAGGAGGCAGGACGTGCAGGAAGAGACCCACACCTCAATGCCAAATGCTATGTACTCTATAGCGACGAGGACTTGGACAAGCACTTCATTCTGCTCAACCAAACCAAACTGAGCATCAGCGAGATACAACAGGTATGGAAAGCCATTAAGGATTTTACCAAGCAGCGTCCACATGTAAGTTGTTCAGCACTGGAGATAGCCCGTCAAGCCGGTTGGGATGACTCGGTATCCGACATAGAAACCCGTGTCCACACCGCCCTTTCTGCTCTAGAACAGAGCGGATACATAGAGCGTGGCAACAACATTCCGCATGTCTATGCCACAGGTATCACCGTCAAGAACATGGACGAGGCAAGACTTCGCCTCACCGAATCACCCCTGTTCTCGGAAGATGAGATGCAGAATGCCATCCGCATCATCAAGTCGCTCATCACCCAGAAGCATATAGCCAAGGCACAGGATAGCGAGGCAGAATCCCGCATCGATTACCTCGCCGACATCCTAGGACTCAGTAAGCGAGACGTCATCTCCTCCGTTGACCGAATGCGCCAGGAAGGCATCCTTGCCGATACCCGTGACATATCAGCCTATCTGCAAGACATCAGCGACAAGCAACGCAAGCCTCAGCAGATGCTGGAGAACTTTGCCAAACTGGAAAGATACATCCTGGAACATATCCCGGATGAATCGCTGCATATCACATACAAGCAACTCAATGACAATGCCGTACACGACGGCATCAACACTTCAACCGAAAAGAAAATCCGCACACTGCTATACTTCCTGGCAGTGAAGGGATATGCGCACAAGAAGGAAGACGGCGTCCGCAATCTCATCGTGACAAGAGACAAGGATATAGAGACCATCATCAAGCGATTCGAAAGACGAATTGAAGTTTGCCGATTCATCATCGAAAGACTATACAGCCTGGCTGAGGAAATAAGTAAAACTGTAACAGAAGAGAGCAACGACAGCTCTTCTGTAGAAAAGAATCCTTCCGAAGAAAAAGGTTTAGGAAAAGCCTCTGGCTCTAGAGAGAATTCAAAAGAGAAGCCTCTTCAATTCTCGGTAGTCGAACTTCTGAACGATCTGAAATCCAGCAACCAGTCACTCTTCTCCGACTTCTCTTCCCTGCAGTTGGAAGACGTGGAGGAAGCCTTGCTCTATCTCTCCAAGATAGGAGCCATGAAGCTGGAAGGAGGATTCCTGGTGCTTTACAATGCGATGGCAATTAAACGCATCAAGGAACCTCGCCTCCACTATAAGCAGGAGGATTATCGCATGCTCAATGAATTCTACAAGCAGAAGATTCAACAGATTCACATCGTGGGCGAATATGCCAACCTGATGGTAAGGGATTACGACGCCGCCCTGCAATATGTGCAGGATTATTTCCAGATGGACTACCATTGCTTCATCTCAAAATACTTCAAGGGCAACCGGGAGACTGAGATAGAGCGCAACGTAACACCTTCGAAGTATAAGAAACTCTTCGGAATACTTTCCAAGCGACAGAAGGAAATCATCGACGACCATGAGTCTCGCTGCATCGTAGTCGCTGCCGGTCCTGGCAGCGGCAAGACACGTGTGCTCGTACATAAGCTTGCCTCTCTCCTGCTGCTGGAAGATGTAAAGCACGAACAACTCCTGATGCTCACTTTCTCTCGTGCAGCCGCTACCGAATTTAAGCAGCGCCTGATGCAACTCATAGGCAATGCCGCCCATTTCGTAGAAATCAAGACCTTCCATTCTTACTGCTTCGACCTGCTGGGCAGAGTTGGCAATCTGGATGAGGCTGGAGATGTGGTTAAGCAAGCCGCAGAAATGATCAACAATGGAGAAGTGGAGCCCAATCGCATCAGCAAGACCGTGCTCGTTATTGACGAGGCACAAGACATGAGCAAGGATGACTATGCCCTTGTCTCTGCTCTGATGAAAGCCAACGAAGAGATGAGGGTGATAGCCGTAGGCGATGATGACCAGAACATCTATGAATTTAGAGGTTCCAACTCGCGGTATCTCTATGAACTGACCCAGAAAGAGCACAGCCGTTTCATCGAGATGACGGAGAATTACCGCAGCCTTCGCCACATCGTGGATACTGCCAACGACTTTGCCCGCAACATCCGCCAACGAATCAAATCTACCCCTATCATCTCCATGAGTCAAGAAGATGGAGAGGTAAGAATCGTGAAGCATCCATACGAGATTCAGGAGAAAAAGGCTTATATGTATCAGCCTATCCTAGAAGATGTTACGCGATTACTGGAAAGTAACGCTTCAAAAGAAGCCGATGCTTCTTCCCGAAAGAAGAACGAAACCATCAGCATCCTCACGCAGACCAATGAGGAGGCTGTCATCATGCTGGCTCTTCTTCACAGCCATGACATCAAGGCAAAGTTGGTGCAATCAATGGACGGCTTGCGCTTCTGGAATCTGGCAGAGGTAAGATACTTTTTGAAGAAGATAGACCAAGGCATCAAGGAGACGAAATCTCCTATCATCCCTGATGATATTTGGGAAGCAGCCAAGCAGCAGACATTCCAAAAGTATGCTACCAGCCAGGCATTGCCATACCTGCGCCGCAGCCTTCAGATATTTGAGCAGACCAATCGTGCCAAATACTACAGCGATCTGAGAGAGTTCGTGTTCGAATCATCTGTAGAAGACTTCTGTGATATCTCGAAATCAGACATCGTGGTCAGCACCATCCACAAGGCAAAAGGTCATGAGTTCGACCATGTACTGATGCTCATTACCCATCCCGAACATCCTACCGATGACATACTGCGCCGATACTATGTGGGTATGACCCGTGCCAAGCGTACACTAACCATCCACACCAACGGCAATCTCTTCGACAGTCTGAAAAGTGCCCAGCATCTCTATGATGCCCAAGCCTACGATGAGCCCAACGAAATAGTGTTTCAGCTCTCACACAAGGATGTAAACCTGGGCTTCTCCAAGCCTCACAAGGACGCTATCCTTTCCTTGAGAAGCGGTATGCCGCTAACCTACCACGACCATTGCCTCTGTCTCCCATCAACAGGCAGAGACATAGCCCAGCTCTCCATCAAGATGAAAGAGAAACTAGGCAAATGGGAGTTGAAAGGTTACAAGGTAACCGATGCCCGAATCCGCTTCATCGTGGCATGGAAGTCAAAGGATGCACCGAGGGATGAGAAGGAATCCGCCATCATGCTCGCAGATTTGGTGATGAAAAAATAAGGTAAATTCATTAAAAATCTATCACCAAACGCTATTTATCCTTTCTTTTTATACACAAAAGTGTAATTCTTAAGCCGCACTCTTGAGAAATACACTTTTGTGTCAAAGGCTTTTTCCTATAAAGCTATACTTTTGCAGCAGAAAAATAAAAGAATCAAGCAAAACTGTAGCAATATGAAGGAAAAAGTAATTTTTACCACAGCGTTGTGCCTCTCGGCTATGACTCCGATGATGGCGCAGAATATCACCGGCAAGGTGATGAATACCAAGGGAGAACCTTTGGCGTTTGCCAATGTAGTATTATTGAATAGAACAGACTCGGCTTTCATCAAGGGCGCAGTGAGTGGAGAGGATGGCAGCTTTGCCATCGACTCTTCCTGCAACGGCGGAATCATCAAGGTGACATCCGTAGGTTATAAGACAATCTGCAAGGATTGCGAGGGCGAGAACATAGGCATTATCAAGATGGAAGAAGACAGCAAGATGCTCGGCGAAGTTGTCGTGAAGTCATCCCTGCCTAAGACTATCCTGAAGAATGGCGGAATGACGACAACCATTGTCGGATCCGTACTTGAGAAGGCAGGAACCATGGAGAACCTGCTCGACCGCATCCCTAACGTGTCTGCCCAGAATGGCAGCATCAAGGTATTCGGTCGCGGTGAGCCTGTTATCTATATCAATGGACGACAGATGAGAGACAAGAGTGAGCTGGACCATTTGCATTCTGATAACATTAAGTCGGTGGAAGTCATCACTAACCCTGGTGCTCGTTATGCAGCCAGCACCAAGGCGGTCATCCGTATCACAACGAAGAAGATACAGGGCGAAGGATTCGGATTCGATGCGAAGACTACTGGTGAATATGATGAGAAGAAAAACTTCGGTGGATTTGGCCAATTGAATATGAACTATCGCAAGAATGGATTAGAACTGGGCGCATACGCTTTTGGAGCAAGACAATACCAGCCAGACAATAAAGACTTACAGCAGAAGACTTATCTTGACAAGACTTGGAACCAGAAAAGTGAGATAAGACAAGTAGGTATTATCGAAGCCATGAACTTTCGCCTGGATGCCAGCTACCAGTTGGATGCCAACAACTCTATAGGTGCCAACTTTGGTTTTCTTAGAAATCCTAAGCAAACATGGAACGGCGATATGAGTTCTTCTATATTGCAAGACGAAGAATTGTCTGAAAATTCTGATAGTCATGCTGATTTCTTTTGGCAGAAGAATAATCTTTCAAGCAATATTTACTATGTAGGAAAGATTGGTAAGCTCAGCATCGATTTCAATACAGATTGGCTATGGTCGAAGGAATACCAGAACGATGTTACCAAAGAGCAATACCAGGAAGTGGGAATAGATGCGCAAAGCCAGACGGCTCATAGCTTGACTAACAAGGACTATCATCTGCTCGCTTCCAAACTGGTGCTTTCTTACCCATTATTAGGAGGTAATTTGTCTTTGGGTGGTGAATATTCCAATACCCATCGTACCTCAAAGTATCAAGTGGTGCCAACTAACTTGGTATCGGATGACAACAGCCGTATTACAGAAAGTATGACATCTTCATTCTTGACCTATTCAAGAGATTTCGGTAATCTGAGTTTGGAGGCAGGTATGAGATACGAGTACATCGACTTCAATTACTATGAATATGGCAAGTATGTGCCTGGGCAAAGCAAGTCGTATGGCAATTGGTTCCCATCGCTCAGCTTATCGATGCCTGTGGGCAAGGTACAGATGCAGCTGAGCTATGCAGCCGACATTAATCGTCCTTCCTATCATAATTTGCGCAGCGGCATTCAGTATGACAACCGATACACGTATGAAACGGGAAATCCATTTCTGGTATCTCAGATAAGCAGAAATCTCAACTACGAGTTGGCTTACAAATGGTTGACATTCGACATGACCTACAGTCATACTTCACATCCAATTATGTCAACAGTGGAGACTTATAAGGATAATCCAGCAATAGGCTTGATGAAGCCTGTGAATGGGAATTCGTATAATGACGTAGAGGCATCCATCAACTTGCGCCCTTCGTTTGGCATCTGGTATCCTTCGTTTACCGCATCCGTTGACAAGCAATGGTTTGATATGGAGACGCACGATGGGAAATCGCTCAATAAGCCAATGGCTTCATTCCGTTTAGACAACACCCTCAACACCAAATTAGGAATGTTTACGTTGATGATGTCGTATATCACGAAAGGTCATGAAGAAAATCTGTATCTGTACAAGCCAATGTTTTGCACGAATGTTTCCGCATATAAGGCTTTCTTGAAAGACCATTTGTCGTTTCAGCTCTTCATCTATGATTTGTTCGGGACAAACGATAGCCACATGATTGCTCATTTTGGCAAAATGAAGGAAATGGTGTATGATGGACTGTCAACAAGCAAAGTTTCGCTTACTGTACGATATAAGTTCAACACTGCAAGAAGCAAGTATAAGGGTACAGGTGCAGGAGAAAGCCAGAAGAACAGAATGTAATCTGTCTATCTGCTGAATCCGGTAATGGTGTAATGACAATAAATCTCTCTATAAATGAACAACCCAATAAAATTGTTGATTAGTGGCGCAGACATGGGAGGCTTGATAGCCTCCTGTG